>Ga0315281_10000031_pt1 | contig 164667 bp, 163 predicted proteins | sample YL17G07_0_MG_FD_204540 | JGI IMG/M metagenome (GOLD analysis project Ga0315281, IMG submission 204540) | Sediment microbial communities from Yellowstone Lake, YNP, Wyoming, USA - YL17G07_0 | ecosystem: Environmental > Aquatic > Freshwater > Lake > Sediment | place: USA: Wyoming | collected...
ACTAATCTGAAAGAGCTTGTCAATAAGGACATGGAAAGGAACTATTTTCCTATAAGTTGGAGAGCCAACGTATTTGAAGTCTTGTTGGCTCTGAGCAAGATGGGTTACGGAAAAGACAGTAGACTTGAAAGAGCTTGGAGCTTTCTAGATGCGAAAGCGGACAAAAACGGGAGATACTTTTTGGATTGGACCCCTGAGCAATCTCCTTGGAAAGTTGGAAAGAGAAATCAGCCAAACAAATGGATAACATTCTACGCACACCTTGCCCACAAACTCAAAGAGTGAAATCCGTGCTTGGTGAGTTGAGTTGCTTGAAGGCAAGAATGTGAATTTGAGGGTTGTTGAAAGAGAGAATTTGCCGTTATTGGCAGAATGGAGCAATGATCTTGAGTACGTTGGTCGATTTGTCTGGCTACAGCAGCAGTCCAGAACAGAGTGGGAGAAGAGGTATGACAATCTCACTTCGGATACCAAGTGGTTTTTCATAGAGAAAAAAGACGGAACCAAGATTGGAACAATGTTTCATTGGCTCATTGGGAATCTGATGGAGATAAGTTGTGTTCTGGCTTCAGATGAAAGAGGCAAAGGCTACGGCGCAGAAGCTACAAAACTGTTGGTTGACTACCTGTTCCTTTCGAAAGACCTCGTCCGCATACAGGCTCACGCGGATGCAAGAAATATGGTTTCTCAGAAGACTTTGGCGAATACGGGTTTCAAGAAAGAAGGGATAATCCGCAAGTCCAGTTTTGGTAGAGGCGAATGGAGAGACCGGGCTCTATTCAGCATCCTCAGGGAAGAGTGGAAAGAACCAAAGATACTAACGAGGACTTCGTGAGGAATTGGGATAAAACTTTACCCCTGCACTCTGTTGGACGTCAGTTATTAGTAGCGGTAGGATTTGATGTTTAGAGGTGCGAGTGATATGAAAATACTAGAAGAAATAAGGAGTTGGAAGAGCAAACCTAAGGAACTTGTCGCATTCTTGACAGAAGCCATGGAAAAAGATGAGAAACTGTTTTCTCAACTGATTGAGATTTTGAGAACTGGCTCTGATGTTGAGAAAGGAACTTGCGCAGATATTATGAAACATGTCTCAAAAGACAAGCCAGAAATCTTGGTCACCTACGTCGACGACATAGTCGAATACATCAACTACAAGGCTCCGCGCGTGAAATGGGGAGTTCAGGAGTCGATAGGTAACATGGCGCAGAGATTTCCCAAGGAAGTTGAAAAGGCAATTCCCAAACTCCTAGCAAACACCAAAGACGAAAGCACAGTAGTTCGCTGGTGCGCCGCTTTTGCCTTAAGTGAAATCGCAAAGAATAATCCTAGAGTCAGAAAGGAACTTGTCCCAAAAATCGAAGGAATAATCAAAAACGAGAAGAACAATGGAGTAAAGAACGTTTACCTCAAAGCTCTAAAAACCATAAACAAGTGATGTTTCCTTGCGTCTAAATTCCCTCCGCCAGCCACAATTGACGCCCGGTCTTAAGTCGTTCTGATTTCTTCTACTCCAACTCCTCTCACCTTTCTGAGCAAAATCACATTTAGCATCGTCAGGATAAGTAACCATGCAATAAGCGCGCGAGTGAACGGATCAGGCTAGCCAAGCGCCATTTGCGCTTCTTTGACTCCAACGAATTGAGCAAGCTCGTTGGCAACAGATTTTAGACTGCTGAAGGTCTTTTCGTTGAGTTTCTCAAGAGGTTTCACGAGTATTTGCAGAGTCTTCTTTGTCTTTTTGCTCGTCCAGGTCCCGACAATACGTCCATTGACCAAGACTGTGGCGGCGACTTCTCCAACAACGGGGCGATAGACTTTCTTTAGCATTTCATCTTGGATTATTCGTGTACGGTTCTTGTGACCCATTAGATATGAGTCGTACTTTGGCAACAGTCGAGGAGGAACCTCTGCTTCCAAGTCTATTCTATCAAGAGTCCTAATATCCTCTTTCAGCATCCAGAGTTCTGCGTGAGAACCCTCGAACTGAACCTGCTTTACGTCATTTGTTTCTTCTATGATCTGTCTTGCCTCACTGGTTAACATGCCGCTCCAGCAGGCGAAATCCTGTGTAGAAGCAGGACCGTATCCGTGTGAGTACTTATTCAGCAGCTGTTGCCTTGCTGTCTTCTCGCTAATCCCATTGAGATCAATACCAGGCAACCACTTATCCAGCCTTGCAAAGCATGATTCCCTTCCACAAGGTTCAGCGTGGGCAGTCAAGCCCAAGTAACTTGTCTCTTTCAGGATACCTCCCCATGCCGAGAACAACCTTTCGTACGGCTGCGCTTCATTAGCCAACAGAAAGCGAACTTTATTGCAGTTCTTTCCTCGACAATGGCTTCTCAGTCAAAGCCTCCTTAATCTTCGGGTATAGTTTGCTCTCTCTTTCTTTGCGTGAAGGCCAATCAGGCTTGTTCATGGATCTTCCATGATGTTCAAACCACATTCGCTTCAAGGCATTGCTATACAATGGCAGGTCTTGTGATGGGACTATGTGGAGTGTGCCTCGCATAAACCAAGTCTTCACCAGACTTTTTTCCCTGTACAATAGATGATCAAGCATTTTAGGCTCAAATTCTTTGACTCTGTTCCAAAGCGAGTAGTAAGGCGTCGTCGGCAATTGAGAGTGTAGACCACATACCTTGCCAACCACCTTAACGATGTCAGTTTTGCTTGCGCGATCTGCAAGGCAGTGATTTTGCAGGTAGAATCTTGTTAGTGCTTCCAGATTTACTGTTGCTGAGTTACTAGTCATGGTCTGCCCTCAGTTTCTGCTGAGTCGTTTGAGTATTCTCAATGCGATGAATGTAATCCATTTGCTTGGTCATGTCAACTTTGATTCATCGAACAGTTCGTTGACGAATTTGCATCCACGGTTTTCTGGCGGGTTGTGAAAGCACATTTTACTGGGTTCTTCTTTTGAGAATCTTAGGCAGCCCCAGCATTGGCTGAACAAACGTACCTTATGCTTGTCCCTGTGCTCTTTGCATAATTCCATGGCCTTCTCTAGGGGAATTGAACTACTGTTTGGCATGGAACAGATTTTCTCGCCAGAGGTTTAAATCACTTTGGCTCTAAAAAGGAGGTCAGTTCAAGTTCGGTTGGAATAAGACTTTGCCCAACGACTATCAGCAAATAGAAAAAGAGGGGTTTTGCGGGAGACGTCGCCACCGGTGTCAGATGCGAGATAATCCCATAACTGCGGGAGCTTCGAAAACCGTTTATTAGGCATCCTAGTCTGATAATCATGAGTTGTGTGTCTGTCACCTTACGCGATGCCCAGCATCTTTGCTGGAAAAACTTCAGGAGAATCAACGAGGTGCTTGACCCAGAAAGAGGAAAGGGTTGGACACCTTCTGTAATGGTCACAGACTTGCTTGAGGAAGCCGGTAAAGTGGCTACAGCGATAAAAGGGCTGGAGGTTTCTAAACCACCAGAAAAACCCAAGACAAAAGAGATGCTAGCAACTGGACTCTCTGACTTGCTCTACATAATCTTTGTTCTAGCTGAAAACTACGGCATAGAACTGGAAGACGCGTTCATGCAGACAGTGAACGATCGCTTAATCTCCAGTCTTCATTAACACAGCATAAGAATAATCGTACTTCTCCCGCAAAACCCCTTTATCTTTTATTGCCACTGCTGATTTCCTAGCTTCGGATTTGACTCATATGCTGCGTAGACCAGCCGATGATACGCTATTTACCTTGGCGACTTATGCCTAGAAGTGCATGCTTTGTCGTCGTGAGAGTTGCGCTTGACTCAAGAGAGCACGTATTGTTTCTGTTCGATGCCTATAGAGGACAATTCCATAAATAATAATAAGAACATGCACCACAGAATAACTCGTCGGCTTCTGCAGAAGGGGAAGGGAAAAGAGAGTGCGTATTCAACTCATGTTGGCACTGCTTCTGCTGAGCATATTAACGCTTGCATTTGGGTCTAGGCTGGTTGAAGCAGATGGCATGATCCTACCTTTCAGCAGCCTGCCCTACGCGCCCTTAGCTTATGCGCAAACTGCTTTGGCAGACACAATAAACAACTGCCGCGTTGACAGTTTTGCAGACCCCGTCACGATACATTTTGCAGCCACGATGGGAACAACAGGCTTGCAACAGTACGATAGCGTAATCTTCTCGAATGCGTACGATTGTTTCTATGCGAAAACCCTCGCAGACATAGACGGGTACCCCTCGTCAAGCCTTGAGAGCAAGGTGAAATCTGCTTTGACAAGCATGCCTATGATAGGTAATATGCCACGGACATATTCGTCTTACTGGCTAGTCTATGACCGATACATGATCAATGCTTACCGCTGGTCGCAGCAGTGGAACATTGAAACCGCAAAGTGGAACGAAACCCAAGCTACCGAAGAGGCCATTAATTGTTATCACAAAGCTGGACGGGCTGTCCTAGGTTTGAATCTAGACAGAGGCTGGATATATAGCGATCGCTACTATGACGAAAATGGGGAGACACTAGACATTATGAACAAGCTCGGCTCTTCTTCCGATGCTTTGGCGATATGGAACTACTTGAACAGTGCACATTGGAATGGCCAAATCTACACCTATACGCCTGGGGGCGAATTTGAATGCGAAGTGGGACCTTTCGCCATGTTAATCGGTTACTATCACGCAACAAACCCAACCATACCGTACTTTGACCGAATAAGCCTAGACCTGTACAATAAGATGCTCAAGAACGGTTGGAGTAGCCCAGCATGGTCCTCATCACCAGGAGTAATGCAGCACGCTTCGGGTAATCCCGAAAAAAGGCTCGAAAACACGCTCGATGGTTTTACAGCTTTACAAGCTTATTACTGTCTTGGTTCGACAGACTACAAACAGGCCTTTCAGAGTCTGCTTACAGACTCACCTAAAGCTTGGGAAGCTTTGGTCAGTAGTCCACTCTATTCCTCTGGAAAGTTTTCTTGGAGGGAAGGCCAATCTGTTTCTGACGCTGCTACGGCGTCAGGAATGATGTTGTTGCTTCTCGAGGGCGTAGTACCTGACACTGGATGCTTGGCAATACCACTAAATGAGTGGAGATACCAAGATCAGGCCACAATGCTTCCATATACCCATTTTAGGTTTGATTACAGTTCAAGGCGGATCAGGATTCCAGTTTTCGCAGGCTCCATAAAGTTTCAATTCGGAACATCCGTGGCTAATGCAACATTCCCGTCTAATGGGATCTATGAGGTTCAATTCAGCTCAGACTGGAATAGTGTACTAGAAATCAACTTGGTTTCTCCTCTTAGCGATCAATTCTATTATCTTCAGCCGACTGGAACCCCACCACCTCCTCCTTCAAAACCTACTATCTACATTATGGATGATGGAAGCATAGACCCGCCAACAGCTCCTATTTCAACCCTTGACAATATTACCTACACGCTGACTGGTAACATCACCACCAATGGTGATGGAATTGTGATTGAAAGAGACAACATACTTCTTGATGGAACGGGCTACAAGCTTCAAGGAACAGGAATGAGCGGAACAGGATTAAACCTGTCTGAACGAAGCAACGTCACTATCAAAAACATGGAGATCACCGCGTTCCATTATGGCGTCTGGCTCAATTCTTCCTCCAACTGCACTGTTTCCGGAAACAACATAACAAACAACGAGTATGGCATCGGGCTCTGGAATTCTTCAAATAACAACATCATAACTGGAAACAACATCGCGAAAAGTGGAACGTATGGCATATGGCTCTGGCTTGGTTCAAACAACAGCATAAGCAGAGACAACATAATAGCAAACAACGATTGCGGCCTTTATTTTGATGAGTCTTCAAACAACAGCATTCATCATAACAACTTTGTTAACAACACAAACCAGACTCACGTCTACGACTCTGTGAATATCTGGGACGACGGCTATCCTTCTGGCGGGAACTATTGGAGCGACTACTCAGGGCTTGACGTGTATGGTGGTTTCTACCAGAATGAGACTGGCCCTGACGCGATTGGCGACACGCAATATACTGTCGATCCTGACAACATGGACAGATACCCGTTGATGGGTCCTTTTGGAACCTTCACGAAAATGGGGGAGAACGTAACGGTTTTTCCGTTAAGCGATGTTTCCTTGAACTTTGAGCATGTTGCAGCACAGGGCTTGACGACTGTGAATAGAACAGTTGCCGGACCTGAGCCTCCTTCGGGCTTCAAGGTGGCAGATCAATACTATGAAATGGCGACGACTGCCAACCATTCTGGCAGCATAAAGATCAGAGTTGAATACGATGACTCAGAAATGACTCAAGAGGAAGAGGAAAACCTTAGAATCCTGCATTGGAACGAAACGTCACAGCAATGGGAAAACGTCACTACAGGCCTTGATACTGAACACAACCTGATCTACGGAGAAACGAGTCACCTTTCAGTTTTCGCAGTTATCGCTCCACTTATTCACGATAACGCTGTTACGAAGGTGGCCGCATCCAAGGTAATCGCTGGCCAAGGTTTCAAAGTTAGACTTGAGGTGACCATAACGAATCACGGAGACTATGCAGAGACCATCAACGCTGGTATCTATGCAGGCACGACACTTGTCTCGCTACAGGCCATTACACTGGAAAGCCGAAGCCATATAACGATCACTTTCACATGGAACACCACAGGCTACGCCTACGGCAACTACACAATAAGCGCCTTTGTTGATCCTGTTCTGGGAGAAGTTGACCTAGTTGACAATGATCTGGCTGGTGGCTGGATTTTCGTCTCGATTCCGGGCGACATCAACGGCGACCAATACGTAAACGCCAAAGACACTGTGCTGTTAGGATCTGCCTTCTACCCCGCTGGAATGTATAATCCTAACGCAGACATCAACGATGATGATTGGTGCAACGCTAAAGACGCAGTAATCTTAGGCACATACTTCGGCCAACACTGGTAACTCTCTTTTCTCATTGTCAGAAAGTCTGATTCCCACCATTTTCCAGAACAAGTATGCTTTTGTCTGCATCAGGAAACCGCAGATCCTTATGAGGCTAGCAAGCTTGGTCAAGTCCGGCGCCATTATCTCTCTACACATTCATCTTTTGTGCCTAATGGAAGATGATAAGAGAAGCTTTTCAGAATTCGTGTGAAACTACGATTCTGAGGGAAAGCTGTTCAGGAAAAAGAAGTGAAAAAGTGAACTGTTCGTTCCAAATCAACGTTCCATGCAGACAGCCAATGATTACGTGTTGATTCATCAAATGAACTCATCTTTCGCGTGCAGCACGCCAGAAGAGCACCATTTCTATTGCCAACAAGAGAATTCCTGCTATCATTAGGCGAGCGTACGCTAAACCCAAACTGACAGAGGCTATGCAAATGCAGGCAACGATCAATATGGGTGATGCTTGCGATCAGGAAGCCATTGCGCTTTCCTAGTGTTTGTTTCAGCAACACTCGTCTTCTCCACCCTGATACTTGCTTCTTCACTTTGTGCTTCAGTTTTCGTAACATTGCCTTTTGATTCAAACAACGTGCTGAGCACCGTGGCCATGGCTGAATAGGCCGCTTGGAAACGCGGCTTAGTCGCTAAATCACATCCTCATCTTTCTCTTCCGTCTTTTTCATGCCCAGCTCTCTTACTTTTGCCAATCCTTCTATCAACGCCATCTCCAATTCTATGACAGACACGCTTCCATATTCTTCTACCATTCTGTCAATAACCTGTAACACTTCTTGCTTCATCCTCTCCATTCGCTCCAAGTCCAGTTCTACCGTCATGATCGCCAACGTTTCACCCCCTCTTCAGTCCAGTTTTCTTCTTTTCGCGGGTTCAATTACACACTGACGGAGCCAAGAAACTTAACGCTTTTGATCAGCGCAACAAACCTATGTGCGCGAGTTTTAATGCCTCCGTTCATTCTTTTCTTAGTTTTGATGCTTCTGGCTTTCTTTGGACAAGCGCACGCTGAGATTCATCATCAAATGATGTTATCTTAGTTACATGTTTTCCAAGAGGCAAGCTGCGGCGGAGAATCCCCAACCGTAGCCGACCATCAAGACGTTATCTCCCTTCTTCAATCTGCCATTTGAGACAATTCTTTCAAGGATGAATGGTAAGCTTGCTCCAGCCAGATTCCCACATTCGTTAAGCACTTGATGTGATTCCTCAAGCTTTTCATGTTCAATTTCATGGTGTTCAGCCAACGCGCTAAGTATCTTTTCGCTGCCCGTGTGAACTGCCCATTTCCTTGCACTCTTGATCTTGCTCAGGGCGTCGTTCCTCAGCAACTTCTTCAGGGCCAGATCGGTGTATTCAACGCCCAGCTTTGGTATATCCTTGTCCAAGTAGGAGTAGAAACCGAATCTGAACGACTCATCGAGCGCTGTAAGCCGCGAGTAGCCTGCTAGGTAATCCATTCTTCTGAGATTCGTGACTTCCTCGATTCCCTTGACATCCAATCCTGACTTCTTGTCGGCCACGATGGCGGCGGCCACGCCGTCCCCAAAAAGGAAGAATTGAATAGTCGCTATCCATTTTCTCAGCTCAGACTGTTTTCTCTCCTCATCTGTGATGCGACTAATCTGGCTGGTCTCTAAGACTTCTTTCAGGCCACGTACTTGATTCTGGAACCAGTATGAGCTGACGCCGGAAACGCAGATTAACACATGATGCTTAGGATGCAATGCAAGGTGATTCCCTGCGAGTTCCAACGCTTTTGGAAAGGCTGTGCTTGCCACTCCTTGGGCGTTAACGTGTTTTGTGAAAGGGTCAAGTTCAAGCTTCGGCACCAGAAGATGGCTTAGGCCTGGGCTCAGGAAGGCGTTAGCGTCGTAAGTTGTGATGAGATAGTCTATCTCCTTGGTGGATAGGTCAGTCTTGACGAGAGCCTTTTGACAAGCTTCTGAACAGAGGTCAACCAGCTCATCTTCAAGGAGTAGGCTCTCTCTGTTGGGTTTTGTTTCTGGCTGGTTTATGAGGTGGCGGTTTGAAACTCCAAGGTTCAGTACGTTCTGTTTGACTCCTTCTGGGAGCTTGCATGGAAACTTCTGCATCAGTTCTTCGGTTGAAAATCTGTTCCTTGGCAAGGCCGTTGATAACTGCAGTATTTGCATGTCAGTGAAGTCGCTGCAAAATTATAAAAACATTCCCAAATGCTACGTCTCCCACTCCAAGCAGAAGGAGTGAAAGGATTTATACAAAAAGAGTCCACAACATGTTGCGACAGTGGTGGATGAAACAGTGAGCGTTCAAGAGTTCTTTGACTATCTAGAAAATCACACGGTCTTGGGAGTGAAGCTGTCCACATTTCTCAGCTTGTTCGTCATAGCGGTTGTGGCCGTTGTCCTTGAGAGGCTGTTCACTCGGTATCTCAGTCGATTCGCTAGGCGGGCACGTCTGGCGCCTCATGTCACTAACGGATTAGTCCTTACGGTCAGGCTCTTGATACTGATCGGGGCGGCAGTGTCAGCAGTCAGGGTCGGCGGGCTACCCACTGACTGGTTTGTAGCGTTTTCCGCAATCGGTGGGGCAGCAGTGGGTTTTGCATCTACGAAGACCATTGGAAACTTCGTTGCGGGACTGTATCTGCTTGCGGCAAGACCGTTCAGAGTAGGAGATCTTGTCCGTCTGGGAACTGTTGAAGGGATCGTTGAAGAGATAGCCATCAACTACACCAAGATACTGACGATGGCCGACAATCTCGTGTCCATCAGCAACCTCCAAATCATGGACAGAGACATCACTAACTACTCGTACAAGAGCAATGAACATGACGGTTTGCACTGCTACACCTTCGAGATCAGCTTCGACCACAGCGTTTCATCAAGCAAAATCGCCAAAATATTCGACGAGGTTTTCCAGAAATGCTGCGACAGGCTTCCAAAGAAACCTTACTACATGCTAGTCAGATCAAGCGGGTTTGAAAGAGTCTACATGATTTATCTCTATGCGAAGCGACCTGAAGACATATTTGTCTTAAGACCTCAAGTTGCAGAGGAAGCATTCAAGCTTTGGGACAAGGAACGGCAAAGAGAAAAGCAGTAATCCAATGCTGGCAAGCGAATTTGGCTACACTCTTGACAATTGTTGTAGAAATATAGCATTTTGGAAATGACACCCGCAAGCGTCATATAGCTGTTGGAATGCACTAACTAAATCACTTGTATTATGAGGTGGAAAATTGAAAAAAGTCGGAATAGTCGCTGGCAGCATATCAAGGTTTGACAATCCTCGACATACACTGCAGGAAGAGATGTGTGCAGAAGCCATGAAAATGATACTCGATGACGTTCCAGAACTGGAACTCGGAGACTTCGTTAAGAAAGGCTACGCGTGCTGCTACTCATACTTCAGCGATATCCTGGAGCAACAACAATGCATGCATTGGATAATAAACGACTACCTAGGACTAAGCGGTGTTCCATCATACCGTGTTGAATCAGGCGGAGCCACACCTATAGACGCTATAATAAACGCGGCTCTGTGGATTCGATCAGGCATGTTTCCAGCCGTTCTCGTAGTCGGATGGGAGAAAATGAACGAAATGCCAATCCAGAAAGTGAACGAGGCCATAGCGATCGCAGGCGACACAGACTGGGATTTCGTCTCTGGCTTCACCTACAACGCTTTTTATGCAACTATGGAGGCTCGTCGAATGCAAGTCTACGGAGACACTGAAGAAGACTTGGCGGAAGTAGCCGTTTTGGCTCACAACAACTCGCTTGAGAACCCGTATGCACAATGGCCCGCCCAGAACGGATTACGCAAGATCACCGTTGACGATGTGTACAAGTCGCGTTTAATTTCGTGGCCCTATAGGCTCTACGAGTGTGCAATGACAAGCGAAGGTGCATCTGCCATGCTCTTGGCAAACGAGGAACTGACAAAGAAACTGACTGACAACCCAATTTGGCTGACAGGCGTGGGTTTTGGCTCAGACACCATGAGAGCTGGAGACAGACCAGACAACCCAGCGTGGAAAGGCTTGTACCCAGAAGACGAGAAAATATGGCCCAAACACATTCCAAAACCTCTGTCACCATACCCTGACCTCTGCAACTTCGGCTCATTAAGAGTCTCCGCGAGAATGGCGTACAAGGACGCGGGCGTCAAGAACCCGAGAAAAGAAATTAGCTTTGTCGAGATCTTCGACCCCTACGCAGGCGTAGTCTTAGCCGGGCTTGAGGACTTTGACTTCTGTAAACGTGGCGAAGGAAAACAACTACTCAGAGATGGCGTAATTCAACGCAGTGGGGAGCTTCCATGTCAACTCAGCGGCGCCCTAACCGCTCAAGGCCACGCTGTAGGCTCAACGTCAATCGCCCAAGTGGTGGACAGCTACTGGCAGTTGAGTAACCAGATCGCTAAGAAGTGGGGTGCGCCTGGAAGGCAACTGAGCAAACCAAAGAAAGCGTTCATTCATGGACACGGGGGCACAGGATGCCAAGCTGGCGCAGTGGTGTTGGAGGTGTAAAACGATGAAGCAACCCGGACCAGAAAAGATTCTGAAGGAAACCAAGATCGACGAGAAATCGTGGGACGAATGGGAGCGCAAGGGCGGCTGGAGACCTGAAGGCTGGAAGATCATAGAAATGAACGACGGACCAACACTGAATGAGCTAAAGCCTGAGAAGTTCCTTGTAGTCCATCGCCCACATGGCAGCATGTTCCATCACAGCTATGGCAAGGTCTCGAAATTCTTCATCGGCTTGCTAGAGGGAAGACTCTACGGAACAAAATGCCCGAAATGCGGACTAGTCTACTGCCCACCACGCGCACATTGCTTCAACCCAGAATGCAGACTGAAAGAAACCGAGTGGACTGAGCTACCCAAGAAAGGCGTCGTACACGCTCACACAATCATGGCCATAGCATGGCCTTCGATGGCACATCTGCAACCCCTAGTCGGGGCAATGGTCAGAATCGATGGAACAAACACTTGCCTTCCAATGACCATGAGGGAGATTGACCCTGAAAAGGTCAACATCGGTCTCAGAGTGAACATACACATTGCCAAGAACCCAAAAGGAGACCTTCTGGACGTTTATGCGACCCCAGCAGAAGAACCAGTGCCGCCGAAGCGAACCGCAGAAGAACTCGAACGCTTCAGAGAGGACATGGAAAAAACGAGGGCATGGGTCAAGAAAACCTTCGGCCCCAAATAGGCTCCACTGGGCTACACTGAGAAGCCCAAGCTCCATTTTTCTTATATCCATTTCAAAACAACTGGCAACTACCTGAAAGCAAGGCCCGGCCGTTTCTCATTTCTATCATCACGCGTTTAGATGATCAAAAACGTGTTCTCACAAAAGCTCAACTCCAGCACACCAGATAGGTTTTGTCTTTGTAGTTGAAAGAATGTTTAAATCAATCACTCAGACTATAGTACAAGTCTTCATGGTTGGAGAGCACCTTGAAGGGCAAACCACTTGTTTCGATAGTGTCTGCTGGTCTTTCAAAGTTTGGAAAACGGGAAGGCATGTATGGAAGGGAGATTTTCGCTGAAGCAGTCAAGGAAGCCTTTGACCGTTGCCCCAAGCTGAACCCTAAGAATGACATTCAAGCCCTTTTTGTCGGACACATGGGAGAATCATATGAGCATCAAGGACATACGGGTGCTACGATGGCTGATTGGGCTGGTTTGCTGCACGTACCTGCTACGCGAACAGAGGCAGCATGTGCTTCTTCAGGAGCAGCGTTAAGAACTGCTATTCAAGCTGTACTTTCAGGCCTAGCTGACGTTGTTATGGTCGGTGGAGTTGAGAAGATGACTCATCGCACCACAGCGGAAGTTACGGAATTCCTTGCGATGGCTTCGGACTACCCGTTTGAACAATGGCATGGAATAACTTTCCCGGGCCTCTACGCTTTGATGGCAACTGCGCACATGCATGATTATGGCACGACTGAAGAACAGTTGGCGAAGGTTGCCGTGAAGAATCACTATCACGGAAGCCTAAACCCAAAGGCACAGATTCAGAAGGAGATAACCTTAGAGAACGTCATGTCTTCACGGGTCATTGCGTGGCCACTCAAGCTTTATGACTGCTCCTTGATCACGGATGGGGCAAGCTGCCTAATCTTGACAAAACCCGAGCTGGCTAAGAAGTTCACGGATTTGCCCGTTCACATAGTCGGGAGCGGTCAGGCAAGCGACACTATAGGCCTGTACGAAAGGGAAACACTCACCTCGTTGGAAGCAGCGAAAATTGCAGCAAAGAAGGCTTATGAGATGGCAGAACTGAAACCGAGCGATGTTGACTGTGCAGAAGTGCATGATTGTTTCACTATTGCTGAGATAATTGCGTATGAAGACTTGGGCTTCTGCGAGTTGGGAGAGGGCGGTGAACTGGTTGCAGAAGGCGAAACGAAGCTTGGCGGGAGGATTCCAGTAAACACGAGCGGAGGGCTTAAGGCGAAGGGGCATCCGGTTGGCGCCACGGGAACGGGTCAAGCTTATGAGATGTATCTGCAATTGACTGGGAAAGCTGACAAGAGGCAAGTGAAGGATGCTGCGGTCGGCTTGACTCACAATGTTGGAGGCTCAGGCGCGACTGCCACCGTTCACATCTACAGGAAAGGTTGAATATGAGTGAACAATCTGATTTTACCATTGAGCAGTTCTACAAGAATGTGCTTCAAGGAAAACTGCTGGCTGGAAAGTGCAAGAAATGCGGGAAAGTCCATCTTCCGCCAAGGCCACTGTGTGACGAGTGCTTCTCAAATGAATTCGAGTGGAAAGAGATCCCCCAGAGAGGTAAGCTTCTTACTTACACGATCATTCAAGTGGCGCCGGCACAATTCCAGTCAATGGCTCCGTACGCCGTGGGCATAGTACAACTAGAAGACGGAGTTCGAATCCCTGGCATGATCAGAGGCGTGGCCTCTGAACAAATAAAGATAGGCATGGAATTGGCGTTTGACTTTGGGACTTGCACGGCAACCCAGCAATGGCCACAATGGCCTAGGTACTACTTCAAACCCATGTGATTTTCCTCAATACCCAGTCCTTTTTTTCATTCTCTTCCTGAACAGCATGATGTTTTCAGTAGTCGTGCAAACGTATTCAAAGCCTGCTTGGACAAGCTTTTCGGAGATCTTGTGTTGTCGGGGTAAACTGCCTTTTTCTCGCAATAGCATTGGGCGTGCATTATGGAAAAGGCAAAGCATGGTACACTAAGGAACCGCAAAAACAAGAAGCAAAGAGGAAAGACAAATGATTGAAAAGAGAGCGGAAAAATAGAGAGCAGCGTCAGTTCAGTCTCTTGAGATCGCTGTGGAGGCAATGGAGAAGTCACCCGTAAGATCCCTCTTTTGCTCTGTTCTGCGTTGACTAAGCGGCTTGATGATGTGCCCCAGGCACGTATTTATGTATCTTAATGCTTCGTGTGGTTTCGTTTCAAATCAAGCAAACGTGGGAGTAAGCTGCACTTCTCGAAATCCACTGGAGTTCACATTTTTGACTATCTCGATAAGTCACTCAGGATCAGCCGACTTTTGACAAGAAGGATTGTTAGCCAACAACTTGACAGAACATGCTTTAATGTTGGGAAAAGATGATGGTTATGGTTCCAGTGGCTCCCAGAATGTGACTAGTACACCTATGGGCGTGCCGTTGCGCTTGACAGTGAAAATCACTGCGCCTTCAGGGATTACTACACAACCATATTGATCAAGTCCTAGCTGTTGGCCTGTGTTGAATGTTATTGTGACTCCTGACAAAACATATATGTAGCTTCCGCTTCTTCCAAAGCTAGCTCCAAGTACAATTGAATCTTTAGCGTTTATTATTTTGTCTGGGAGATGTCAGCCATGTAATTCCAATTAGCCTCGCCTTCCTGACTTCCAAAAGCAGCACCGACAAAAGCCGCGTCCTTAGCGTTCACATGACCATCAGGCCACTTGCTTATGCTGCTGTACGGCGATGTGCCACCTGTCTGATCACCAGTGAGATTGGCATTATCGAACAGCATTTCGATTCTAAGAAGGTCTGTAGCTACGTTTGGCACGTAGAAGTATCCGTCGTTCTTGGTTTTCATCGCACACGTAGGAGGAGCCCAAAGTAATGTGTCAGGTTCAAGCGTAGTACCGTCAGATGTAGGATAGAAATGTACGTGCTGATAGGTGTAGTCGGCTCCAACGTTGCCATAACAAACCCCTCCCCACATGACGCTATTATCGAGCCAAGAAGCCGTGCCGTTTACTGAATATGCAAAAGTGATGTTCTCCCACGAAGAGGTGTCATTCTTCTTGAAACCAGGGCAACTCAGATAGGAATGCCATCCAACCTGTCCAATGTTTTCAATGCTCCATGCGCCAGGAAATAGGAAAAACTTCACCGTACCCCCAAGTTCCCCGATAAGTAGATGATATCGTTCCGCCGTTCCAAGCATAAAATAGGGGTGCTGAATTTCATGAGGTATCAAAGCTTGAATGGGGTATTCAGGATAATCATCGATTATCGCAGAAAAGGACAATACCTTTGGGTTTGAGTTCCACTTTATAATCAAAGTCACCTCAGAATCCATCTTTAGAACATAAGGAAATTCCCATGAAAAGTGAGCTTCCAAGTAGACCACCGGCTGCTCTGCCGGCCACATGTTATCCAGTCCCCATTCATAGACGCTCCAAACAGCTCCTTCAATATAGGGCCAATCATATTGATTGTCCACTACGAGCAACATTGTGTATCCATAATCAATATACGGCGATACGGGGGGAACAAATGACCCGCTACTACTGGGTCCTTGGATAGCAATTCCAGCGGCTAGAGCGTTGCCATCCTGAATAACTGAGTTATTTGTTCCTTTGAATGAAACGGTCACACGCACTGTAGTTGCCCGGTCTTCCCCAGGGCTTCCTGAAAGATAGTCAGTTGTCATGTAGCCTGCCATGAATGGTTGGTCAGAAAAACCATATTCAAATGGCCCAATGCTCTGTGAAATATTGTTATCGACAAAAAAGGGGCAGAATACGTGTCGTAGCTCTGGGCTTAAGATAGGTCCATTCTCTGCTTTCACCGGATTAACCGCGAAAGTCGCTGCTAATGAGTATACCATCAAATTCAGAATCAAGATAGCAACGCGTTTCTTGCTAGAAATATTAGTTTTCGTTTTCATGTTTTCAGACTTCCCCTCAAAGTAGCTTCTTTGATGCGCAAAGCATAAAAGTTTAACTCTCTAAGGATTTCTCGGTTAGAGCTTTGGCGAGTAGATGGTTTGTCAGAAACTTCACAGTAGCCAACCTAGTTCTGATTAGCCTTTGCACAATCAGCTACGTGACAACAGGTTTTTTACTAACTTTCTGGACATATTGGCGATGGCCACAGGGGGAACTTGGCGGCGTTCTGGATTACAGGTGGCTTGGAATAAGTACCGTCTATCATGTTACGCAAGGAAATTTGGAAACAGTTTTCCTGCTTCCAGATTTTACGTCATATTTGCTAATTGGCTTCATTATTTTTAACTTGGCAGCCTTGCTTCTTGGCCAAGATTTAGACGCAACTGGTCGATGGGCTCGCATTCGAATCTCAGCTATCCTGAGCATAGTCATTGCTGTCCTTTGTGAGGTGGCTTACGTGTGGACAATGATGTTTATTGATAGCACACTTAGGATTACATTTGATGTCACTCGACACACAAGTGGATTTGTACAATACCTGTTTCCCATTTTTGTATATATTACTAATGCGTTTCAAGGTTATCAGGAAAGCTCGTTCATGAGGGCCTCCCCTGACTTCACAGCATGGCTGTTTTTCGTATTGTTGATACTAGCTATGAAATTGTTAAGGTGGAAACCAAGCAAGAGCTAGACTATGTTTCAACCATACATCTTTTTCTCTTTTCATTTCTCCTTCTTCCATTTAAGGAATAATACTCCAGTACAAACCCAGCCTACTCCTAACAGTCCACCGATTGGAATTTGCCACTGCTTGAGCTTGACACTTTCAGGTAATCCAGGCGTTACCCAAAGCCAAGAGATTCGATAGAACTCATTCTGATATTTCACAGCGTACGGCATCGGCGCGGTGCCATTCATCCACGGCAAAGCCTTTTCTTCGTCAACAATGAAAATATCATAGTAATTTTCAGGGAATTTGTCTTTGACAAGTACAATTCCTAGCTCCTCAGGCGTATACCACTCTTGAGGTTCCCATTGCAGCTTCTCTGCGTCATAATGGCGCCAAATTCCGTATTCGATAGGGTCTCTGTAAACGTTTGAATCAGCAGAATGACTCAAATTCGTGCTGGTGTACGCTACCACACCAACATAAGTCGCTGTCAGTATCGCCATCAATATTATGACTGCCTTCACCATTCTTTTCATTCTTTGCCCTCCAAGCGCATGCTCTCTTTTTGCCCTTTTCTCAAGGCTAAGAGGCAACATGCTCCCAACATAGCAAGTGTTAGCTTGTAGCTCCAACTGTCTATTGTTTGACCAGAAAGATATATATGAATTCTTGCTCGCCCACACTACCGCAACCTCATTTTCAAAGATCAGAGAGGGAAAACTCCAGCCGAAGCTTGCGGAATAACGGCAAAAGGAAAGAACAAGTGGCTAACCCTGATTCAAAATGCAAGTAACAGAAACTAAGGCTTTGAATGCCAGCATTTTCTTCTCCAACCTTTCTTTCTAACATAGAACTCGTTTTATGGTCGGCTAAGACTTTCATGGAATCGCGTAATTACCATAGGTCTAGCATGTATCTTAGCTACTCTCAAATCTTAGCCGATTTCCACAGTTGATAATTACGTATCTGTGCTCCATGTCTTTTTTTTCTGTAATCCAATTGACGAATCCTTCGATTGCTATGCCTAACAGGACTAAAACAAGCTCCTTTAAGACCTCAATAATTTCGAGCATTTTGCTAGACCTCAAAGAATACTTGTCAATTTCGTATTCAAAGCTCTTTTCGGCTCTCTTCAGATACATATTTATCAAGTATTGGAGACACGCCAATTGTAGAACCCTATCAACCGATTTTTCACAGAGACTCTTGTCAACCGAAGACTTCACAGAACCACAAAAGGCAAATGTTTTAAACTACCCCTTTCAGATCAAAAACATCACTGCTCGCAGGTATTCTGAAATGGCTTGGCTTAAGTGGGTCATACGTGCAACATACATCGCAGCATGTATAGTACTTTTTGCTATTGCATCATATTTTCTAAACATTGGAATACCACACCTAACAAACAATGCACCACGACAGCAGGTCTCAGCAATTGAGAGTATCTACTTCAACAAACCCACGCTTAACACTTGGTTTTATGTCAAACTTGAAACTCTTGACGCATTTACTGCAAACAACCCCATTAATGTGACTGTAACCACAACTTCACTCGACATGGATGAAATACACAGCATCCAATTGACATTTGAAGGCGCAGACAAGTATTTCCCAAATAGTAAACCATCGCCAGCGCCTACAATGCCACCTTGGAACTCTACACAAGAAGTCTGGAACCAATACTATAACGCAACTGAAGAATACTGGAATAATTGGCAAAAATCTATGGAAGATGAACGAAAAGCAATAACTGCTAATGTTCTCTGGCTTACAAGTGACAAGAACGATAGTGACTTTCCTGATTACTCCAAATTTCCATTTAATGAATCAGGTATTGAAAATTTTTCCTTTCCAAGATATTCGACTTTTTCGGGGTCATTAGAAAATCTTAACTATTCAACTGGTGGAACTTTCGACATAGGAGTTACTCCATCGACAAATAGTAGCGGAGTAATCGGTTATGGAATGAGCGATACCTCGTTTGTATTGAAGGATGCAATAGAAGTGTCTCCTCCAGAAACCACTTTGCAGATTAAGTCAAATAACATTATGAGCGGATTAGGCTGGATTGGAATTGGTTTTCCGTTCCTACTAGCTGGACTAGCAGGAATGATGGAAATCATCAAACACTACGCATTTGAAAATGAAAAATAATGATGCCTATTTTTTCCGTTCCTTTTTATAATCTACCAAACCAGCAATTATGCATAAACCTACACCTAGCAAAGCCACAATTAACCCGCAATAAAAAACTTCCCTACTTCTGGAGAACCAATTAAGGCTATTGAAAAAGCCATAATAAAGCAACCAAATGCTCCTATCAACATGCATACTTTGGCAATCAAGAATTTCTCAAATATTAATTCCATCTCCTCTGAGTAGGTGAAAAGTCAGGTAACGAACTTTCACAAAACAGAAAAAAATGTGCTGGGGAGGGTCGGGTGACGCAGACTTCACGGAACCTGAAACCTTGATACGAACTAGAGTTGTCAGTCTTCCAGAAGTCTTTCCACACAGTTTCTCAGCCAAGAATTGCTTACGTCCAGCAGAAAGAGACAAAAAGAGGGGATTGCGCGGGAGAAATCGCCAATAACCTAGATACTACTTCAAACCTCTTTAGGTAGCCACAATACCTACTGTTTTCTTCATTTCCTCTTCCTGTATACTGCCACCTGTTCCCTGTCATTGTAGAGTACGAACTCAAACCAAGCTTTAAACAGATAGTCTTCCTCTTCAAGTGCCTTAGCAAAGGCAGTATGGAACTAGTCACTTTCAAAGGCTTCTCTGTCTTCGCTGCGTAGAAGACGCAACTACGGTCGGTGGGATATCAAAAGCTAAATCTCTGAATGCGCGTTTTTCCAGTAGGTGACTTGCTTGACTGAGAGAGCCGGAATTGGTAGACTTGTGGAAAACCCTTTCAAAAGGAGCGGCAAGGTCTTGGTGAGCAAAGTCAACTCGGAGGAAAGACATTTAAAAGATGACGTTTTGAGGGCTGTGGATCTAGTCGGTGGCTTCGATAAGATCGTTAAAAAGGGTGATGAAATATTGTTGAAACCCAATTTCAATAGTGGCGATGCTCCACCCGGTTCGACCGATCCAGATTTTGTTGACGCCATTATCACTTTGTTGTATGAGCATGGAGCAGGTGGGGTGATTGTCGGGGAGTCTTCGATGATGTCGCTTTCTACCCGAAAAGTTTTCGAAGAGACTGGGATGATGCACAAGGCGGAGCAAGCTGGCGCCGAGGTAGTGTTTTTTGATGAAGGAAAATGGGTTAAGGTATCCACAGGCGGCCAGTATCTTGGGAGTGTCAGTCTGCCGGACAGCGCTTTAAGAGTAAACAAGCTTGTTTATGCTTGCGCGATGAAGACTCACAAGTGGGCAAAATTCACACTGAGCCTTAAACTGGCTGTGGGTTTCATGAAACCTAGCGAAAGGATGCAGCTACATATGAGGCATTTGGAGGAGAAGATAGCTGACCTGAACTTGGTTGTCCATCCATGCCTAATAATCATGGATGGGAGGGTTTGCTTCATTTCAGGCGGTCCGGCTTGTGGCGAGAGGCGAAATCCCAATCTCATGCTCGCTTCTGGGGACCGCGTGGCTCTAGATGTGGAGGCAATAAAGACAATTCAAGGCTTCGCTGGCAACAGCTTGACTGATGATCCTTGGAACTATACTCAGATCCGGCGAGCAGCGGGATTGGGTTTGGGCGTCAAGCAAGAGACGGATTACGGGGTCGTTAGTTCCCCCAATTGAAATTGCAGTTATGTGCTATATCATTTCAGCTTCTCGAAATGAATAATGTAAACTAGTTGGCTCTCGTCCCATTCCTCATAGACTTCTTGCCACTTTTGCTTGAACTCTTCCAACATATCGTAGCCTTCATTCTTTGCATCATCTTCATTGAAGTATCTCAGTCGTTTCCTTTCTATGGATACTATCCTCAAATCTGCAAAACGAGGTTCTTGTATCACGGCATGAACCGTCGCCCCGATTTTCATTTTAGGGTCAGGAATCGTGGTTCTAGAAGTCTGAGTCTTCTTGCCTTGAAGTATCTTCTGTTTGTCATCGGACAGGAATTGAAGATCACTAGGTGTTTCAACCACTTCCTCAATGACCTCCTCAAGGGGTCGTTTTGGTTCAAGAGCGGCTTTTTCAATGACCTGAGCCCTTTCTTTCATTGGAAGCCGCTTTTCCGCCAGCTTCTTTATTACTTCCACCTGTCTTTCTGGTTCCTTGATGACACGGCTAGCCTTGACTGCGGTTAAGTAGTCGATTTTTCCTTCAGGAATGTCGCCTGAAACTGTGGAAGGGGCTACTAGTTTTTGAACTTCTTCGGGAACCACTTCAACGGTCTTTAACCAAAGGGAAACTGCGTCAGTGCTAACTCCGATTTTCTCGGCAATAGCGGTTCGAGAGGGGTATTTTTCAGGGCATTCGTCTAATAGGTATTTGCAGACTTTTCCTTTCTCAACTGCGTTGAGATCTTCCCTCTGAATGTTCTCAATCAGGTTTAATTGGACCACTTCGTCATCACTGTACTCTCGCACGATCGCAAATATCCTTTTGAGGCCTGCCTGTTGTGACGCTCTGTATCTTCTCTCCCCAACGACCACTTCAAACTCGCTGTCAACGGGCCTGACAATTATTGGTTCCAGCAAACCTACTTCTTTGATGCTTTCGGCAAGTTCGTTTAGGCGCTCTATGTTCACCTCTAGTCTGGGGTTGAGCCTGCTTGGACGAATCTTGTCAAGTTCGATTTCCTTTATTGTACCTATTGCCAAATCCAACACCAGAACTGTTCAATCTTAATTCAGCCCGTTTCTATTTAAGAATTACAAATATCAATCAAGCCACGTAATTCAGCAGTGGCATCATAGACCTATTTCTGAAGCCGATTCCTTCAGACCCGACAGCGCCAGTTCAAGAAACCTTTCTCTAGGTATTCCTATCTCCTCACACATGAGGATTCTTTCTCGATCGGCGCCTCTGGCGAAATCCTTATCCTTGAACTTCTTAGCGACAGTCTCGGCTTTCACGTCCTGAAGCTTTTTGGATGGCATCACGAGAGCACAAGCTACCAGCAAACCTGATATGGCATCACATGCGATTAGTGCTTTTTCCATTCGGGTTTCGGGCAGGGCGCCAGTGTTCTTGGAATTGTGGCTTTTTATTGCCTTCGTGAGCTTCTCGGGAACTAGGCCTCTCAGTGTTTCTTCTGTCAAGAGTCCATGCTTTTCAGGGGTGGCTTCGGTTTTTTCATAATCGAGGTCGTGGAGCAAGCCGACAAGACTCCATTCGGCCGTGTCTTCACCGAGATATTTCGCGATTGAGCGCATTAGTTCTTCGACCGCAAGCATGTGATAGATGACGTTCTTTTTTGAGACATGCTTCTTGACTAGATCCATGGCTTCGTCTCTCGCCATCAAAACTTCCACCTTGTCTCATTTATGAAAAATCAGCGCTTATAACTCCTTCACCTAAATTGGAGCACGCTGAATGATGATTTGGGACGTGGATACCGAGCATGTATCAATGCGGATTTGGGCAAAGTATATAATCGCGCTCCAGACCCTTTTGCATTCGTCGCTGGGTGCAGACCTCAATGGATTCGATTAAACCGAAGATTACTTGGAAGACCTTTGTTTTGCCGGCGATAGGGCTGCTAGCGTTCGTAGCGTATCTCATTCTGTTCAAAGTAGATATCCCTGGGATATTGGAAAAAGCTCGACTCGTTAACCCTCTGACGTACTCCATCGCGATCATCCTAGTAATAGTTGACCCGCTGCTTTTTGCGGCTTCATGGTGGGTTATGCTCAACTTTCTATCCATAAAAGTGTCGGTCTTCAAAGCATACCTCTACACGTGGTATGGAATATTCATCGACATAATCATTCCCGGAGAATCTGTAAGCAGCGAGATCTCAAGAGTCTACTTGGTCAACAGGGATGTTCCAGGAACCAGCGGCAAAGCTGTTGCTTCAGTCGTCACTCACCGAATAATGAGCATGGGCATGACCGTTGCCACGATGGTGTTCGGTACAGCAATGCTGCTTGGCCAAGGACAGACCAACACTATCCTTTTCAACCTTTCTTTGCTTTCTGCCATCTTAACCAGCATCTCTCTAGTATTCCTAATCTTACTGTGCACTAGGGAAAATTGGGCAATGAAGCTCGTCAACATGGTCTTGGGCTTTGTGGAATACGTAGGTCGCGGGCGCTGGAAACTGGACAAGATCAGAGAGGACGCACATAAGGCTGCACGCATTTTTCACGAATCGATGAAAGAACTCGGTCACAATCCGAGAGTTCTGGTTGAATCGACTTCGCTGTTTGTCTTGTCATGGATTGCAAGTGCAAGCGTGCCATACTTCGTTTTTTTGGCGATCGGGTTTCCGGTGGACTGGAGTGCGATCCTCATTACATCTGCCATAGTGTCAGCAATTAAATCCATACCTATCGGCATACCCTTTGAAGTAGGACTTCCCGAAATAGTGATGACTCTGCTCTACGGATTCGTGTCACCTGCCATTACGACACAGATAGCTGCGACCGTGACTGTGTTGACTAGGATCTTGACTTTATGGATGAGGTTCTTCATCGGTTTTGTAGCACAGCAATGGCTTGAATACAAGGCCATCAAGATACCCACAACCAAATTGGAGGAACAGGAAGGCCTGACACCTAGTCTCGTTCGCATCAAAGGAAGATCCTGCAATGCCAGTCACGATTGAAGATGCTTCGATCAAGCACTTAGATAGACTGTACGAAATTGAGACAGAGTGTTTCGACAGAGAAGCCTTCACAAGACAGCAGATTGCACATCTACTGGCCGACTACAACTCTTTGGGACTGATCGCGAAGGAAGAAGAGAGAATCGTAGGCTTCATAATAGGCACGATACAGGCTGAAGAAAACGGTTTGACTGGTCACATAGTAACGATAGATATTTCGAAGACGCACCGACGGAAAGGTCTAGGCGTTAAGCTTCTGCAGGAAATTGAAAGAATACTCATAGAGAAGGGAATACACGAGTGTTGTCTTGAAGCCAGAGAAGACAACACAGCTGCTTTGAATCTCTACAAGAAACTCGGATACACGAAGGCTGGAAGACTAAGGAACTACTATGGAAGCACTCATGGAATGTTTCTCCGAAAAACCCTAACTCGGCCTTAGCAGCTTCAAGTTTGTGTTCTCATCTAGACTCCTTACAAGATGTAAACCGAGGCCCTCAACAATCATCAGCTCAGCGGTTACGCCAACGCGAGAACCTTCCATCAAGTGACCACCAAAGGCCTGACCCTTCTCGTTGGAAACAACTATGTGAGCGTGAATTACCACGTTGTCTTTCTCATCAACAGCGATGTTGCCTGAGCACGAAGCAATTTCCAACGAACCCGCAAACTTAACCTGCTCATAAGCGCCTTTCCTGTAACAACCCAATGTCACGTTCTTCAAGGCACCAATCAAAAGAAAAACGCCTGCCTTCACGCCGCTTTCTTCAGCACGTTTCTTGATGGCAATGGCTAGGTCCTCATCTTCAGGTATTCGGAAAACGAGCATACGCCCAATTTGACCTGCAAACACGTTTTCTCACATTCGTATTCTTTGAAATCAGTGGTTTCTAAACGTTCTGAGCGCAAAACCTAAAAGTCTTTCCCTGCATATACATGCTTGGCAGTGAAAACTCCATTGTCCAAGAAAGAAAACAGTGAACGAAGACTGGTCAGAGCGATAGTGATTTTGATACGGAACACTACTTGGAGATGTGGACGATTAGAGCGGTCAATAGTGAAGCATCTTTACAGCAGGCATGCAATGTTTGGAAGACCAGAGATGCCCATAAACGACATGCTTCGGAACTTCAAATTGACTGGAAAGAAGAAGAACGAGTTCTTGGACGCGATACGTCGATTGGAAAGAAGAAATATAATAAGGGTATTGAATCTCGTAAGCTAGCACGTTTCGCAGAGATTCTCAGGGTTTTTCGACCAGTTTCTTAGCGTTCTGTACCCAACTCTCAGTGAACTTTGGTGAGATTTTCAGCTTCTTGGCCAACTTCTCCGGTGACGCTGTGGAAAGTTCTTCGACGGTGTTTATCCCCAAGGCTTTGAGCTGTGCGGCGCGTTTTTCCTTGATGCCCTTTACCGATGCGAGTTCCAAGGTTTTAGATGCGGTTTCGACGACGGCTTCTTTTTCTTCTTCGATGGGGGTTTCAATGACAACTGGGGCTTGTGGTGTTGGAGCAGTTGGAGCGGTCGCTCGTGCTGTCTTAGTGCTTGGTCTCAGAGTGAATCCTAATCCTACAAAGAGAATCCCGAGTACGACGGTCGTCACAACTGAAAGGCTTTGTTCAACTCCGCCCAATACTATGAGTGAGAACGCGGTTATGACGAAGAATATTATCGCAACTCCGTACAAAGCATAATCTGAACGCATGTATATTCTCTCCTTGATGCCTCTATTCTAAATAGAAGAGTTTAAATAATTTTCTGCTAGGCGGAATGAAAAAAGGAAAGTTTGGGTTTTGTCAGTTCTATTCTACTTGAGCAACTGCTCTTCTGGTGGTGGCGGCTTTATTAGGCCTTCTTTCATCAGTATTTTCGTGGAATCTCGAGCATTCTGAATTATCGCTTTGGCCCTCTCGTACAGCTCTTGCCTGCTTGGCTTGATCCTTGCGACGCCTTGATCGATCGACTTCAACGCGCATGCTACAGCTTCCCGTGGATAGACTTCCCACTCCTCCATTCTAGGCAATATGTCCTCTTCGTGCATCCCACGTTCCTCAGCAAATTTCGCCAGTTCCTGGGCTGCCGCAATGCACATGTCGTCGGTGACAGTTTTTGCTCTCACGTCTAAGACGCCGCGGAATATTGCCGGAAAACCTAAACTGTTGTTGACTTGGTTCGGGAAATCACTCCTACCTGTGGCGATGATGTGTGCTCCTGCTTCCTTTGCTTCCCATGGCCAGATTTCAGGTATCGGGTTTGCGCATGCGAAGACGATAGACTTGTCTGCCATCATGCTTATCCATTCTTTCTTTATGGTTCCCGGCCCAGGCTTGGAAGCAGCGACTACTGCATCCACATTCTTGAAGGCTTCAGGAATGTCACCCGTTCTGCCTTCAGCATTGGTTTTCTGTGAGAGTTCATATTTCCATGGATCTTCATCTTTTGTTATGTCTTTTCTGCCAGCGTAGATTACACCTTTAGTGTCTGCCAGAATTATGTTTCCGGGTTTGAGCCCCCACCGTATCAGGACATATGCAGTTCTCAGGTTGGCTGATCCCGCACCTACTAGGGTTATTAGAGCTTTCTTGGGGTCTTTTCCCACAAGTTTGAAAGCATTCATTAGGCCTGCGAGAATAACTGTTGCTGTTCCTTGCTGATCGTCATGCCAAACTGGGATTTTTAGTCGCTTTCTTGCTTCTTCGAGCACTTGGAAGCATTTTGGTTTTTCGATGTCTTCGAGGTTTATTCCTCCGAATGTCGGTTCGATAAGTTCACAGGTTCTGACTATTTCCTCTGGGTCTTTTGTTCTAAGGCATAATGGGAATGCGTCGACACCGCCTAGATACTTGAACAGCAGGCCTTTTCCCTCCATTACGGGCATGCCTGCTTCTGGACCTATGTCGCCTAGACCTAGCACTCGGGTTCCATCTGATACTACGGCCACGTAGTTCCAGCGGTTGGTGAGTTCGAATGACTTGTCAGTGTTTGCTTGGATTTCTTTGCATGCTGCGGCCACGCCTGGTGTGTACCATATGGCGAAGTCGTTGGGACTCGTCACGGCGCATTTGGGCATTACTTGGAGTTTTCCTCCGTAGAATCTGTGCATAGGTGGTGAGAGTAGCGAGGGTTTCTTGGCTTTAGCCAGTAATTCGTCGACTGTTGGTTTTCTCTCTTCTTTGTTAGGCTTAACCATTATGATCTTCTCCTTTTGTTGAGAGGGTGATGTCTTGGGTATTATTTTAAGTGTTGTGGTATGCTGAAAGCGATAGTTCCAAAAGGGTGTTGCAGATGCGTTATCGACGATCCATATTGACTCGCACCCAAGCAATGATCATCTGCTGAACAAAATGGTCTGAAAGATTAATGAAATATGTCGTAGAAGAAAATAGAGAAATCTCTAGCTTACGAGCATGTAGCTTTGGCTAGAGTTTAATATCTTCTTGGTCTGTAGCCGCCGCCTCTTTGATCTCGGCCACCGTAGTTTCCCCGACCGCCATATCCGCCGCCGCGACCGCCATAGCCTCCACCCCGACCGCCGTAACCTCCGCCGCCTCCGTATGAGCGTCTAGGTTCATCATACACTTGATTCGACAAGTTGTTCTCAGTTTTCACTTCGCCTGCAATGGCCTTGTCAGAGGTTTCCAACGTGCCGTATCGGCCAATGTTAAGCCTCATATTCCCTTTGAACAAGTTGATGTAGCCATTCTTGACTAGGATCGTGTCGCCGTCTTTCACTTTTTCAATGTTGTCGTCCCATAGGGTTAGGTATATGCACCCTGTCTCATCGCCTATCAATGCATCGCTTACTTTGTGGGCCGCTCCGTCTCTTCCTGCAGCAATATTTCTTAGTTCGCTTCTGGAAACGATTTTTGCCAATACGTTTACTGCCCTAGATTGAGGTGTCAGTTCGCCGACTTTAGCGTCTACTGGCTCTCGGTTTCCGGTAAATCCTTCGACTGCCAATTTTTTTCAACACCTTATTTTTAAACAACATAAAACACGGGCATTACCTCTTAAGGCTTGCGGTAGTCGGTTCTGTTAACTTGGTGTATGATGCTTAATCGTGTTAACAGTCGGGTGATGCCAACTAGGCTCTCTCTATATCTCCTTACGTTTTTTTGAAAACCTGTCTTTCTTCGTGAGGGGGGTCCATCTGCTCGCGTTTGTTGCAAGAATATGGGCTTCAAACCACTGTTTGTCTTTTCAGCTAACCAGACTATGCTCCATAATTCTCAGGTTGAGAACAAATAGTGAAAGGGCTATTCTTCCACTTGGCCTTCTTTCATGAGTGTTGCCAGCGTCTCTATTGCTCTTGAGACAGACGCATAGGCAGAGTCAAGCAATTCCTCGTGATTTCCCTTGATCTCAAGAGCCTGCAAGATAGCAAGATCGATAGCTCGTCTGACCGGATTACTGGTTTTCAGTTGCCCAATTATTGACGGAAGCTTCGTCTTCGCATGCTCCTCAAAGACTCTGATCAGCTGGTCCCTATGTTGCTTCGTCACTCTTGAAGGATTGGGAACAAGAAATTCCTGGAGAATGTACTGATCCAAGCCCATGAAAGCGCCCCTTGTCTCGGCTCGCTTGGAAAGAATTTGGGCAATGTTGACAGTCGAGTTGAACCACAAAGCGAGGATTTTGCTGTCGAACCTTTCCACCTATCGCCCGTTGACACTCACGGGTAGCGCGGCATGCTAAACGCTGAGAGGGAATTTCATCCAATGTATGCCACTCTGTTAATTAGTGGATAGAGACCAGTGGAAGTGTTCGTGTTTCTCTGTTTCTCTGTTTTCAGGATTGTTCGTGTTGCCGGTTCGCCTAGCCCACATGTGGCTTTCATTATCAGCGCTCATGGTCGCAGGCTGTGGTTTGTTTCTGCGTTTGCTGTAGCATTCTTGGCAATAGATGGGTCTGTTTGCTAAAGGCTTGAAGGGAACGGTGCAGGATTTGCCGCATTCGGCGCATTTTGCGTCAAAGTTCATCTGTTGGATTCACCTCTTTTCGCGATATAGCCGCTATATTTTGTTCGGTTAGATCTACAGAATACAGATAACGCGCTCGCGTCAATCTATAAGATAGAGATAACCACCGTAGTGTTGTAAACCTCAGTATAAATTGCTTGTGGGCCTTCCAGTTTCTTCCTAGCTCACGAGTCAATTTGTCACGGTGAGTTCTTTCACAACCTAAATAGGCAGATATGGCACAGTACTACCATCATAGTCTATAACATATGCAGGTCATTTTGGAAAGGATACTATTGAAAACTGAAACGCGAGGTGATAAAGCATGAGTAAAGAACAAAACTCTAGGAGAAAAGTCACCAGTAGCGCCCGCAGCGACAAAGCGAAGGGTCATCAAACTAGAAGAGCTCGTGGGGGAAAGAAACAGAAGAGAAGGTAAGAGACAAAGTGCATGTTAAGCAGCTAAACCGACCACAGCATTTCGAATGATTTGAATACTGTTCTAATGAAAAACCAAGAAGGAGAGCGGAACAGCGAAAAATGGAGACTGCGCAGGGGACATCACTATTGGAGAAATTCCAAGGTCTACAACACAAGAATCATATTCTAAAAACATGAATTGATGCTTCTTCTCATGTTTGATCTTTAAGCAAAGGTCCTTTTCTCTCTGTTTCATAAGGCAATCTGTTTGTTCTGAAGATCACTAGTCTATCATGAAATCCCGACAAGTACGCTAGAACAAGCCGTTTTCCTTTTGCGGTCAAACTGTAAACTGGTACCGTCATACCCAATTGCATGAGAGCTTTACTGCCGATTTTGGTTCGAAGTATTCTCGAAGCACTCGCACAAGCAATATCAGCATTAGCGATGTGCTCGACAGCTGCATCGTTCACGCAAGTATTGCAGACTGCGAAGACCACAACATCTGCTTCAAGATCAGTTTCAACTTCTCTTATTTTGGTTATTGCCTCCGATTGAAAACCAGCCACGGTGACAGCAAGCCGCTTGAAACCTAATTCGCTGGCACGTTCTACTCCTTCAACCTGATCAACACGGGCACTAGTCTTGTCCAGAACAATGCCGCCCTCTTTTTCGATGGGCTCGATTATTTCGTTGACAGGTGAAGTCTTGATTATTCCCGTTAATCGAGCCCCGACAGATTGCACAAGCCTTCCATCAATAGCGATGACTGAACCCGCTCCCTCACAGACAACAACTGCACAGTCTATCAATCCTTTGTCAAGCCATACTTGCATCATTTCGGAAGCTCCGTACGCCACGACTGACCCAGAATTGAATGCGCGATCTCTGCAACAGAACCCATATCCCGCAATTTTCATTTCCAAGCTTTTGCGCACTGATTCTTTGTCGATTTCTCTGGTTCCATAAAGTGATTCGTGCAGTGGACAATAATCAACTAGTGGTTCAGTTAAGACCTCCACGCCTTTCGTTGAAATCCGCACACGAGCGCCACAGCAATAGATTTCATGCCCCCTCTAACGTCCATAGTGTTCTTCACCTGCATTAAAAAAAGAATCGCGGACGCGAGTTACTGTGCTTCTTTGTTTGTCATATCATTGATTTGCTGTTCCATCGTGTGGCCGCGACAGTAAATCAAAGCTTTCTTAACTCCGGCAACCTTCATTGCCGCGTTTTTGATGTCAGCTGCTAGCTTGAATGCTATGGGACAAAACGGGCTGGATGGCACAAACTCCACCTTCAGCACGCCCGTTTCTTCTTCTTTAACGTTCGTTATCATCTGCATTTCGGCAAAAGTCATGCCTGTTTCAGGGTCGACCACTTGTCCTACAGCTTCGCGAACCTTATCTTCTAGCTCCGTCAAAGTGTTTCACGCTCAACGATTTGCGTACGTTAGAAGCGAAGGCATCATATATAATTGTTGCATGAAGCTTAGTTGAATAATCATGATAGGTGGATGATTGGCACAATGACAGACAAGAACTGCCCATTCTGCAAAATACTGAAGGGGGAACTTCCATCGAGTCGCATCTACGAAGACGAAAATACATTAGCTTTCCTAGACATCTGGCCGCAGAGTGACGGGCATACGCTTGTGATACTCAAGAAGCACTATGAGTACATATATGATGTTCCAGACGAAGAAGTCGCGGACTTGTACAAGGTGGTCAAGAAGGTTGCGCGTGCAGTGAAGAAGAGCATTAACGCAGGCGGAGTGAGCATAACCCAGCACAATGAAAGCGCTGCAGGCCAGGATGTTTTCCACGTTCACGTCCATGTCATTCCCAGATACGAAGGACAAAGACTACGCAGAATCGAAGAAATCCAAGAAGCAACCAGAGCGAAACTTGATGAAATTGCCAAAATGATGAGACAATTCATCTAGGCTATTATTTGCCAACGCCACGACGTCATTGCTTCCTCTTCCGGTACATGCCCCAACTCAACGTCATCGTCCTAGGATGTGAAGCTTTGACCTCATCCAATCTTGAAACTGCAGTGTTCTGTGGTGCCTTCATGACAACCTCAGGATTCCTATAAGCTTCATCGCTGATCTCTTGCATCACCTCAGCAAATTGATCGAGAGCTTCCTTCTCAAACGACTCAGTTGGCTCAATCATCAACGCTTCGTCAACGATGAGAGGGAAATATGTCGTCGGTGAGTGCATTCCATAATCGAGGAGTCTCTTAGAGATGTTCAATGCAGATACGCCGGTTTCATTTTTCAAGGGCTTTGCGCTGAACACACACTCATGCTTTCTTGGTTTTGCACCGTCGTATGCAAGTGTCAATCCTCTGACTTTTCTTAACTTCTTGACAAGGTAGTTGGCATTCAACACTGAAATCTCAGCAGCCTCTTTCAGCCCTTCACGACCCAGACTCAGAATGTAGGCATACGCACGCAGCAAGACAGCAACATTTCCATAGAAGCCCTTTATCTTGCCTATGCTGTCAGGTCTCTCGTAACTCAAATGATATTGTTCGCCATCAAAAGTCACATGGGGGACAGGCAAAAACTTGGCCAAGTTCTCGCAGACCCCTACGGGTCCAGCACCTGGGCCGCCGCCTCCATGAGGCGTGCTGAAAGTCTTGTGAATGTTTATGTGCACAATGTCGAAGCCCATGTCGCCGGGTCTGACTTTGCACAGTAACGGGTTCAGATTCGCGCCGTCATAATAGAGAAGTCCACCAGCTTCATGGACGATCTCTGCCATTTCGCCGATGTTTTTCTCAAAAATCCCGAGAGTATTAGGGTTCGTAAGCATGAGACCGGCAGTTCGTCCGGAAACAGCGTTCTTCAAGGCTTCAATGTCCACGCAACCGTCGCTTCCAGAAGGTACCACGACGACGTTGAAGCCAGCCATATTCGCGCTTGCTGGATTCGTGCCATGAGCCGAGTCTGGAACAATTATTTCGCATCGTTTCTCGCAGTCGCCTTCGTGTTTGTGATGGGCACGCATAAGCAGGGTTCCCAAGAACTCCCCCTGTGCCCCTGCTGCTGGATGCAAGCAAACCTCATGGGTTCCAGTTATTTCAGCGAGCCAGCGTTCCAGTTTGTACAGGATTTCGAGAATGCCCTGAATGGTTTTTTCGTCTTGGTAAGGATTTAGCATGGCCAGTTTTGGCAGGCTTGCGAGTTGCTCATCTATTTTCGGGTTATATTTCATTGTGCAGCTTCCAAGCGGATAGAAACCAGAGTCGACACCGTAGTTCATTTCAGACAAGCGAGTATAATGACGAACGACTTCGACTTCGGAAAGCTCAGGAAGTTCAAGTCTTCTTGTTCGCCGCATGTTTCCAGGAATGAGATCGTCTATTTCGCCGATGGCTTGCCTGATCTTCTGGTGGGCTTTCGGTGGAAAGTGCCCTCGTCTGCCTTTCTTCCCAAGGTCGAAGATCAATTTTTCATTCCAGTTGGCTTGCTTGAACATTCTTTCACCTCGCTTTAGCTAGGACTTCATTCAACGCCTCTGCCATGCGCTCAATTTCATCGATTGAGTGAATTTCAGTCACGCAATAGAGAGCCGTTTGACCAAACTCCGGAAACTCTGCAGAAATGTCCTTGCCTCCATGAATTGAATGCCGTAACAGTCTTTTGGTGATTTCCTTGACACTTAGATCAGTTTCGTCAAAATTCACCGTGAACTCTTTGAAGTGAGCGGATTTAAAGAGTGGGGTCTTGACGCCCTCTGTTTTCGAAAGAAGCTTCATAGCATAACCCGCATTGTACATGATGGTTTCACCAAGCTCTCGTAAACCTTCTGGCCCAAGTAAGGCCAAATGGACGGCCGAAGCTACTGCGCACATTGCTTCGTTGGAGCAGATGTTTGACGTTGCTTTCTCGCGTCGTATGTGCTGTTCTCGTGTCTGCAATGCCATGCAGAAACCATTCCGGCTTCCATCTTGCGTAGTGGTTAAGCCGATTATGCGCCCCGGCATCTGTCTGACCAAGCTCATGTCGCCGCGGCAAGCCATTATCCCCAAAAGTGGGCCACCAAAGTTCATAGCGTTTCCCAAAGGTTGCGCTTCGCCGATCACAATGTCAGCGCCGTATTCTCCTGGAGGCTTGAGGATTCCCAGCGAGGTTGGGTCGATTCCTACTGTGAAGAGAGCATTGTGTTTCTGTGCTTCTTTCTGGATTTCTTCTGTCTGTGTCTCTATGAAGCCCAAGTATGACGGGTTTTCAATGTAAATCGCCGCAGTTTTGTCTGAGATTTTCTTCTTCAGGTCTTCTATGTCCATTTGACCGTTTCCTGAGTTGTAGGAAACTTGCTTGATTGAGATTCCTGCTGGCTCAGTGTAGGTTTTTAGAGTTGCCAGTCTCTCGGGATGAATGATTTTGGGAATTAGGACCTCGTTTCGGTTTTTTACCCGTGCTGCCATGCGGGCAGCTTCGCCTAGGGCTGATGCCCAGTCGTACAATGAACTGTTCGCCACGTCCATACTGGTCAACTCGCAAATCATGCTTTGATATTCAAAGAGTGTTTGGAGCATGCCTTGTGAGATTTCTGGCTGGTAAGGAGTGTAGGAAGTCAGCAGTTCGTTTCTTTGAACTATTTCCTTGACAACTGCCGGGACATAATGCGGCCAACATCCGGCGCCCAAAAAGACAGGCACATCATTACACGTTTTGTTTTTTGAAAGTAGTTTCTCCACGTGTTTTCTTACCTCGAATTCGGACAAGGCTTCGGGAAGGTTCAGAGGCTCTTTCAGTCGATATTTTTCTGGTACGTCAGCATATAGTTCTTCTATGCTTGTTATGCCTATTTCCCGCATCATTTCTTGCTTGATTTCAGGAACAGAATTTGGGATGTACGGGTGATTGCGTCCGCTCACAGTTTTCACCGTTATGATTTAGACACTAGAACATGGATGCTTCTTTAAGCTTTTTCAAGAGTTCTCGGGAAAGAGCCGTGAGTGTGCTAATGCTGTGTTGGTGCTATTTTCGGCAAATTATCATGAAGTGCTCACTGATCCCGACACTGGTTGAATCGGTACAAGTCTTTAAGTGAGTTTGCCACCAGATTTCCCACGCGTCTGGATACTTCTTGAAGAGTCTGTTTGTCTCTTTCCGGTGTACGCTTGCCAATCCTTCAAGACCCACCATTTCTAGTACCGTTACACCACACTCTGCAAACTGCTTCTCGAGTTCGTAAGGTGTGTAGAAATGGCAGGGAGCAAATCCGTAGCCGCCGTGATAGTCTCCCGTGTCCCTAATCCTTGGAAAAAGCTCAAGCTCTATCTCATGAGGAAAGTGAACGAGTTCTGTAACTAGCAATGCTATGCGTCCGATCACGGAAACGAATATTGGTGCCCCTTTCTTCGCGATTCTGATCAATTCGTCAATGGCAGTTCCTCTCTTGGCGGGGTTCAGAACGTGGGACAATGGGCCGCCTAGACAGATTACTGCATCAAAAGTGTCGTTGCGGAACTGCGAAAGATCATAGATTGTGCCTTGCGTTATTTGCTTGACTCTCTTCTGAATCCTTGCCTTCTTGACCTGTCTTTTTGCCATTTCCAGAAGTTCAGGCGTGAAGTCAAGCAATGCGACATCGTATCCGAGTCTGGCAAGTTCTACTGTGTACTTGCCTGGACCACCGCCAGCATCCAAGACAAACCCCTTCTTGGGAAGATACTTCTTGAGGTAGTGGATCGTTGTGTTGAGTTCCAGCAGATGGTATGCGTCCCTCGTTAGCCTCTTCCACTCTCTCAACCCCATTCCAGAATAGTATCGCCTAACGAGCTTCTCGTACTCTTGGTTCACCGAATGAGGATTACTGGCTTTCTCCTCGTTTTTCGTCAAGGTCTTCTCCTACGAAATCAGTATTGTATTCCTCTTGTAGTGATCATCCTCTTTGGAAACTTGATGTCTCTAACCTCGTTGACGAAGTCTGCTCTGTCTAGCAGTTCTCTTGGAGCAAACCTTCCGGTCAAGACGACGTCAGTTCCCTTAGGGATTTTGTCCAGAAAACTCAGGACCTCTTGTGTGTCTAGAAGCTGGCAGTACAGGGCCAAGTTGATTTCATCCAAAACAAGCAAGGCGGGTCTCTTCTCTCGGGCAACCTTTTCCGCGAATCTTAAGGCCTTTTGGGCTAGTTTTCGGTCTCCGTCACTCAAGTTGCCTAGGCCAACCCACCCTTTGCGACCGAAGAGATAGATCTCGTAATAGGGTTTCAACAAAGTGCGGATTTTGTATTCGCCCGTGTTTTTCCACCATTTCAGGAACTGAATGATGACTGCTCTTCTCTTGTGTCCCACTGAGCGGAGTGCTAACCCCAAGGCGTTAGCGGTTTTTCCAGCTCCGTTTCCGGTGTAAAGATAGATATTACCCATACTGTCTTCACTGAGTCTCTTCAGGCTCTTTTCACGTTGGTCGGCTTATAAGTCTTAAATAGTATGTTGCGTCTTGTTTCTGTTGGAGGCTCTCGAAATGGCATACGACTATGAAGCCCTGCTCAAGAGGGCGCGTTCGCAGATTCCAGAGGTGGGCGCGAAACAGGAACGCCTAGAGATTCCAAGGCTGCATCACGGAGTGATAGGCATGCGAACGATAATCTTCAATTTCAAGGAAGTGGCCAACGCTTTGGAACGTGAACCTATGCACGTGCTCAAGTACTTGTCGGGCGAAATGGCCACAGCCGCAACTATACAGGAATCGAGAGCGATTTTTCAAGGCAAGTTCCAAAGGGACACTTTTGACAGATTGCTGCAAAGGTACTTGGAAAGCTACGTCGTGTGTCCTATATGTAAGCGTCCAGACACTAGGATATTGAAGGAGAAGAGGCTTTCTTTCCTTGTCTGTGAAGCGTGCGGAGCCAAATCCTCGGTTAAACAGCTGTAAGAGTGTCTAGAATTGAATGCGTACATGAACCTGAAGAAAAAGGGTCAGAATGTGTTGCTGGCGATGTGCGACGCTGAGATATTGGGGAAAACGCTCCGCGAAGGGAAGATAGTGTTTCAGGTGAAAGAGGACTTTTACAAGGGCAGGAAAGTGAATATTGAAGAGGCCGTTTGCATGATAGAGAACTGCACGATAGTCAACATGATCGGGCGGAACGTGGTTAAAGAGGCCATAGAAAAGGGGTACGTGCATCCTGAAGCCGTTCTAAACATTGAAGGAATACCTCACGCGCAAATCGTGAAACTTTGATCATGCTTTCCCTGTTTTCCCTTTTGTTTCCCGATAACTGATTATGCGCTCTATGTGGTGAAAGCTAAGAAGCACGTGAAGATATAGCTGAAATACTTGATGAACTGGTCATTTGAGTTCGATTAGCGCTTCTTCCACAAGTCATAAAAATCAAGACACAAACATAACAAATGATGCAGAATGAACCGAAAACTTGTTTTGGCGTTGGCTTTGACGCTTCTCGTTGGCACGTTAAACGTGGCTTTCAATGTTCAGAAGGCGAAAGCAAGTGGAACCATACACATTAGGGCTGACGGAAGCTTAGACCCGCCAGATGCTCCTATTTCAACCGTTGACAATGTTACTTACACCTTGACGGGTAACATTACCAGCGATACTGATGGGATTGTAATCGAGAGAAACAACATTGTGGTTGATGGAGCAAGCTACACGGTTCAAGGAACAGGAAGCGGAACAGGGATAGCTCTGTCAGGAAGAAGTAATGTAACAATTCGGAATGTAGTTATCAAAAAATTCTTTCTTGGAATCGAGCTGAAAAGGTCTACAAACAACGCCGTATATGGAAACGATATAACGGCAAACAATGGGGAAGGCATTTGGCTTTATGATTCTTCAAAAGACTGCAGCATTTATGGTAACTATGTGACAAACAACAGCGGGTCTGGTATCCGCTTTGGATGGACGGGTCTGTATTCTGGAGCTTCAAACACTTCTATAACTGGAAACAGGATTGCATTCAACAATGATAGTGGTATCCACCTCTCGGATTCAGACTATAACAGCATAAGTGGAAATAACATAACAGAGAATAGTGGTGCAGGCGTTTCACTATATCTTTGTTCCAACAACAATCTAGTTGGGAACAACATAACAAACAACTTGTGGGGGCTCTCCTTGGATGGATGGTCAAATCATAACAGCATAGTCGAAAACAACATAGTACATAATGAAGGGGATGGCATTTATGTATACTCCAGCACAGACAATGATATATCTAAGAACAGAATAGCAACATGTGACACTGGCATACATCTCCTTGCCGGGTCTTCAGATAACACTATATCTGATAACATAATAGCAAACAACAACTATGGATTCTTCCTTTCTTCTCCTTTTTCTTCCTCCCAGTTTACAAACCACAATAGTATCGTTGGAAATACCATAACAGCAAACAACTGGGGTATCGCGCTCCAAAACTCCTCAGACAATACCATTTACCATAACTTCTTCACAAACAATCAGAACAATGTCGATCTCGTTATTACCACGGTGAACGTTTGGGACAGCGGCTATCCATCCGGTGGAAATTACTGGAGTGACTACACAGATGTGGACCAGTTTAGCGGTCAATACCAAAACCAAACTGGAAGCGACGGAATCTGGGATCACCCTTATGTTATTGATGAAAACAACATAGACAACTACCCAGTAGTTCCAGAGTTTCCATCATTCCTTGTTCTATCATCATTCATGATAGCAACTCTACTAGCAGTCATAGTCTACAGAAGAAAGCATACATTAACAGTGAATAGAGGATAGTTCCATACTGCGCGCGTTTCATGGAAAGAATTTCGGTTTCTTGATATTTCGGGCAACAGACACTTCTTCCGAAAATCATAAGTATATAACATCACTACTTCTGGATGGAGACAGTTGAAGTATGGTAGGTATTATTCCTAAAGAAGTGTTCAGAGACTTGTTGGCACACTACCAAAAAGCTGGTTTGAACGCAGAGCTTCTAGAAACAGACAGCCCGGAAACGATACCCGGGGAAAAAGCAATAAAAGTAGGTAACAGAAAATTCGATCTCGTAATTCTCAAATTTGCTAGCGGAACTATTGGAGCAGGTAGAGGATTCAGCATAGGCCCCACGATATCAAAGCAGGTAACCAAGATGGGACCTTCCAACATCAATTTTCATTACATCATAAAGGGCATAGGAAAACTGAATGAAAACGATCTAAAGGCCGAAGTAAAAGAGAAAAAAGAAGGATTAATTTCCAAGAAACTCGTTGACATCAAGTGGGAAGGAGGAAAGCTGGCAGGGCTATTGAATAGCGATAGCGAATTGAAGAACATGATTATGACGTCAAACGTTGTCCCACTAAAAGTTGAGGCTGACAAAAAGAATGGTTGCATACGAATAATCAATGAAAAAGGAATCAGGATAATCATAGAATCAGGCGGAATTTTCATCAAGAAAACCGAAACCAGAGCTGAAAACTTTCCTCCAATCGAAACTCTAAACGTAATCGATAAGATTGCTGACTACGCGAGGTCTATCTAGCCATTATCTTCGACCCTGAATATCTGGTCCATTAGTGTATCCAAGTTTTAGGATCTGCCCTAGCCGGCTGAATATCAAATGCCAAGCTCAACAAGTGCACTAAGCTTGGAGTGGTTCAAAGGCCAGAGTCACCTCCTTTCTTTTTTGTTCATCCAAAATTTCATATGGCTTCGAGGGTGTATCAGATGGTGTAAACGCGAGGTGGAACAATGGGATTGTTGAAAACGTTACTAGAATTGGTGGGAATCTTGATGATGATTGGTGGCGTAATTTTCATCGCGGTTGGAGTGTACGGACTTGCAGGAGGCACGGGCATAACGTTCACAATTAACGACAGAATGGTAACTGCTCAAGAAGGCGGTCAAATCTTCTCAATTGTTGGCGTAGTGCTATTACTTGTAGGGATAGCTTTTACCTACATCGGCTTCAGGAAAATGAAATAGTTAGCACGCGCTGATTTTCCCCTTTCTCATGTACTTGTTTTCCAGTTTTGAGTGTGTGGAGTTCCCAATGCGGATTGTAAAGGATTGCGGCTGTAGACTTGTAGCTGTTTTCTATGGTATTCTTCCCATGTTTCCTTTTCGTTTCCCGCTGACTAGCGCGTGCTGCTAGCATTTGGGTCAGGCTGAATTGAATCAAAGGTGGTTCCACAAGTCATAAGAACTGTAGCAGGAGATATAATGTATGATGCAGAATGAGCAGGAAGCTTTTGCTGTTAATGCTCTTGGCACTTCTTATAAGCACATTGAACTTGGCATCGAGGGTTGAGAAGGCAAAAGCAAATGGAACCATATACATTAGGGCTGACGGAAGCATAGTCGAAGAACTCCAACGAACACCTGCTACACTAGAGTAACAGTATCAGTATTCTCTGACTAGAAAAAGAGGGGATTGTGCTGGAGACTTTCGGGGCACCGCCTTTTTTCCGAGCGCGCGCAAATCGTGAAACTCTGAATGGTCTGAAGCTATCTTTCTTTTATTTGAAGCGTCAATTTTTCCCCGTCGTGATTGTAGGCTGCAATATTTCTCTCGTCTGCAAAAGGAAAGGCTGTGATCACGAGTACTGACCCAAAGAAGTGGTTCAGATCCGTGTTTGAAGGTGTCAGGTTTCCAGAGGGATGGGAGTGTACTGTTCCTACGATGGAGAAATCCATTGGCATCATGTGAAGCCTGACTTCAGCGAAGCCACGACCATAGCGGGCTAGCGGAGGCACGAGAAGATCGGTTATTTCGATTGCGTCTTTTCGTTTTTTTCCTCTCAGGAGTAAGATCACTTCTTTCGGGTACAGCCTTTTTGCACCTTCAAGAATCGTATTGAGTATTTCTCGATTCATGGAAATTTCTAAACGGGTTTTCATGTTCCCAGACCGTGGAAAGTGTGGCTGTTTTTATGTTGAGACGATAACTGCTTCATTTGTCTTGTGGCGCCTGCGCGCACTAGACTAGCAGATCATATGCTGGTTTGCTTTTCCCAACTTCGAGAAGGTTAGTTACGGCTTTTGCTTTTGGTGATACCTCGTTGAAACAGTAGTTGTTGACTCTTCCATATTCTCCCTGCTGAGCGATGCCTTCGCTGTAGGCGTAGCACGCGCCAGAACAGATCCGAGTGCTGAGGCGATCGAAAAGTCTGAGTATAGGGAAGATTACGAAGATTTATCAATTCAAGACCTCCCTATTCTCTAGCGGATCGTCCCCTAATCTGGAACATTTGAGGTGTGTCAATATGAGCATGAAAGCCACTACGATAAAACAGAGAGCTTTGGTTCCAGCCACTCCCGATGAGGTGTATAACGCATTCATAGAGGCGAAGAAGCACTCTGCTTTCACCGGCAGCAAGGCGACATGTGACCCTAAGATAGGAGGAGAATTCACAACTTGGGATGGATACATCTCAGGCAGAAACCTCGAACTAGTGAAAGGAAAGAGAATTGTGCAGGAATGGTTGACCACAGACTGGCCAGACAAGTTTCCCCCTTCAAGGCTAGAATTGACGTTCAAAGAAGCAAAAGGCGGCACCGAAATATCAATGATCCACTCAAATGTGCCTGCCGAGCAGGCTGACGATCTTGCAGAAGGATGGAACGAGTTCTACTGGAAACCCCTGAAAGAGTACTTCACAAAGCGCGCACGCACACAGTAGCTAGACTTACGCTGTAATGCCCTTCATGTCTTCTTCGCTCGGGAGGCGATGGATTATTCTTATCCCACAGCATATCGCAGGAGTTGTAACACCTTTGATTTTCAGTTTGAGCTTCTCAAGAAAACCGACAGTTCCCAGATCAATGATCTCTAGGTTCAATCCGTGCCCCCTGCAGAAATCTTCAGTCTGCAACAGAAATTCCCGCTCCTTGTCAGTAAGGTAACGGTTTCCGAATAGGCTTGAGAAGCGCTCCAACCCTGTGAAAGCGGTTTTTTGAGCTTGTGCACAAGCATGCCTTGCTCCTTCCATGTCGACAAAACCAGTCGTAGGGATTTCAAGGCTGTGAACGTAAACCTTCATCTTCAACACAGAAACCAGTGAGATCAATGAGACTGTAAAGTTACTTAAGGTTTTACCGAGGTTTCAACCGGCCAACCTGGAAAGGTTTTCGACATGCGGACATGACATGTCACGGGTTAAGAAGCGATGGCTACTAATCAATAAGTTATTTATAAGAGCACTAACGTAACTCTTAGACTAGGCACCCTTAATAGGGAGTGTTGGCAAGCTGGCAAAGAAAAACTTTGATAAACTTCTGCTTGAAGCATTGGATGACGCCTTTTGCACTCTTGGGGAGTCTGCAAGAAAAGCAATTTTCTATCATCTGGAGATCAAATTTGGCATAGCCAGAAACGATATTCCTCATGATCTTGAGACCTTCGAGGATGGATTACAAAAGATTTTTGGTCCAGGAGCGAACTTTCTAGAGATCCTGATCATGCGGAAATTGCACGAGAAAATCGGGCAACCACTGAAATGGAATGAGAACGAAAAGTTTGCGTTCGTCGAGTACGTGTCAGCTGCTAAACAAGGTTTCTTGGGCAATAGCAGTGTGGACTGACGGAGATAATTCATATTAGAAGTTCATAAAGATTTTATTGCTGCACAACTAGGTCTAGTTCTTGTGTACTAATCAGGTGAGAGTGCATGACTGGAATTGCAAAAATCCTTATAGTTGACGATGACGAGAGCATAAGAAAAGTCCTGCAGGCCATACTTGAAGAGAAAGGTTACGCCGTTGAATCGGTGGGAACCGCCAAAAAGGCCATAGAAATAGCAAAGAAGAAATTGTATAACGTGGCCTTGCTGGACATTAGACTCCCTGACATGGATGGCACTGAACTTCTTTCACGAATAAAGGACACAATACCAAGGATGAGAAAAATAATCATCACAGGATTTCCGACACTTCAAAACGCCATCGACGCTGTAAACAGAAGAGCAGATGCTTACATAATGAAACCGTTCGACGTAGAAAAAGTACTTGCAACAATCGAAGACCAACTCAAGAAACAAGAAGAAGAGAGCGAGTACAGCCAAGAAAAAGTCGCAGATTTCATCGAAACAAGGGTAAAAGAGTTGACGCTTCAAGAAGCAAAGAGCAAGAAGCCGTGAACACGTTCTCACTACATCTTCTCTGAACTTAGCTTATGTCGAAGCCTGAGAATCATCGAAGTAACTAGACCCTAGCTTTTTGTGGCAAAACCTTACGCATGAACTTCCAACGATGACCAATTTCGAACCCTAGTCTTGTCAATAACGCTACTGAAGCAACATTCTGTTCACCAGTGTACAAGGCCACAGACTCCATGCCATTTCCAAAAAGAAAATTCATAGCTCGGCGCGTCAAAGCAGACGCAAGATTCCTGCCACGATAATCCTGAAGCGTCGCAGCAGGACCTAGATAGCCCCTTTTGCCTTTCAATGACTCGCCGTTGTAGGTGTCTGGCTTCGCAACGACAGCGGACACTATTTTACCCTCTGCTTCTGCAACCTGAACCCAATCTTCGTTAAACGGAGGGTTTTCAGCTTTCCACTTCCCGATACAGCCCGTCTTAAGCCTCTCCGAGCTGAAACCCGCATTTACGGCCTGAACAAACTCTTTTTCTTCATCAACTCTCAAACTCCTAAGCACGACATCTTCGGGAACCGCTGGAACAGGCTTGATGGCGTCTAGCCTTGAAACCATATGATACAGCCCGTTTTCCTCTTTGTACCCTCGTTCGATCCACTCACCGATTTTTGGGCTTCCAGCGTCAACAGCCGCGAAGACTGCGCCTCTCACCACGAGTCTCTCGGCCTGCTCCACCAAAACCTTTTCAATCAGATTCCGATTCAAGGTGCCGCTTGCACTTAGCCACACGATTTCTTCGCCCCAATGCCCATCATTGTATGCTGCTGAACCCAGAAATTTGCCATCCACCTCAGCTATCAAAACCTCAAGCCTTGCTTCTCGTATCCAAGAGAGAAGCTTTTGTTCAATGAATGGAGCGAACTCGTATGAGTCATTGTGGGTTTCGTTGAGCAGCTTCACGAGCTGCGCCAAGTCTGCTTCGACGAACTTTCGAGTTAGAATGGCCATATCTTGCCTTCACCGCAGTTGTTGAAAGCGATCATAAATATTTCAAATCCTGCTAGTAATCAGTGTGGATGTAGGAGGGCAGCTTCGGAAACAGGACATCGATCAAGTGTCTGTGGCTAGGCCTGACCAGAAAGTCCTGATAGACATTTTCAAGCTCAGCCCTGTCTCGATATCCAAACAACAACTGCGTAAACACAGCTGGATTGAATCTCATTGTCCTGTCCTCGTTGTTCTCAGAACGCTGAACATCAATAACCGTTCCGTCTTCCAAGGACACCTGAACCGTGTAACGATAGAAATTGAAGCTCAGTTTTCCAGTCAAGTGACGGAACGTGCTCATCGCCAACCTCTTTTCGAGAAGCATCTTCATCTTCAGAAACACGCTTACGTAGTCTGTCACTCGCAACTGCCATGCGTATGGCCTATTCTGTCTGGCTTCACCAGTCGCCATCAAGTGCTCAGTGAAAGAATCAGTGTAACCAGTTGTGGCAACAAGGGTCTCAAGACTCCGCTCTTTTCCGGTCTGCTTGAGAAAGCTGATAATAGACTGCGCCATAACCTGATCAACATCAGTGATTTCTCTCAAGAACAATTCCTTGCTCTCAAGGTTCTCACTTGTTCGAAAATAGCCGTCCATCTCCTCGTCTTTTTCAACCGCGAACCCTTCAAACGCGTATTCAGCGACCATTCCAGTTTCCTCTTGCATCTTCCAAATGCCCTCGTCGCGGACAGAATGAACATAGAACCTCTCCTGGGCTCGTGCGAGAAGCTGCTCAGCTCGGGAAATGTCTTTCCCTGTGAATGGGCGGATGGCATGCACACTCTTGTAGTCCGGTATCTTGTTGATGTCTATTCTTGTCTCTTCCTGAAGCGGCAAAGCATACTCGTATCCGAACTGTCTATAATAGTATGGAATGCCTTCAATCACTGACAGGTCGTATCCCTCCTCTGACACCTTCTTATGGTACTCGAGCATCAATTCTCTTTGAAGCCCACAACGTCGGTATTCTGGGAGGGTTGCCACACATGCCAGCTCCGCAACTTTCAGAGGAACCCCTCCTATGCTCCACCTAAAAGGAATCAGATTCACACACGCAATGATCTTGTCGCTATGCTTTACCACGAAGAAGTCCTTCAAAGTCATCGTTGGGTGGTGCTCGATCCACTTTCTCACTTGCAAGTCAACTCGACTGTTCTGTCCAAAGATGCTCCTCATCAGTTCAAGGTGTTGTTCTACGTCATTTTCGGTTTCAAGATGCTGAATCGTAATATCTTTTGTCAACGTTGCAGGTCTCTCCAGTTCACAGTGGCCTTCAAAAGTGGGGTCAGAACTATAAATACGATTGTGCGCACGTGTTCATGCGTCTGAGAATGCTTGAAAGAATGTCTGAAACAGCAGTAGAGCCATCTCTGGAGCTCCTGCAGTTATTGGTGCACTCTACACAGCTTGGGTCTTGCGTGAAACCAGAATCGCATGGGGAAATGAGAATTGATCTAGCACTTTCCTTTACTCTTATTAGCCTCGAAAAACAGAATTGAGAATTCAAGAAGGTGAACCGATGAACTTGGGAACAAAGAACACTGGAACCGCAGTTTTCTGGAGCCTTTGCCTAATGGGAGGATTCATGATCCTGAGTTCCACACTGTCCAAAAGCGGTTCCGTCTTCACCCCCCTCTTGATAAATCTTGGAACTCCCGATGCATGGAGCGGCATTGTCCTTTCAGCCTCAACCATCCCAGGCATTCTAATTAGTCTACCCGCTGCTTCTCTCTCCGACATTTTCGGTAGAAGAAAATTCCTGTTTCTAGCTGGATTAATTTTCGCTTCAGCCCCTTTTCTTTATCTTTTCATAAACGACTGGTGGCAACTGATCCCTGTCAGATTCTACCATGGCTTCGCAACTGCGATCTTTGTTCCAGTTGCTGAAGCCTCAATAGCAGAGCTTTTTCCCACAAGACGTGGGGAGCGAATATCGCTTTTTACTTCGGCAACGTATATTGGAAGAATAATTGCACCTACTTTAGGCGGATACGTGCTGGCCGCAACCAACAATGATTTTCACCAAGTCTATCTCGCGGTCGGAGTGGTCGCTGTGACAGGTCTTATCACAGCAATGCCTTTCTTGGCAAAGGAGAGACGACCTACGAAGTCTTCGGAAAGATCGGCCAGTGAAAGCACCAAAAGCATGTTTCAAGGTTGGAGAACGATTGCAAGCAATGGGGGTGTAGTCATCGTCAGCTTGATCCAAGCAAGCCAGTATTACGTCTTTGGTGCGTTCGATACGTATCTCGCTTACTACCTATTACGTGGTCTCAAATACGGCACTATATCGACGGGTTTAATCGCTTCGAGCGTCCTCGCCGTGGCGATCTTTGCGAGACCTTTCATGGGCAGAGTCTCAGACAAAATTGGAAGGGGCATTCCGATAGTGTTCGGATGTGTTCTATCAGCTCTGGCTTTAGTCACTGTTCCTTTCATGACTGACTTTGCAGTTCTCCTCGTTTTGCTCGTAGTCTATGGTTTTGGCTTCGCAACTGTCACTTCTTCCACATCGCCACTGATCTGCGAGCTTGTGAATTCTGAGCTTGTTGGCACTTCAATGGGCTTCTTGGACACAATGATGGATATTGGGCAGACACTCGGCGCATTCGTCACGGGTCTAGTTTTTGCGACGAGCTTCCAATACACGGGAGTTTTTCTGTCTTTTGCTATCGTACTGCTTTTTTCTTGTGCTGTGTTTGCTGTCTGGAAATTGGTTGGAAAAAGAAGCGCAGGCAAATCGCGGTGATGTTATTTCAAAGAACATTCAGCGACATCTCCGAGTCGAACCGGTGAAGAAGTCGGCACATCTGCTTTTCAATCTCTTAGAGTTCAAGTTCTTCAATAATAGTGAAAACGGAAGTGCAATGCCTTTCGGAAACTCGGGATTGCTGGCTTTTTTGATAGTCGCGCCATATGTCCTGTTTTACGAAGTGATATTTTTCAGAAGGAAACGACTTTTCGTCAAGTTGAAGAATCATGTGGCTGGAACGCTGGTTGTTCATGAAGAAAGCAATGCGCTATACGTGAAGAGCCTGGCCGTCGCACCCGGGTTCAGAAGACTCGGAGTAGCTACCTTCATTCTGACCTACGTCGAAAGATCGGCCAAGAGAATAGGCAAGAAGAGCATAGAGCTCTCAGTTTTGAAAAGCAATTTGCCAGCACAAAGGCTCTACAGGAGATTCGGTTTTGCACAGAAGGAAGAGAAGAGGAGATCCTTTGTCTTAGCCAAAAGAGTCTAGAATAGTCTTGACATGAACCTCGCCTTATTCGAATCTTCGTTCGAAAATTTTAAACTGATTTCGTATTGCCCAGAATTGAAGCTGCTTTCTCCAAAGACACTTGCTCTGCCATTTTATTTTTCGTTAATTATGTCTATTTACGCATGCTTTCCAAGCATGTTCGACTGGCGATTTCGATTATATTGTGAAAAGGGCTTAAATAATGAAACGCTACATTTAGCGTCTGCTTTAGTTGTGAAAACACTAAGAGCTGTGAAGCGCATGCTAGTGATTATATGAAATGTCCGTATTGCGGGTCTGAAAACCTCAAAACTCTCGAAACAAGAGATTCACCAGACAACACTGTCAGAAGGCGCAAGGAATGCGAAGACTGTGGAAAGCGCTTCACTTCATATGAGTACGTGGAAACTGTTGAGCTCATGGTGAAGAAGAAAGACGGTAGGCTAGAACGGTTCGACCTAAACAAGATTGTCAGAGGGCTCCAAAAGGCCTGTGAGAAGAGACCTGTGACGATGGAGCAGGTACACGAATTGGCAGAACACGTCAGACAGGATCTGATGATGGCTGGAAAAGAGGAAGTCTCTTCACAGGAAATCGGAGACCTAGTCGTCGGATACCTGAAGAAACTTGACCGTGTAGCTTACGTCAGGTTTGCTTCGGTTTACAGGAGTTTTGAGGAACCCCGAGACTTCGAAAAAGTGCTTAAAGAGGTTAAAACGTGAAATCTGTCAGAAAGCGTGATGGAAGGTTAGAGCCTTTTGACCAGGAACGTATAACAAACGCCATTTGGAAGGCTGCAAAAGCCGTTGGCGGAAGAGATCGAGAGCAAGCTATGAAAATCAGCAACAGTGTTCTAGCTGAGCTCTACAGACGCTTTGGCGAAGACGGCGTTCCAACAGTTGAAGAAATCCAAGACATCGTTGAAAAAATGCTCATTGAAAACGGGAATGCCCGAACAGCTAAGGCGTACATTCTCTATAGAAAACAGCATCAGGACCAGAGAGAGCTAGCTGCCCTTCTAAGCGACGCCGACTTGGTTGACCAGTACCTGGAGATCGAAGACTGGCGTGTCAAAGAAAACTCAAACATGAGCTATTCGCTGCAGGGCTTGAACAACTATCTTTCGTCAACTGTCGTGGCAAAATACTGGATCTCCAGGATATACCCACCGAGCATTGCCGATGCTCATTTTTCAGGAGACATGCACATTCACGACCTAGGCGTTCTAGGTGCCTACTGCGTAGGCTGGGACCTGAAGGATCTACTCATTTCAGGATTCGGCGGCGTTTCAGGAAAAGTTGAGAGCAAACCTGCCAGACACTTTCGCACAGCACTCGGCCAGATAGTGAACTTCTTCTATACGCTTCAAGGTGAGGCTGCTGGAGCCCAAGCCTTCAGCACTTTTGACACCTACTTGGCGCCCTTCATACACTATGACGGGTTGACCCAGAAAGACGTTGAGCAAGCCTTGCAAGAGTTCTTTTTCAACATGAACGTGCCAACCCGCGTTGGGTTCCAAACACCGTTCACAAACATCACTTTAGACATGACGGTGCCCGACTTCATGAAAGACGAGCCGGTTATTGTAGGCGGCAAAGTCATGGACAAGACATACGGCGACATGCCGGCAGAAATGGAGATGCTCAACGGGGCTTTTGCAGACGTCATGAGCCAAGGCGACTCCAAAGGCAGAGTATTCACCTTCCCGATTCCAACGTACTGCGTGACCAAGGATTTTGATTGGGACTCGCCATTGGCTGAAAAGATCTTTGAAGTGACGGCAAAGTACGGCGTTCCATACTTCTCCAACTTCGTAAACAGTGACATGAAACCCGAAGACGTACGAAGCATGTGTTGCCGCCTAAGGATTGACAACAGAGAACTTGCAAAACGTGGAGGAGGCTTCTTCGGGGCGAACCCGCTTACAGGCTCAATAGGCGTCGTGACACTGAATCTTCCACGCATAGGCTATTTGTCCAAAGATGAGAACGAATTCTTTGAACGCTTAGAGAGCATGATGGAGATCGCAAGAGACAGTCTTGAAGTCAAACGAAAGGTTCTAGACACGTTCACCGAGAGCGGTCTATACCCATACTCCAAGCATTATCTCCGCGGAGTAAAAGCACAACATGGAAAATACTGGCGGAACCACTTCTCAACGATCGGCATCGTTGGCTTGAACGAGGCGATATTGAACCTGTTTGGTGTCAACATCGGCTCGCTCGAAGGAATGGACTTCGCAATTCGAGTACTCAGCTTCATGCGCAACAAACTGGTTGATTTCCAGAAAGAAACTGAAAACATGTTCAACCTTGAAGCAACACCTGCCGAAGGCACAAGCTACAGACTTGCTCGAATAGACAAGAAAAAGCATCCAGACATCATCGTGGCCAACGAGAAAAACGTGGCAGCAGGCGCAGCACCATTCTACACAAACAGTTCACAATTGCCCGTGGATTACGAGATCGACCTGTTTGAGGCTCTGGAGCATCAAGACAAACTTCAGACCCTTTATACGGGAGGAACAGTTTTCCACATTTTCCTCGGGGAAAGAATCCATTCGTGGAAGGCTGCAGCCGAGCTCATACGCAAAGTATCGTGGGGCTCACGTCTGCCCTACTTCACGTTGACGCCCACCTTCAGCATATGCCCAACTCACGGCTACATGGTTGGCGAACACAAGCAATGCCCGACGTGTGGAGACAAATGCGAGGTCTACTCAAGAGTCGTGGGGTACCTGAGACCAGTAGACCAGTGGAACGACGGCAAACAAGCCGAGTTCGCTATACGCCACACTTTTGAAAAATCAACAATCACGACTGCCATCCCTATCCCCGCTTGAGTGATCAAACCAATGAAATTCAGCGGACTGCAGAAAACAAGCCTCGTCGACTTTCCGAATAGAGTGGCATCAGTGCTTTTTACACCAGGCTGTAACCTGCGCTGTCCATTCTGCCACAACTGGCGGATCGTCGTAGACCCCAAACCCCCATTTCTGAATGAAGAATCAGCGTTGAAGATTCTTGAAAGCCGAAAGAAATACGTGGATGCAGTCGTCGTGACTGGGGGTGAACCGACCATTCATAATGAACTACCAAGGTTTTTGAAGAAGCTCAAGGAAAGGGGCTTCGCAGTGAAGCTGGACACCAATGGGTTTGATTCGAAAGCACTAGAGGAGTGCTTGCCCTACGTAGACTATGTTGCATTGGACGTGAAAACCGCTCCAGAGAAATATCCGCGTCTAGGGGCAGTAGGCACAACTGAGCTTCTGCTTACGATTGAAATGCTGAAAACTGGAAAAGTTGAATACGAGTTCAGAACAACAGCTGTTCCAGGCTTCGTGGACGCCGAAGACATAATCAGAATAGGAGAACTCGTCAAGGGGGCCAGAACCCTTGCATTCCAGCAATTCATTCCAGAGGACACGCTAGACAAATCCTTAGCAACACTCAAACCCTACTCGCCAGAGACCATCCGCAAATACGCAGAAGAAATGAGCCAGTATGCGGGCAACATCGTACTCCGTATGTGACTGTGCGGTTCACGATGAAGCATCGCAACAAACTTGGAGAGCGCAAAGTTTAAAGGGTTAATGCCTTGTTTAGGTTTCGAATGTTCTTAGATTGAGGTTCACAGTTTGAGTAAGAAAACCATTAGTCTGGAAGAACGTAAGGCCGAGGTTTTGATTAAACTTAGAGGATACAAGCTTATCAAGAAACAGAAACACGATGATGCCGTAGGCTACGTTGTTGAAGTACCGAAAGAGAAACAGAACACGCTTGTGTGGTGTGTTCCAGGCGAAAGCACTGTGGGTATAGCGTCAATAAATCGGCTACAGAAAGTCTTGAAAGACGCTGAAATAGAAAGTGGGATAATGGTGACAGACGGCAGGTACACGCACGCCGTCAAGCAAAGCGCCATAAAAAGGAAGATTGAACTATTGCCAAGGACTTTTCCCGCCTTTGACCTTTTCGAGCACGTGCTCGTTCCCAGACATGAAATTCTAGAAGAAAAGGAAAAAGAGCAGTTACTGACACAACTCAGAGTCCACCCTTACCAGCTACCACAGATCAGCTCTTTTGATCCAGCAGTGAAAGCCATAGGCGCAAAGCCAGGTGATTTACTTCGCGTAATCCGCAAGAGCCCCACAGCAGGCGAGCACATTGCCTACAGGTACGTCGTAGAATAGTTCACCCTGCTATCGTAATCGATGATTTTATGGCAGCTATGATCTAGTCTCTGAATTTCGTTTGGGCAATGTTTTTGTGAAATCAGGATCGCTGAATCGGTTGCTTGGTTATTTCAATTCTGATTTTTCATAGTTGATCTCATCTACGATTGTGGTCTTTCCAGCTAGGCGGTTTCTGGAGTTGGTTGCTACCTAAAGAGCCTCTATGCTCTAGCTCTGCAAGGGTCTTGTTCAAGACTTCTTCGATTCGCCTGTATTCAGTCAATAGTTCTTTGCCTGTGAGGGTCAGCTTGGCACCGCCTCCGCCAGATTTGCCGCCCTTGAAAGTATCTGCGACCGGTTTGCCGAGTGTTCTGTTGATTCTTTGTAGATAACTCCAGACGTAGCGATAGGACATGCCCAGTTTTGTTGCAGCTTTGGTTATTGATTCTTCTTTTTCTATCTGCTCGAGAATATCAGCGCCACCCTTGCCTAGAATCGGTTCGCCTCTTTTTTCGATCCAGATTCTGAATGAATAATCATGCGTTTCGCTTGCGGACATCGTGTCGATATCTATAGCAACGCAATTCTTATAAGATTAGACTACGATATGAATGCGCAAACATAACGGTGATGAATGTGCACACATGGCAAAAAATGATAGTCGCCGCTTCGACAATAGTCATCGTCGTAATCGCCGGAACATTCGCCTATTTCCAATACTTTGCAAGAAGAAGACTCATGATCTCGACAACCACAAGCCTCTACGAGACGGGTTTGTTGGACGAGATAGAGAAAGCTTATGAAGCAAAGCGTCTGATCGACGTCAACTTCATAGCTGTGGGAACAGGTATCGCGATTCAACATGCACAAACTGGCGATGTTGATCTGGCACTTGTCCATTCACCAGCACTGGAAAACACAACCTTGACACAAGGCTACTGCGTCTGCAGAAAAATAGTAGCCTACAACTTCTTCACCGTAGTAGGCCCGCAATCAGATCCAGCAGGAATCCAAGGGTTGAATGCTACAGAGGCTTTGAAGAAGATTGTGCAATATGGGCGAGCCTTTAACGCTACGGCATGGGTTTCCAGAGGTGACAATTCAGGAACGAACAGCAAAGAAGCAAGTCTTTGGCAGAAAGCTGGCTACAACTACAGCACACTATCGGCTGAACGATCTTGGTTCATAAATGCCAGTCAAGGAATGGGCGAAACACTGTTGAAGACCGAGGAATTTTCAGCTTACACTTTGTCAGACAAGGGCACCTATCTAGCATTTAGAACTGACAATAGAATAACTCTGAGGACCTTCATGACAGAAGAATACTCCTTGCTCAATGTCTACAGCGCTATGGCGGTAAACCAAACGCTTCATCCAGACGTGAATTTCGCCGACGCCATAGACTTCATCAAGTTCCTAACTTCAGAAGGGGGCCAACAGCTAGTCGAAGACTTCGGCAAGGCCAAATATGGCCAAAGTCTTTTCTACGGAGCCGTTCAACCCATAAAGGATAACGCTCCCCAGCCCTATTCCCAATGGATAAAGAATTACGCCTTTTTTAACGGAACTGAATGCCCACCACAATACATAGATGGGCACCCAGAACTATACGACTAATGGGAAACAGTTTGACAAACATACTTGAAGGCATAGTCAAAGCCTTTGAACTCATTCTATCAGGAGACTCACGAGTTTATGAAGTAACGATCCGTTCCCTTCTCATTTCAGGAACCGCAATCCTGCTGGCGGTCCTATGGAGCATACCCATTGCGCTTTTCCTAGGAAGTAGGAACTACCGAGGCAAACTTTTCATAAAAGGTTTCTTCACAGCAATGATAGGCATACCCACGGTGGGTTTAGGTCTAGTCCTGTATCTAGTTTTCTCAAGAGCAGGGCCACTCGGGTTTCTGCATCTGCTGTACACACCGACTGCCATAATCTTCGGGGAAGCCATTCTCATAACGCCAATGACGGTAAGCTTAGCGACACTTGCAATAGAGGACATTGACCCAGAAATAATGAATCTGGCGAGAACTCTAGGAGCTTCCGAAGCCAAAGCATCGATAGCTGTTCTAAAAGAAGCATCAAACGGCATTTTCTTGGCAGGGATAGCTGGTTTCAACCGCGCGGTTGCAGAACTCGGCGTGGCTCAACTCGTCGGTGGAAACATAGCTGGCCTGACAGAGGTTCTCACCACGGGAATTGCCCTTGAGACCTCGAGGGGCGATCTTGAACTGAGCATTGCTTGGACAATAATACTTCTGACAGTGGTTTTTGGAATAACGCTTGCAACTCTGACAGTTAGCGCTCTTCAAAGGAGAAGAAAATGACCTTCATTGCAGAACTGAGGAACGTGACACAAAGGTACGACGAAATAACAGCATTGACCGACGTTAGCCTGCAAATCCGTGAAGGCGAGGTTTTGGGCTTGCTGGGATCCAATGGGTCTGGAAAAACAACATTGCTGAAGATCCTGGCTTTTCTGTTGAAACCCACAAGAGGCGAAGTACACTTTGATGGTAGACTTATCAAAGCTGAGAACATGGAAAAAATGCGCTTCATGAGCACGATGGTATTTCAGAAAACAACGCTCTTCAACACTACCGTCTACAACAGCATTGCGTATGGTCTGAGAATGAGAAAAATGTCAACAAGAGAAATCAACGAGAAAGTTTCAGAGAACCTCAAGCTCGTCAAACTCGAAGGCTTTGAAAGGCGACAGGCAAAAAAACTTTCTGGCGGAGAACAGCAGCGGGTGGCTTTGGCAACAGCTTTGGCACTGAACACAAGACTCCTTCTCTTAGATGAACCCACAGCAAACCTGGATCCAAGAAATGTCTCAATAATCGAAGAAGCTATGTCTTTGGCAAACCGCGAATTCAAAACGACTATCGTGATGGCAACGCACAACATGCTTCAAGCAAGAAACTTGCCTACTCGTATTGCTCTGATAAAAGAGGGAAGAATCGATGATGTTGGGACAGCATCAGAAATCTTCAGCAGCTTGTCAAAAACCTTGACGAGCTTCGCGGCACTCGAGAATACCTTCACTGGGACTGCTAGACCTGCAGAATTAGGTCCTACATCGATAGATATAGGGAACGGCGTTAATCTTGAAACGACGGCTAGATGCAGTGGAACGGTCTCAATCTTCGTCAAACCTGAGGACATAATCGTGTCGAAGACGCATTTTGTGTCTAGTGCAAGAAACGTTCTGAAAGGCGAGGTTGCCGAGATTCTGGATTCAGGGTCACTTGTCAGACTCAAAGTCAATGCTGGTAAGACCCTCACTGTTCAAATAACCAAACGTTCATTCGTAGAAATGCAGCTTCGCATCGGTGATCAGGTTTTCCTAGCTTTCAAGGCTTCAAGCGTGCAAACCGTCTAGAGCGAAAAACCGAATGAGTTGAGCGGACTTGATCCCAGAGCCTTCGACAGGATTCCTGAATCATAGTCGACAGTTTTCTTGCATTGTTCACCATTTGGCAGCGAATGACGAGTTGTCCGCCCTCGGTCAAGCAGGGACTTTTCCGACGATTTTCGCCGACGAAAGAACGCGCAGATGCTTATCGATGGTTGATGTACGCTTGTTAGCTTCTTGGATTTTTCGCTTGGGCTAGGAATCTCTTTTTGTATGCAGTCCAGTACTTGAAGCCTCGATTTGCCGGCAAAGGTTTTCAAGCTTCGTTCCATCTTTCCGAATTGCTCATGGCCTGTGCCCTCTTTCCAAGCGCATCGCTTTTTGGCAAACAGATCCTGCCCATTGACCACGTACGCACCAGATAGATCTGCGACTTAGCAATGTGTGGGCAAGACCAAAACTTATGAACCATCAGACTTTGTCTTTCTTTCCTGTTCCAGTTCATGAAGGATTACCAGAGCTTCACCCAACGGCATTCCCAGCCTTGCGGCTAGTTCTGCTGGGGATGTTTCAGGTTTTTCTGGCAAGATGGTGTTTCGTGTGTATGCTTTGTGGTTGGGGTACAAAACCAATGCGTGAACAGTTTGAACAAGTATTGGCCAAAGCTTTTCCTTCGAGTATTCTTCAATGCTCATGCTGTATCAATGAACTCTTAGGCTGAAGTGGAATATGGGGTTTACCTTTGCACTTTTTGTTCTAAAGATGCAGTCAACGCAGATCTTGCGCATAAGCATGATCTCTAACGCGGACTCGTTCTTGTGCCGTCTGACAATGATTAGGCTTCTTGCTCCGTAGGGTTCGCCTTCACTTTCTGTCTTGTGCAATCAAGCGTAAAGCATATCACTTCCAAGAAGCATCCTTTCTCCAAATCAGTAGGAATTACGAGCAGGATGACTATCAAAGCAGTTGTTTTCGACCTCGACGGAACCATAGCAACCTTCAATTTGGATTATAAGAGAGTAAGGGCTGAAGTCCGAGCTTTCCTGCTGACTGAGGGTTTGTCGCCCTTGATCCTTTCAGAAAATGAGAGCATATTTGAAATGCTAAAGAAGGCTGAGGTCTTCTTGAAGAACAGAGATAAGCCCACGGAGGAGTTTGGGAGGATTCGCGAGCGCGTCTTGGCCATCGCTGAAAAACATGAGATGAAAGCTGCAAAGGAAACTGATTTGTTTCCAAGAGTCAAGGAAACTCTCAGCATCTTAAGGACAATGGGCCTGAGAATAGGGTTGTGCACGATAAACTGCGAAAAAGCCACTAACTGCATTTTGGAAAGGTTCAAAATTGCTAGTCTTTTCGATGCAGTTGTTCCAAGGAACAACGTTGCAAGAGTGAAGCCCAATGTTGAGCATCTTGAGGCCGTGGTTGATGCTTTGAACGTTAGACCATGCGAGACTATAGTCGTCGGAGATGGCTTGGGCGACATGAAATGTGCCAAGAAACTTGGGGCCATCGCTCTGGGCTTAGTCTCAGACCCTTCTTCGAAAACAAAACTGATGGAAGCCGGAGCAGACTATCTAATCACTGAAATTGCAGAGCTGCCAACAACGATGGAGTGCGTTAATAGGCTTTCTCCGATTAAGAAATAGGATCTAGGGCAGGACCATTTCGAGAAGAAACCCAATGAACTTGTCGGTACACACAATCCGCGTCACGATCCCAAGCGACGTTGACGGCGACTTCAGGGTTAAAACCCAAGACCTGAACACGCTTCTGGTTTCGTTTGGAGGAAAATGGGACTGCAGCGGCCAGCGGCCCTACAACCCCGACTGCGACATCGACTACAACAGCTACATCGCCCCAATAGACCTCAATATACTCTTTGTCCACTACGGACAACACTACTCATAGTAGTCGCATAATCATAACTAATCTGCAGTTCAGGCTGGGGAGCGCCCCAATTTTCCAGTTCGACGTCACTTCTGTTCGATTAGCTCGATCAGTGTTCCGTCTGGGTCTTCAATGAAGGCTATGAGTGGTCCGTTAGGTCCGAGTCTGAACGGTTCGTCAGTGATTGCGATTTTTTCCTTTCGTGCCAGGGCAATCGTTTCTGCGATGTTCTTGACCTCGAAAGCTAGATGGTCGAAGACTCTGTCCTCGTAGTCGGCCTGAGTGAATTTTCTCTGTTTTCGGTAGAGGGTCAATTCAAGTTTGGCTCCTTTGCCTTCGCGGTCTTGCAAGAAAGCGATCTCGGCGTTATTCTGGGGAATCTCGCGTCGACTCAGAAGGCTGAGTCCCATCAGTCTGGTGTAGAAGTCTATTGACTTGTCCATGTTGCTTGTGCGGATGCTAGTGTGAACGAACAATCTCTTCACCGATATTCTTGTTGACGGTTCAAGTATATAGACGAGACGCAATACTGTAAGAACTCGGGAACTTTTGAGGAAACATGGAACGGTCTCATCGAATTTTCCCACACTTCTATCGATGGCATCTCACATTCAGCGTCTCTGCAAGTCTTTGCAGGTCTTCATCACTCATCCATTCAGTCTTGAGGTATTGGCAAATCCTTTCATCAGGTAACCCAAGATTCCGTGCCTCCTCGACTGCATGACGATAAGCTTCAACCTCAGTCGGTCTCTCGGTATACTTGTATTGGCTGTCAAAGAGCTCCTTTCCTTCCATAAACTGTTTCACGTGAACGAGTTCGTGGATCAGGTCAAGGTAAATGTCAACTCTGTCGCCATCGTTTAGATAGCGAGAGCTGACCATGAGGTGACCGTTCGTGTTGTTGACCCACATGTAGCCTCCCACCCATGTGAATTCGACCTTGAGGTTGCGAAGTACTTCTTCCGTTTTCTCCCCAAAGATCCGCCTGACAGCATCAACCTTCTCAAAACCTTTGAAATAATCAGTGAGGGGATAGGCCGATCCCCCGATGCGAATCAGCTTGTCGATATGAAGAGTCCTGACCAGACGTAGTACCTTGAGCATCAAGAGTTCGAGCCAATCAGTAATTGTCGACCCCTTCTATCCACCGGTTAGTTTCTTTGTTCTAAGACTTTAGGTTGAGTGAGAAAGCATTTATGAATTTGTCGTCAGTCTTCGTGCGCATGTCTGTTCCTGAATTCGTTTGTGGGGCGACTTGTGTTTTCGTCTTTGCCCCGATATGGATGATTATTTGTATTGATATGGGTAGAATCGTTAGAGTGTGCTGGAAAAAAGAATTCTTTTTTCTCGTGGCTCAAGCCTAAGAAACGCTTGAATCCATGGGGGCCATGTTGCTCAAGAATGAGTAGAATGGCGGGGCTCTGCGTGGGTTCCATCATTAGGAAAAAGGGGTTGCGTGTCAACATGGACTGTTCTGCGAAGCTTGGCTACCCGACGGGGTACCCTCTTTTTAACACTTAAACGGCCTTGCAGAAAGACGCCTACCCCCCCCTTAAACGGTTCTATCATAGCGCATCGCGCTGGACGAGGAGATCAAGAAATGGAAAGGATTCACACAGGCGCTAAAGATAGTATTATAACAGCGAAGCAAGAATAGCCCTTCAGAAGAAAAAACGGGTCTCAGACATGTTAATTGCAGGCGTGGACGACGCGGGACGAGGTTCAGTGATCGGACCCTTAGTCATTGCAGGAGTTATGGCGAAAGAAGAACAGTTGTCAAAGCTGGCTGAAATCGGTGTTAAAGATTCAAAACTTCTGACTCCTCACAGGCGAGAAGTCTTAGCTCCAGAGATCAGACAGATTGCGGTGGATTATGCAATAGAGAAGCTGACGCCAAGACAAATCGACGATATTGTTTTGAACGGCAGAAAACTTCATAAATTGAATTGGCTTGAAGCCCAAACGATGGCAAGGGTCATCCAGAAGTTGAAGCCGGATAAGGCTTACGTGGATGCTTCAGACGTCTTGGAAGATAGGTTCGGACGTGACGTCTTGGACTGCCTAGCGATCAAGATTCCTATAGTTTCTGAACACAAGGCTGACCAAACCTATCCAATCGTTTCAGCAGCCTCAATAATCGCTAAGGTGGAGAGAGATAGGGAAATTGCAGAACTTGCAAAGGTTCATGGAGATTTTGGTTCGGGTTATCCGTCAGATCCTAGAACAATAGACTTCCTCAGACACTGCGTAGCGAGAACAGGAGAATATCCTGATTTCGTTAGAGTTTCATGGAAGCCTGCCCAGAGATTGAAGAGTGATAAAGGTGATCGGCAAGTCAAACTCATGTGACGTTTGTGATTAAATCATCCGCTTTCTTGAATTTTGAAAGCTCATCGCCACCTATGCAAGAAATGTCCTTGTTAGACACTTTTTCGCCTTTTGTGATCATTATCGGGCGTGCCTGAACGACTCTGCTATGCAAAAAACCATCCGACGGAAGTTACCATGATGACGAATCCGACGACAAGTTACCAGAAGCAATATGCGTGCGCCAGAACCAACGGATCAAATGATGTGCACGCGTTGCCATTCAGAATTCTTTGATACATCAAAGGTGGGCATTATAAGCATTTGTGAAGGTTTAAGTATTTCTTCTGCAAGTGTAACTATTTGGAGGCCTTCATGATTAAGTTTTCTACGTTAGGCTTGTTGAAGAACAGACGCTTTGAAGCTTCTCTAGTAATTCTATGTTTGACGGTGGCTTCTATCGTAGCGGCGAAAACCTATATAACATCATCGCAGCCAATGACCAAACCGCAAACGTCTATCGAGTATCCGCCTCTTAGATTGACAATGGTCTTAGACAAAACTGATTTTGCCGCTGGAGAAGATTTGACAATAGGCTTCACTCTGAAAAACATTAGCAACGAAACAGTGACAATCACTTACTCAGAGGCGATTTATGGCGAAGAAGAGGGACACATGTTCAGGTTATGTTTCAGCTTCGAGATACTGGATGCCAACAATACGCGGGTCCACAGCTACACTCACGGCTGGGGAGCAACACAAGCGCTTTGGAGTCTCAATCTTCATCCCATGGAAGAAATAAGTCAGACTATGCACTGGAATCAGAAACCTGATTACGACGACTCTTCACGGGTTCCCTCAGGCCCGTATTCTATTAGGGCGATTATACCTCCAAGATACCCCGCTTCGACGTTCTGGATAAACAATGGCCCCAGAATCGGGCTAGAAACCCCTTCAATAACTTTCACCATAAGCTAATGAGAAAGGGAAGGCTATGAGAGGCGTCATCATTCTGTCATGCGTGTTTCTGCTTATTGCCATTCAACTTTCCAGCTCTAGTCAGTTTGCGCGTAGTGGTGAGACTGTTCCGTGGGGCGTAGAACGTGTCCATACCAATCGTCTGTGGGATAACAATAATGACACGACTGTAGACCCTGGAGCAAACGCAGGCCAAGATGCCTCTATTGCAGTCATAGACTCTGGTGTCTTCTATTACACTGATGCAGGAGGGATACATCTCCATGAAGATATAGGCAACATAGTTTACGGGCTTGGATTTGATGGTCATAGTGGGGTGGTTGAGGAAGTTGCAGCCTATGACGACTGGCGGTATGACGGACATGGAACTCACGTCACGGGAATTGTAGCTGCCTTGGATAATGATATAGGGGTGATTGGCAATGCACCGCAAGTATACTTGTACGTCTTGTCAATGCGCACAGGACGCCTGAACGAACTGGTAGCTGCTATCAACTGGGCAGTTGCTTACGGCATCAAAACGATTAGCATCAGCTGGGCGTTCTGGGATGATCCGGATCTTTCCCGAGCCTGTGAGAACGCAGTCGCCTATCCTAACGACACTCTTATTTTCGCAGGGTCAGGCAACGACGGGAACACTTCCATAGCATATCCTGCGGCCTACCCTTCCGTAGTTGCGGTCGGTGCAACGTGTCCGAACGATTCTAGGTGTGAATTTTCAAACTATGGTCCAAATCTGGACTTTGTAGCTCCTGGATTCGACATAAATTCAACACTGCCTTATGATCTTGGAAAATACGGCAATATTTGAGCGGCACATCTATGGCATGCCCGCACGCTGCTGCGACTGCAGCTCTGATTCCGAACCTTCATGAATATGGCTCAAACCTGCGCCAGTATCATCGCATGCGCCTTGTCGTAAGGCTCCAAGCGAACAACCTCTTTTACGCGAAAACCGCGTTTCTGCAGGACTTTGACTTCGCTTTCATAGACTTCTGATGGTTCCTTTGTCACATCTATGCTTTGAGCTTTTACGGCAAGCATGACCCAGCCATTCTTGTCCAAGAACACGTCTGCATTGTCTGCCAAGACTCTTGCCTGCTCGGGTTGCGCAATATCACAGTAGATATCATCAACTTTTCCCCGAATAAACATCGCGTATTTTTCTGGTAAACGTGCATCATCCAAGATCGGAGACATATTGCCTCTGTAGGAGCACACATTCTCAACCAAATCGCGTATGGATCTAGATGCAAACTCCACGCAGTAGACGTGGCCCTTTTCACCGACGATGTCTGAAACGTGGCTTGGGGTTGTGCCAGATGCTGCTCCAAGATAAAGAACTTGGTGGTTTGGCTTGATGGGAACATCACCCAAACCCTTCAAGATTGCAGCGGCCAATTTGCTTCTGAAAGCGTCCCAGACACGGTATTCAACGCCTTCAAAACGGATAAGTCGCTCACCATAGACGTTTCTTCCAGGCGCTAGGTTTCTTGTTGCCAGCCTCTTTGATCCATCTTCGAGCACTATCTGGTATATCGCAGGAAACTGGGGATGAGGTTTGACCCTAACGTTCACGTCTGTGTTTTCTCCGATTCTTCTCTCTCTTGTCTCTCTCACTTGCTGGCTTCGTGTCTTGAATGGGCGGTGGTTCAGCATATTTTTCGTAGATTTCGTTAATTCTCTTGTCTAAGCCAGCCTTCAGCTGATTTCCTATGTTTCTCTGACCAAAAGCATCCGCGCGGGTAGCTATCGCCAGCTTCCCTGCCAAGGCCCTCGCAATCTTTCCTCTCTGCCACCTTTTGGCGTCGTGCAAAAGAGTGTGCTGAAATATCATGCCATGTTTAGGCGGTCTTGTTCCTGTCTTCAGTGAACGGAACAAGGCTTTTTCTGCTCCCAGGACTTGGATCGTGCTCGCTGGCTTTCTGGCAAGGTTAGATAAACCACCCGAAATAGCTATCAAACGCGCTCCTAGAAGCGAACCGACCATGGCCTTCGTGTTCGGCGCGACTTCTTCCATAGTGTTGTCTAAGTAGTTCTCCAAGCTCTTCCGCGAATCATACAGCGTAAGAATGGCTTTGCAGAGGGCTTGAATCTCCTTTAAATCTGTTTCTGAAACATCAGCTCCCATCGATTTCTCCGCTGTCTTAGCTATGCCCTCAGCTTTGGCCTCTGGAATGCCTTCATCCTTCAGTCTTTCAGCCGTAAAACTATTTCGTTCTCCCAAGCTAACGATTAGACGCACGTATGTTTCGTGTTTCTCAATCAAGCGATCTAGCTCTGGGAAATGTACTCCATACCACTCTCTTATCCGGCTCATAAGCGAGTTTATCGTCCTATCCAAGTCATCAAGCGTTTGAATAGCCTGCCCGACCACGAGATCCCTCTTTTCGATGGCGCCTCTAACTCGCAGCTTTGCAAGTTCCATTGTGATGTTATGTGTCCATACGCTGAGCTCGGCACCATCCTTCACGAATCCAGTCTCAATGGCAAAATGCTCAATACGTGAGCGCAATAGCTCTCCGGCCGGGGAGGGCTTCAAAACCTCAACATTAACGCTCAACTTGGCTTGGGTTTCCTTCGCCAAGTTTGCGTTCTCAAAAATGAGGATTTCATAACCATCTTTTTGAAGGCGTTTTATCAGTGAAACCACGTCGTCCGGCATCTTTCCAGACTCTATTCCTGCAAGGGTATTTGCTGCCAACTGGGCTTTCTTTGGAAACAACGCTTTGTCCACTAGCTCGTTTTCTTCGTTGAAAGCCAAAACTCCAAATGTGCACTCAAGTATTGTCGCTTTCATTTCTTGAACCTCGGTACTCACAATATTCCTAGGCTTCATCTTATTAAACAATCGCTGAGAGGAAGGCGGCAGATTTCGCTCTGGATGAAATCCAGCTTCAGTCGAATTAGGTGTGTTTGCCGAAAGTCGCCAAGCTAACCCCTAGATATTCTCCAAGGCTTGTTCCAAGTCTTGGGTTATGTCTTCAGCATCTTCAATTCCTACGGAGAGGCGAACCAAGCTATCCGTTATGCCTGCCTTCAACCGTTCCTCTTTTGGCACTACAGCATGAGTCATTGAAGCAGGGTGCTCGATTAGTGTTTCCACGGCTCCTAAGCTAACAGCAAGTGCGCAAAGCTTGACGGAGTTCATGAGTTTCACCCCGGCTTCTAATCCTCCTTTCACTTCAAAACAGATCACGCCGCCGAAGCCGCTCATTTGCTTTTTGGCTAGTTCGTGTTGCGGATGCGACTCTAAACCCGGATAGTGTACTTTCCCGATTTTGGGATGTTTTTCCAAGAATTCGGCTATTTTCAACGCGTTGTCATTGTGTTTCTCCATTCTGAGCGGAAGGGTTTTGATTCCTCTTAGAGTGAGCCAAGCTTCAAACGGGGCAAGTGTTGAACCGTTATTCTTCAGTATCGGGTCTATTGCTTTGAGTAAAGATTTGGAGCTGACGATGATGCCACCAATCACGTCGCTGTGTCCACTTAGATACTTCGTTAGACTATGTACGACTATGTTGGCGCCAAGTTCGAGGGGTCGTTGAAAGTATGGAGACATGAAAGTGTTGTCTACGACTGTGATGATATTCCGTTTCTGAGCTATTTTGGCCACTGCTCGGATATCAGTCATTTTTAGTGTTGGGTTTGCCGGTGTTTCTATGTAAATCAGTCTCGTGTTTTCTTGGATTGCTGCCTCAACTTGACTCGGGTCAGACGAGTCAACCAACGTAGTCTCAATCCCGAATTTTGGGAGAATATCAAGGAACAGTTTGGCTGTACCCCCGTAGAGGCAGTCAGTTGAGACAATGTGATCCCCTTTCTTGGCCATTGCCGTGACTGTTGTGTTTATCGCAGCCATTCCAGAGGAGCACGATCGCGCGTCTTCTCCGTTTTCCAGATCAGCAAGGTTCCTTTCTAGAGCCTTGACCGTAGGGTTCCCCAACCGCGTGTAGATGAACCCTTCTTCAGTGCCAGCGAACCTTGCAGCACCTTGTTCTGCACTTTTGAAGACGAAGGTTGAAGTTTCATAGATGGGAACAGAAACAGAGCCCGTGTACGGATCCGGATGCTGTCCAGCATGGACTGCCCTTGTAGCGAACCCTTGCTTGGTCATTTTTTCACCCGAAGTATCAAGTTAACACTGTTTACTGAACCTCTATTTTGCGCTTCTCTCGCTCAAAATGAACTATCAGAAATGAGTGCTGTTTGAGAATTCTAGCTTGAAGAACGCAAATCACTTAAGACTTATACCGTCACTACATAGTCTAATTTGAGTAAAGCAACGAGCCTAGATTGGAAACAGTTTGCGGTGAAGCATCCTTGAAAAGCAAAAGAGTGGAAGTGAACATTGCTGGTTTGAAACTTGCCAATCCGACGATGCTGGCTTCGGGTATTCTAGGTTATTCTGCAGAATCATTTCAGAGCATTATCAATGGAGGAGCAGGCGCCATCGTGACGAAATCAGTAGGACTCAAGTCCCGCATGGGTTACGCAAACCCGACGGTGGTCCAAGCGAAGTTCGGCTTGATCAATGCCATGGGGCTTCCGAATCCTGGCATAGACGGCTTCGTTGAGGAAATCCGTGAAGCAAAAGCCGTCTTGACAGTACCTTTAATCGTTAGCGTCTATGGTTTTTCAGCAGATGAATATGCATCCGTGGCTCAGAAAGCGGTAGTTGCAGGTGCAGACGCATTGGAACTCAATGTCTCATGCCCACATGTTAGAGAAACAGGCTCAGAGATCGGGCAAGATCCGCGAATCTTGGCAGAAGTTGTAAGAAAAGTCAAGATGACGATTCGAAAACCAGTCATTGTCAAGCTGTCTCCAAACGTGACTGATATCGTCGAACTCGCCGAATCTGCCTCGCATGCTGGCGCTGATGCTTTGACCGCCATAAACACGGTGAAAGCCATGGCAATAGATGCGGAAACTGCAATGCCCATTCTAAGCAACAGGGTCGGCGGCCTTTCAGGTCAAGCGATTAAACCCATAGCACTGCGATGTGTCTACGATATTCACGAACGAGTAAAAGTGCCAATATTCGGGTGCGGCGGCATAGCAAGCTGGCGTGACGCTGTTGAATTCCTCTTGGCAGGAGCTTCGGCGGTTCAAATTGGCACTGCGATAGCCGCAAAAGGTCCCAATGTATTCAGAAGCATCACAATCGGAATAGGCAATTATCTGAAGAGGAAAGGCTTCAGGAGTGTGAGCGAAATTGTCGGTTTATCGCATCGCAAATAACCCGCTAAGAACCACGCAGATCTTGAGTATAAGAACTGAAAGCCAAACAGTGAAAACGTTCACCTTCAAAGATAAGGCCTGCGCTAGGGCTAAGCCCGGCCAGTTTCTGATGCTTTGGATTCCAAGCGTGGATGAAATCCCTTTGAGCATAATGAAAGGTGACGGTAACAGTGTCATTGCGGTTGCTGTCAAGAAAGTGGGTGAAGCAACCAGTGCATTACAGAATATGCAGGTTGGGGAAGTCATAGGTTTGCGGGGTCCTTTTGGTAACAGCTTCTCTTTGAGAAGTGGCAAGGTGCTTCTGGTGGGAGGTGGAACAGGCGTTGCGTCTCTTTTGTCCTTGGCAAGGGAATTGGTTGGACACAGTTCGAGACCAGTATTTGTGATGGGTGCAAAAACGAGAGATGAGTTGTTGTATATTGATAAATTCGAGCAGCTTTGCGGCCGAGAAAACGTGATCGCCGCAACTGAGGATGGTAGTTATGGTGTCAAAGGCTTGGTGACTGCTCCCGTGGACCAGCTTTTGCGAAAAGATAGCTTTGACGTGATGTATACATGTGGCCCTGAGAAGATGATGCGCGAAGTGCTGGCTTTGGCTAAGAGGCATAATGTGGGTTTGGAGGCTAGCTTGGAACGATTGATGCGGTGTGCGATAGGCGTGTGCGGTAGCTGTGTGATAGGTGGATATAGTGTGTGCTGGGATGGGCCAGTGTTTACGAAGGAGCAGCTTGAGGGGTTTGAAGCGGAGTTTGGTGTTTCTAAACGGGATTTTGATGGAAGAAAAGTGCCAATATGATGATGTAGTTGGGTTAATTGGCGCTTGTGTTGGATATATCGATTTTCGGAATATGTCCTAGTTCAGAATATATCGAGTGTCAAAACAAGCTATATATTAAGTCATACGATACAATATGTAGGTGAGTAGAACATGAAAACAGTTGAACACAAATACACTTGGGGAACAAGTCGAATGGAAACGATAATCAAATCAGACCACCGTATGACCAAACTCGAACTATCTTCAAGGTCTAACAGGCTTGAACTGGAATACCTCAGCGAAGGATTGCCAATAATAGGAAAGCCTGCTTCATATGTTGAGGATTTCAACAGGTTCCTTCTTGAAGCTGTCGACGATGGACTATCTTCCTTAGGCTCAATTGCAAAACAGGCAGTTTACATCCATCTGAAGAAGAAATTCAATATCAACAAGGAAGACATTCCAAACAGAATTGATGAATTCGCGACTGGCATAGAAGAAATCTTCGGAGTGGGGGCTCAACTCATCGAGATCCGAGTAATGAAGGACTTGTATGCGAAAGTGGGACGCTTCTGTAGACATTTCCCCAAACAGGATCACTTAGTGTTCGGCGAATACGTAGAAACAACCAGATCATTATGCCATTTCTGCAGTAAACTTGCATGAAAAAGCATGAGGCATATGCTCTCAAGGTTCTAAGGTAAAGGTTATATCTCGCCAGTGCTATTTCCGTGTATTTGCGGGTGCCTAGGGATGCAAGGTGACCGACAAATTCAAAACTGATTCTGGTCAAGCCCTCACGACAGAGTATCGCCCGCTCGAACTTGAAAAAGAAATACGCCAATTCTGGGAACAGAACAAAACTCAGCAAGCAGTGACTGGTTTTAGAGAGAAAAACAACATTGGAATAGTGGGTTTTGTTGAAGGACCACCGACGTTGAACGGCATACCGCATGTTGGACATGCTCGTGGCCGGTTGATGAAGGACCTTCGCTACCGATGGAAGACGATGCAAGGCTACTTTATGCCGTTCTGGGCAGGATGGGACTGTCAAGGATTGCCTGTTGAACTCGAAGTTGAGAAGTTGCTGGGCGTGAAGAACAAGCGCGAGCTACTGGAAAGAGTGGGTGAGGAACGTTTCATACAAGAATGCAAAAAGGCCATCATGAAGTACCATAGAGAATGGGTTAGACTTGACGCCCTGCTTGGGGTGTCCATAAATCATGAGAAGGCCTATTGGACTTATCATGACAGCTACATCGAAAGAGAATGGCAGTACCTCAAGCATGCTTGGGAGCAAGGGCTACTTGAGGAAGGACACTATGTCGTTGCGTACTGCCCGGGCTGCCAAACGAGCTTGAGCAGTGCTGAAGCCGGTTACGAAGACTCGTACAAAATGGTTGAGGACCCAAGCCTATTCTTCAAGTTCAAGGTAACAGGCAGCAAAAACGAGTACTTCCTTGTTTGGACAACTATGCCTTTTACACTTATCACAGATACCATGCTGGCTGTTCACCCACAGGCTGAGTATGCAAAGGTCAAAGTCAAAGGGGAGACGTGGATCTTTGCAAAGCCACGCGTTGAGCCTGTCATGCAAGAGCTAGGAATGAAAGATTACGCAATAACCGAGACCATCTTAGGTAGCAAGCTCGATGGCGTACGATATGATTTTCCATTCAAAGACATAATACCCAAACAAGCCGAACTGGAGGCCAAGCATGACTTGGTGCACAGAGTCATCCTTGAGGATTTCGTGGACGTTGACACGGCCACGGGCGTCGTGCATCAGTCACCTAGCAACGGTGAAGAGGACTTCTTCGCCGCACAAAAACGTGGCATACCGATTTTTGCGCCTTTAGACGACGAGGTCAGGTTTACGATTGACGCTGGTTTCTTCAGCGGGTTGTTTGCGAGGGATGCAGACGCAAAGGTCGTTGAAGAGCTGCGAAGTCGTGGATTGCTCGTAGAAGTCAAAACAGTGAAGCATGAATATCCTACGTGTTGGCGGTCACATCACAAGTTGGTGTGGCTGGCCAGAAAAGAGTACTTCCTAAGAACAGACAAGATAGGCTCGAAAGTGCTTGAAGCAGCTGAAAAGGTGAAGTACTTCTACGAAAGCCCAAAGAACCGCTTTCTCGCTTTTCTGAGAGAAGGCAAGCCATGGTGCATCTCTAGGGAGCGTGTTTGGGGAGCACCATTACCTATATGGAAGTGCGAGAGTTGCGGAGCAAAAACGTTCGTTTCGAGCAAGGCCGAGCTCATTGAAAAAGCCTTGGAGAAACCAGGAGAAGACTTCGAGCTGCATAAACCTTGGGTCGATCGCATAAAGCTGAGATGCCCTGATTGTGGGGGAACGATGCGTAGAGAGGACTTCGTTCTGGATTGCTGGCACGATGCCGGTGCATCTCCTTATGCCAGATATACGGACCAAGAGTTTTCAGAGTACGTGCCAGTTGACTTTTTGACAGAAGGGATAGACCAGACTCGCGGATGGGCAAATTCGCTTCTCTTGGAACATGTCATACTGACTGGGAAACCAGAAGCTCCATACAAGGCGTTTCTGTTTCAAGGCCTAGCCCAAGACGCCAAAGGCAGAAAAATGAGCAAGAGCCTCGGAAACGTCGTAGAAGCAAACAAGCTGCTGGAGAAATATTCTGCGGACGTCTGCAGATTTTACATGTTGCGAAAATGCTCGCCAGTTGACTTCATGGATTTTGACTTCAATGAATTGAGTCGTCGTCCCTACCAGGTGCTTTCAACGCTTTATCACTTGAGCAGGTTTCTGTTGCAGAATGCCGAGTTCGACGGGTTTGACCCGAAAAAGCACAACTTGGCGTGGGCGATGCATGGAGATCGGCTGAGAAAGGCTGACCTTTGGTTGATGTCCAAGCTTCAGGAAACGATAGAAACCTACACGGAAAAGCTTGAGACGTGCGAGTTTAACATTGCTCTAGCCAGCTTGGAAGACTACGTGATAGAAACAGTGAGCAGACTCTACGTGCCCATGGTTAGAAAGGAACTGTGGACAGACGACCCGGGAACCCTCAACAGGAGATTAGCCATATACACGACGCTGTGGCATGTTCTGAAAACACTAACTTTACTCTTTAACCCAGTCACGCCATACCTGTGTGAGGCCCTACACCAAAAGGTTTACAGAAAACTTGATCCATCACTTCCAGAAACGATAAATCTTGAGGACTGGCCGAAGCCTGACAAGAAGCTACGGAGGGGGGAAGTGGAGGACGAGTTTAAGACGTTGTTCGAATCCGTGTCTCTTGTCTATGCGACTAGACAATCTGCGAAACTGAAGAGACGCTGGCCCCTGAGCAGGATGGTTGTGGTGGCGGATGAAAAAACCTGCAAGACCCTGAAGTCCGTTGAAGAACTGTTCCTAGAGCTTACGAACGTTAAATCATCCGAGTTCTTGCGTGAAGCTCCGCCTTATGTTCAACGAGAAGGCTGGATTTCTGCTGTGGGAGGAAGTTTGCAGATCTTTTTGGATGCTCATAGAGACGAGAAACTGCTCGGAGAAGGTCTAATGCGGGATCTAGCCCGACGTGTCCAAGCGCTGCGAAAAGAGCTTGGTTATATGCCAACTGATGTTCTGAACGCCGTGCACGTTGCTGAGCTTGATGGCGAGAGCACAGGCTTCTTGAAACCATACTTAATCACGATGGCAGAGCTCGTTCGCACCAAGACCGTCCAACTGCACAACAGCCGTGATGAGATTAAGGCTGAATGGCATGAAACCCAAATGGACGAAAAGAAAGTCTACGTAGCTATCGCCTGAGTGGAACCTACAATCTTCCAGGCAAGTGCGCAGCTACGTCCCTTAAGAATGGTCAAACTCAACCAAAAGAGACTCCGAAAGCTCTTTATCCCCTAAAGCATGTTCTCTTCCGAGGGTTCTTTTCCGAAAGAAACCTCTCGGGCCGGTAGATCAGTCTGGTATGATCGCCGCCTTCGCAAGGCGGAAGCCGCGGGTTCAAATCCCGCCCGGTCCACTTCTCTTGAACACAAGCCAGTTTCCGTGAAAGAAGCGATTTTCAATACTGTTTGGGAGTTGAGGAAGGAAGGGCATGCTTCGTCTACGGTTGAGGGCTACGGCAACAAACTGAAGATTTTATCAAAGATTGCTGATTTGAATTGTCCTGACTCAGTCCGTATGGTCATTGCAGAAAAAAGTTGCTCGGTTGCCTACAAAGAGGCACTTGTCTTTGCCTACTGCCATTATGTGAGAGTCAATGGTCTTGTCTGGAATCCTCCATGCTACAAGCGTCAACGAGGATTGCCCTACATTGCTAGCCCAGAGCAAATTAGCAAAATCATTGCCAGAGCTTCACGGAAATATGCAGTGGTCTTCAGTGTTTTGAAGGACACTGGGTTGCGACCTGTTGAGCTTTACAGTTTGACGTTGCGATGTCTAGACTTGGAGAAGGGCACTGTCAACGTGAAATCTGCAAAAGGGGGTCTGCCTAGAATTTTAGCTGTGAAGCCTTCAACGCTTGCCATGTTGAAGGAGTATGTTGGCAGAAGAACTTTGGGTTTGGATGACCAGTTGTTTCCTGACCCCAGTGCCGCACGTCATGCTTTTGAACGGTACCGAAATGACGTGGCAAGGAAACATAGAAATAGATATTCTTTACAACAAGTCTACGAAATTGTTAGAGATAAATGGTAAATAGAACGTGATGCGATGACAACTAAAAGAAAGAAAGAAAGGATGAAAGAAGAAAAAAAGAAGAAAGAAGCAATGAAGTAGAAATGATGCCTATTGTACCACAGCTTCCCATCGCGCTCGCGGTTCCGTAAGGTGCGCGCTAACTGTTCATAACTATCCTTTTCAATGCAAGACTAGACGCTTCCGCAGACTTCCCATCCATATACCGTCACCTGTTGATGAACAGGATGAATCAAGTTCTTGCGGTTCTCAGTTTCTCTTGGTCCCAGTTTTATCTTCATTATTCTTTCTGCAAGTATCTCAAAACTATCTACGAGTGGCGCAAGAGGTTTCTGTGTCGGGTCATGTTCATAGCCAATTACGACAACGGCTTTTCTCTCAGGCATATTCAACTTGAGTAATTTCATGCAGTCGCCCAGTGAACTGGTGTTTCCAATGTATGGATGGAGAAGATTGACGGACCAGTCTTCAGCATCCTTTCCATTATCTCCAAAAGGTCTAGCAATCTTGAACTCTAAAGCCCAAGAACCTCTTATCAAAAGGTCTGGACATCTTCTGGTTTCAACTTTTCCTTGGTATTCAGTCTTTGAACCTAATAGCTGACATATTCGATTCAACAAGAGCCACTCAGGAAATGGTCCGACTACTGCTTGGTAAAATCCGCCTTTCGCTTTGGGAGCTCGCTCTCTGGATTTATCAACATCCAGCAAAGAGTCTGCAATATCTGAGACGACTGTTTCAACAAATGTATCGAATCCATTGAATGATTTCAATGCTGGGACATTTATAGAATAATATGGCAATTCAGGTCGCCAGTCGTTGGTTGTTGTTGGGGTAGAGTAGCGCGCGCTACTATTTTATTATTGATTGTACTCTGCCGACTTTGCCGTCTATCAGTCGTACCTTGATTCCGTGGGGGTGAGTTGAGCTGTTGGTGAGGATATTCTTGACGATGCCCTCAGTTAATTTGCCGTTGCGTTGGTCCTGCTTCAAGACGATTTTTACGCGGATACCAGGATTGATTTGGCTCCTCTGCTGATTAGGTTGCATTTCCGATAATAGGTGCTTCGCGGCTTATAGTGTATTCGCACTGCTTATCCAAAACGATGAATTGGTGCCGAGGGCAAAGTTTTATCCCACGCACACAGTTCAATCTTATATTTGTTGAATCGTAATTATACTAATGAGGTTACGAGGTCTGCTGGATGGCAATCATTAAGAAGAAATGCTCAATTTGCGGAAGAGTCTTTACGACGTTAGATAACAAAACTAAATATTGCAGTTCCCGTTGCGCTGGAAAAGCCAATAAGAAATAGTAAAGGCGTCTCAAAAAAACCACCATTCTCCAATACGCCCTAATAACGTCCGGTCTATTTATGGAAGATTCAACGTTCTTTCTGGAAGAATAGCCCTAATTGCCTATAGCAGCATAAAGCAGTCCGTCCTTGGGTAGCGAGCTTTAACTCAACGGTTTCTCATAAGACTTAGCTGGTGAAAGTCGAAATAATCATGGCGTCTATGATGATATCACGTCAGTATGAAGGGACTTAAGTCGGTTCTTTTTTCCCTAAGATGATTTGACATTAAGTTGATTCTGAGGCGCCACAACACCATCTTCTAAAGTAGGCTTACATGAGCTTGCAGAGCAACTGAAAGGAGAGAAAAAGGGTAAAGTTTTATCCCACACACATTTTTCTGGAGAGAAACCGTTCCTGAGTGCGCGCTTGTTTCACGGTCAGTTTTATTAAAGACGCTGCTATTAACTCTTAATAGGAGCTGTGGGCAGTTTTGACGAAAAATCCAGACAGTGAAAACCATAGGTTTCTTAATGAACGTTCTTTGCCGAAAGACAAAGAAAGTTCAGTTGCGGGTTCAAATCCCGCCCGGTCCACTGAAACTCTCTTTTCAACGTGAAAAGGCCCTTGAAGGCAAGACTGGAGCTTCTTCAAATCTTCTACGTGGGAAAGAAAGTGAAGCGGATCCCGAGGGGATTTGAACCCAAACGGGCTCAAGTCCACATCATGCTGAACGATTTCGTGGGTTAGCGTGCGCTTAGATCAGATTCCAGAACATTTTCTGAGAATTTTTGCTTTGTCAGTTCTTTCCCACGTGAAGTCTGGATCGTCTCTTCCGAAATGTCCATACAAGGCCGTTTTTCTGTATATCGGTCTGAGCAGATTCAAATGATCCACAATCGCCTTAGGTCTCATGTCAAAATGGTTTCTCACTAGTTCACGGATTTTTCCATCTGGTATTTTTCCCATGCCAAAAGTGTTTACCATCACGGAAACTGGTTGTGCTACGCCTATTGCGTATGATATTTGGATCTCGCATTGGTCTGCCAAACCCGCAGCAACAACATTCTTTGCAATGTACCTCGCCATGTAACAGCCAGATCTGTCGACTTTTGATGGGTCTTTTCCAGAAAAACATCCTCCACCGTGACTTCCGACGCCTCCATAGGTGTCGACGATGATTTTTCTTCCTGTTAAACCTGAGTCTGCCAAGGTTCCCCCGATCACGAACCTTCCCGTCTCGTTAATGTAGTATCTTGTTTTTTCGTCTAACATTCTCGGAGGTATGACTTCTTTTATAACTTGGGTTATCATGTCTTCCCTTATTCTTTCTCTGCCAACGCTTTCACCGTGCTGAGCCGCTATCACAACAGCATCCACTCTTTTCGGTTTCCCATCAGCATATTCAACTGTGACTTGCGACTTGCCATCTGGTCTCAGATATGGCAAGATCTTGTTTTTCCTGCATTCAGAAAGTCTCCTCACAAGGCCATGCGCAAGCATTATTGGCAGAGGCATCAATTCCTTCGTCTCATTCGTTGCATAGCCGAACACCATTCCCTGGTCTCCAGCTCCCTGCTCATGAGTTTCAGTCTCATTTACGCCCATTCCAATATCTGGAGACTGCTCCGTTATCGAAACCAGAACGCCACAAGTCTCCCAATCCAAGCCATCCTTGGCATTGTCCAACCCGATTTCCTTCAACGTTTTCCTAACAATGTGAGGTATGTCCACGTAGCAGACGGTTGTGATTTGACCAGTGACTACTACGTTTCCTTGCATCACCAGCGTTTCACAGTCAACCCTTGCTTTAGGATCTTTACCTAAGACAGCATCCAACACAGCGTCTGATATTTGATCTGCCACCTTGTCAGGATGACCCTCTGCCACAGATTCTGAAGTGAACAGGTATCTTCCGTTGTTTTTCATGAGAATCCATCATTTGGATTTGCAGCACGGGCTTTTAATGATTTCGTATGATGGTTCTGTTAACTCATAGGGCTTTCGCGACTGGAACAAACAGAATTTACAGGAACCGCGCCGTATTATTTCACTGTCAAAATGCGACAAAGTCAAAGCGGTTTTGATGGTAGCTCGGGAGTTACCGCTCCCAGAATGCAATTTACGCAAAACCCCTCTTTTTCTATACGTCCTGCTGACACTGATTGGAGTTTCAATCCTAATTTTCCTCACATGATACACGGTCAGCGAGCATGTCTAGACCCGCAATTGCAGTTTCATTCTTGTAAGCTCTTCCTTTGCAAGCCAAGTCCACAGTTGAAATTGACTTGAATGCCAAAGAAACCCAAGATTTCTCCATGAGGGCTACTGAGAGGGCGACCACAGACGTCGAAACAAGTCGTGCCACGTTTTTCATTTGACACGTTTCTTAAAAAAAGAATAAGCTATGTTTAATGCTGAGAAGACGAATGCGAATCGTATAGAACTTTCTTCCACAAGTTTTAAGAAGGCAACTTGACCTAATCAGTTCTGCCGAATAAAATAAAGGAGAAAAGAGAAAATGCAGAAAAAAATAGTGACATTAGCTTTGTTTGCCATTCTACTGTTATCAATAGCCGGTGCGTTGACAGTTACGACTAGAGCTGCTACCGAAGAGGAAATAGAACAAGCGATAATCAAGGGAGTGGCTTGGCTAGCGACAAAGCAAAACCCAGATGGATCTTGGGGAACAGACAATCAACCTGCTAAGACCGGGTTTGCAGTTTTGAAATTCGAGACACATGCAATACGTCAAGGTATAGATCCTCTTGACCCTGGTTACGAGTATTATGGCCAAGTGAAGGGTGGATTAGACTACCTATTCCTCACAGCAAGCGCAATATCCATTGGAATGCAACCTGCAGGTGATCCTGATACTGATGGTGACGGCATTGGAGTAGATTGGTATGATTCCACATATCATACAGGCATATCGATGATGGCTATTGCAGCTAGTACACATCCCGAAATGAGAGTGGATGTTGTTGGAAGCGCTGTGAATGGTTGGACCTACAAAGCAGTTGTGCAAGACACTGTTGACTACCTAGCTTGGGGTCAAACAGACATTGGTGGATCTTATAGAGGAGGATGGTATTATGATTCTATGGACAATGCATGGTGGGGAGCCGATGACTCCAACAGCGGATACGCAGTGTTGGGCCTTGCCTATGCCGAAGCAGGTACAATTGATGGAAAAACTGGATTTGGTTGCACGGTCCCCGAGTTCGTAAGGAGCGAGCTAAACTTTTGGATAGATTACATCCAAAACGATGTTGGCGTCGGAGATCCTACATACGATGGTGGATCTGGATACACTGACCCTGACTACTGGGTTAACACTCTTAAGACCGGAAACCTACTGTTTGAGATGGCATTTTACGGCGATGACACCACTGTTCACAGGGTTATAGACGCAGTTGACTACATCGACCGCCACTGGAACGATCCAGATTATGTAGGCTGGAAGGGACCAGGGCCGGGTGGGGATCCAACATGGCCAGCATGCTATCAGACCATGTACTGCATTATGAAAGGTTTTGAAATACTGAACGTTAAGTACATCTCTCCACTGAACGACCCTAGCGGAATCGACTGGTACGAAGATTTCGCCAATGCACTCTTAGCCCAGCAAAATATTGCTGGATCCTGGCCCAACGCTCCATTTTTTGGTGCCCCAGACGGGCAGCCTTACAGCCCACCAGGAGGATGGGCGTGGGATACCGATCAGATCATATCTACCGAATGGGCTCTGCTTACCTTGCAAAAGACAGCACCACACCTACAGATCACCGTATACGTTGATATCAAGCCTGGTTCTTGGCCGAATCCGATTAACATAGGCAGCAAAGGTGTGTTCTCAGTTGCTATTTGCGGCACAGCAGATTTCGACGTGACAGCCATAGATCCAGCAACAATAAAGATAACCCTGGAAGGATTAGAGGTGAATGTTTCGCCTATCCGCTGGAGCTACGAAGACGTTGCAACACCATACACAGGTGAGCCTGGCGGGGGTCATGCCCTCGGCGGGGACGGATACTTAGACTTGGTGTTCCATTTCGACACCCAAGAAGTGGCGAGCACGCTTGGACTAAGCGCCTATGTAGGCCAAACCATACCCCTCATCATAACCGGAAACCTCTATGAAGAGCTGGGCGGAACACCATTACGAGGCCAAGACTACGTAAGGGTACAGCAACCAGTCAAGCGCGGCGGAAAAGGATATCCTATCTAGAAGTTGGCAACGAGTCAAACACAACTGCAGTTTCCCTCTTTTTCTGTTTTCGTCATTTTCCCACTCAAGGGCGATAGAGAAGCATTGAAATTCTTGACGTGAATTGAAGCGTTTGAACCTCAAAGAAGGGCACAGGACTCAAAGCCATGGTCAGAACTCGCAACAAACAGAACAAATTGTAACCCTCTAAAAGTTCAAGGTTGATTCTCAAGACAGGTAAACCTTCGTCTGCATCAGGAACCCACAGATCCTCATGAGGCCGGAGCTTGCTCAGTTCCGCCTCTATTACTTCTCTGACGTAGGCGCCTTTTGTGCCGAATGGGAGATGATAAGAGAAGCTTTTCAGAATTCGTGTGAAACTACGATTCTGAGGGAAAGCTGTTCAGGAAAAAGAAGTGAAAAAGTGAACTGTTCGTTCCAAATCAACGTTCCATGCAAACGGTAAACGATTGGATAATCTCCATGTGACTTCTGTAGAACCCAAAACCAACCATGTACTCACCATACCTATCATTTTTCATATCTATTCATCATTTTCTCATTCACCTCCTTTAGCGTCTATAGGCTTTGTCCCCTGTCTCTTCGTTGACGCTTTTAGTTGGCACTGGAGGAAGCGGAGCATAGAATGTTTTGTCTTTTGTTTCAACTTCAATCCTACTTGCAATATTGAAATTGTATATGGGTGTTCCATCAGGGTTCTTTCTGTCAACCGCAATACCAACACGAGCCAGCTCTGTATGTATCTTCACTAATGTTTCGTCTTCCAAACGGAAAACGACAACGTTGCTTCCAACAAGCTTCACTGAAAGCTGCTTATACTTAATTTGCTCTTCAGACATCAGTTCTCACCTTTTCCCTTTTTCTACACTTGTTGTTTTCTTTGAATAGGAGATAAAATTCGATGCAAACCCAGCTAATAAAGATAACAGTTAGGGGGTTGGTAGTCTTGTTTGCTGGTGGTTAGGCAAGCACTCTTTTGGAGAGTGTTAGAGTTTCCAAAACTAGATGCTTGCCTTCCCAACATTCAGCAGATCAAGGCGACGATTGGCTGTCAAGCTGCAGAATCCAAGGTTATTGCAGATCCACTTCCACAGTCTTAGGCACTGAAAAGCCACAATGGAATATCATAAGTCCAAAGACCTCTTACACGTGATGACCTTTCTCGGACACAAGAAAAGCGACAACACCTTGCTGTATGTGCAGCTTGACGAAAAACTGTTCAAAGACTCAGACGACCAATTCACAATGAAAACCGCGCACAACGCAGAAGCAGCTGCAAAACTTGGCGAGATCGGCTTTGAACCGTTCGACGTAATAGACGGCGTGCACCTATACCGCAAGCGTAAATAGAAGAGGGTGTTACGGGGTTGGGTAAAAGTCCATCAATAGCGGCCGGGGTGAGGTATTTTGGGTGACAGTGGATATATCTCCACTGAATCCAGCGCAATCCTCCTTTTTTTGTGTGTTTGGCCGAGAAATCGAGAAACGCAATAAAAGTTTAATAGCCAAGGTATCGCTATTTCATTTGGTTGGATCATGTCAAAAGAGGAGAAAACCGCAGGACAACAGAAAGCAACACCACTAAATGAAGAAGCAATGAAAGGCGTCTTGGTTGATGGCATTGGATTTCAGGTTGGCAAAGATCTTGTAATCCTCGAAGGTGTCATTTCCAAACCTCGGTCTGAGACTCCAATAATTGTCTCTCGTATGATATTCTCCATCGAGGCCCTGGAGAAAATGGGTTTTGCTATTACTCAAGTCTTGAAGACGCGAAAAGAGCAACTCGAGAAGGCAAAAGAGAAAACAGGAAAGTAGTTGGAGCATGCCGCCATGTCACAGTCTATTTTGATCACACAACCTGAATATGAAAAGAAGGCTATAGTAACGACTAGAGATGACTTTGTGCAGAAGTATCTTTATAGTGCAAAGTATTTGTCGTTTCCGATTAAACTGGAGAAAACTCGTTTTATCGACCTACTCGTAGACTTCTCCAGATCTTACTCCTCACATGCCCAGCTAACTCCTTCCGAAATCTCTGACGTGGAAGAGAGCTGGCGAGAAATGAGGAGCGGGCGCTCTCGAAAATGTGTGGACGTAGAAGAGTTTCTAGCTGAACTCAAAAGATAGAGAGCAGGGCTCTAACTTGCCTTGGACCTTGGATCGTTCAACCAGATTCAAGAGACGCTATGGAGAGAAGTCTGCAGAAGACCAACAGAAGGTTGACGAGGCCATAAGGAAACTTGTAGCTAGTACCGATCCAAGGACCCTGGGAAGCGCGAAATCTGGAAGTCTGGCTGGATGCTATGGACATGACATAGACTATCACAGTAGAATACTCTACAGCGTCGATATGACAAACAGGATTATACATTTCTTGAGAGTCTGTTCTCACGAAGAAGCTTATGGCCCTTCTGGAAAAAGGTGATGTGAATAATCTCCAGCGCGGAATGGCGACAAGACATGTGGATATGTAAAGTCTGTCGACACATGAACAGAGACGAGTGAAAAGTCTGCGAACAATATGGAGCATTTAGAATAGAGCCTCTTCTGTGCTACACTGGTTTTGGGTCTTAGAACGCGTGTTTCCACCTAGAAAGTGGCGGACCCGAGGGTATGCGCCCAGCACGGCGAGCGGATACTGTAGACTTCTCCGATCTTCCTCCCTGTTTGATTTCCAGAGGATCATTTCGTTCATTACGTGCCTTCAATCTTCAGGCCTCGGACTAGACAAACTGTGAAGTCTAGTAACATTTGTTGAGTATATAAGATCGTATCAAGACCTGCTCTCGAGCGGAAGTATGCCACGAATTGCCATTATCGCCCAGAAGCGGTGGTATCTCCCGCAAAAACCCTCTTTTTTTCTAGCGCGCGCGAGATATGCGGCTAACCAGACTTCAGTTCTCTTAGAATGTGACTTAAAGTGTCCCTTGCTTTTCTGAAGTTATGATTTGCTCTATTAAAATACGAATCATTAAGCTCCATCTCTTTCCCTTTCAGTGTTTCTAGAAACATCTTTCTACGTCTAAAAAATACTTTACCATGTGCGAAATCATTTCTGATAGTGATTATCTCTTGAATCTGCCTGATTACTTCATCCGGCTTATCCAAAGGTACAATCTTGTTTCTTATTATACTTTTGAAAATATCTCCTTTCTTTCTAAATCTCAGATCTTCGTATATAGAATCCCTGAAGACTAATTCCTTTTTTCCCGGAAAAAGCACTCTTTCTATGACATCATCGAGAAGATCTTCCACCCATAAGGCATTGTTTATAATATTTGCTCTCACGTTTCTTATGATAATATTGCTTTTCATGACACTCCTGAGATCGGAAGCGGTGAACGGACCTTCAGCCAGTTGAATAAATCCATTGCCCTTTACATCGATTTTTCCCACAACTTGTCTTGTTTCTTTCTTGCTCATAGACACCAAACCTAACCCTAGATTTGAGTCAAGCCGTACGAGACTTAAATTTTCTCCTTCCCAAGATTCTATGAGTTGTCATCGCAACTCGCTGACCAAGTTGAAGCCAGCCACCTGATTAGCATCAAACCACTACGAAAACATCTGGCTGGTTCCTGCTAGTGCGCGCGCTTGCGTCACTTTTGACAGAAAACGTAGAACCCTTGCCTCTTTAGGCATTCGCGGATATCATCAGTTGCTTGAACCAGTTTAATCTTATCTTCGGCAACTTTCTGCTTTGTTAGGAAATCCCGGATTTTGTCTCTTGGGACCATTGAACCAAAAACGTCTTTTCCTTTCCCTCTCTGCCTGAAGTATCTGTATTCTAGCACGAGGTTAAATATCAACAATTCTCCGACGATTCTTCTGCTGATGTCGATCGCTCTGTCTTCTTGCTGACATAAAAGTTCTCCATCTACTGGTTTTTCCGCCCCAGTTAGCGTCATTCCAAAACCGTTCGTGTCTAACGCAAGTTTCAGTTCTTGTGGTGCTCCAGAAGATGCGCATACATAAAAAGCCTCATTTCTGGCGGATGAGAGAAAAAGAGGTTCTGTGATTGATGAGGTTTGGCACAGTTTTTTCTCAACAAGTGCCATAGTAAGGCTGTCCTCATTTTCTGCAGCAAGCCCAAAGTATATCTGTTCATAAACCTTGACATCAATCCCCCTCGAGAAATCATGGAATATTGATGCAGGAATTTTCCACAAAACAAACAGCTCTTGCAGAAAAGCCTCAAAGCCGTGGTAATCCAAGCAGAGGTACTCAGGTAAAACGAAATGCAAGTTCACCGTAAGGTTTTTTTTGGATCCAGAAAAAATGAGCCTCTCAAGACTCTTCTTCTTGGAGTGTATCTGGCGTAAGGGAGAAACAATGCTTGTCTTGTCCCAGACAAATCGGCCGCAGATTCTGTTATTGGTCAATCTAAAATCTTTAATCTCAGATATCGTAGGTTCTTTTTCGAAAGTCGCTGGACGACCCCAGTCTTGCATCTCATCACATATGATCAGCAATGACAGGATTTTCTTATCCATAAGAACGATGGATTTGTTGAAGTCTGGGTCGTGATACACTATTGCGTCTATTACGTTTGTATATTTGTGAACAGCCCCTTCTTTCACGTTCTGCAGGAACTCCATGGCGCCAAGGAGACCATGATTGTGTGCTGCAAAGTAATCTCCCAGATCAGAAATTTTCAAGCCTGGGAGAAGGTTTAGATTCTGGAGCAATTGGGTCACTATTATCATATCATAAGAAACTATCGTCTCCGGATATTTGATTGATCTGTAGCACTTTTTCATTGCAGCTGTAATTTCCCCGTAAATCTTGTCAATTTCGGCTAAGGGATACGCAATGTCATGGAAAAGTGCTGCTATTGTCACAAGTTTTATATCATTTTCGTTCAGATCAAAGCTTTTGACTTTTCTGGCTGCTGCACGCGACAAGAGAGCAACACGAAGCATGTGATTGAGATGATCTCTGTAAAATTTTCTAGCAATTCCTCCTTTTGTTATTTCGATGATTTCCTCGAGTCGAAAGAACATCTCTCCAAGGTTCTTTGAGGATTGCTTTCCCCGTGGGCTGAAATCCTCAGACAGAAGTGTCTCTATCAAAAAGCCTATGAGCTTTGAAGCTTCGCTCTTTTTCTCTTCGCCCGTTTTCTTGACCCATTGCTCGATGTTGTTGAATTCTCTAGTTTTCCATTTTCCTTCCAAGAGAAGCTTCTCATCAAAAGTTGCTGCATCAAGAGCTTTGTCCGTGCATCCCAATCAACGGATCGGCCTCTGCAATCAGTGTAATTCTTTTCATCTTAAGTAACTATCGCCTTTCCAAAAGTCTTTTCTGCAGTTGGATTGTATTGTATTTTGAGGGTTGATTCATTGGGTTCGCATAAGCCCCAAGCAAGAGTGGGCCGGGGCAAGGGAAGATCAAAAGGTGGGGGCAGCGGCGGGGGTGGAACAGGGGAAGGGGGTGAGAGGCCAGCAGATGAGGATCAGCGTAGAACACGGGAGAAAGAATATACGAGGGGAGCCTCTCGCGTCAGTCTTCTCCTTGGAGAAAAGAAATATGCAGAAGCAGCTTCGTTTGGAACTAGGCTAGCCATCGGGCTCACGCCACCAAAGGAAGCACTTGTTGTCTTATTGGCTGGGATTGAAGCTTTCAAGGAAGGCCAGAAACAGGAATGGAAACCGAAGCCTGAAGAGCTGGCGACTAATGGTCTCGTCTCTTCGCAGAAAATAGCCAGATTTGAACTACCGTCTGAGAAAAGAAGATTGGTTGTGGGCCTTCTTGCGAATGAACTGAAGAAAGCTGCTGCATCAGGAGGCTCATAATGGAGCCTCAGATCAAGGAGCGGATGGTGGCGTATTATGCAGCTTACCTCAGTAAGTTATCACAGGAATACTTCGAGAACTACCACTATGACAAAGTGCATTTTGTGGACGACGCGAAGAGTGACTATCGCCCCGGTGAAGATATAGAAAAGATCTACTTGGAAGCAAGAAATGAGGCGAAGAAAATCAGTGAAGAGCTGATCGACGAAGTTGACGCTCAAGGTGTAGACGCTATAGAAGACAAAGAAAAGCTGAGTCAGATCTTGGATACCATTATCGGAAAGCTCTACCAGAGGTTAGACAAGATTATCCGTGACCTCTCTTGAAGAGCTCTACACTTCTAAGATACCATGACGTTCATAATGGAACTCCAATCCTGTTGATGAAACAACAAAGCTCCGAAGTTTCAACTTTCCACGTTAGAAAAGAGCCTTTGATTAAGGAATTGGAGGATTTGTCTCTTTCGCTTTACATTGTAGACAGGTGCTATCCGCAAATAACTCGACTGGATTTTGGATCTGCCTATGAACCCATATGGAAAGAATTGATTCCATCGATCGAGGGATTGGTCGAGTTCCTTACCGGCAGGCACATCATCGTTGAGGTAGTAAGTGAAAGGGCTCAAGAGAAAACGGATTATCAAGCTGCGATTGTTGAAAGCCATGACTTTGATTGTTTTCGCAGTCATGGAATATCGCTTTTTTCGGGTGGTGCAGACAGCACGTCTGGTGTGCTGAGACTCTCCAGGCGCAAAGAGTTCCCGTTCCTTCACCACACTCTTACTAGCAATGTCATTCTTGGGAAGGTCAAGAGGCTCCACAGACACGACGCAATCGCACCGGCACCGATTTTCTTGAATTATATGCGATCAATGCGCAGAATGCGGGGTGTGAGTTCTCTGAGAGGTTTCATTTTTCTTGTGAATTCGTTTGTCTTGGCACAACACCTTGGAGAACGGAAAATCCTTTTTCCCGAAAATGGGCCAATGATGCTTAACCCTCAAATGTCATCCTTCTTGGCTCCGACAAAGAACGCTCATCCCTTTTTGATCGCAACTCTGCAGAACATCTTCCGACGTTTGGTAGGTTCAGATTTCCAGATCGAATGCATCTACAAAAATAAAACGAAAGCAGAGGCTATGGTCGACATGCTCCCTTGGTCAATAGTTGACTTGACCTATTCGTGTTTCCAAACTCAAGGTCAAAATAGAATGTGTGGCGCTTGTTTCGCTTGTACTGTGCGCAGGCTCTCTTTATTAGCACTTGGCTACGACGAACCTCCAACAGCATATCGGTTTGACCCTTTCTCGGCCTCATCTGAGCTTGATCTTCGCAGCGACAGAATAAAGGATCTGCATGCGTCCCTCCTCTTCTTGTCTGGGCTGTTGAAGGGTAATATACACATAACGGATCACCTGCAGTATGTTCCATCACATTTTTTTGCTGATCCTAGTCAAATGTTCCGAAATTTCGCGTTAGACCTTCTTGTCGGCTTGAGATCACATCTCAAGAAATATCGCGTCACCGACTACAACGCCCTGGGAAGATTCGCTGCGAAATTGCTCGAAAGTATGGACAAGAAGGAGCTTGATTTGAGAAGTGAACAGCTGTTGCTACTGGACGATCAGGTTAGAGGTAGGACATAAGGTCTTTCCTGCCGCGGTTTCCTGTTTCTTTGACTTCAATGTCGATCCAGACTCCATTGGATTTTGCATTAATCTGGACTGGTGAGGAAAAGGGGACGATGTCTGCGAATTCCCAAACAAAGCTCTTCCATTCTTCATTGTCGAGAGCCATTTGTATGTCGTTGATAGGTTCACCCAATGGGCCCTTGGCCACAGTCACGGAGAATCCGTGTATTTTGATCTTTACCTGCCCTTTGTAGTTTTTCCTGAGATCATTGCTAGATGCTGGGAATGAACGCACAAGTTCACCCGTTGCCAGAACAAAACCTCTTGGGAAAGACTTCGCGTGTTCATTCAAGTTATCGTCGCCAGTTTTGAAGGGGCGGCCTCTTGAGGAAGCAATACCTACTTTCCCTTGGTAACTGCAATTGTAAGACCGAAACTCCCATCTCTTGCATCCATAGGCAATCAGAGAGGCATAGGGTTGTCGCATCAACAAGCATTTCATTTGTTTTCAGTCATAAGCTCGCGTGGAACATTATTAACATTGCTTGGAATAGAGCGCGCGCCTAGAACTATACGTGCTGGCAGCGTAGGTGTAACCATCATATCATTGAAACTGGGAACCCATTCATCCAGAATCAACTTGTGCAGCTGTTCATGAGGCCGCAGTCCTAAAGCCTCTAGAAAACCCGTAGGTTCTAAGGATCTCATCAAAAATTTAATTTTCTGACTATCGCAGTCGACTGGGTTGTCATAATAGAAAGCAGCTACAATGCCACGTATTATGTTTGTTGGTGTGATACATGGGACACATTCAATGCACAACTTGGCAGCTCCTATAAGACGTTCATTTAGACCGAGTTTTCGCAGTGGCTCCCTTGCAACTCTACTTATGGGGTCACAGAGCAAAGGATTTCTGAATCGTTTCAATTCCTTATTTGCGTACCACTCAACGTAATGTTCATCAAAGTTGAACCTCTTTGTTAAGAGTTCCTTCGTCTCATCCAATACACCGTTAACGATTTTCTCAACATTTTTGTTGAGCAAGGCTTCATGCACATACGTCACAGACAAGATATGACCCAAATAAGCAGTGACACAATGGGGAGTATTATGAAGATACAATTTTGCTATCCATTGTTTTCCCAATAGATTCTCGTCTGCATAGACACAATTGTCTCTCATCCAAGACACGCTGTGATCTATATAGCAGGTGCCATCTTCAGTTACAAGGCTTAGGGGATCTTTATTTTTCAACTGGTCGGGTGCTGTATTACTACATATCGTATCAGGAATTCCGAATGCAACATTTGGGTTGCCTGTTTTGGAAATGAGCAATTCGCAAATAGAAGGATCGTTTTCAAAACAGATAATTGGAGTGTAACTGCCTTTCAAATTTCCTACGATTGAAGGGATGTTGCGACTGCCAATAGCAGTAACAATAGCGTCCACCTCACCGACTTTCTCTTTTTCCTCTCCCAAGTTGTAACACTGCTCTATTGTAACTTCCATGCTTTCATACCGACCGTCCACTATCTTGAAAGTGGTGAATTTCTTGCGATGATTTAATGAATTACGCAGATCATCTTTGGTTTCAACGTAGCTGTAGCTGTATTTGTTTGGCGAAAAGATCCAGGGAACATATCCCCTTCCTATGGCTCCTGCACCATAAATCAATAGTGCCTGCATATACGTCCTCCTGAGATATTATAAGATATTTAGGTACTATATAAGCTCTATCCTTCTTATATAGTACAATTAGATTACGCATATCCAAGAATGTTTATACGTCTGAAAATGCTTATAAGTAAATTAGAAACCAATAGTAGAAAATGATATGCTATGGCTGATCTAGAAAGCGTGAAATTCGGCACCCTAGTTAGGCTACTCTCTGCCGTTGGCCAAAGGTCACACGGATATGAGTTGCATAAGAAAACTGGGCTTTCATTAAGATACATTTACGATATTCTGCCTGCATTAATCGAGGCAGGCTTTCTGTGCGACGCTGGTCACGATGTAGATGAAGGAAGAAAGTATGTCTCTCTGACCCAAAAAAGCAAAGCCTTTGTAAACGCCTATGGCAGCATCATCAGCAAGAAGCATCACGGAGTCCTTTTCCCAACAACGCTGCTTGATCTTGATGGGGTGATTTTCCAAAGGCCATGGAACGATCCTTCCAATGATGCGTGTTCTGTGTCCACGTGGGATGTTTTATTCAAACGACTGAATGCGTATGACGAGCACGAGCGCCTGAAACGCAAGTTTATGAACGGGACATTCAAATCGTACAATGAATGGACCAATGAGGCATGTCGTGTTCTGTATGCCAAGGGGCTAAACAGACAGATATTCTATGAAGTAATCAAATCACGTAAGTACAATCGCGGTGTAAAGCAGACACTTGAAACCTTGCTGGCAAATGGGGTTGTAGTGGGCGTCATTACAGGTAGTTTCTATGAGCTAGCCGAAAGGGTGAAGGAAGATTTTGGTTTTGATATTGCCATTCATGCGCATTGTAGGTTGGAATTCGATGAGGACGGCAAACTTCTTGAAAATGGTTGGGAAATATCGCAGACTGATTACGAAGGTAAGGCTACATTTCTGAAAGAATTCGGCAAGACATTGAAGACATCCCTTGACAAGATTGCATATGTCGGTGACGATGTCAATGACATCGCCATCTTCAAAAAAGTTGGTCTTGCAATAGCTTTCAATCCTACCAAGGACAAAGTCAGAAAAAGCGCGAAGGTTGTGATTGAGGGAAAAGACCTAAGAAGAATACTTCCATGTCTACTAACAGAACCATTGTTGAAAGAGGCAATGCAAACACGCACTGTCAGCGCGAGTTCTTGATGCGAATCCAATGCGCGCGCTAGAAATAGCAGTGGAACTGGATGACTGCAAAGAGTCTCAGTGACGGTCACAATCCGTCACAAAGAATTCTTTTCTACGACCTTTCTGTAACGATTTTGAATTTTGGAAGACTTCTGGCAATGTTGGAAGAATGGTAAAGTGTAACAAGTCATTTTGCGCGCGCGGAAGTTCAAGAGGAATCAAGTCACCTAACTTCAAGGTATGCGTTAAGTTCGCTTTCCTTCACGCCTGCCTCTAGCAGTACTTTTCTCCATAGTCTGACAACCCTCAACGGTCCAGGCCTAACCCGGCTTGTCAGTGGCGACATTACTCCCACAGCTTTCGATATGCTGGCCAGTGGTCGTTCAGAGCTACTAATGATCTGCCTAATTTCATTTACTGCAGATTCAAATTGCTGATATTCTACAGCGGTCCTGCTCTTGCATTGGGAACACTGCCTTTCTTTCGCAGTGTCCATCCTCTCGTGCCATCTGTGGAAGCATGAGAGGCAAATGTACTCCATAAGAAATTCTATCCCCCTGTTGGGATAAAACGTTTGCCCTTTTGGCTTCTAACGCGTGCTGAACCGTTTGATACGCTCCCAGATACGCCAGAGGCTCTGACTGGATTCTCGAGAGGTTCCAGAGAGTTTGTCTGGCACTGGCGAAACATCTTGAGAAGATGCACAGCAATCTCCAAAGCGTCTAGTTCCACATGCTCTGCTCTAGTGCCTCCTGATGTCTGGGAAACATCTGCGGAAGCCTACTATCGGTTCTCCTGATATCTGGAATGGCTCTCGAGAAACATCGCCTAACGTAACCTTGGACTGGAATGCTCTATCTCGAAACATCTCTCAGACGAGGCTCAGTGCCTTTCTGAGCTCTCGAATATCCGCGTGCGCTCGAAACTCGAAGAGATGATCCTAGGCATATTCGAGAGCCTCTGGGAAGAATACTCCAGAAGCCTCTCGAAACGACTCTCCAGGTCTTCCCTGATATCTGGCAGGCATTTGGAAGAAGTCTTCGACACGTCTCGACAATGTTGATAATGCAACTCGAGGTTTGGTTGATCTGTGTGATTGGTCCTCGTATCGTAACTTGGCAGTGACTGGGAGTTCTATGACAATGCTTTTAGGCATGGTGGGTTCGTCTGACTATGATCTGCTTGTTCTCAAGTTGAGCGATGAATATCCATCCTTCGCCCAGATATTTTTCAAGCACATCTGATCCTATCAGTTTGTCCATCGACTGCGTCGTGGGTGAATCGAAGAAGTTCAGCTTCTCATACTCGTTGCGGTGGAAGCCTATCTTGTCCTTGTCATAGTATGCGTCTTGGCTTCCCGAGAGAATGTGTCCAAAGAGAAATTCCTGCGTCCCCTTATCCATTCTTCCGCCATCGATGGTGGGATTTCTCAAAACTGATTCGAAAGCCTTGCGAAGCGTGTGAGGTGTTATGCACGTCCACTGGGAGATGCCAGCAAGTTTTGCTGCCCGTCTGATGACCTTTGCCACGGTCCTCCTCCCTAGACGCTTGTCCGATCTTTCTTTTCTTTTCCACAACGTCCATTCTGCGTGGAACAATGGGGACTCAGAGCTTAGTAGGCCATATTTCTCGCTTCTGTCTTGAAGATACGTTCGCAATGCTTCTACGGCCTCGCGACAAATGAACGTGTAGTACGGGATGTTACCTTTGCACGCGTCTGGAAGTCTGCGTTTCATGTCGGGATAAACCGGTATTTGCACGTTTGCACAGCCTGCATTCAGGTCTGATGCGATGTCTCCGTAGTTGAGGGCGCAGAGGGTGCTTACTCTAAGTCCGCTGCTCCAGGCAGTTAGAATGAGGGCTCTGTTTCTCAGGCTTTCAGCAGCGGTGGCCATTGCGCGTACTTCGGAAATGGTCGGTATGTATTCTGGTCGCTTTCTGTAGCGAGGAGGAATCGAGTATGCATGAAGCTTCGGGGTTTTGTCGTTGGCGTGAAAGAACGTTCTGAACCGCTTGATCATGGAATTGACGTATGCCCGGCTTCTGTTCAGACCCGCAGTCTGATCCACGAATCTCTGGATTGACTCCTCCACTTTATGTTTGGGCAGATTGGCCAGTTGATCTGGATCGAGTTTCAACCATTCGCAGAGTCTCCGAAGCTGGTTAAGGTAAACTTCCTTCGAGCTCTCACTTTTTCCGAATCTGCTGAGATGGTCCAGAAGGTTCTGCACACTCTTGTATCTGCTCTTCCAAGCTTCAGAGCCTTCTCGTGAAGTAATTCCAAAAAAGCGTTCAAACCGTCTCAATCCGAGAGGCTTACTGAGATCGAGCCTTCCAAAGGCTTTGCCCCCGCTCAAGTCCTTATCACATAAATGGGATATCTCAAAAGCATGATAAAAATCTTTCGTGAACACGTTTCTTGTTTTGGCAGGACAGTATTCGGTCAGTGTACGTGGCGGGCCCGAGGGGATTTGAACCCCCGTTCTCCGGCTCCGAAGGCCGGCGCCTTGATCCAGACTGGGCTACGGGCCCAAACTAGGAATGGTTGAGGTGTGATTAAAAACATTCTGAAAGAACCCGATGTCAATTGAGACGTTTCCTTTCTTTAGGGAGTTCAGCTATTGCGTGAGTTTGGCTTTTCCTTCAACGTCGCGGAGTAACTGCGTTCTTTCGCTTTTCTCTTCACGTTTACTAAGTAAATTCCTCCAAGGGTGAGTAAGGCGCCGAAGAGTGGTTCACGGTTGAGACTTTCTCCTAGGAGTAGCCATCCGAAGAGCAAAGCGACTGTTGGAATGATTAGAGTTGAGCCAGAAAGGGTTGTTGCTTCTTCATGCCGTAGAAGGAATAGGTAGATTACATTTCCGATGGCAAGTGCTCCAATGGACGAATAGGCGAGCAGCGCTGCGTAGTTGATGTTTGTGGGAATAGTGAAGCTGTTAGCAGCCAGACTCCACATGACCAGTGGAATAGTGCCTACAGCCAATTGCAGGAAGTGAGCGATAAACGGGTCAACGTGACTTAGGTACTTCTTATAGTACAGAGCTTGAACTGCCCACAAGAAAGCACTCAGCAATAAGACCACAACAGAGTCCATGGCGAAGGCGCTTATTCTGCCTAATGAGAGAATGACGACCCCTGCGAACCCTACAGCGACTCCAGAAAGCTTGACGATTGTTACACGTTCTTGCAGAATTGGGACAGCCAAACAAAAGACGAAAAGTGGTTGAGTATAGGCCAGCACCGCAGTTACGCCTGAGTTTTCATTCAACAATCCCAAAGCCTGCAGGGCGATAATCGAAACAAAGATCAGGCAAAGAACCACAAGTCTTACCAAAGTCTGACTATCCCTTGGCAGTCTTTTCCGCAAAACAAGAAAGACTGGAAGCAGAACGGCGACCGAGAGCAGGAATCGATGCAGCACGAAAGTCATTGGAGGAACATAACTCAAGCCTATCTTCATGATCGACCAGTTTGACCCCCAAAGAAACACTACCAGCGCAAAGAGCATCCAATTCCGAAGCTTCAAACCTACGTCTCCTGATGAATCGTCTGGTTAAGTAATGCAAAATATAAATCGCTTCTTGCTTCTCGGAATGATTCCTGATGCTCCACGACAGATCTGAACTGGAACGTTGCTGCGAACGTTTTAATAAGGCACGAGCGAAATCTTGGATAGGTCGGATTGATCAAGTATGGCCAAAGATGAAATGATTTGGGATCTGTCACAGCTTGTTGAAAGCACCGATCCCGTTTCTGTTCAGAAGAAGCTGGACTCCATGGTGACTGAAGCAGAAAAAATCAATAGCAAATACCATGGCAAGATCAGTGGTCTAGACTCCAAGAACCTCTTGAAGCTTCTGGAATTGAAGGATTCATTCATTCTGAGGTTTGACGGTGCCCTCCTTTATTGCCGTCTCATGTACTCAGCTAATTCTACTGATGCTACGGCCAAGCAGCTCAATGACGCTGCGGATGGCGCGATGGTCAAAGTTGGCCAAGCCCTAGTCTTCATCGACCTTGAGCTAGGCGGTTTGCTCGTCAACAAGCCTTCGTTGACGGCGAATCCAGTGTTGGGAGAGTATAGGCACTATCTTGAGAGAATTTCGAGAAGGGTTCCTCACATGCTGTCAGAAACCGAGGAGCGGTTAGTGATTTCTAAAGACAAGAACGGGATCAACGCATGGCAGACTCTTCAAAGTGACTGGCTTTCAACCCGAACTTTCGAACTAACCGTCAAGGGCAAGAAGAAAACGCTTCCTTACGGTCAGATAGTAGGTTATTACCAGAATCCGGATCGTGACCTGCGTAAGCGATCGAATCAATCGGTCTATGAGGGGCTTGGGAAGGATGAGCTTGTCTGGGCAAGCGCTATTCGTTCCGTTGGTGAAGATCATGTGCGAATGTGTGAACTTAGAAAGCACCCATCGTCGATGAATCAGAGCCTGATCGACAATGATGTTGATCAGCAAACTGTCGACGACCTCATGAGAGCCATTGCGAAGCATGTAGCTCTCTATCAGAAGTATCTTAGGCTGAAGGCTAAACTGATGGGCATACCTAAACTGGCCAACTACGACGTAGTGGCCCCCTTGCCCAAAGCTCCAGAAACGAACTATACGTGGACGGAAGCCAGAAAGGAAGTAGTCAATGCCTACATGGAGTTTGACAAGGAGATAGGCGGCTGGGTTGACGAAATGTACGAAAGACGGCATATCGATGGCGAAGTGCGGAAGGGCAAAGCATCGGGCGCTTTCTGTGCTCCTTGGCTTTCTGGAAAAAGCGCCTACGTGCTGCAGAGCTTCAATGCGAAGATGGGTGACGTTTACGCTCAAGCACACGAGTTAGGGCACGCTGTTCACGATTATCTTGCCTCCAGAGCCCAGAATCCAAGCAACTGCGAAACAGGCAGCTGCATAGCGGAAACCGGCAGCATTTTCGGCGAACTTCTCTTGACGGAACGATTACTCTCCAAAGCCAAAACAACAGAGGAAAAACAGGCGATCCTGTCCACCGTGCTGGATGAGTTCGGCATGGCCGCTTTCCAAGTATCTGCACGAGTCTTCTTTGAACAAAGCATGTACGACGCAATCAAGCAAGGCAAATTCTTGGACGGAGAAACCGTGGCTAAGCTGTGGGTCGAAGCCCGAAACAAGATCTACGGTGACTCTGTTGAATGGTTGGACGCGATGAAGTGGGAATGGACAATGAAGCTGCATTACTACTTAGCGAATTACCGTTTCTACAACTATCCGTACGTGTTCGCCCAACTATTCGTTTTCGCGCTGTACAGGCTCTACAAGGAGCAAGGCAAGAGCTTCGTTCCCAGACTGAAAGGACTGTTGGCTGCAGGATCAAGCAAGTCTCCCAGAGAACTTGCCTCAGACCTCGGTTACAAGATAACTGAGGAAACATTCTGGGAGAAAGGAATGAAGCAAGCCGACGAATTCATCAACATGCTCGAAGAAACCGTGAGGCCCAAACAAAAACCGAAGCCGCGTCATTAACAGGTTCTTCGAACCTTGCGGCCTACACCTACACCCCGAAATGCGAAGCCGGCTTTCACGCATTGCTCAGGGTTGAAAACGTTTCTGCCATCCACTATCACAGCCGCAGCCAAGGTCTTCTTCAGCCACTCCAAGGACATCGTGAGGTATTCCTTGTGACGGGTGATTGTCACAACGCAGTCTTTGCCGCTTAAAGCCTCGTTCAAGTCGTTAAGTAGGGTGATGCCCTCGAACTCTTTGACGTATGGATCATGCACGACTACTTCTCTGCATTTGCTCTTGAGCAAGTTGTAAAGGGGCAAAGTTGGGGTGTTTCTCGTGTCATCTGAATCCTCAAGGAAAGCCAAGCCGAGCAAGCAGATTCTTGCGTCACGGAGCTTCTTGCCCTTTTCCTCAAGTGCTTCTTTCACCAGTTCTGCCATGTGTTGGGGCATGTAGTCGTTGATTCGCCTGCTTTCAACGATAACGCAGGGTTTGAATCTTGACGTTCCGTACTCTTCCAAGCCATATTGTAGCAACCACGGGTCTTTCGGTAGACAGTGACCGCCAACGCCTGCGCCCGGGACGTGCATCATCCTGTAGGGGTTTTTCGCTGGGTTAGACGGGTCATGTGGCAGAGAATTGACGAAGCGCCTGACATCATGAACGTTGACTCCGAGACTCTCGCATATTAAGGCGACTTCGTTGGCGAATGCGACGTTAACGTCGCGGTAAGTGTTTTCAGTCACCTTAGCCACTTCAGCTGTCAGGCAGTCAGTTGGGAACAGCTCTGCTTCCACGACTCTCCTGTAGAGTTCCATGCCGCGTTGAGTACATTTAGGTGTCAGACCGCCCACTATTCTCGGCATGTGCTTGATGTTGTGAAGCAGGCGACCGACCATGACTCGCTCATAAGAGAACACGAGGTTGAAGTCTTTTCCGGCAGTCATCCCAGAAGCCCTTTCCAATACAGGTTTCACGATGTTTTCGGTGGTTCCTGGAGCGACCGTTGACTCTATGACTACAAGCACACGTTTTTTCATGAAGCATCCTACGGCTTCAGCCGCCTCGATTAACGATGTGTAATCAGGAACGTGATTTTCATTGACAGGGGTCTGAACGTCCAACAGGATTGAATCAGCCTTCTTGCAGACTGAGAAGTCGTCTGTCACTCTGAAGGTTCCTTTCTTCACGACTCTTCCAACGAGTTCGGCTAGTCCTGGTTCATCGCCTCCAATCGGAGATTTGCCTGCATTAAGAAAATCGATCTTCCAACCAGACCTCTTCGATCTCCTCTGCACGCCAACAACGTTGTTGCCTTCAACATCTGCAAAAACAGCAGCCATGGGAATTCCAACGTAGCCCATGCCAACTACAACTATCTCCAAATCTACGGTCTCTCCTAGTCCGTTTTCCATAGAGCTTCCCGCAATAAAACTTTGCCCCCAAACCTAAACCTCAATTGTGATTGCTGGTAGAAAGGTGCAACATGTGCAGCTGATTCAGGTAATGCCCAGAATGCCGTTCCATTTGCTCCTAGGTCCAGAGAAATCTTAAAAACGGTTTAATATCTCATATGTCTAGCTAATGTTGCTGGGGGCTGGTAGCTCAGCTTGGCTGGAGCATTCGGCTGATAACCGAAAGGTCGCCGGTTCGAATCCGGCCCGGCCCACTTCAAACCTTTTAACGATTATGCGTGCGAATCATCACATATCTTAATATGTGACCAAGTGTATTGTATCGCTAGGTAGAATTCTCATAGAGAGGAATATTGACAAGAGAGCGTTAAACGAGTTTTTGTCATTTTTCTTGATCATTCTACTTAAAGTAACGAGGTGAAAACTATGGAATTAGTGGAGAAGCAGGCAAGCACGCCAACCCGATCGTGGATTAGCCGAGCAGAAAGGAGGCGTCCGCTTAGAGTGGATTATTATTCTGAACTGAGAAGTTGGGTGCAACATGCCATAATTGAAGCGGAAGAGCAGAAAGATTTTGACAAGAAAGATCAGCTCTTAAGCCTTCTGAAGGACCTTTAAAACGGTCCAAGAATCGTTTCTACAATGGAAATAACCCGGTAAAAAGAGTAGAAAAACCTTGAGAAACAAAGTATCACCCGGCGAGTATCTCGCCTTTCTTTCTATAAAATATGAAGTCGATCCAGACGAGTTCTTTAATGCATTAAATTCAGCGTGGGAGGGACGAGAAGCCACATGCAAAGAGCTGGTGATACAATGTCGCGGCAAGACGCAAGATAAGGCCATTTTCCTAATTCTGGAGGGCTCCAAAGTTGTTGCGCAATTTCCCTTGTCCAATGGATTCCTCTTGGAACATGGCAATCCAATTAGGGATCTCATGAAAACCGACATGGTTCGCAGGCATCAGGCTAGGAAAGACAGGGGGCCGCATTCTCTTCCCATTAGAGATTTGCGAACTGGAATGAGCCACATTAGCTTGAAGGCCAAAGTTCTGGAACTTCCCACACCAAAACTTGTTTTCACGCGGTTTGGAAACTACGCAAGCGTTGTCAACGCTTTGATAGCGGATGAAACTGGAACGATTAAGCTGTGCTTGTGGAATGAACAAATAGACTCCATCTCCAACGGAGACACTATTCAGATTGAGAATGCAAGAGCATCCACTTTCAAAGGCGAGAGGCAATTGAGCATTGGAAAGAGAGGAACGCTCAACAGCGTCGTTGACTTACTCCAAACTGAAGAAAGTGCAAAGCCCACAGGATGCGTTCAGTCAGAAGACATGTACATGGAAGGCAAGCTCCGAGAAAGTTGGAGCAGAAAAGAGGAGATTGTGCAGTAGCGGACGTGCATAGCAGTTTTAGATTGCGACATGAGGGATGATTGGTGAAAATAGTAGAAGGCTGGAAAAGAATCGACAATCAGAGAGGATACTTAAATGCGACAACAGAACAAAATCTTGTTGTCACGAAGAAACAGTACGGAGAACACTACTTAGTCATGTTGTTTCCCAAAGTGAGAAACAGTGGTGAAGGAAGGAAAATATCGCCAGAATATGCAACCGAATCAAAAGCGGAGTCATTCGCTACCGATTGGATGAATAAGCATCCGAGAGGAGCCTGAGTGAACTAAATCCATTACTTGCGCTAGTATCAGGACCATGGTAGAACATATCGTGACATACTAGAGTCTGCCAGTTTCTAATGGGCAAGTTTTTTCATGGGATAGTCTGGGGCCTTCTGACTGATCAAGCGTTTCTGTATGAATTCGTATCCGCATTCACATCTGAAACCGACGGTTTCATTGTTCAGCGTTATCATACTCTGTATCCGTTTTGCCTTGCAGCCTGTGTTTCGCTTGTGCATTCTCCAAGTTAAAGCGAGGTCGTTCAAGCCTATGGGTGCTCTGTTTTGGCTTTGAATAGAAACCAGAAAACATACGCAATTAATGCAATCCAGAAGGCTAACATTAACCATTCAAGCATTTCGTCACACCCATCTGCGTGCTTTTAGAGACCCAACGATAGTAGCAATATGCTCATTATTCAAAGTGCCTTTGGCATTACCTCTTGAAGTCACATCTGAGATTAAACACTTGTGAATCTATCGTTTGTATTCTGAATTACCTGTTGAAATTAGGAAATGGCTTTTTGGGGGTTCAGTGGGTGGATTCGAAATTTGGATGTACATGCACACGTATGTGATTCGTCGAGACCATAAGCAACCATTTTAAGCAAGGTACGCAATTCTCATTTGCATGGCACGCTTGAGGTGCTCTGTTGGGTAAAAAGAAGGTTAGAAGCGAGGGAAACATCAGCGAGGTGGTTCTGCCATCCTCGAACGAGGTTCTAGGCATTGCCACAAAATTGCTGGGATATGACCGTATCATGGTCAAATGCCAAGATGGGTTTGAACGATTATGTCGCATACGCGGAAAAATGAAGAGGCGTGTCTGGATAAGGGTGAACGATATAGTCGTGGTTTCGCCTTGGGATTTTCAGCGAGAAACGCGGGGCGACTTGACTTGGCGATACACACAAGGCCAAGCTGAGATGCTGCGGAGAAAAGGTTATCTAAAAATCTAGTTGCATGGATGGAAATGAACACGTGTCTTTTAGAAGCCGCGTTGATAAACAGCTAGACCGGAAAGAGAAAAGATATGAAACCGAGCAATTGATGAAGACGAAACGCAGCGAAGAATACGAAGCCCTTGAGGAGGTTTTCGACCGCTCCACTCTGATGATAATCTACGAGTTTATGAATAGGGGAGTAATAGGCGAGATCCACGGAGTAGTCAGCGCGGGAAAGGAATCGCGCGTCTACTGGGCAAAAGACAATGAAGGAAAAGAACTTGCCATAAAAATATACTTGACTTTGTCTGCGGAATTTCGAAAGGGCATGCTACCATACATCGAAGGCGACCCGCGGTTCAAAAACGTGAAACGCGACACCCGCTCACTGATCTTTACTTGGGCGCGAAAAGAATTCAGAAACTTGGAGCAGGCCACCCGGGCAGGGGTCAGAGTGCCCAAACCATTCGTCGTCAGAAACAACGTGCTCATAATGGAGTTCATTGGCAAGGATGGTGTGAGTGCTCCTTTGGTACGAGTAAAATCCCCGAAAGACCCTGCCAAAATCTATGAGAGTCTGCTAAGCAGCCTAGAGAGACTGTACTGCAAAGCTGAACTCGTTCATGGAGACCTGAGCGAATACAACGTAATGATCTGGAGGAACAAGCCAGTAATCTTCGACATGTCCCAATCCGTCTCAATCTATCACCCCATGGCTAGATTTCTCTTGCAGCGAGACATTACAAATCTGAATAGATTTTTTAATAAGCTCGGCGTTAATGTTTCTCCGAACGAGGAAGTTTACACGAAGGTCACTGGTCATGGCAAAACCTAACACGTTCCTGAAAATTCCTGCAGAAAGAGTCGGCGCTCTAATAGGGCCTAATGGGGTCACAAAGAAAACCATTGAATCAAAGCTTACTGTCGAAATCCAGATAGACAGCGAAACAGGCGGAGTCACCGTGACCCTGTCCGAGAAAGCTACCGATCCATCGTTGTTGTTCAGAGCAAAAGACGTGATAACTGCTCTAGGCAGAGGTTTCTCGCCAGAACATGCCTTCCGTCTGATACGGGACGAAGAAGCTATACTGGACTTGATTGATCTGAGAACAGTTTTCGGACGATCTGAGAGAGACATCGAACGTGTCAATGGGCGAATCATCGGAGCGAACGGCAAGACTAGAAGAATAATCGAGGAATTGACAAACTGCAGTGTAGCCGTGTATGGACACACTGTGAGCATAATCGGAACAATTGAAGAAGCTGAAGTGGCGAGAGAAGCCATACAAATGCTGGTCAGAGGAAGCATGCACAGCAACGTCTACCGATTCCTCAATCGTGAACGAAGAGAACTCAAGAAGAAAATGCTGGAGCTTTGGGAAAAGCCACCCGAAGAGAAGTAGAACTATGCAGATACTCGCGGAATAGATGGAAGCCCTACAAGCGCAAGAAACACTCCATCTTTTTTCGGTAGGTCAGGCAGAAGCAGGGTCTTTATCTGTCAATCGCTCTCAGGAAGTGGCGAGCTCCCGCACTCAAGATCCAAATCATCTGAGTTTCATCGGGGCCAGAGTCGTCATCGCCCACCATTCACAACTGAAGAGATCACCAATAAAAAGATGTAGGGCAGGGCAATGTCATGCCGAAAAGCATGCTAAAAAACATCAAGGTCACTCCATTGGCTGCCGAAAGCTTCGGCGTAAGATCCATGTGCACATACGTTGAAACCCCAGATGCAAAAATCCTTCTTGATGCAGGAGTTTCTCTTTGCCCGAACCGTTTTGGCTTGCCTCCTCATCCAAAAGAGTTTGAAGCCATTATTGATTGTCGAAAGAAGATCTCAAGCGTCGCTGAGAAAGCTGACCTCGTAACGCTGAGTCACTATCATTTTGACCACCACACTCCATCTTTCGAGGACTGGCTAAGCCAATGGACAGAGCCGACAGAAACAGCAAGGCAAATCTACCAAGACAAAACGGTTCTGATAAAGAATCCAAAGGAGAACATCAACTACAGCCAGAGACATAGAGCTTGGATGTTCCAAAAGACGGCTGGAAAATACGCTGGCAGACTTGAAAATGCAGATGGTAACGAGTTTATCATTGGAAAGACCATTCTGAGGTTTTCGGAGCCAGTGGCCCATGGTTCGGACAATTCGTTTCTGGGCTGGGTTCTGATGGTTACGATTGAGCGGGAAGAGGAGAAATTCATGTTTGCACCAGACGTTCAAGGACCGATCTCGAGTCGGACGCTACAGATAATACTGGGAGAGAGTCCTCAGCTTCTTATGCTCGGTGGACCACCATTGTATCTGGCGGGGTTCAAGGTTAACGAGAAAGAAATGCAGACTGCATTAAACAATCTGCAGGTGGTTGTGCAATGTGTTCCAACGACTATTTTGGAACATCATATTCTCAGAGACGAGAACTGGAACCAAAAGACGACTGACGTATTCTACAGAGCGTATGAAGCAGATCACAAGGTTCTGACAGCCGCAGAGTTCTCAAAACAGAAGAACAGTTTCTTGGAAGCTACGAGGAAGACTCTGTACGCGAAATATCCGCCTTCAAGTGAATTTCAGAAGTGGACGCGCTCGAGCGAGGAGACCAAGAAACATTCCCGACCACCCATTTGACTCTTCGCTTGACCTCAGAATCTGAACGTTAATTCTCTAATCAAGTTTTCTAGTTAGCGATGCTTCTTTGGTCGTCTCTTATGTGTTCTATCATGTTCTCAACTACTTCCTTATTCGTCGTTAGTCTGCCAACCGCGTGGTGCGTGCCATTAGTTAACAGAGCTACTCGCTCGGTGACCGTGAAGCCGTAGGTTTCGCGGCCGTACATGTGAGGGTTAGTGTTCACTGTTATCGTGTGGATTCCTTCGCGCCTTACCATCTTCGAAACTGAAATAACGTCTTCCACGGCAATGTCCTCGTATTCTCTTAATGCCACGTGTGTTTCGTCAATTTGGCGAACTGCTCCAGTCTCGATGCTTCTTCTTAGGGGCACGTTGGCGCTTCCATCGGTGACTATGACCATGACGGGAATCGTTGAAGCGTCTCTTCTTTTTGCTTCTTTCAGCACCTCCCAAGCCTTGTACATTCCAGCAGCCAATGGCGTGAAGCCGCTGATGTGCATGCTCACAAGCTTGTTGGCCACAACCCTCAAATTCGTTATCGGATGCTGAACCACAACCGCTCCCAAATCCTTCAATGCGACTATGCCAACACGGTCCCTGCAACGGTAGGCGTCGCCATGAAGTCTGAGGAGAGCTTCCCTCACTGCTTCAAGGTTGAACAGCATGGAACCGCTCAGGTCAACCACGAAAACCATGGTTAAAGGGGCCTTCGATGACCGCAGCTTCTCACGCACGTCGGCAAGCGAAATATTCAAAGCTGTTTCCAAGGGTTTTTCACGGTTCTTCTGTTTCCGAGCGGCCTCTCGAATGGTTGCAGGCAAATGGATGTCTGAGGGTTTTCCATGCGGAAACCTCCAACCGATTGGTTTGCCTCGATTTAGAGTGGTGACTGCGTTGGCGTGCCTTCCAGCGGAAACGGTGGGTTTCCTTGTTTTGATGTTTCCCATTTTCAGAAAAAATGAAGATGGCGACACGATCCTCTTTTCCAGCGTTTCGATCATGGGACGACCCTGTGAAACCTCGGTTGATCTTGCAGCCGCGCTGACCGTGGGAAACGCTTTCGTTTTGTCGCTTTTCTCTTTAACCATCTGCTCTTGAATTGTTTCCCCTTTCAGTTTTTTATTTCCCAATTGAAGCGCGTCAGCAACAGGTGCGTCTTTTGGGCTTGTCTTCAGTCTTTTTCCCGTTCCCCAAATGCCGCCCGTGAACCTGTCAATCACGAATCTGAGTCTGAGCATTTGTTCTTGGATTCTTCGGAAGGGGTTCTTCTTTGCTTTTTCTTCTTCCTCCTTCGTCGCGTCTTTCTTGACCCAGAAGACCGCCCTTCCCTTCAGAGACCTTCTCTTCTCCATTTCCTTCTTCGTCGTTTCGCCCGTCTTCTCGAACTGGAAAACCTGCTTCATCACGGCCATGAAAGTTTCAGCGATCTCCTTGGACGAAGCGGGTTCCAAGAATCCCCCTTCTCTCGTTCTGTGGCTGAGGGCAAGGTCTGCGGCGACGAGAACGTCGCTATGCATCACCGTTTTTCTGTTTTCGAAAGCTGCAAGGGTGGTGGCTGCCTTGGCAATCACGATGTCGGGGCGCAAACCGTCAACTTTCAAGTCCAAGCACGCTTTCGAGATGCTTCCAAGCAGGTCTTCTGGCATGGTTATTTCTTTGAGGACTTTTCTTGCTTCAACTATTCTGTTCCGCAGTTCTTGCTGTGTGGGTTTCCATTTCTCGTAGAATTTTCCAGGGTCGGCTTCGAACTCCATGGTTCTCTTGACTACTTCGACCCTGTCTTCCACAGACGTTATGGTGCCTACAGTGACGGACAACGGGAATCTGTCAAGAAGCTGTGGGCGAAGTTCTCCTTCTTCCGGGTTCATGGTTCCGATGAAGATGAATCGTGCTGGGTGGCTTACCGATATTCCTTCTCTTTCAACGACGTTCCAGCCAGTTGCAGCCGCGTCGAGCAAGTCATCTGCGATGTGATCGGGCAACAGGTTGACTTCATCTACGTAAAGGATGTTTTGGTTTGCCTCCGCAAGAATGCCTGGCTCCAAGGCTTCTATCCCCTGTTTTATCGCCTTTTCCACGTCCAAGCTTCCAACGACGCGGTCTTCGGTTGCTCCCAAAGGCAGGTCAACGACAACCATGTCTTTCTCTTCCGTCGGAAGCTTCGCGCCTTTTCTGGAGCCTTCTATGCACGTTGGACACATGTTGGAAGGGTCGTCAGGGTTGCAGTTGAACGGGCAATTCTTGATCACTCTTATTTTTGGAAGAACATCCGCCAAAGAACGCACAATAGTGCTTTTCCCAGAACCTTTCGGCCCTCTTATGAGCAAACCGCCTATCTTCGGGTTGATTGCGTTTATTAAAATAGCCAGTTTCAGCTTGTCCAAACCAACTATCGAAGAAAAGGGAAAGACTAGCCGCTTCCTCTGCGCAGGCAATACTGACTCCCAACATATACACCGATGCACTAAGCTATTAGGCTTAGCTTGGAAAAGGCGAGCTAAACCGCAATGATTGCATCACTCAGGATCACAAACTCAATTTTGTGACCTTCCGAACAAAACGTCAAAAGGATGGGGCCGGGACCGGGATTTGAACCCGGGCGCTAGGCTCCACAGGCCTATAGGCTACCAAGCTACCTCACCCCGGCCACTTTTTGAGTGATTTCGCCCACTGGCGACGTTGCTTTCCTAGGTCACTTTCGCTTCCTCAGGAATATTAGGCTATCTTTGGCGCACACGTATTCGAAGCCTGTTTCCAGGAGTGTTTTGACTTCGTCAGCTTTGTCGGTGGCTCTTACGGTGAACTCATCGTCGGCTCCTGCCCCGAAGATGGTGTGCTCGATGTTTATGTAGACCATCGTGTTCCTGATGTCTTTGTGTCCTAGGAGTTGCTGGACGTAAAGGATGTCTTTTGTCTTATGGTAGGTTGCTGTGGCCTTCCAGTGTCTGAAGGTGTAGAAGGTGATCTTCTGCAGTCTCGGGTTTTGAAGGTTTGCTGCCAGTCGTTTGCGGGTTTTCATGAACGTTGTTTTCATGGACTTCAGAGAGCTCTGAAAGACTTGCTCGCTCTTCTTCGGTAGGCTGCTTAGCATGCCGATGAGTTTCTGGCTTACCTTCCACATTCTTGCGTTGGAGCCTTTCTCTGGGTCGTTGAGTGATATTACGCAGCGTTCGGAATCGATGTTCATCCATTCTAGTCTCTTAGCTTCGCCTGGTCTCATTGCGGTTTCTTTGAGTAGTTGTGCTAGAGCTGCATTCGTTCTTCCTGAGCCCGCTATCAGAGCGTCGATTTCTGCTTCGGTTGGGACGAATGGAAACTTTCTAGTGGTCACACACTTGGGCTTTTCCCATGCTCCTCCATTGGTCCTGAGGAAGAGTGTGTAGGCGTTTATGACGTTTCTCCGTCTGTTTTGGCTCCAGTTCTTCTCCCTAGCCAAGGCTTCCTTGACTGATTCTGGATCCAGTAGGTTTGCGTTTCTCGTGAGCAGCGCTCGCAGTGCACCTGAGTTTGATCTTATGGTTCCGCTTGCGTATCCTTGTTTTTCCATCCACCAGGCGAATTGTACTAGTTTTCCCTTGATGTCTTCCCGTTTTTCCGGAACCTGGATACTGTTTTGTTCCGGATCCAAATTTTTCGCTCCGCCAAACGCGGTTTCCTCTGCGCATATTTGGCAAGTAGTTACTCTCTGGTTGTCGCTTCTTATAGGTTTGGTCAAGCGTCTTTCGAGCATTTCAACCGTTTTCCGGGCAGCTTCAAGCTGTTCAGGGTCTGAGAACCTGTGGCCGCATTTTCGGCATAGCAACGCTGAACGGGTTCTGCGTCTGCCAAGTAGCGGAGTCCGTCTTTGTAGAGCCTCGTTGAGCCGCATTGTGGGCACTGGTCTTCGTTCTCCATTTGGGTGGGCTCCCTTACTTGTTTTTTCTGAGCGCGCGCACTGAAAGCTTCGTAGAAGAGAACAAGCATTTGGGCTTCACAACCAAGGAAGAGCTCATGCGGGACGCTATAAGGTTCAGGCTTACCATGCTGAAGGGCGAGTACAAACTAGTAGAAATCTCAAGGGAAGACTGTGAACAGCTTGAAGAAGCATTGAAGGAGATGAGCACGCTTTATCGCAACGCAGAAGAATTCGTGGTCGGGCAAGTGCGGGAAGCTCTAGAAAAATATGAGGAATGGAAACAGTCACGAAAGAAGCACTAGGTTTGGTTTGATTTCGAACGGTCAGATTCCTAAGCGCGCGCGCTACGTTTGTGTGGTTGCTGCAGTACAGTTCGCTCAAAAAAACCTGACTTGGAAAAAGGGTAGGCTGAGGAAGAAAGGATAGAGTGCGAGTTTTCTTCGTCATTCTGATTGGTGGGTGTTGTCCATACCAGAGTCGAACAGTCGATTTCCGAACTCGGAAGAAACCAATCGAAACTGTATTATTTTCCTGCAGTTATATTCAACATGGGTTTGAAAAGTATGTTTGATAAAATCAGAATACTAGTTGGTTATGACGAATCGCCTCAATCAAAAAATGCAGTCAAGGAAGCAATAACTATTGCTAGGTGTTTTTCCGGGTTCATAAAAGTAGTCTATGTCTACGGGAAGGGCATGGAAGGAAAAGCTGAAACGGCGGTCATCGAGGTAAAGGAAAAGCTGAAAAAAGCCGAAGTAGAATATGATGTGTCATTGGTACTTGGCTCCAATCCGGCCAAAGCTCTACTGATCATTGCCAAACAAGAAAACTTTGCCCTTATTGTTGTGGGAAGTAGAGGCTTAGGAAACACACTGTCAATGCTATTGGGAAGCGTTTCAAAACAAATTGTTGCCAACGCCTACTGCAATGTTCTAGTCGTAAAGGACTAGCGGGCACAACACCCAAACCCTCAACATTCCTTCTGCTGCTCAAAGAAACAGGAAGCGCGTATACGTGTTCCTAAAATCATCTTTTTGGGTGAAGTAGGGTTGAGTTGCATATGTCTCTTCAAAGGGTTGTGTCATGAAGAAAGAAGTAGGAGATACTTCGCAAACGAATTCAGGAACAGACATGCGCACGCTGAAACCCTTAGAGCCTAGTTCACTGTAAGGTCCCTGAAAAACATACCATGCTACCTTGCCACTAACATGCATCCAATTGGGAAGTTCCCCAGCCTGCACTTTCCCATTAGCAAACTTGTCAGACTTGTTGAACATCACTGCAACAAGTCATGTCAACCATCTTCCTTTTCCTTATTTGACCTTCACTTACTAGGTCTAGTTTGCATTATAGCATTTTGCCAGAGACATGCCTAATCTCAGAATAGCCCATTTCTATTTCTGAAGTCAAACATTCTGGAGACAGGTCATCTCTTTCTGCAGACAAACAGTATTTTTCTACCCTCTTCTCTCAGATTGGCTTCAAGGATCTCAAAATGTTCAGAGAGAGCTGACTTCATTTTGGCAACTGGGTAAATAGTTTCTTTGAATCTGTACTTGTTGAGTTGGTAAAGTCCATTTGGGAGTCTTTCAAAGATTCTAGAATCCCAAGTCAGTGCATTGCCCTTCACCATCTCTTTGTCATAGTAGTATCCCTTTGGGAACTCCTTAACTGATGAAGTAGACCTATTGTATTTTTCCAGCCAATTAAGCGTATCTCTCAGCATTTTTGGAGTATAAACATCAAAAATGAACAGTCCATCCCTGTTGAGATGCTCATTCACTGCTTTGAACGTTGATTTCCACTGGTCGAAGTCTTTCAGAAAGTTGATTGCATCGTTAGCAGAGAATATGGCATCGAATTTCTCATCAATCTTGAAGTTGTGCATGCTGGAAACAAAGAACCTGCCCCTTGGGATCCTCCTCCTGCAAACCTCAATGTAGTCCCTTTCAATGTCCAAACCAAAGATAGTGTATCTCAATGGAAGATTGACCAAGACCATTCCAATTCCACACCCTATCTCTAGTATCTTCTTCGCCTGCTTGCGATATTCCTTTATGGATTCCAAGACATAGTGTGCCCTCGCTCTTGCTCCTTGCTTGCTTGTAAGCGATTCCCAAAAACTCACAAAAGGTTTTGACGTCTTGCTTCGGTGCTCATATTTGACCATGCACAACCTCCAAAGCTGCATCCAGCAGAACGACTATTTGTCTTTTGAGTCAGATATTGTTTGTCAACTTCTACTCTTCGCGCGTTGCCTTGTCCCGAAATTGGTGTAAAATGGTCATAATTCTTATTTTCGGGTTTGGGGGCAGTTTTGTGACGCACATCTGTTTGGCAGGCGCGATTTGGCGAAAACCTCGTGTTTTTTACCATCCCTCGACACGGTCAAGACTGGCCTATCAAACAAGCCTGTACCAGACCAAAACAGACAAAATAAGAATAAAAACTATTTTTAACCATTTTGGGGACAAACCAGCGCGCTATCTTAAGCCTAAGTAGAGTTGTCTTGCCGACCTGTCTCGATCCACGCAGAGTATAGATAACATTGGCATCCCAGCAGAAAGCCTCACTGATTCTAGGCTTCCACTTGAAGGACGAATTTTCCCATGCCAAGATGAGTCTGTCAGTCTTTATAGTACCCTTGTCTTTCCACCAAGGATTCTGGTCACTAAACTCAGGTATAGACAATTATGATCAACTGGCTTTTTTACTCGCAAGCCTTTTATAAAGAGAACAAACGCACGCCAAGTCGAACCCAAAAAAAGGAGGGACTGCGGGAAAAGTCGGGCGCGCACGCGCGTCTTTCAGGCCGGATAGAAAAAGAAGGGTTGATTATGTTTCTTAACGTTTCTTCTTCTTGAGTCCTGCATGTGGTCTTTTCTTTGGCATGTTCTTACCGGGTCTATCTATGTCCATTGTTTCTTATAGGTCTGATAAGTTAGTGCCTACAATTCACACGAGCGGTCCTGCATGGTGGCATGGGCATGAGTGGCATACTTTTAGTGTTTAGGCTAGAATGATAGTGTGTCTGTGTTTTGTTGATGCCCTGCTTTATGGCCGTTCGATTTCGACGGATCAGAACCTTGCCTATTGGAGTTTCCAGAATCAGAATGAATAGCCGCGCGCGCTATAATCGTATCTTCGGAAACACTCTCGCGTCTTGACGGAACATGGACACTGATCGAAAACAACACCCTTGTCTCGATAGACGTGAAGACCAGAAAACTCGAAATAGAGATGGTCTGACACTGTCCTGTTTTTCAGCCACATGTCAATGAGGAAAAGGGTCATGATCAGCTCTGAAAGGACCGCCTTCAAGCTTAGTTCCTTTCCGTCAGGATATATGCAAGACTTCGATGAGTTTTGGAAACAGAAAAAGGCAACAGACTCCTTTGGAGAAGACCTGCGTGGAGACGTCTCCACCGGCGACGAGGATACCTCACCCCGGCCACTTTTCCATGCTTTACCGTGACTTGGTAGCACTTTCCTTAACCTCGTACGCTTGCTCTTATTTTCGTTTTCGGAAGATTTTGCCGCCGTCGCTGTATTCGCCGGCTATGTAGTCGAAGCCGACCTCGACGAGTCCGCATGCTTCCTGAGCGTTGTGGGCTATTCGGGTGATAAAGCTGTCGTCCATGTCTTTGAAAAGCTTTTGGTCTAGCTGAATACATAGTAGCGTGTTATCACTTTTCTTGTGTCCAAGAAAGGCCATCGTGTGCAGCAGATCTTTCGAGCGATGGTACTCCATGGTGGCTCTCCAGTGTCTGAACGTGTGAACGTGGATTTGCGTCAGTCTTGGGTTTTGAAGTCTGTTTGCTGTTCTTCTCCTAGTGCTTGCGAACCTCATAGGGATCTGCGGGTTCCTAATGCAGACAAAGGTCTACCTGCTCTGGCAAAATGAATGAAGAGAAAAGTTGGATCAGTCTCTTCTTGTCGTCTTGCGCTTGAAGGCAACAAAGAATAGTGCCAGCCCTATGGCCAGCGCGAGATTAAGGGTTAGAGGTCTCGCTATGGGATGCTTGTCAAACGAAACTGAATATCCTCCTACTGGAACTGAAGCAACTACTATTCTTGCTGTCTCCGATTGTGCTGTGTTATTGTTGAAATCTGTAGCTTGTAAGTGCACATAGTAAATTCCGGCAGTCGATTGTATGAATATCCAGCCATTTGACGTGGCTCCCGAAACAGAGTTCCCGTCGACATACCACTGATATTTGTATGGCAACGTTCCTCCGTTGACTGTTGAAGTGAATGTTACGGATTGACCTAGTAGGATTGAGGCACTAAGTGGACTTATTGAGACAGTGAGCGGAGGCGTCACTGTGACAGTGGCGCTTTGAGATTGTGCAGTGCTGCTATAGGAGTCTGTGACTGTCAAATACACGGAGTAAGTGCCCACAGTTGCCGGGTTGAACGTCCAGCTGTTCAGTGTAGCACCTACATAGGCGCTGCCGTTCAGATACCACTGATAGCCATATGGTGCTACGCCACCGTTGACTGCAGAAGTGAATGGCACTGACTGGCCCAGCAGTATTGAGGAGTCAAGTGGGGTTATTGATACCGAAAGCGGCAAAGGTAAAACTTGGATCTGTTGTTCTTTAACATCCCACAATCCTTCACTATCTGTAATGTTAAGGCTGACAGTGTAGTTTCCTGCTGAAGAATAAAAGTGAGTTGGGGTCTCCCCTGAACCGGTTCCTCCATCGCCAAAGCTCCACACATAGCTAACTATGGTTCCTCCATCTGGAGTGGAAGAAGAAGCATTGAAGGTGACGATCTGACCAGCTTCTGGTACGAGTGGGTTCCAAGTGAAATTCGCGACTGGGTGTGCATGAACCATAAGCCAAGCATCATTCGATTTCTTGGTCAAACCGACGTCATCCGTGGCATTCAAATAGATCTTGTATGCTCCGACCTCTGACGGAGTAAAACTCATATTTTCAGAACTTGCCCCGAGAACGAGGGTGTCATTTGCATACCAATCGTATGAGTATGGCGATGTACCGCCAGTTATTGTTGATGAGAATATTCGGGGTATGCCAACAGTCGTTGTGGCTGAAGCAGGATATATGTTAACCGTCAAGTCAGGGTTTACAGCGGCTGAGGCTTCGTTCGAATTTCCAGTGAGACTGGCACTGTCGGTGACTTGCAGGGTAATCGTATAGTTCCCTGGAAGAGTCGGTGAGAAAGACCAAGCAGGAGATGTAGCTCCCGAAACCTGGCTGCCATTTAGAAACCACTGACAAAAGTATGGAGATGTGCCACCAGACACTGTTGAAGAGAAGACTTGAACTTGCCCAACGTCCATGATAACCGACGTCGGGTAAATGGAGACAGAGACGTTCGGACCGACAGAGACTGGTGCATTGTTTGACCACGCAACACTTGTATAGTTGTCTGTGACTCTGAGGCGCACTAGATAGTTGCCGACCGAAGAGGGGATGAAGGTCCAAGTGCTTGATGTTGCTCCTGAAACTGGAGATCCGTCAAGATACCATTGATAGTTGTATGGGGGCTGTCCCCCTGAAACTGTTGATGTGAAGGTTACTGACTGACCCACGAGGATTGATGCTGAAAGCGGGCTGATGGACGCTGAAAGCGACAAATAAACTCGAAAACTAATCGTATCCCATACAGTTTCTCCAGCTATGTCGACCACGGAAATACCTGTCCATGTTCCATTACTACTCGGAATGTTAGGTATCCTAAACGATATTTGCGCAAAGCCATCTTGGTCTGTTGCTGCCACTAATATCACTACAGTTTCATTTAGAGGGCTTCGGACTTCAAAGGCGACCAATTTTTGCTGCACTGGATAATCGTCATATGTCACTCGGGAAATAAGATACACCATTTCGCCAGCCACAAATTCTCCGCCTGGTTCATTTGGGCCTTTTCCACCTTTTTGAGTGTAGAGGTCCAACAATCGTCCTCCCAGAGGGGGGTCGGGCTGCATTGATTTCCAGAAGTACACGGCACCAACCAAGTCGTGAGCAATCGGATTCAGGGCAGAGTTGAGAAGCAAAGTCTGCTCAAGGTCTAATGGACTGCTAACACATGATTCTGGACCTTGAACTACTTTAAAACTTATCCATGCCAAAGTTCCATTGCCGCTTCTTGGGGCTTCTGAGTCGGCGAGTGACATGTTGACCATGACGAAACCAAGTGACTCATTTTTTTCGAATTCAAAGTATACTTCTGGGGGTGAAGGAAAGAACGGTTCATGGATAACTTGTGTAACATCAAGGAGGGACGTGTTGTAGGTTACGGTGAACTTAAGGCTACGCAGGTCTTCGACATTAGAAATATTTATGGCTATGTCGAAAAGCTCGCCTATTTCCTTTGCAACATACATTGACGGAGTTATGAAGAGATATGCGTCTGCAGGAACTCCATAAGCGGCGGAATCAAAGCCATTTATTACAAGTAGCAATAGAAGTGAAATTGCTAAGAAAACGTGTAAACGGTTTTTTAAGCTGTAACCGAGATTGGGAAACAAGTCATACTAAGTCCTATTATTAGATGGTTAACTTAGACAGTTAAGTTTTATGGATGAATCTTCTATGCACATTCAACCAGTTTCTTTAATCATCTGACAATTGAGCAAGCATTTATGTTTAAGCCCACAAATAGCGCGCTGCAATATCTGGACGTGAAGCCTCCTATCCTCGGTTACAGTGGTGACGTCGCCACTCGTAAGCTTCAGCATTTCCTTTTTTCTCCATTCTCAACTGGAAGCATACAAGCGAAGTTCTATGAACCCTTGACATAGGCAATGTTGGATACTCTATTTTTGCTGAATACCAGCTAGACTGGATAATCGTTGGAGCGAAATTTCATTATCAAAGACAACAGAAACTAGACTTGGCGTCTTGATGGAAGCTCAAAAAGTCAAAAACTCCGTTGTCACAAGGCTTTTGGGAGCCGCAATATCAGCTCTTCTCGTCGTCGTGTTGATTGTGAGTGTTCTGAGCTACTTAGGTTTCAGAGGACTCAACAGTGACTATGACGCAATCAACTCTCAGTACCTTAGCCTTGAGGCAAGCTCTGATCGATTGCAGACAAGCTACGACAGTTTGGTTGCAGACTATAACAACCTTCAGTATCAATATAGCAATCTGAATTCCCAGTACTTCAATCTCCAATCTGGATTGTCCACAAAAATGATCCTTTACGCAACCTACAGTCTCGGTTGGGGGCAAAAAGGTTTTCCGGCTTATACGACGTTGATAAGCGGTGGAGGAAAGCTGAATGTTGAAAACTTTTCGAGCATGACCGTCCATATGGAGTTCGAAAATGTAACGTCTCAAAGAATAGGTAACTGGGCGTTCGATGCGTTTTGGTCTCCCATGGCCCATTGGTCTCATCAGAACAGTGCGACATATGATGGAGGACTGCTGTCCTTCTCCGTGGTTGATGTCGGAATCGCACCTGGTCTTGCGGCAACGGAAACTCCGTTGGCTGTCTATTCGATCAAAGCTCCGTACTTGGAGCTGGAGCCTTGGCTAGTCAATTACTGGGACGCACAAAATGAGTATGGTTACAACGCAACCGCCACTTGCAAAATCTACCTGTTCCTGTCGCATAATGCGCAGACACCGGCTGATTTCGCCTTGGAGGCTCAGGAATGGGCAGCGCACGGTCAATCAGCAACGACGGGCAACATAGGCTTCGGACCCTACTTGGTAAAAGGCTACAGTCAAATCAGCATAGCAATAGAGTCAAAAGTTGACTGCAACGTACTGATCTATAATCCCTTAATAACAACCGGATACACCTATGAAAACCTGAACGTTCAAGCCCACGGGACGGTGCAGAGAACGTACAACATACAGTCCACGTGGCTGGGCATAAGTTGCACGAATCTGGTTACTGGGCCTTCGGAAGTGAAAATCTCCTGCCATCTCAAGCCTTAAAAAAAGCCAAATAACGCTGGTTCACGCAACTCAACCGACAAAATAGAAGCATCTGGGAAAATAACGTTCAACGGAAAGAAAATCATCCACACTGGAGTAAACAACCCCAAACTGCGGGCCCTGATGGAGTCAAGCATCCGCGTTCGGTAATCATCTTTTCCGGTAGCCGAAGACCCTATCATACTCCTCATGTGACAGCAAATCCAGTATGTGGGGACACACTCCAATTCCTTCCTCGCAGAAAATCGTGTAGCATGAGCGGTATCCCTCGGGGTGCGCGCAACGACACCCGATTGTTCACGCCATACCGCTCAACGACATGAAATCCCCTCCACACTATTCATATTTTGACAAGATACTTTTCAACCATGTGGTGCGTGCGGTAGCTTGGTTGGTGAAATGATGCGATTCTTCAATTCTGGGAGCTGGCGAAGAAACCGTGTATCACGTCCTTGGCAGATTGGACAAGAGGATGTCTTATTTCAACTGGTTCTTTGAGCTTCATGAGTCTGTTCACTCTGAAGTAGATAGGCGGGTGAGGATCCAAGCGTATCCATTCTTGAAGGCGGTTCGACGGCGCTCTCTCATACAGTAATCTCTTGAAGCCGATTTTTTCCAAGGCATCACCCAAGACTTTGGGCTTTCCTATCACGATGGCTGATACAAGGTCCGCTCTTGCCTCAAAGAATTTTGCAATGAAGTATATTATGGTCATGACTGCCCAGAAATAGAAAAGGAAGAGGACAGAGGAGAAGAGCAGAGGAAACAGGGGCAGGAGCACGTAGAATCGGAAAAGGAATTCGATCCCTGTCAGAGCGTAAAGAAGAAGAGGATCGCGCCCCCTTAGATGGCCGAACTCATGCCCCAAAACACCAAGGATTTCGTCTTCACTAAGCTGATTCAGAAGACCCGTCGTTATCAAGACTATGCCGCGACTGGGGCTAGGCCCAGAAGCAGCTGCGTTTGGAGCAGTAGTGTTAGACACGACGATTTCAGGAATTGGAAAGCCGAAGCTATCTGCAGTTCTCTTCACCAACTCATACACGTTCAGTTTCTTCGTTGACAGGTCTTCTGGATTACAGGTAGACCCATGCTTTTCAAACACCTTTTGTACAGCGGCGCAATCGATTTCTCCTTTCTTGGCCAGAGTTTCTTCGTATATCTCCTTCTTAATCTGCAATAGCTCGTCTTTTGAGTATTTACGTGCAGAATCCCCATGTTCAGAACCACTGTCAATTGGCAAATGGTACTCCAACAGGTGTATGTTGGGGTTGCTCTGAGTTATGTGCCAGTCTGCTGTTCTCGCAATGATCTTGTTGGAGTAGAACACGAAGACTAGCTGAACTGCCAGAAGCATGATTGGGGCGAGCCATCCAATTATGAGAAACAAGACCATGCCGAGACTGATGAAAACCACAAAAAGAGGAATCTGAGTCTCCAGAAACAATCGATTGAGGGACTTCTCTTTCGCATGAAGCTTCTCAGGTACGATATCTTCACCTTCCCTCCATGCTAGGAATAGTGTGTTGCTTCTGACTTTTTCTTCAAAGAATTCAACAACGATAATGATGTCTTGTTTTGCTTCTTCCATCTCTTCCGCGGAAACCGTGGGCTGAAGCCGCTTGATGTTCAACTTCAGCGGTTTGCTGCCTATTACCTCCACGCTCAAACTCTGCTTTCCCGCTGAATCCAACAGAGTGAACGCAATGGAAGGATTACCCTCTACGGTTTTCCTTGAGACATCCGCAAATCGTTCACGTTGAGATTTTACGTATTTTTGGTCGATGAAGCCGATTAGGCTCTCGATGTACTCTCTCGGAGTTTCAATTTCAATCGTGTACGAACTGGTTTCTTCCATCATTCCACAGTCTCAAATGGTGATTTGTCTTTCCCGCAATCGCCATCCCCTCATTTTGCGTTCTTAATTAGCCCTTTGATTCTCTTCAGTTGGTTTATCTTTTCCTGTAGCTCGTGGACACTCATGTCTTCAGAGTCCGTCTCCTCGGAGTCTTCAGCCTTTTCTTGTTCATCGTCCGTGTCTTCAGAGTCCATGTCTTCGGCCGTGCCACTTCCCTCGGTTTTTGTCTTGTCTTGTGCTTTTTTGAGAGCCTCCTCTATTTCGCTGCGCAGGTTTCGATTCGTTACCTGTTTCAAGGTTTGAAGTAGCATGCTCTCCACCGGGGCCCCATCTTCACCCGGCATCGAGACATAGCCGACGTCTTTCCGGAGCCAATCCAGAAGGACTCGGGCATAAGCATCAAAACTCTCTTGACGTTGAGATGCGTCAAGCATGGGAAAAACCGCCTTTGCTGATCCTCCACTCACGATGAACCTCACAAACTTCTCAATCGGTTCGGCCGGGCGCAGTTTCTCGCGGCTACACAGCTGTCTGTATTCCTCCCAAACGGCGCTATCAACCCATATTCCGGTCTGCTTCTTCAACGTTACCACGCAACATTACTATTCCCATTACTTCCAAAACATTAGGGGTCATCTATTATAACCTTGTCAGTCTGTTATCTCCAGAATACAGCGTAATTCTCAGCGCAAGCGAAAAAAGTGCTCTTGCTATAGGCCTCAAAAACCAAATTCCGGACGTTCTCTATATCTTGTTCTGACCTCGTTGTCGATTCGGTCTTGAACCTCATTTATGAAAGAGCGTGGGTGAGAAAAGAAGAGGGGGGGGGAATCTTGCGAGATGCTAGTTTCCTGAGGTTATCAGTGACATCTCGTTCGACGCTTGGATTCCGTCGCCGTTCAGGTCATGCCAACTGTAGATGTAGAACGAGTCCCCGAAATCGCCGATGTGTGGCCACACCAGGTCTGCGAAGCAGAGGCCGCTGGCGTAAGTTCCCTGCGCGGATATTCCCCACTGAGAGAGCACCGTTCTGCTGCCGTCCTTGAAAGTTTGGATCACGAAGTAGTCCATTACGTTTGGGTTGTACGTTGAAATAGCCACTGGATAGAGCGTCTGGCCGTTGTCAATACGCTTGAACGTGTAGTACGTCGCATTCACGTCGCACCAGACCCAGGCAAGGCAATGGCTCTCGTAATACTGCATGACCTTGCTCGCTGACCTTCCCCCAAAGATGACGATGTCGCCCGAGACCAGCGGCGAACCAGAAGTCTGGTTGATGAACGTCGGGTTGTTCTGCGAGATTATGTTCTGAGACTGTGCCGACTTGCCGTAGACGAAGCCGAGGGCAGAATCATCGTAGATGTTGCCCGTTCGAAGGTAATAGACCGTTTGAGCTTGGTCCTGCATTATCTGTGATGCTAAGGCCTGCAGTGAGGATGCGCTCGTGCTGGCAAGTCTCAGTGCATAGTTGTTATGGAGCGATGGACTCATGTAACTGAATTGGGTGCCCCATATTGAATTGTATTGAATTCCAATAGTAGCGCCTGCGCCATAATCGTGGCTTGGATCCTCGAAGGAAACATCCTGATATTGAAAGACTATGTCGCTGCTGTTTTCGTAGAATACTATCTCGAATGTGACACTCCCCGCGTCCCAATAGTGGGACACATCCTTCCATTCTACGACAAGCGATCGGTTTGGCGCATTGCCAAGTGCGTTGCAATAGACCGCTCCGTGATCAACGGTGGTTCTCATATTCAGGTCGTCCCAGAAGATGGCGACAAGTCTGTCAATGCCGTAGATATTTGTGGAGGGGATTGGAGCATTAGTCCAAAGTTGGTATTTGTTCTCAAAGTTTATGGTTCCATCCGAGCAAATTGTCAAGTTTGAGTAGGAGTCGCCGTAGAAATTGATCGGAAACGGTGATGTTACAGTAAGCTTACTCTCGTCTCCTAAGCAAAGTCCGATGCTCGTCCCACTCAGTTCAACCCATTGGTAAGTTGTATCATAGAAACTGTAGGTTGGGATGCTCTTGACGCTTCCAGAAACTGACGTGCTCGTTGGCGTGAAGCTGGGTGCTGTCGCGTTGACTCCGATCGTTAGGGCTCCCGTAACTCTTGGAGTGTAAGAAGCAGTGTAGATTCCGTCGTTCGCGACCTTGTCAGGCGCGACACCGTAATCCGTGAGAGTTCCGCTTGGCTCACCCGTTGAGAAGTTTGCTTGGACGTTTGCGCCCAAGATAGGGTCTGTTACCGTGTGTATCCATGCACTGATGTTGTATTGAGCCCCCTTGATGAGTTTGAAGTTTGCAGTTGGCTCTATTATCTTGATGTGCATTGACGTGTCAGTCGTCGTGAGCGCGCGCGAGGCGTTGATGCTTCCGTCCGTTAGGACCTTACCCGTCAGGCTTGGCAACGTGTCGACAGTGGAAAGGATACGGGTTCTTACCTGAATGCGAGAGTAGGTCGGGTGCAAAGCCAGAATGAGCGCCGCAAGGCCGGCCACATGTGGACAAGCCATGGAAGTGCCGTCCAAGTAACCATAGTTCATGCTGTATCCGTAGTCATTCAGCGTGACATGGTATGTTGGCATTGTTGACAGTATGTCCACTCCTGGGGCTCCTACGTCGACGTTCGTTGGTCCCCAATTCGAGAACCATGCTAAATCGTCATGGTAGTCTGTGGCCGCCACAGCGATTACGTTGTCTAGGTCGTAGCTTGTAGGGTAGGTCGGCATCAAGTCGTTGTTCTGACCATTATTGCCTGCTGAAGCAATGAAGAGCATGTTGTTCGTGCCAGCAGCTTGTATCGCGTCGTACAGTGCTTGGTCGTAACCTGCGCCTCCCCAGCTGTTGCTTAGGATTCTGACATTCACGCCATGCAGCACCTTCATCATGAGGGCATAGTCTATGCACTCGATGGCGCCTGAATCGTAACCATTACCTTGATTATCAAGGAACTTCAATGTCATGATGCTTACATTCCAGTTGACACCCGAAACGCCGATACTGTTGTTCCCACCAGCCCCAATAATCCCAGCGCAATGTGTTCCATGCCCGAAATCATCCAACGGCGGGGCGCTACTATTAACCACATTTGTCCCATAAACATCGTCTACGTATCCGTTGTGATCATCGTCTATTCCGTTTCCAGGAATTTCTCCTGGGTTTCTCCACATGTTGCCCGCCAAGTCTGGATGGTTATAGTCTATGCCTGTGTCAATCACTGCGACTACGGTGGCGTTGTTGCCCGATGTGGCATCCCATGCGCTAGGAGCGCTTATGTCTGCACCAGGGGTTCCTCCTGTTTGACCATAGTTGAAGAGGGCCCACTGGTAGCTGAAGTAGGGATCATTTGGGAACGTTGAGCAAACCTTGCGGACGTAGTTTGGCTCTGCATATTCGACTTGAGCATTATTCCTGAAAAAGTCCAAAGCCGCTGTCAGCGTCAGGTTCTCTGGAAGGCGAATGTGATATACATCTGTCATTCGGAAATGATTGAGAATTGTTGCTTTGAGCCCTTCGATTACGCTGTTGATACTGCTTGCACTGGCTGTTTTGAACTTGATGAGCAACTCGTCTGGTTTGAATTCAGCCTTTGCAGCATCATGCTTATCCTCTACAGTTGCGGAAACACCGTTGGTTGTTCCTAGGTCTCGCTGCTCCACTTGCACACTGCTCCTTTTGTTCGTAAATGACTCTGTTTGATTCGCAATTGACCCTAAGATGCTGGTTAAGAGTACCATGCAAACTGCTGCAAGGACGATAATGTTTGTGCCGTCAACTCTATATTTCTTATTCATCTCGTAATCCTCGGCGACAGTTTCCTTGGTCAAATTAATAAGACTTTGTGTTTGGTGCGTCGGACAGGAATTCAACTCTACGAAAGACCCATTTGTGAAAAAATGATTGTCTCTATGTGTCCGACGCCTGAGGAGCGTCGAAAGAAGCAATTGGAGTTAGAGTCGACACACTCTAGCTGGAGAAGACACCCGATCGGTTGATGGCGGGGATCAACACCCCATTCACGGATTTCCTCAAGCTCCTGAATAGTAACCTTTTCAGGAGACTGCTTGTCAATCATCTCCCATTGGTCCTCCCTTGAAAATCATCCCGTATACAAAAGCATCAACAAAACTCACAAAAAACATGGACTTGTAAGGAGAAGATCGTCAATTGCTTAGAAGGAGCGCTTTGGCCCAACGCCCGACAAATCCTATTCGAATAGCAGACGATGCTTTACTTCGCACAACGGTGCAAGCAAGTTCTTGATGTCGACGATGTGGTCCAGCTATAAGTGAAATGTTACTCACACATATTGCCACGACCTCGTCTCAAAGAAGAACGAATCATCTTCATGAGTGCTAACCTTTTATTATTCATTCATAGTTCATTTCTTCTCACTGGGCTGATCTGAATTATGGAAAGATGAAATATCATGGAGCGACAATCAAGGAAAAATCGTCAACTCGCCTTGTTGGGCATAGCCCACTCCTTCAACCATTCGCTCTTCGTCATTGCTCCGCCTCTACTGGGACTGATAATGGCCAGCTTGAATGTTACAAAATCTGAGATCGGTCTTGTGACAACCATTGCATCATTCATCTATGGCGCTGGTTCACTCATCGGCGGACCATTAGGCGATAGAATCGGTGAGGCAAAAACGATCATCATCTGCCTCGCTCTTTCAGGCCTATCATCATTCATCATGATTGCTGCAGGATCAACACAAATGGTCTTTGTATATACCTTGGCGTTAACCTTGATGGCTATTTGGGCTGGTCTTTACCATCCGACGGCAAATGCTCTGATTTCGAAAACTTTTAAAGGCAAAGTGTCCGAGTCCATGGGACTGCATGGCGTAGGTGGAACGCTAGGCGTTGTCTTGACTCCCACAATAGCGTGGTTTATAGGTGCAACCTACGGATGGTCGTGGGCTTTTGTTGTTTTTGGCGCTCTTTGCACGATCCTTGCTTTCATATTCCCCAGAGTCTTCGCAAGAGAAGAGAAAAAGGATAAGGAAAGCGGATCAATAGCTAACGTTCTGAGAAATCGTGACTTATGGGTGCTTCTGGTCTTCAACGTAGCCGTTGGTTTGTTCATGAAAGGCGTGGAACTCTTCTTTCCAACGTTCCTTAAGGAGAACAGGGGGATCGACCCGATGTGGGCATCTGTCGCTTACACGCTTCTATTGGCGTCTGGCGTCCCAGCGCAATGGATTGGTGGAAAATCAGCGGGAAGGTTTGGCTCGAAGAAAGTGTTGATAGCGGCCTCAGCCGGTATCTGCCTGAGCCTGATCTCGCTTCTGTTCTTCCCAATCCACATGATAGGAATATCCTTATTCATAGTCCTGTACGGGCTGGCGTTCTATGCGCACCAACCTGCGTTGAACTCTCTGACAGGGTTCTTAACTCCTCAAAACCAAAGGGGACTGGTTTACGGGATATTTTTCTTCACCTCGTTTGGGATTGGCTCTGTCTCACAGGTTATCACAGGTTACGTAGGCGACTCTTATGGTCTGGATGCAGCGTTCTACATACTGACAGGATTTGCGTTGTGCGCGCTGATGCTCTCATTCATGTTGCCGGACAAAAGAGAGGAACGCCTTGATCGTGAAATCACGACATCTGTATACAAAAGCATCAACAACTCTCACTGAAACCTTAAGGCGCTTTCTGACAAAGAACAAGAACACCCTAATGTGGCGCGCGCCGCGTAAAAAAACATTTCTTCAATACCACTCGACAGACGACTTCCCCAAAAGACCAGTGTGCATTGAATGATCGAAGGAAACGGTTTTTGGCGCCTGTTGCTTAGGGGTTCGAGTCTGGAGACCAATCAGTCTGGACGCTGTTCTCACCTACTTGAACAGCGGACTACGCAGAGAGCCCAGTTAGGAGTTGATCTTTATAGAAACGAAAGGTATATTCTGACCGAAGGAGCTGTTGCCTATTTGTCCGACGAGCGCCAGGTTGACTGGGGATGTCCCTGTGAATTGTGCAGCGATAGGAGAAAAGTTTTGATAAGTAACTATAGCGTTACCTGAGGCAAAGTGGACTGCCACTGGCACATTGTAGTTCAAAATGACAGGAGCGTACGTGTTCGGTACAACCCCCGTTGTTGCATTGACATTGCAGATGTACCAGTAGGATCCTCGAACCTGTTGGGGCGTCGTTGGGAAAATCGAGAAGAACACCGAATCGGAGGTCAGATTGATTGTCCTTTGTTGTTGGTCGAGATTGGTGAAAACGACTCTGAAAGCGATGCTCTTACCACCTGATGACACTGAATAGCCCGATCCGCCGGCGGGAAAGGGGGTTAGTTGATACGGGTTATTTCCAGTTACATTGTAGTAGGTGAAGTTTTGGAAGTCCATCATCAGGGCGCCTATGCCTTGGGTTACGTTTGACGACACTATGGTGGTGTATGACGTAATAGCTTTCTGCAATGGCACAACATTTCCTCTCGCCGTTATGAGCCATGAAGAAAAGCTGTAGGCGCTTCCTTGAAATAAGCCTGGAACAGTTACGTTAGAGCTGAGACTTAGGGTGGCTCCACCGTAGACATTTACGTTTGACAATTGGGAGTAATTGTAACCAGTGTAGGTTGTATTGCTTGCATATGCCCAAAGCGCGCGCTAAGCAAAATAAACTTCCATTGGGGTATTGTATCTTAGAGTTACCGGAGTGTACGTGTTCGAAATTGCTCCAGTCACATTGTTAACGCACGCGCTGGACGCCACGAACGAATTCCAAGCAGGTGACTTATTGTCATTGACGCGGTGAGAATAGATTCTGGTTGGCTATATTTGAAAGTGATAGAACTGATCCGCACGCGCGCTTCCTTGTTCACTGCGAGAAAGGTACTGAAAAGGCGTTAAGGGGAAAAATACAACGCTACGAATGGTATGTTTTGGCCATAGTTACTTCTAACAACAGTACTTCCACCGGATGTGGTGGTGTAGTTTCCGAAAAACAGCAGGTTTACTGCTGCGATAGAGTTGTGATGCTGTTGATCAAACGTTTGACTTTGCTGTGCAAAGACCAAGAACTTCGTAACATTGTATTGCAACGTTATTGGAGAATACGGCGTTTGAATAGTGTCGGTCTGGTTGTTCACGATATACCAAACTGGACCTAGTGTGTGTCCGGGTACAGCGGCGAAATATGACCACATTATTGATTTACTATCTAAAGTGACGTTGTACTTGTTGATGTTATAGTTAGTTATGTTGAAACCGAATGCCATATTACTGCCAGCTGGAATCGTGTAGGCTTGGGTGCCCGTTGGGTAAGGGGTCAATTTACCGTTGTTGACGGTAAAATACGTGAATGATTCAAAGGTAAATGCCAATGAACCTATCCCCCCCGCTACATAGGCAAATGGCGCAATAGCGTTATTTTGAGCAGCGAAAAATGGGTTTATAGTGATGGTGTTTCCTCTTGCTGTAGTGAACCAGCAACTTAGGCTATCTTCAAGTGAATTAGGCAGTGATACATTGATTGCTGTGGAGCCAGATAGGGTTGTTACGTCTCCAGATTTTAATGAGAGTATGTTCGGTGGATTCTTAGATGCATAGGTTTTTGTGTTGTTGTCCACCACCCATACGGTGATGACCTGTGATGACAGTGACCCTCCATTCTGAAGCACTCCAGTAACCGAAACGGTGGAGTTGTTGACCCTGCTGCAAGTTACGTTAGCTATTATATTCTCTTTTGATCGATCTAAGTCTAATTGGCGATTTTGTGCCATGCTGTTTTCGTAGTTCGCATTTTGTGAGAGCGTCCAAACAAAAACTGTTGACACAAGGGAAAATATCATCAAAATCGCAAATATCGCACCTATAATTGAGGAGAAACCTCTCAAGTTGGCGAATAAATTCGTCCTTTTCCTATGGATAAAATGACTGAACAAAACTTGATCCCCTCTGAGTAATAATCTTAAGCGAGTAGTTGTTTCCCGGAACAAGACTTGCCGAGGATATGCTGAAACTTCTCTCTTGACCTACATCTATGCTTTGAGTCGGCGGGCTTGCGCCATTGAAGAGCGTCAAGGAGACGCTTACAGTCTTCGTCCATGTGCTGTTGAAAAGGTAAACACTGCTGAGTTCAATGCCGCCTATTGTTCCGTAGTTCATCAGATACACCGCCAATTCGCCATTGCTGCTGTTGTAGAAGATATACTCAAAGGTCAATCTCTCCTTCGTCTGGTTAATGTCAGCGGAGATCGCCTGACTGTACCTATTGTTGTAGTTTGAGGCTTGGCTCACGGACCAAGCGAGAACTGAAAAACCCACAGCTATGACGGCGCCTACGAGAATTACGTTTGAGATGACCGCACTCACGGCCCGCTTACACTTTCTCAATGCAGAGATTCTTGAAATCATCGCGTTGGATTGCCCCTGCTTGTAGTCATACTATTAGCGCTGACAGATACTATTAAATCTTACTAATTAATATACAATACTCCACCATGATGCACCACCGTTCGCAGGCTTTCAGAATAGACTTTGCGATGACAATAACCCAAGTCTTATCCACTAAGTCACACCTATAACAAGAGCGAGCGTTTGGCTCACTTGGCATTTCAGTTGCGAATTTCGCCGTACCCTATAAACAAAAAGAAAGCATGGCGCGCGCGCCCACATGCCACAGATGGAATCAGCTGAAGAAGAAACTGGAAGCTCCATTTGGTACATGTTCAGGCAACGAATTCGGTCGTAACCTATAAGCAAAATCAAGGATGGGACATGCTTTGTAGCGAGTACCATCCGCGAAGCAGCCTCAAAGCCAGATCATATGAACTTCTACGACAAGATTCCGTGCCAAAACATGGCTTTCGAGCGACAAACGGCCAGAGCACGTCCCAGTGTCGCGGCTTTCCGCGAAGAGCATTCGTATTCACCGAGTTAGCACTATAGACCTAAAGAACCGAACTACTACGTTGTCATTCTGCCGCAAAAGACTAAAAAACCACGTAGCTTCATGCCGGATGCGACACCTTTCGGGCGAACTCACAGATCTTGACTGATCTGTACTTAAGGAGGTCCGTTCGGTTGCAGCTATGATTGGTCAGTGATTCGTCGAATGCTAGCGAACCTTATAAACACAGGCAACAAGCTCAGGATTTGACCTCCTCTGGCCGGAATTGTCCTCTGAAGCTCATGGTCAGGTTTTTTGGGTTATGGTCAAAAGGCGCAATCTCCATGGAAGTCTGTGTGTTTCGACAATCTTGACCAGGCGAAAGACAATCGAGTGACTGTGTTTTTAAAAGAATGGTTAAAAACTTTGTAGCTTCCACACGAGGAATAGCATAGAGTAATTAAACTTTTATGTTGAAGCGAGGGCCTTGCGCGGGCTGGAAAACGAACTCTTCGGTAGCTGCGTTCTGGTCGTAGGCCACTGCCACCGTGTAGGTTTACTTGAAAAACCCAATGCCGAGCTCGGCCTGTTTGCTTTTCAGGCTCTCTGTCAGCAGCTTGTCTTTATTGCCCGATAACCTGGACTATTATTGTACGTTTTCTCGGGTGAACGTCAGTTTCCACGAAAATCAGGGACTGCCACGTTCCGAATTCAACGTGTCCATCCATCACAGGTAGGGTCTTGTCTGGTGGAAAAAGCAGTGATCTGAGATGCGAATGTGCGTTGGACTGATGGACATATGGTTTGTCCTTAGGAATTAGATTCTCAAGAAAGACTCTGATGTCTTCAAGCAAGCTCGGCTCATTCTCTGTGAGAACCAGCAAGCCAGTTGCATGTGGAGCAAAAACGTGAACTAGACCATTGCGCACGAGCGACCTCGAAACCATATCCAGAACTTTTTCGGTTAGATCCACAAACTCAATTTCACCATTCGTTGACAAGCTAATGGTTTGGTTGAAGATCTTGAAGTCTGACACAGCACTCACTATAGCGGCTTAGTCATTGTTACTTCGTCGATATAACGTCCTTCCTTGAAGAATTTTCCAGGAGTGCGACCAGTCTCAACAAACCCGACCTTCCCATAAACATGGAGCGCCCTAGCATTGTTTGCAAACACGGTCAGCACCAAGACTTTCAAGCCCCAAGATTTTCCCTGCTCGACGAGCGTCTTCATCATTTCAGTACCGATTCCCGAATCCCTAAAACCATTCTTGATTGCAATGCCAATGCCTCCCAAGTGCTTATCGTAACCGCTGAGCCTCCTGCTCAATTCGGAACTTGCCACCACTTTCCCGTCAACCTCAGCAACCAGATAAACGACCTCCTCCCATTCCATACGACTCAAAGCTTTCGCAAGCCATTCAATTTCAGCCTCCCTAGTGACTTTCTGGTCTCTGAGTATGTTTGCTTTCTCATCCACAAGAGAATTAATAAACTCTAAACAGTCTTCCAAATCATCTCATTCGAGAGTTCTCAGAGTCACCCTGCATCCGCCTTTAGCGTCAAATGAGCGAATGACCTTTCCGGCTTTCATGGAAGCTATTAACACGACACGCGTTTTAATGCTTTCCAACCACTTTTCTGTCAGCAAGGTTAAACAGGGAATCTGGTTGATGCTTCTGTATACAGGTGCCAGAACGGTGCTTCTGGAGCAGGCTGGTGAAATGTAGAGAGCATGAGTAATACCGATACAACTAATATCACCAAACAGCAAAATCTTCATGAAGGAATGTCAGAAATATCCGCCACGAAGCCTATACCAAACAAGATAGATTTGTACTCTCATGATAAAGAAGCCAGGAGTAATCCCCTTCTCCAAACATCAAAGCATCGATAACGGCCTCAGTGAGAGGCCCCCGCAATGGAACCGAACCTTAGAGTGTATACAAATGCATCACCAAAGTCGATCTAAATAACACGGAAAGAACCTTCACGCTGAAGGGGATGCACGTTTTGGATGCATTGTAACTCGACATCAACAAAAAAGTCCTGTGGAGGCAATAACAGAGCATGTCTCGGGATGTACAACTAATCGCAGCAACGGGCCAGCCACGCTTGCTTTTGTTCACTCGAAAGCCAGCAACAAATCACGCGTGAAGCATCTGGCCCAATTTCAAATAGGCTGAAAAGAGACAACGCAGAAGGGTCGTCTGGAACGGAGACCGAAGCAATCCTCAAAGAAATCTCGAAGTATTCACGAAGCATTCACGAAGTAGTGGCACTCGGCTTCGCATGGAGATTTTCGAGGGTTTCTATATGAGGCCACGGTAAAGTCCATGCCAAGCCTTTTATGGTTGAGCGGAAAGGGCTGAAACTGGTTATTTCTTGGTTTCAGCCAAGATTTGAGCTTTCTGATTCTCGGCTAGAGAGACAGAATGCAGCATTCCTTGCGTATGCTACAATTCGAACTTGAACAGACTCGTAAAACGTCTTTTTCGGTAGAATGGCCGCTGATGTTAGTCGAAAGCTTGATTACGGCATTTCGATGATTCGTCCAGTTTCAATGCGATTTTGGCTTTGTTCGTTCGAACTCTATCATGTTGTGGGTTTTTGCATATTCCAGATAGCGAAATAACTGCTTTAATCATTCACACTCATATCTCCAGATAGACGAAGCGAAAGGTGTTGAGCTTGGCTCTTGACCCATTTGGAGAAGGCATCGAAACAATCGAACGATCTGTTAATGGCAGAAAGATCAAAGTGACCTGGGATTGGGGTAACTTTGAGAGCACCGAAGGCTTCCCAGTTGATGACAACCTGATCAACTGGGCAATTGGCCAAGAGCAAGCATTGAAAGAATGCTTTTTATGCTTGGATGAGTGGGTTCACAAGCTTAAGTGGCTTGAAAAAGCCCAGTGGTACGAAGGCTGGAGCAAGTCTGATAAGGTGAAGCCCTCCGCAAAGACTGTCATAAGCCCAGGGCCATATCTCCTCCTGCTAGGTGACCCTGGCACTGGAAAATCCTTGATAGGCAAGGCGTTAGCGGAAAAGCTCACTCAGATCTACAAGGAAAATGGAGTGAAAATGTTCGATGTATTGTGTTGGAAAAATCCTGCCCTGCCTAGCCAACCAAAGGTTTCAATTCATAGGAGTGGCGAAGGAAAAAAGATCCTTCAAGTTGAGCAACTGAAGGAGTTCAAAAGGAAGTTTACCACAAAAATAGGGTTGAAGGCACTGCAGACCTTTCTTGTGGTAATGGGTTTGGTTCTAATGTCCTTAGGATTCTATTTCATTCTTCAGACTTGGCAGACTTGGAATCTGAATCCAGCCTACCTTGGAGACACCCTGCAGCAGTTTTATCATTACAGCTTCTCAGACTATCTCATTGAGAAGTTTGTAGGAATGGTACCAATGACTTTCATTCCAGGTGGAAGCCTGATCTTTTTTGGGGTTTTCATATGGTGGTTCTCGCGGTTAGTTGGTGGAGGCGGTCTAAAAGGCATCGGGGGTGCCCAGCAAACAGACATCCCCAAGATGATAATAGACAACAGTGCAGGTCGCGCACCATTCGTTGATGCTACGGGGCACAGAAGCGCGCAGCTGTTTGGTTCGATAGCTTGGGATCCGTATCAGACTGGTGGCTTGGGCACTCCAGAGCATCAAAGAGTCAGTGCTGGCGACGTTCACAACGCATCACTCGGTATATTGTACATTGACGAAATAAAGAATCTGGACTCAGAAGAAGCCGTGACCCTCCTGACAGTGCTTGAGGATGGGCAGTTACCGATCACTTTGAGGGGCAAGCTCAATGGAGGAGACACCGCGGCAATGTCAGTCTCATCAGAGCCCGTGCCTGCCATAACATTTTTCATCGGGGCAGGAAACTTTGACAGTATAGGCCAGATCCACCCAGCGCTGATGGATCGTATCTACGGATACGGCAAGGTTGTCAGAATGAACAATGACATGCCCAACAATGAGGAAAACAGGCGTAGGTATGTGCAATTCATAGCGCAAGAAGCCAAGCGGTTCAATTTTCCACCTTTCAGTAGGGCGGCTTGCCGAGAAATCATGGAAGAAGGCAGGCGAAGAAGCAACAAGAAAGATGCGCTGACGACAAGATTTAGACCCTTAATATCGATAGTGAAAACGGCTGCGACCTTGGCGATTAATGAAGGATGCGAAGCTGTTGAAAGTCGGCACGTTCAGGAAGCCATAGAACAACATTGCAAAACTATTCAGCGACAGATAATGGAGCACGAAATGAGTGAGCGAGGAAAGCTCCTCGAAATAAGTGCCAAAGGAACTGTTTTGGGGCAAATCCATGGCTTGGCTATTGTCAAAGACCCGTTCAGTGGAGAAATGACAGGCAGCGTACTAAACGTGAAAGCACACATGGTGAAGAGAAGTGAGCTCCAAAGAGATTACCCATTCAAAGGCTACTATAAGGTAACAGGCATCGCGAAAGGCCAAAGCTTCATCTCAGACAGCATTGCTAAGGTCAGAAGCGTAATCCTGCAGAAGTATGGAGTGGACATTGCCCAAGACTACTTGACTCACATAGATTTCGCACAATCCTACGGAGTGGATGGGCCATCTGCCGGCGTGACCATGACCATTTTGCTATGCTCACTCATAGAAGGCAAACCTGCGCGACAAGATGTGGCGGTCACTGGAGAAATAAACTTGGGGGTCGGTGACTCCATACAGATAACCGCTGTGGGCGGCGTATACGAAAAAATCAAAGCCGCAGAAGCATGGGGTTTCAAGAAGGTAGTCATTCCTCAAAAGAACTACGAACACTCAATCGACATCAAGGACTACAACATAGAAGTTGTTCCGGCAGCGACGTTGGATGATTACCTAAGAGAATGCTTGATTGAAAAGCCAATGCTGGAGCTGCCACTTCAGACTTATAAGCACAAGAAATCCTAAGTCTTTTAGCCTGAAGGATGAACCAGCTTATTCGATCAGCTATCCTTCTGGCAAGAGGCACTTTGATGGTTAGGGAAGTGGACAAGGACGCAATTCGTCGTTGGCGCAAGAGAGGTTTTTACAGCGAAAACGTCCTCGTGAAGCTTCTTGGAAAAAAGGGTTACAATGCTGTCCGTGTTCCAGTCAGCAACCCCAGTCTCAACCCGTTGCCTGACATAATGGCTAGAAAGGGGCAACACGTCTATGCATTTGAAGTCAAAAATGCAAGCTACTACGCGTATTTTCCCAAACAGCAGATCGAGAAGCTTTTCAGATTTCTGCATGAACTCATTCCAGCAGATAATCAATACAAGCATGCCATTCTTGCTGCCCATCTTGGCAAGCGATGGATTTTCAAAGAGGTAGGTTGGCAAGAATGGGAAAAGAACAGGCTCCCTGAAAAAGCAAGGATTTTGAAACGTGACCGAGGCAACTTCAGCGCAGAAAATGGGGGTTAGTCATATGGATACTAGCGCGCCAGCTATTACTGCGTTTGATCTGTGCAAGATCTACAGAATAGAAGAAGGAACGGTCGAAATACTGAAAGATGTTGATTTCGACGTGGAGAAAGGCGGTTTCACCGTCATTTGTGGAGCTTCTGGCGCTGGAAAGACGACTCTGCTAAACATCGTCGGAGGTATTGACAAACCCACAAGTGGAAGGATCATCGTTTTCGAAGAGGATTTAGGAGTTCGTGACGAGGATTTTTTGGCTACTTTTCGCTGTAACAAGATCGGCTTTGTGTTTCAATCATACAATCTAGTGTCCACTTTGACCGTAGCTGAGAACGTCGCATTTCCTATGGAGTGGCTGAGAAAACCCCTCAAAGAGATTCAGGAACGTACCACGATATTGCTGAAGCTAGTGGGGTTAGAACATAGATCTGAGCACTTTCCGCACCAGTTAAGTGGAGGTGAACAGCAGCGTGTAGCTTTTGCTCGTGCATTAGCGAATGATCCGCCCTTGCTTTTGGTTGATGAACCGACTGGTAATTTGGATGCAAAAACTAGTTTGAAGATTATTGAAATCCTAAGAGGCCTGCAGAAAAGCGAGAAAACCATTGTCGTTGCGACGCACGATGAACGGATCCTCGAATTGGCTGACCAAAGACTCGTTCTTGAAGATGGGCAATTGGTTGATATGAATGAGTGAGACCTTCTTCTCGATAAATGATCTGATGCGTCGAAGGCTGCAGACAGGTACAGTCGTGGTCGGGCTAGCTCTCTGCGTAGCCTCCACCTTATTTCTGCTCTTGTTAGGTGATAGAATAGGTTTCCACATTTTGTCGGTGACTGAAAGCGTTCTCACGCCGAATTTTGCCAAAGTCTTCTCCAACTTCATAGTTTTCGTTGGATTCTTGACTTTCCTGATCAGCACAGTGATCCTTGCCTTCATGGTTTACTTGATGATGTCTCAAAGAATTAGAGACATTGGCTTGATGAAGGCAATTGGATGCCCGAACGACCTAGTTTTCGGTTACTTCATGAATGAACTTGTAATAGTAACCTTTGCTGGCTGTTCGCTTGGTGTGTTTCTTGGACTGGCAATGGACTACGTTTCAACCAATCTATTAAGTAGTACAAACTCTCAGCCGCAATCAACTGCTGTCAATTTTTGGCTCGCCCTTTTGGCATTTCTAATATACTTTGTGCTGTCCTTGATCATAGGTGCTAAACCTATCCTTGACACTGCGAAAGCTCAGCCCGCAAAAGCTTTGTCGCCAGCTTACATTTATGGACTGGCCAAGGAATCTGACTTCAGGGGCTCTGCCAGAGCTGGTTTTACGGCCAAGATCGCAATTCGAAGCTTGTTTCGTCGCAAATCTGCGACTTTTCAGGTGATTCTTTGCTTGACGGTAGTTTTCTTGCTTGTGACTGTAGCCGTTGCAGGAGGAATAATCGCTGAGGAGACTACGGGAAACTGGGTTGAGAGAGCCACTGGCAAAGACCTCATGTTATTTGGACATCGTGACATGTGCGACAGGTATCAGTTGCTGTTGACTAGGTTCTACCGATCGGGGGAAATCCCCGACTTCAACTACACTGACACCAGGTACCTGATACCAGACGATCTTCTAAACCAAATAAGCCGGACGCCAAACGTGACTGTTGACCAACGCTTGGTCTTGGAAGGGCGCATCCAAGAAGTGGAAGGATATACTGTCGACCCGAAACTGGGAACTAGGCCCATAGGCGACAATCGTGAGGGTGGATCGTTAATCATAGGTGTTGACCCTCAGAAGACATTCAGTAAATGGGTTGTTGACGGTGAGTCTTTAGGAAACGGAGAATCAAGCGAAGCTATGATAGGCGATTTATTGGCCCAGAAGATGTTCTCCGCACCTTTACTTGAAAAGTTATCATATTCCGGCCAAACGCTGAAAGTCGTTGGCGTCTGTCTAGACCCCATCAACAATGGAAACATGGTTTACATTCCATTGAGAACACTGCAAAACGTCGCTAGAATCAACAAGCCCAATGTTCTCTTGATCAGGATCGACCCATCAGCTGACCGGCTGCAAGTCCTAAACGCCATAAAATCAAAGATCAACGCTTCAAGCCCAGAGTTCGAATTGAATGAGCTTAACCAAGAATTATCCAAGGCAGTCGGCTTTCTTGACAACGTCTGGTCCATGATAATGCTGTTACCGTTGTCAGTTCTGGCTTCCGCTTCCCTATGTCTGATAGGTTATGTCGTGTTGAGCGTTGATGAGCAGAGGCAAGAGTTCGGCATCCTGAGGGCCATTGGAATGAAGCCAAACGCCGTTGTGAAGATTGTTTCAACTCAAAATTTCGTGATTTTGCTTTCGAGCTATGCAGTCGGATTGTGCTTGGGAATTATTGCCACGTTGCTAGTTTTGATTCCTGAACCCTTAGTCACTGGTTTTACTATTGTGGAGATAGCTGGATGGCTGGTGGTGGTCTATGCATTGATCTTCGTTATCTCCCTCTTTCCCGTGCTGCGATTTGCAAGAAAGCCAATCCTGGAGATGATGAGAAGACCATAAGGCCTTGGAATGAGCGCTGACGAAACCTAGTATCAGCTATTGAAGAGCTTTGTAGTTGGAGATTTCACGAAATGCCGTAGCGAGCCCGCATAAACAGGTAAGTTGGTCAGAAAATCCTGAAGTTTAAGCACTGGCACTATAGGCACATCGTCATAGAAGCTGGAGCTTCCTTCTAATAGCGATAAGACGCTTGGAACGAATTCTACGTGATTCCATTTAACGCATTCAATTCTGCTTGTAGGATTAGGTAAAGACGCTGCAAAAGCCCTTGTTCTTTCTATTTGCTTTTCAACAATCTTCCTCAACTCTGAAGGATTTAGCCTGCGATGCCAATGCTTGCAGTCGATGCACATTACCAGTGGTTTCCTGCATCCTACGATGTCGATTTCCCATCTTCTTCCGCCATGTTTGAACCTCAAGTTCTTCGAGACATCGTAGCCATTTTGTTCTAATGCGAACGCGGCCATGCTTTCAAACTCTTGCCACCGCAGGAGCCGGCTTACAGCTTCAAGGTCAGCGCCTAGATCGACGGCGCGTACTGCCAACCTTAAACGTTGCGTTGCATCAGTCTCTATTACGCCCTTTTGGTCTTTAATCAAACCCTCATTTTGTAGTTTTTGCAGCAACTTTCCAGCAATCTGCGATGGAATTTTAACGCTCCTATTGACTGTTCCATGTACATCTGCTTCCTCATTTGCCATTTCAAGAATACTAATAATCAGTTTCATTTCAATGCTCAACATCAGGTCTCCAGTCAATTGCTGGGAAACTGTGAAGAATCAGCAAGTTTCGCCGACTGTTTAAAAGCCTTTCTATTTGCCTTTTGCCGCGTACCGCATTATTGGTCTTGTCGCTGATCGCCGAGCGACCTCCACAAATCCAGCTTTTCGAAAGGCCGCTGCCAAGCCAGTGTATGCGAAAACATCAGGTGTTTTGCCTTGTAATGGGTCAACTGGATATCCTTCAATGATGCCACCACCATGTTCTCTAACGTACTTCAGACATACTTCTAGCAGCTTGACTGTGAGTCCTTTGCGCCTGTATGGTTTAGCTATGAAGAAGCAAACCACAGACCATACTGGCTCATCGTCGATTCGTTTGAGGATCCTAGATCGTTCGAGGGTAGAGAAGCTCTCTCGAGGGGCTATTGAGCACCATCCAATCGGTTCATGATTGGCATAAGCGAGGATGCCTGGAACTTCGCCTGAATCCACTATCTTTTTCAGAGCCTTCTTGTTTCCTTGCCCCCTTTGCTTGACAAAATCTGAGTGTTTAAGTCTCCAGAACATGCACCAGCATCCCCCGCAAGCACCGCGTTTGCCAAAAAGCTTCTCGAGGTCTGGCCATCGCTCAGGAGTGAGTGGATGGAATTCCAAGGTTGCAGCATTTAACATATCCATCTCCATGGCGAACATTATGGTTTGTTGCTTGAAAGCTTTGTTGTTTGCAGGATCTCAGTTCGATTTCTAGTGGTTTGTTCCTTTTGCCCAAAATCTTCTGAAACAAGTGTTTTCGAGTTCTCTCTTTTGCTGATTATGGTCTTCTCAAGGCGTATTGTCGATGCTTCTGTATAAGGGCATCAGTTAGAACACGGAAACTGTAATAAGAAGGATCAGAATGACCACAACAACTCGGAAGTGTTCAAGACGTGACCAATGAATACTTGCGTAAAACTGCGAAATCCAAAACATTGTACGAGAGGGCCAAACAGTTTCTTCCGGCCGGCGTCTCTTATGGGATACGCAGCTTCGAGCCCTATCCTTTTTACACTGCTCGAGCAGAAGGTAGCAGACTCTATGACGTTGACGGAAATGAATACATCGACTTCTGGCTTGGACACACTGCCCTTATTCTAGGCCACAGTCATCCAACCATCGTAGCAGCAGTTGAGAAGCAGCTTAGAGACGGGACGCATTATGGGACACCACATGAACTTGAAATTAACCTAGCCGAGCAGGTTGCCAAAATGGTGCCTAGCTGCGAGATGATACGATTCACAAACTCGGGAACGGAAGCAAACATGTACGTCACGCGTCTAGCAAGAACATTCACTGGCAAAGAGAAAATTGCAAAGTTTGAAGGCGGCTGGCACGGGGGATATGATGCGCTACACGTAGGCGTGAAATACCCATTTGACATCCCGGAATCAGCTGGGTTAACGAAAGGCTCCCTCCAAGACACAGTCCTTCTGCCCTTCAATAACCTTGAAGGCGTGAGGGCAAAACTGAAGAATCAGCAAATCGCGTCCATCATCATAGAACCCGTTCTCGGTTCCGGTGGAGGGGTTCCAGTGGAGACCGAGTTTCTCAAAGGACTGAGAGAACTCTGCGATGAGAAAGACATATTGCTTATCTTCGACGAGGTCATCACTGGCTTTCGATTGGCTCCTGGAGGAGCGCAGGAGTATTATGGTGTGACTCCTGATTTGACTGTTCTTGGAAAGATTTTGGGTGGAGGTTTTCCAATAGGCGCCTTTTGTGGGAGTAGAGAGATTATGGAAAGAGTGGATTCAGTTGCGCATAAGCGGCCATATTACTCGTTCCATGGTGGAACCTTCGCAGCGAATCCGATCGCGATGACTGCAGGTTTAGCGACATTGAAGACTCTTGAAGATGGACGGTTAATAGATGGGTTGAACGCGCTCGGTGAAAAGACGAGGAGGAAACTGAGCGGGATTTTCGAGTCTAACGATGTTGATGCGCAAGTTACGGGGGCTGGATCGATTTTTAACGTCCATTTCACAAAAGAAAACGTGAAGGATGCAATTGCTGCTTTCAAGGCAGACAAGGGGAAACTTCTTGAATATGATCTGCAGCTGATTGCGAATGGGGTTTTCTTTCTACCGACGCATAATGGCGCGTTGAGCACTGCACATTCAGAAATGGATATGGAGAAGCTGTTTTCGGAAACAGAAAAATATGCAATGCAGTCTAGTTAGTGTCAGAATAGGAACTGGAATTGAGTGGTTTGGGCACTCTTAAGTCTTTGAAGTGAATGAACGTTGGTGTCCTAGGATTGCTTCGGCTTTTTTCAGATCCAATGGAGTGTTGACGTTGAAAAATGTTCTCAATTCAGGGTCTAGTTGCTGCAGAACGAGCGTAGAAACGTAGCGTATTCCGTGCAGTTTATCTACCATAGATTGCATGTTTGGTTTGCCTTCGTTCAAAGAAGCTTTGGCAGCTTCCAATGAGGGGCCTGTGCAGTAAACTGCCTGCAGTGGCTCTATGTAGCAGTTTGGCCATCGTGGTATAACAGCCGCTCTATTCTTGCACAGGTCAAATAGAAGTGAAAGGACTTCTCTGGAGACAAATGGGGTGTCACAAGGAAGAAGAATAGAGTATTCTCCGTTTGCGGCTTCGAGACCTGTTGAAGCTCCCAGGAGAGGAGTTTGTCCGTTGCCTTTGTCGATCACAACCTGGGCTTTTGAGCTCAAAACTTTCAAATAGTTTTCAGCTTGCGTTCGTGAGCTAACTATTACCAGTTTTTCGTCAACCAAGTTAGCTATTGCGTCTAGTACGTGTTTTATGAGGGGTTTGCCCGCTAGCGTAAGTAGTCCCTTGTCTTGTCCCAGTCTGCTGGAAGAGCCTCCTGCGAGGATAATTGCCGAGTTTTTCAAAAGCTTGTCACCCTCGATTAGCGGTATGTTTTCATTGCATGGGCTTTCTATAAGGTTTTTTGTGCGAATTATTACGTGGTTCGGAATACGCAGTATATTTTCCGCTCCTATTTGTGCTAGTTCGCTGAGGAGGGAAATGCATGCATTCAGAGATCAAAGAATTGAGTCGATTAATCTGCAATCAATGTGACGAAAAAGAGTACGAAAATTGTCAGAACTGCAAGGTTTATCGCTTAGTTAACAAGATTGCTGGACAGTAAGGGCTGGTTTCTGCTGCATTTGGTCGATTTCCTTAGCAATTTCACCGAGGATCCTAGTGAATGGGTGATCTGGCTTGTCTTGGGCAAAGATTATGTTTCCTTCAGCTTTCAATATGTCGCAGAAGCATGGGATTACTCCAAGCAGTGGAACTTGGTAAACGTCTTTGACTTTGGTTTGCACTCCCTCTTTGCTGGACTGCGAAGAAGCATCTAGCACCTTGTTAAGCACGATCTCTGTTTTCTTTTCGAACAAGTCGTAAAGCTCGCGTAGCATGCGTCTTGTTCCATCAACGTCTGATCTGTCGAGGGTTGTGGCGACGATCACCAAGTCAGCGCTGACGATGGCGTTTATTGATGAGTATTGCAGTCCTGGGCTAGTGTCGAAAATCAGGTAATCAAAAGCGTTTTCAGTTAATAGAGAGTTTCTGAGGGCTAGCAGTCTTCCGAGAGCTCTCATTTCCCATTTTCTGTCTTTTGCCGACATGTCCCGGATTGCTTCTGTGGCTGGGTTAGCTGGCGCTACAAATAACCTGTTCTTGCTGTTGACTTTATCGCTGAAGTCTATTAGCACTTTGTCGACTTCGCATGTTCCATTCAGGTAATCATTCATCCAGTGTTCTGGGTTTCCAACTTTCAGGATTGTTGCCAAGCTGGGTGCTCGAAAGTCAAGGTCAAAGAGGCACACTTTCTTTCCGCGCTTGGCGAGGATTGCGGCTAAGTTGATTGAAAGAAGAGTTTTTCCTGTTCCACCTTTGTATGAATGTACAGCTACCATTCTGCCCATGGATATCACTCTTGGCTTTCCCTGTCTACGTAGAAGTAGGCTTTTCTGCCTTTCCTTTCTTTTTTCATGTGTCCCATGATAACAAGCTGATTCAAATAGGCGCTTTCCACAGCTCTGGCCCTGTGTGTCTGCTGGGCAATTTCATCTGCTGTGGCTCTGCCGAGTCGACAAACGGCCATTGCCGTTTTTCTGAGATGATCTGGCATTGAGAGTAATGTCATGACGTCCAGTGGCGCGTCCGCGATCGGTTGTTCAAGGTTCTTTCTGCCATGCTTTTGCAGTTCAATCATGACCTCTATTTTTTCGTTTAGACGTTCGAGGTTTTCTTTGATTTTTTCTAGGATTAGTACGGGTTTTTTCCCTGAGAGATCTTGCGCGGCCACTGCCTTTTTCTCCACGTGTTTTACGAGTATACAGCATGTTAGGCGAAGCCGTGTTTATTAAGTCTTACGAAACATAAGTAAGAAGCGGCTGTACGAATTTAGGAAACTATTATTGTGACTCAACAAACTGGAAGTTAGCTGTTCAAAAAATAAGGAACTGAGCTAGAATGGCACCATTACGCCATTTCTGGCTTCTTCGACTATTGGAAGAACCTGCTTCAACTCATGGAAGTACTTGAGTACAGTTATGCCTCTCTGGGTCACTGCGTAAACGATTCTGCGCTTTTCGACAGTCCGTTCTTCCACTAAGTTTTGTTTTATTAAGAAGTCCAAGTGTTCTTTGAGTACACTGCAGTTAACGTTTGCCTTGTACATTATGTGAGTAAGTTTAAGCGGTCCGCGATGCGCTAACACTTTTAGTATGTCGATATACATTTCAAGCTTTGATCTTCTCATTGCCATGCCTCTTTCTGCCCTATTCTACTCTCTATATATAAAGCTTTTATGGATTTGAACTCCACGTTCTTTTTGCTTCGGCTCCACTGGTAGCAACTCTTTTCTTGGGCTAGCATTAACACTTTCATTCTATTTTGGAATGCCGTGACCAAATCGTCTATCAATATTCTTTGCAACTCGGTTGAGAGTTCCCTGATGTTTTTACTGAAAACGTTGGCCATTTCTGTTTCCAATTCGCTTCTTCGTTTAAGTGTCAATATTTGTTTCAAACGTTTTCACCAACCATTTCTGGTGCGAGAATAGGTCATATACACTTAACTATCTTATGAATCGCTAATCTGGATAGGAGATTCATTTCCAGTATTTACAGTTCATTTTCGCTTCCTGAAGAACATTAATCCGTCTTTCTCGCAGTGATATTCAACCTGTCTGTGAGCCTTTCGGGTGAACCAGTTGCATACTGGGTGTACGAAGATGGAAAAAGAATCGAAGATATGTCCTCTTTCCACCTCAGAAGAATAGGCGAGCTTGAAGATTAGATGAAGAAGAAGGACAAGAGTCTGGCTCAAGAGAACTTCTCACGCGCGCGTGATCACTTGGCTGCATGTTCCTAGGAACGTTGGCTTCATCTCACAAACACGATGCCTAGCCTAGGTTACCTGTTATGTTATGCGCGCGCTACTTGCCACAGAAATTCATCGTTCCCCTGGGAACTTGCATTAAATCCGCACATCTGCTAAAATGATTAACTTGCAAGAGTTAGGATTGACCTGTCTACCAAAAGTCTTAAGTTGGCCTAAAAAGCAAAAAGTCTTACCAGTGAGGAGAGACGAGAGGAATGAAAACTACAAAGACAACAATGGCGATGCTGATTTTTGCTTGCGTGTTATGCTTTGCTGCTGGCGCCTTCGTAAACTCTGCTCGCGCAGTTCTAATAGGCGACATCAACCATGATAGCGTGGTAAATAGTGAAGACGCAGTCCTGCTTGGGATGGCTTTGGGTTCGAAATCTGGAGATCCAAACTGGAATGCAGAGGCAGATCTCAAGCTAGACACCTACATAAATGCCAAGGACGCAATAACACTTGCTATCCACTTCGGCGAAACAGCACCACCATAATCTCCTTTTTTTTGTAAGACAGTCATATCAAGTTGTCCATCAGACTCTAGCACCACCACTCTCACACATCTTCTATTTTGAAGTCAGCTCAAGCAAAGCGCGCGTTGAACACGATGAAAATTGGCGGGTTATTCATGATAAGGTTTTGACTCTCGCCAGCATTGGCCCCAGGATCCACTATCTTGTCCTTATTCTTGTCCCAAAGAGCTTAGGCTCCAATCCCTTCCACTCCACTCGGCACCTCTTCGCTAGCGCGGACAGCCCCTATAACGCTGCTAGAAGCGATTATGAATATCATAGTCACTATAGTCAAAACAGTAAGCGACCGAATTGTCTGACCCCCTTAAGATCCAATCCTGAATGTGATGGACGGCGTTTCAATTCGTATCCTGTCGCCGCCGTTTACGATGATCGAGTCACGGCCAGATGGCACGCACCCCTTCAGCATATAGACTCCAGCAGGAACTTGTGGTGGAGGTGTTCTAATGTTGTAATCGCCTTCCAGCATGAATCTTTGATCCCAATGGAATTCCTGACTAACTACCTCGTTAGGACTCAAAACAAGATTCCAACCCCAAGTCGGTCCGCCACCGGATCGTCTAACGAGTTCGGTGCCATTCTCATAGAGAAAAACGAAACCAAAACGCTGGAGACCATAGTCGCTTTGGTATAAACGCTGGGGATACTCAATCTGCACCGACTGATTCGAAAGGTTAGTCAACGTGAGTCTAAAAGTCAAATTCTCTCCTACAACAAGATCAGATTTGGTTAACTCCAACCCCAGCAGCAGAGGATAAGATTCCACCGACACCGACCCGCCAATACGGGGCGCTGTTGAATCCAGATAACCCTTAACTGCCACGATCACACCTAACAGCACGATACTGCATAGCAAAATCCCTTTGAGAACCCGACTTCTGAGACGCTTCGAATTAAGAGACAAAGAAACCTAGCCCCTAACGTATGATATAATAGCAGCTGGAGTCATTTATGGTTTTCGCGTGCCTGACCACTAGCGCGCGCTTGTTCGTGTGATGTGCGAATCGTGGAACCCCAGGACGGTACCCGTGGAATTATCTTTCCCTTCTGATTTTGTATACAGAAGCATCAACGAAACACACAAAAAAGGGAATTGTGCGGGAGAAATCTCCACTGTCAGTTGAAATCTGGATTCAGAATCCACGCTCAGAACTTCATTAGGGAAAACTTGTGCACAAGTGACTATTCTTATTCGGGATCAAGATCCTCCTCAAGTCACAGACGCAAATGGGGTCACAAGCCACCAGAGCTAATCGCTGACTGTCGAAGGACGATGCGGACTGCTTGGAGTTTGCGGAGATCAAAACAGACGCCATCACATCCCTCCATGTTTGCGGACTTCATTTACAAACAGAAGCCCAGCAAAGAATACTGCCAAAGACTTCAAGTCGAACGCAAAGATCAAAAGCATGTATCTTGAACGGCACCTATCTCTGGAATAGTGACTTCTGTCGATGCTTTTGTATACGATCCTATTGGCAACCCAATAACTAATGATTGAGCGGACTTGATTTAACACGATATTTCAATACGAGTTTTCAATACAGATTCAGGATTCATAAAGGATTTATCATCTAAAAGTGAAACTCTTGAGAACTGTGAGGTTAAATGCGAAAATCGAAGCTCGAATCGTATGAGGCTATTCTGGAAGCTCTGTCTGAGAAACCTTTAGAGATCGATAGTCTATCGTATAGGCTCAACGGAAACTGCGGTATCATTAAGGAGCGGCTAGGTTTTCTTGTAGAGAACAGACTAGTTGAAAAACGATTGATTGGCAAGAAAAGACTGTTTGCCATCACAGAAAGGGGTGAAGCAGTCTTCAGAACTTTGAGCCTGCAAAAGCGTTTGGAGAAGCTGAAAGTGACAGTAAGGGCCATAAGCGAAGATCCCGAGTTAGTATCAACTTCTCCGAAGACAGAAAGGAATACTAGATAACTAGAACAATGCCAAAGACGAATGCTTCAACATAGCACCTTTTTCAATGCGCCAGCATAGCAGTCGCCATTCTCCAAGTTGCCAGCCAAAACAGAGCAACAATTCACTTCCTCCCCAAGAACACTTTTATTTTCGGCTCTTCTATTCCTTCTTGCCGGATGATGAAAAGGCATTAGGTTGACGATCGGATGAAATATCAGAGTTACACGGACGGCAACTAACGAAAGGTTTTGGTTGGAAGTTATGCAGTTCACAGAAAACTCTCATGACCGTTGTTTCCAATTTTTAAATAATCTTCTCTTTGATTGACTGCGAAGGCATACCCTGATGAAACGCTTACTTCTCTTAACGGGCAATCCAGGTGTTGGCAAAACCACTGTCTTAATGAAGACTGTCGAAGCTCTCGGAGCCCGAGGCCACAGTGTTGGAGGTATGATAAGCCGCGAAATTCGTGGCGCCAAGGGCAGGATCGGCTTTGAAGTGCTTGATTTGGCCAGCGGAAAACGTGGGTGGTTGGCTCATGTGAAACAACGGAATGGTCCGCGATTGGGCAAGTATTACGTGAGTTTGGGTGATCTTGAAAGCGTAGGCGCTAATGCCATAAATGATGCTGTTAAGCGCGAGGGCGTCATTGTGATTGACGAGATCGGGCCAATGGAATTGTTTTCATCGAGATTCAAGGAAGCTGTTGAAAAAGCAGTTGAAAGCAGGAAGCTCGTGATTGGTGTCGTCCACGGAAAAGCAAAGGACAAATTGATAGACGTGCTTAGGACAAGAGAAGATGCTGAAACAATTGTCGTTACGTTCGAGAACAGAAACAACTTGCATGAGATCATTATCAAAAAAGCCTTGGAATTTCTTGAAAACGTTTGATGGAACCGTGCCAAGATTACTTTCCTACTAGTGACCATTTCGAGACTGAGTTAACTGTGTGCTGTGGTCGCAGATGTTGTGACAATATGCGATGGGTGGACCGACTCTAGTAGTTTTCACACCAGGCTTCAAAGTAGCTCCGCGGATGGTCGCATACAGGGCATTTTTCGGGAACTTCGGAACCTTCAAACACGTATCCGCAATTCCTGCACTTCCACTTAATGGGCGTATCTTTCTTGAACACTTTTCCCTGTTCCAGATTTGCCAGCAGCTTTCGATACCGCCTTTCATGGTAAGCTTCTACTTTTGCCACCATGCGAAATGTCTTGGCTGCTTCAGCAAAGCCTTCTTTCTCAGCTATGTCAGCAGAATCTGGATACAATTTTCCCCACTCAAGTTTCTCTCCTTCAGCCGCTGCCAACAGATTTTCTGCAGTGGACCCTATGATTCCGCTAGGATAGGCCGCGGTTATCTCCACAGCTCCGCCTTTTAGATGTTTGAAGAATAATTGGGCGTGCTCCTTCTCGTTATCTGATGTTTCTTGAAAGATTGCTGATATCTGCTCAATGCCTTGCTTCTTCGCTTCACTTGAGAAAAAGGTGTATCTTGTCCTAGCTTGGGATTCGCCTGCAAACGCAGCAAGCAAGTTTTTCTCAGTTTTGCTACCATGAAATTCCATGGTTAGTCTTCCCTTCGTAGTCCACATTTGCCGCTCCTACGTAAAAAGCATTTCGAATCATGAATAATCTGACGAGACAAAGACACATCTGGCCTGGATCATTGAACTGCATTGCTAGACTATGTATTTGTCCGTCTTCTCAAAATCCTTTACAATCTCTATGACACGTTTCGGTATGCTAACTCTTCCCAATGGAATATCCTTGAGTAAAGCCCAAGGGGTTTTCTTCGCGAGCGAAGTTGTCACATGATTTTCTCCGAAACTCCTCTTCGCTATTTCATAAACCATTCTTCGCACGTCAATTTCAGAATACTCGCCTAGCGCATGCAGATACTCATGCAAGAGCAGGTTGTATATCAAAGCGTTGACTACGCGTTTTGACTCCAGCTTGGCCTCAACGATCTCGACCAAGACTCTGTTTAGAACAATGTTGTTTGTGCCAATGGAATGGTATGCACCAAGCTGAATTGGCAGATCATCAAGGAAAAGCATCATGCCGCTTCGCTTCCTGTGCAGGGAAGACGTGACTGTGTCTTTGACGATTTCCCAGACTTCTCCGTAGCTTGCAGCTTTGTCCAACCGTATAGTCAAGTCAGCAACTGCCGAAGAATTGTCGCTGGGCATCTGGGCTTCACTAGGCTACTTTGAAGAACCGGGATTTCGGAGACCCACATATTGGGCACTTTTCAGGTGCTTCACCTTCAACAGTGTTTCCGCAGGTTCTACAAACGTAGTAGTCAACTTGTGCCAGTTCCTTCTTGTTCTTGAGCGCTTGTACAGCTTTGGAGAAAAGACCAGCGTGGACTTGCTCAACCTTGTTTGCGACATCGAAACTCCAGACTGCTTGCTGATTCTTCTCCTGTTTGGCAACAGAGATATACTCAGGATACATCTTCTTGTACTCAAAAGTCTCTCCTGCGACAGCAGCCTCCAAGTTTTCAGGTGTTGACTTCACTTCTCCACCGATCCCAAGGTGATTTAGAGCGTGAACCGTCTCTGCTTCGCCAGCGGCTCTGAAGAGTTTTGCGACTTGCGAGAAACCCTCTTCTTCTGCCTTCTGTGCAAAGGCCAGATAGCGACGATTCGCCTGCGACTCACCAGCAATCGCATTCTTCAAATTGTCAACCGTCTTAACCACGCATCTTCACCGTTGACCCTGTACTCACCAAACAAGATATAAACTGTACTGTAGAATCGTGAAAAAACAAAAAAGCCTCAAACACGCCCTGACGCAGGGGCTACTTTTTCGCCTTGAGTTGCGACTTGCCCAGCTTCCTATCCAGGCAAGCCTTAATGAACCCATAATACTCCGGATCAGGCCTGCCAGGCCGACTCTTAAACTCGCCGTGAAATTGAGAAGCAAAAAAGAAAGCCAGATCCGGCAACTCCAGAATCTCCATTCTCCTCCCATCCGTATTCTTCCCAGAAAACACAAGGCCATTCTTCTCAAGCTTCTCCAAATAATCCATGTTAACCTCAAACCTATGACGATGACGCTCATAAATCTCCTCACACCCATAAAGACTAAAAGCCAAAGTGCGAGGCTTTATCACTATCTTATGAGCCCCCAACCGCATCGTAGCTCCCTTAATCTCCACTCCCCTCTGCTCAGGCATAAGATCAATAACAGGATCAGGTGAAGACGGGTTGATTTCCGCGCTGTTCGCTTCACTCAAGCCACACACGTAACGTGCAAACTCCACCACCGCAAGCTGGAAACCGTAGCAGATCCCCAAAAATGGAACATTGTTCTCTCTCGCAAACTGAATCGCCGAGATCTTTCCCTCAGTGCCTCTTGGACCAAAGCCATATGGCACAAAAACACCGTCGAACTCGCCTAGGGATTCTACTGCTTTCGGGTTTTGCTCTAGCTTTTCCGCTTCAATGTAGCTTATGCAGACCTTTGTCTTGCATGCAGCGCCAGCGTGGCGTAATGCTTCGTTCATGCTCACATAGCTATCTGTCAACCCAGCATACTTCCCAACCAAAGCGACTCTTACCTCATGCTCAGGCTTCACGATGGCATCCACAAATTCCTGCCACTCCACGAAATCCTTCTTAGAATCATTGAACCCGAGCCTCTTACAGATGAACGCTCCCATGCCCTGCTGATCAAGAATAAGCGGAACCTGATATACTGTCTTAGCGTTAAATGAACAGAAAACAGCATCTTCAGGTATCGTACCGAACAATGCAATCTTGCGCCGAGCTTCCGAATCAATCATTTCCGGGCTTCTTGCCACAATAACGTCTGGCTGAATACCAATACGTCTCAGCTCATTCACGCTGTGCTGCAGAGGCTTAGTCTTCATCTCGTTTGTAACATCCAAGACTGGAACCAAGGCCACGTGCACGTACAACGTGCTTTCGAACCCTTCTTCCAAGCGCATCTGGCGAATTGCCTCCAGAAACGGTAAGCCTTCGATGTCGCCAACGGTACCGCCAACCTCAGTCAGAATCACGTCAGCCTCGGAGTTTTTCGCGACACTGCGTATGCGATGCTTGATCTCGTTTGTAATATGCGGGATTATTTGCACGCATCGGCCTAGGAAATCGCCCTTCCTTTCTTTTTCAATAACCGCCTTGTACACCATTCCAGTTGTGAGATTGTTCTCCGTTTTCAGGTTCAAGTCCAAGAAACGTTCATACCAGCCCAAGTCTAGGTCGGTCTCGCCGCCGTCATCCGTAACATAAACCTCCCCATGCATGTAGGGGTTCATGGTTCCAGCGTCAACATTCACGTAGGGATCAATCTTCACAACGGTGACTTTCAACCCCCTCGTTTGAAGCATTTTGCCTATAGAAGACGTCAGAATACCCTTGCCAACCGAACTCAAAACACCGCCCGTGACAAAAATGTACTTCACCATGCTCCTCATCCCCCGCAATACCAACCCCATACATCAAAGTCAGCATTTAAATTTATTCTAACTGCTGCTCAGCGCTGGGTCAATCCTGTGAAATATGGTCGCCTCAAAACGAGGCACTCTTCTTATGGACACTCTTAAAAGACAAACTAACATAACCTAGTCCGACGGAGAAAACCAAAGATGAAAGTCCTCTTCGTGGAGCCTCCCAAAGACACTTGGTTTGTAATGGGAGACTATCTTCCTCCACCATACGGCATCATCCAACTTGGGGCCTATCTTGAAAGAGAAGTCAAAAATGTTGAAATCGAAGTCTTGGACTGCAACGCTTCTCACGTAGATTGGAAAGACATGGGAAAACACATTGCAGCTTCTGATCCTGACATTGTGGCGTCAAGCTCGTTAGCCACATGCAACACTTATGTCGTGGCAAGAACACTTGAAACTGCCAAGAAGGTAAACCCTCACATTCTGACTGTCACGGGCGGCCAACATTTTACTGCTACCGCCCAAGAAAGCTTAGAAGAGTATCCTGAGATTGACGTCATCGTGCGCGGAGAAGGGGAGCAAACGCTCAGTGAACTTGTCAAGAACACAAGCAACAAATCAACCTTCAAAGACACCAATGGCATCTCGTTCAGAAACAAAGGAAAGATCGTTCACAACCCACCAAGACCGTTGATTGAAAGCTTGGATGAACTGCCTTTTCCGGGGTATCACTTGGTCAAGGATGTAATCCACAAATACCACTTTGCAGCAATGGCTGGGCGCGATGCGTCCTACCAGTTGGTTGAAGGCGCACGTGGATGCCCACATGAGTGCACCTTCTGCACGCAGTGGAGACATTGGCAAGGAAAGTGGAGATCGAAGTCGCCTAAACGAGTTGCTGACGAGATAGAATATTGTTATCGCAATTTTGGCGGCAGGTTTGTCTGGCTCACGGATGACAATCTTGGGGCAGGTACTAGAGCAAGAGAGATTGCTGACCAGATTCTTGAGCGTGACATGCCAGAACTGGCATGGTTTGTTCAGGCGAGATGTGACGATATCATAAGGCACAAGGAAGTTTTGCCAAGAATGCGAAAATCAGGGTTAAACTGGGTTCTTCTCGGAGTGGAGAGTTCCGAGCCATCTGCACTTGCGGGCTTCAAGAAAGGCATTTCACCCGAAGATTCTAAAGAAGCGGTGAGGCTGTTGAAGGATAACGACATTTTCGCCCACGCAATGTTCATCATAGGCAATAGGAAAGACACGACCAAGTCAATAGCAAGGCTGAGAGAATTTGCGAACGATTTGAACCCTGACTTCGCCATATTCGCGATTCTGACACCGTTCCCAGGAAATGAGATCTACGACGAAGCGAAGTGTAACGGATGGATCGAGGATTTCAACTGGTCACACTATGATATGGTTCACGCAGTGATGCCTACTGAGACGCTGTCAACACATGAAGTGCAGGAAGAACTATACGAGTGTTATCGAAGTTTCTACGGGTCATGGAACCGAAGGCTGCGTTCGATGTTTTCCAGCAACGAGATGAGGAGGAGACTTTCATGGCACATGGCACGCAAAGGAGTAGTTCAACAACTTAGAACGCTTTTCTAGAGGGGGCACGAATGCCCAAGAGCCTGCTTTTTTTCATACTGGTTTCTGTTTTCGGACTATCTACGACGCTGATGCTGGCGTTACGTTCACCGACAGTCCTAGAAGGCTTCGCTTTGCGGAGATACATTGTTGGGTCGCTTTTCGCTCTGATATGCGTCTTCGGAATGGCAGCTGCTATCATGCCCAGACGATGCTTGACCTCACCCCATTTTGAGAGAAGAACCAAAACGCCGGCCATCCAGAGTGGAAACGGTCAGAAACAAACTGAAATAAAAGGTCATCATCCAGACTGTGAAGCATTTGCAGCTCACATAATAGGTCTGAATACGCATGTCTTATGCGCTGCTTGTTCTGGCTTGTTTCTAGGTGCAGTCCTCGCTCTATTTGGAACAGCTCTACATTTCTTCGCAGGCTTAGGAACTGGTCTAGTGGGCTTCTATTTGGTTTTGATCGGAGCCACAAGCCTAGTTCTGGGATTCTTCGAGTTGAAATTCAAAGGTGTCGCTCGTCTGTTCTTGAATACGCTGTTTGTTCTCGGGGGTTTTTCGGTTCTTGCAGGAATTGACCAGCTGGCGAGTTTCTCTATCGACCTGTTCGTTCTCATGCTGATTTTGTTTTGGCTCTTAACTAGGGTGTTGCTTTCTCAATGGGATCACAGTAGAATCTGCCATGAATGCAGGTTCAGTTGCCCAATGAAAGAGGGCTAGGATGCTGTCAATATCTACGGCGTAATCCGTAGAGAGCCCCGATGATCATTAGGGCACCGAAAATTATGACGGCGAAGGGCCATACCTCGATGTTAGTAGCGACGTAACCCGCTTGCTGCAGGAACCATATGGCTCCCCATAACAATACAATGACGCCAATTGCTAGACCTACAAAGGTTCCGCCTCTTGGAATTCCAAAACACTCGCCTTCCATTCGTCTGTAGTGCCTGTTCTCACCTGTAAGGTTCAACTGTGCACCGCATTTGACGCATGCTTCAGCATCGTCGGAATTCCGGGTTCCACACTTGACGCAATACACCATGGTATTCACTCTTTCACCCATTAATCAAGGAGTCGTTTTAAGTCTTTTGGTTACATCAATGCTGCATCGACTCAGCCTGAGAAATAAGCGTATCCACTTGTCGCCTGCTCAGCTCCAAACCGTGGCAGTATCTTCCTCTATACTTCGGATCTCCAAGGAACGTTTCTCTAACTGGCAAGGGCCTTCTGAATCGGACAACATATTTGAAGGTTATAGCTTTCTTCCAGTCGTGCTCTAGGTGTTTGCCTTTTTCTTCTTCCGGAAGTCTTTCCCTTTCACCTGCACTTTCTACTATGCCATAGCCTATTATGGCGTCACCGTGCTCCACTTTATGCACGAGTATTACAGCTTGTCCGGCTTCCCATTTTCTGCAAAGATTGGTGTAGTAGATTGCCATGTCGAAAACGTGATCAACCCAAGTCTTGCTTGCGATTCTTAAAACGTAACCTTCGGCACGCACTATTGGATACCCCAATTCTTGGTTATGGATCTATGGCTAATAAGAACATAGGTAACGATTCCCTCGCACAATCAACGTGTCTTTTTGTATGAACAAGGGACTCTGTTAACGTGAGGGAAAATGAAAGTCATGAGGCAATCGCGATTTTAATCTCGTTTTTTGATGTCGAAAGAATTTCAAAAGCTTGCTTGATGTCTTCAAGCCTCATTCTCTTTGTAACAAGTGGTCTCACATCAACTGTTCTGGACGATATGAGGTTCAACGCTTTTCTGAAATGCAGGGGAGTCGTGTGAAACGCTCCAAGAACAGTCAACTCACCGTAATGAAGCATCTCCGTGTTGAGCTTGATCTCTGTTCCTGGCGGACACCCGCCAAACTCCAATACAGTGCCACCTTTTCTGGCAAGCCTCAACGCTTGCTCCCACGTAGCAGGTGATCCTATTGCCTCGATCACGATGTCAGCGCCATACCCCCCTGTTAGTTGTCGCACTTTCTCGACTGCATTCTCCTTTCCTGCATTGATTGTTTCATCTGCACCAAGCTCTTTTGCCACGCTCAATCTTTCGTCAACTAGATCTATCATCACGGTCTTTTCAGCGCCCATTTTCTTCACAGTCAAAAGATGAAGCAAACCTATTGGTCCAGCACCTATGACTGCAACTGTGTCGCCTAGCTTCACGTTTGCTTCTTCAACACCATGTAACACGCAGGCCAAGGGTTCTGTTATGGCTGCTTCTTCAAACGAAACATGTGAGGGGATTTCTTGCATGTTCACCAGAACTGTGCGCGCTGGAACTTTGATGTATTCAGCGTAGGCTCCCCAAAGCCAAATCATGTTCTCACATAGGTTATACTTGCCTCTCTGGCACATGTTACAATGTAGACAAGGTGCACTGTTTCCGGCGCGAACTCTCATTCTCTTTTTTGGCCAGTCCAAATCTTCTCCGACTTCGACAACTTCCCCTGCCCACTCATGCCCGAAAATCGTGGGAAGCTTTATGATTTTCTCAATGTAACCTCTTTGGTATATTTTGACGTCAGTCCCGCATGTCGTAGCCGCCTTGATTTTAACAAGAACTTCCCCGATGCCGACGCCGGGCACGTCGACATCTTCAACCCGCAAGTCTTTTACTCCGTGGAGCATAGCTGCCTTCATTATCTATCACTCGTTGTGAATCACAACTTTCAAGCAGTCTTTGCTTTCTATTGCCGTCTTGAATGCTTCTGGAGCCTCAGTAAGCTTGAAACGGTGCGTTATCAGCGTCTTTAAGTTCAGTTTTCCAGATGCTATGAGTTCCAGAGCGGTTCTGGTTTCGAGATGTGACGTCGAATATGACGGAATTATCTTGATCTCGTTGAAGAAAAGTTCGTTCGGACTTACTTGAAGGAAACTGCCCGGAGCTGTCGGCGCAAAAACACAGAGCTTGCCGCCTTTGCGACAAACATTCAACGCAGTCTTGTAAGCTTCTACACTTGGTGCAGTAACGATTGCTATGTCCACCCCTCTACCATCCGTTTCGCTTTTCACAGTTTCCTCAAAATCGCCTCTTTCAGGGTTAACCACGACGTCAGCGCCCATTTTTCTCGCAACACTCAATCGATGATCAAAGAAATCGCTTGCAAAAGTCTTAGAGGCCCCATAAACCTTGGACAGTGCAACATGGATTAACCCCGTGACTCCGACTCCAATTACGGCCACTGCATCTCCCTCTTGCATATCACATTTCTTAATGGCTCTCAGGCAGCAGCCAACTGGCTCTATGAAGGTCGCTTCATCAAAAGAAACGCTGTCTGGGATTACTAAGGCGTCCAACTGCAGGTTCGGAGCTGGAACCTTGAAATACTGTGCAAAACCGCCTGGCTGTATGTTCGTTTCATGAAACTGCTTGCATAGAGTATAGTCTCCATGCTTGCAGAAGTGACACGTCAGGTCAGCCACATGGTGATGCACAAAAACCCTATCGCCAACCTTGAAGTCTTTCACTTTTCTTCCGAGTTCAGAGATGACGCCTGCAGGCTCATGTCCAAGGACTAGAGGTGCGCGAGGCTTAAGGTACCACTCCATAAGGTCTGAGCCACATATGCCGCACGCCCTCATCTCCACCAACGCCTCATCTTCTCCAATGCAAGGTACGGGCATTTCTTCCATTCGTATGTCTCGTTGACTATAATACTTCGCGGCCTTCATCATCGTTCAATCGTTTGTCAATCAACAAACACTTAAAACTTTCCAAGCCAAGCAGAAGACCCCGTGAAGTTTTGACTAATCTGCAAAAGCCACCGCGCTTACCGTTCATAGATCACATGGGACCTTATGTAATCCAATTGAATTGCTACTCTGCATCGATTTTCTCAAATTTCTCTTTTATTATGTGCAGAAACTCAGCTGCTGGGGCTCCATCTACAATTCGGTGATCATATGACAGGCTCAACATCATCGTAGGTTTGCTTTCAACCTTTCCATTAACCACAACCGCTCTTTCCTTGACAGTTCCGACACCCAAGATTGCAGCTTCAGGCGGATTAATTATAGGCGTAAAAAAGTCGACTCCGTACATACCCAGATTTGTGATCGTGAAAGTGCCGCCTGAAATCTCTTCCTTTGATAGTTTCCCATCTTTGGCTTTCACAGTTAACTCCCTCAAAATTGCGTCTATCTCTTTGATGGATTTCTTGTCAGCGTCTTTCACGACTGGCACGATCAAGCCATTCTCCGTTGCAACTGCCACGCCCACATTCACTGCTTCGAAAATTCTTAATGTATCACCTTCGAGTGATGAGTTGACAACTCTTCTTTCTTCTAGTGCAAGTGCTGCAACTCTTACGAGCATTGCGGTGTAAGAGACTTGGAGCTTGCTATGCAAAGCCAAAGCCCTTGAAACGCCAACTTCCATCACTATAGTACTGTGTGGAGCTGTTTTGAAGCTTGTAGAAACCCTTTCTGCGGAAGTCTTCCTGAGGCCAGTCAATTGGACGGTTTCTCTAATCTTGAGCGCCATTCCAAGGTTTTGATTGATGAAATCCTCAACATCTTTCTCTGAGATTCTGTTCTCTGTTCCAGTGCCTTTCACGAAAGCTAGGTCGATTCCGCGTTCTCTGGCCAGACGCTTAGCCGCCGGGGAAGCTAGAGTTTTCTCAGTCTCACTTGCTGCTTGGGATACCTCCGTTTTCAAGTCTAGCTCTGTGAGAGTTTCGTCTGGACTTGCTATGACTGCTAGCATTTGGTTAACAAGTGCGTTAGAGCCTTGTTCGACGAGAATTTTGCGTAAGACTCCGGATGTTGGTGATTCCAGATCGTACGTGGCTTTTTCAGAAACGATCTCGACGATTGGCGCATCTTTCTCTACTATGTCTCCTTCTTTCTTGTACCACTTGCCAATCATGCCTTCCTTCATTGTTAAACTCAGTTTAGGCATCACAATCTTAGTGACCATGCTGGACAACTTCCTTGACTGCTTCGATTATCGTTTTTTCGTTGGGTATCACATACTGCTCCAAAGGAGGACTGAACGGTATTGGCGTATCTGGTTCAGCCAAGCGTTTTATCGGAGCGTCCAAATAATCCAGTGCCTTTTCTGCAACGACAGCAGCTATTTCAGCACTAACGCCTGCGGTCTTGCAGTCTTCAGTTACAATGACTAATCGTCCAGTTTTCTTGACTGATCTAACTAGAGCTTGCTTGTCCAGTGGCGTTAAAGTTCTTGGGTCAATGACTTCCACGCTTAAGCCTTCTTTCTCAAGCACGGTAGCAGCAGCAAGGGCTTTGTGAACCATGTATGAGGTGGCAACGATTGTGGCGTCTGAGCCTTCTCGCCTCGTAACAGCTTCACCGAAAGGTATCGTATAATCGTGCTCAGGAACCTCGCCTTCAACAGGATATAGAAGCTTGTGTTCGCAGAAGAAGACTGGGTTGTTCCCTCTTATGGCTGTTTTCAAAAGACCTTTAGCATCTTGAGGCGTCGAGGGAATCGCCACCAATAGACCTGGAATGTGCATGAACCATGCTTCAAGACTCTGCGAATGGTGTGAAGCAATGTTTACGCCAGCCCCAAAAGGTGTTCTGACTACGAGCGGGCACTTTGCCTGCCCACCAAACATGTATCTTATCTTTGCTGCTTGGTTCGCGATCTGATCCATCGCTAGTGCCGTCAAATCTCCGAACATGATCTCCGCAACGGGGCGCATACCCGTAATTGCGGCTCCAACGCCAACTCCGACTATTGCCGATTCGGATATCGGAGTATCCCTGACTCGATCATCTCCGAATTCTTCTGCCAACCCCTCTGTAACCTTAAACGCTCCACCCCAGAACCTCCCTATGTCCTCACCTAGCAGGAACACGCTTGGATCCTTTCGCATCTCCTCCCTCAGTGCTTCACGAATCGCTTCTCGATAGGTTATCTTCCGCATATCCAAACCTCCCGTTTAAGCATAAACATCCTGCAACGCCTCTGTCGGCATTGGAAATGGGCTATCCAAAGCAAATCTGACGGCTTCTTCGATTCTGGTTTCAACCTCTTTCTCGACACTGACGATCTCGCTTTCTGAAAAGATGTTCCCTTGAATGAGTCGTTCCTTGAAAAGTTTGATTGGATCCTTGCCAAGCCATTCTTGCACCTCATCCTTTGGTCTATACTTGGCAGGGTCAACCCGCGAGTGCCCCCTGCGTCTATACGTTTTGCATTCGATCAGCGTCGGCCCCTCGCATCTTCTGGCTCTTTCCACAGCAATAGCAGATGCTTCGTAAACTGCAACAACATCATTCCCGTCAACCATCATGCCCGGAAACCCATAAGCTGATGCGCGATCAGCAATATTCTTGATATTCATAACTCTTGATTGCCGTGTCCCCATGGCATACAGATTGTTTTCACATACAAAAACAACTGGCAATCCCCACACAGAAGCAATATTCAAACTCTCATGAAAGGTCCCTTGATTTGAAGCACCCTCGCCGAAAAAGCAAGCCACAACTTGCTTCGTTCCCCTCAGTTTTGCTGACAAACCGGCGCCCACGGCTATGGGCAATCCAGCTCCGACGACCGCTGTAGCTCCCAACATTCCGATAGCAAAGTCCGCGATGTGCATAGATCCGCCTTTGCCTTTGCAGTAGCCAGTTTGCTTCCCCAAAATTTCAGCCATTGTCCGACTTAGATCAGCTCCTTTGGCTATGCAGTGGCCATGCCCTCTATGGGTGCTTGTTAAGTAATCCGTTTTTTCAAGAACGCTGCAGACTCCAACAGCCACAGCTTCTTCTCCTGCATATAGGTGAATAGTGCCTGGGACGAGATTTTGGCCATATAACTCGAAAACTTTCTCCTCAAAAAAGCGAATCTCAACCATTTTTCTGAGCATTTCAGCAAGTTTTTGTTTGGGCAAATCTAATGTCACTCGCCTTCACTTCCAAGAGCCTTTTCGTTTCAGTCGTTATAGACCCAGACGCTTTTATATTAGTTTATGATTTCCGAAAGATGAAGAGAAGGATGCTACCGAAATCTGCACACAAGAACCAGGTTCTCACATGTCTGGTTGCAGGCCTCATGCTTTGCACTCCTTTTGGCCTGCAATATTCGTTGGTCGGTCAAGCCACAAGTTCGACCTTCCTGAAGTATGAAGTAACCGACGCTTTCGCGGGTTGCATTCAGCACAATATTCAGATTCGTAACCCCACATCCTAGGCGATAACCGATGGGCGACTCACAGTTCCATTAATTGGAAACGAGACAGCACACCAATACACCGCTATTCAAGAGGTTTCATCCACCTTCGGGCAACCCACAATCCTAAGTGACAGCTCAAACAACACGTATGCGTTCTGGGAGAACATAAGAATAAGTCCGCGAGACAGCATTACGATGGAAGTAGACTATCAAGTTCTTTCTTTCAGTTCCAACTACATAATCGACCCGAACCAGACAGGCAGCTACAACAGAGACTCAGAACTGTACAGAACATATACTCAGCCGGAGCCCTTGATCGAGTCAAGCAACCCAAACATAGCTGCAGAAGCCCAGAGCATCACAGGTGGATGCACGAGTGCATATGATAAAGTGGTTGGAATATATGACTTCGTAATTAAGCATCTGCATTATGCTGTCCAAGATGAGGAGCGAGGAGCCTTATGGGCTTTTGAGAATGGAGTGGGCGATTGCTCTGAATACTCTTGCTTGTTCGTTGCACTGTGCAGAGCGGTGGGCATACCAGCAAGGATTGAAGCAGGTTTCGTCTTCCACTACGTGGGCGAAAGCACAGAAGATGGGCATATGTGGTCTGAGTATTTCTTGGAAAATTATGGTTGGGTGCCAGTTGATGCCACATGGCGACTGTTCAACTCAATTGACTGCAGACATTTCGCGTCAATCCAAGGAAAGCTTGAAATGATGTCATACGCAAACTACGTCTTTAACAGCACTCAGGATTCAGAAATTGAAGACACACAAACGGTCTATCTGAGATCTTGCTCGGCCAGTGAATTGAGCGACAATACGTTCATGCAAGACGTTCTGAAAACAGTTCAGAAAATGAGGCAAGCACAAGTCGCCATTTCAGCCGCCAAATTGCTTGGAGGCGCCTTGATTTTTCGCCCCGAGACAGATGGATCGGAGCAATCATTTCTTGAAAGCAAAATGGCGCTTGTCGAAGGAATTGAAAACTCTGAGGTCTCAAAACTCTTAGACTCAACCCAAGAAGCTGAAGCTGCCGCGCGAACAGCGTGGGTGGTCGTGGTTAAGACGACGGCCACATACGTCAGTATTCTTTTTGTCATTATGGTTTGCACGTTGGTTTTCCTCGCAAGACGATCGAGATGACACAAACTTGGTAGCAAAAACAATATAGAACTTAAAGAGAATTATTGGATAACGAGATTAACGCCCACATTTTGGGGACTGCAAATGCAAAAATCCTACTCACGATTACTCGGAATAGTCGGAAAACCCAACACTGGCAAATCAACGTTTTTCAGCGCATCAACATTGGCGCCCGCTGAGATTGCCAACTACCCTTTCACAACCATTAAGCCCAACAGAGGAATCGGGTACGTTCGAACGCCATGCGTCCATGAGGAATTTGGCGTCAAAGACAACCCGTCCAATTCGCTCTGCCTTGATGGGGTGAGACTCATTCCTATAGAGTTCATCGACTGCGCGGGTCTAGTGCCGGGTGCATGGGAAGGAAGAGGATTAGGCAACCAATTTCTAGACGAGATTAGGAGAGCAGATGCGCTGATTCACATCGTTGACGCTTCTGGGGGAACTGACTGCGAAGGAAGACTTTGCAAGCCAGGTGAACATGATCCGATGGAAGATGTGGAGTTCCTAGAACACGAGATAACAATGTGGATGGCAAACATAATAAAAAAAGATTGGCTTAAGATCGCCAGAACCGTCGAAGCTGAATCAAAAGACTTGTTTTCAATGCTAGAGGAACGCCTAAGTGGACTATCAATAAAGCGAAACCACCTTCTTGAAGCAATTAGAAAAACTGGGCTCACCGAAAAAGTTACCAGTTGGAACGAGGAGGAATTTCTGAAATTTGTCGATACGTTAAGGCAGATTGCCAAGCCGATGATAATTGGTGCGAACAAGATGGATCTGCCATCCGCCGAAGACAACCTAGAAAAGCTGAAAAAGTCAGGGCACATCGTTGTTCCTTGTTGTGCAGAAGCGGAACTTGCATTGAGAAGAGCAGCAGAAAAGCAGTTAATAGACTATAAGCCCGGAGACTGCAACTTCAAAACATTGAAACCTGAAACGCTCAGCGACACGCAGACCAAAGCTTTAGAAACAATAAGGGAGAAGATTCTTCTGAAAAACGGGTCCACTGGCGTTCAAGAAGCCGTGAACACAGCATTCTACAAGCTCCTGAACATGATCACAGTCTTTCCAGTTGAAGACCTCGAACATTTGTCCAATCACGACGGAAAGGTTTTGCCAGACGCGTACCTTGTACCGTACGGAACAACAGCTCGGCAACTTGCCTATCTGATCCACACCGAGCTTGGACAAGGCTTCATCTACGCGGTTGAAGCGAGGGAGAAAAAGAGAGTCGGAGAAGATTACTTGTTGAAGGACAGGGATGTCCTGTCAATAGTGAGCGCACACAGAAGAGCCTGACGTCACGCGCCGAATCGTCTCTTGCGGTTTTGGAAAGTACGAACAGCCCGCAAGAGGTCTATCAAGCGGAAATCGGGCCAGTAAACGTCTAAGAAGCAGAGTTCGCTGTAGGCAGACTGCCAAAGCAAGAACCCGCTCAGCCTCTCTTCGCCGGAGGTTCTTATGATCAGATCCGGGTCTTGCTTGGGAAGATGCGAAGTGTACAGGTATTTTTCGAATGTTTTCTCATCAACTTCTTCAGGCTTCATTTTGCCTGCATGTACTTCTTCCGCGATTTTCTTTGCAGCGTCAACAATCTCAGCTCTTCCTCCGTATGCAAAGGCGAAGTTCAGAAAATGCTCATCATAGTTCTGTGTTGCATTTTCAACGTCGGTTATGAGTTGCTGCAGGTCTGGCGGTAACATGCCTAATCGGCCGATGACTTTGACGCGAACTTTGTTGTTGTGTATACGCTCATCTGTTAGGAGATTCCGAAAGTTCTCGCCTGCAATACGCATTATCTCCCCAACTTCGCCTTTTGAGCGCTGGAAATTCTCCGTCGAAAAAGTGTACAGCGTAATTGACTTGACATCTAATCTGAGACACCAATCAACCAGTTTCTCAACTTTCTCGGCGCCCTTTGCGTGACCAGTCCATGGGTTAAGAGCTTTATCTGTCGCCCATCTCCGATTTCCATCCAGGATTATGGCTATGTGTTCAGGCCTTACACCGTTTTTGATCTGTCGCCACAGCCACTTCTCATAAGCCTTGTAAACGCCTGCAGCTGAAAGAATCGTCTTAAACATCAATCAGACCTCGCGCTTTCAAAAAATCTCTTGAGACCTGTCTTTCTGCTAATTCCAATTTCAGTCTTCTCCAAACTCCTCAGCCTGCTCTTCAGTGTCCTTGAAGAATCCCGCAGAAGATCTGTGGATTACGAATATCACGAGGACTGAAGCTACTCCTATTAGAATGCCCACGATTACGGAAAAGACAAGCTCATCGTAGTTGCCTCCGGTCAGCACGACAGAAGTGCCATCGAGTATTTGTCTTGACCAAGCGACAGTAACCATCAGAGCTGCATTGCGCAGTAACCTCGCGTCGTGCTCAAGATACCAGCGGATAGCTCTTCCGAGCAAGGCTACGCAAACGCCTACGACCAAAAGATCCATAGATCCCTGAATGAAGTGGCCAGTGATCGGAGGTAGAACCGAGAGCCATCCCGCAAAGTCAGATGGTGACCCCAGCTGAGGCAAGGCAATAGAAGCATTTGTCCACCCCAGATATGCTCCTATTACTATACATAGCGCTCCTGCGCCTGTCGAGAACCCTGAAATCTGAACGCGGAGGGGTGGAGGAGAGTACTCTTTGACCCACCTGTAGAAGCTTTTAGCTGCTTTGTCGGCGCCGAAGCCCCTTATGACCATCACTGTGCTTAGGATTAGTACGAAGAATATCCAAAAAATGGAGAGAAAGTTGAAAATGGAAAGTATCCCTGCGACGAGAATTAGCAACCCGGGTACACCTAGCAGTAGACGCGAGAAGCGTGGGTTATCCCAGATCATTTTGAGATATCGTGAGAAAAGTGCGGCTGTTTCTTCTATTGATTCACTGTGTTTTATGATTATTCTGCTAACCGACGTCACTGGCACGCGAGACTGTATGAGAGGCAGAACAGCCTCATCAGAGTATCCATCCACGACCAAGATGATCTCCGTTGCAGAAAAAGCATCCAGCAACTGTCCCAGCTCTGCAACTATTTTTCTGTCTGCAGTGACACCGCCAATCTCAGATCCTGAAATAGCGGCAATCTCGAAGTCTTCTTCAGGTTTACTTTCATTCTTCAATTTGTCATATATCCGCATTGCCTCAAACATCGCATTCGCATCTGGTTCTTCGGGATCACTTAGAGCCAGCTTAATTGCGGCTTCAAGGTTCTTTTTCCTACCAACAACAGGTGTCTTAACGCCTGCCTTTTTCTCCAAATCGTCGTCTCTGTCCACACACAAGATGAGAATTCTTTTTTGCTTTTCTTCATTTTTTGCGTTGACCATTCTCTTTCTCTATTCTCCAAATCATTCTAGGCATGTCTAACTTTAATCTTGTGTTCCCATTCCTTTTTCTGCCAGTATTTGAAATTCTTCCCAGCTCAGTTTCTCGCCGTGTTTAAGCTTCGCTCTTGCCTGTTTCTCTATTTCTTTTCGTATTGTTTCTTCGTTCTGTGTTTTCTCTATGCTCTCTTCCCGACTTATTTTATCTTTCAAGCAGCGCATCTGTTTCACAGTCTCAACAATATCCTCGCGGATCCACTTTGCTTTCTCCCTTACTTGCATAAGTGATTGATGCACTGCATCAGCAGTTGCCTTGGTTTTTCTTGACTCTTCGATTTTTGCCAGCATTTTCTGATGGTTCTCTTGGCCTTTTCGAGCTATAGCTGTTAGCCTTTCATGGCAAAGCTCGCTTCGGGCTTCAAACGTCTTGATCTGGGCGTGCAGGTCAGCGATTTTTTGATTGATTTGTCCGAGCTTTTTGTGAACGTTTATTTGTGTCTCTGTTTGCTTGACCTGCTCGATAAGGATTTTCTCGTCTTCAAGACTCAAATGCGTGGTCTGTATCTTCCACTCGATACTTTCAAACTCTTCTTGTAGTGACTGAAGGCTTCTTGGAGGCTTCCTTTTGGCCATGGACCATGCTTCTTCGCGCAGCCCTCTTAACTCTTGGATTTTCTCATGTATTCCTATTTTCATTTCGTTACGTTCTTCTTTGAGTTTCCTGACTTCTTCGTTGGCTCCATCTCTTCCATCCCTAAGCTCCTGAGCATCAATGCGCATTCCCTGAAATTGCTGGTTGCGCTTGTCACGTTTCTCACCCAGTTCGTTTGCTTCCGCGTCGATTTTGGCTTTCTGCTCCTTCAGAATTGAGAGTCGCTTATTTAGCTCTTCGATTTTCTGTTTTTCCGACAACATTGTTTTCCTCTTTGTCCACTAAGGAACCTGTTTGATTGGGTCTACTCTCGATTGAGGCCCCAACAACTTTTCCATGGCAGCATGAACGATCAGGATGTACTCCGTCATTCCAGTATTATTCGCGCGTCAACCGTTTTGGCGCCTTTCGGATAGACCATTATCGGGTTCAAGTCGAGTTCTTTGATCTCTTGATGCTCTGTGACTAGCCTAGAGACGTTCAAGAGTATTCTGACTATGGCATCTATGTCTGCTGGAGGGGAGTTTCTGTAGCCTGTCAGGAGAGGGTAGGCTCGCACTTCTGTGATCATTTCGCAGGCTTCATCTTCTTTTATAGGCGCAATTCTGAAGGTTACGTCCTTCATAATCTCGACGAATACACCGCCCAGCCCAAACATTATTGCTGGGCCGAATTGTGGATCCTTAATTGATCCGATGATAATCTCAGTTGAAGACGGCGCCATTTCTTGTACTAGTATGCCGACTATTCTGGCTTTGAGCTTGTGTTTTCTGACGTTTTCGATTATTTTTTTGTGGGCGGCTTTTACTTCGTCTGCATTTTTTAGATCGACTATTACGCCGCCTACGTCTGATTTGTGGATGATGTCGGGGGACACTATTTTCAGAACTACTGGATAGCCGAGTTCGCATGCGTATTTGACTGCTTCTTCTTCATTCATTGCCAGTTTGAACTTGGTCGTTGGAATTCCGTATTCGATGCAAACGTTCTTGGCTTCAGTTTCTAGCAGTTGTTTTCTTCCTTCTCGAAGGGCTTGCGCGAATATCTGTGAGGCTTTCTGAAATGTCATTTCCAAAGCACCATCGATCCATATGAGCTTGAACTTTTCTATTTTTGTTCGAGTATTTAACACAAGCGATGAGATCTACGATCGACTTTCGACGATGTCAAGTCTCTTGAAATCACGATGGTGTTACAGGTGGCCATCCGCTCTGATAGTCCCACAGAAATATTTCTTCGTCAGCTACAGCATATGCGTCTGAGCTTATGTCTATCCGTGTCCAATTATGTAAGGTGGTATCCAATTTCCACCATACCCATCCGTGAGTAGCGTTCCCGGCCAAACTGTCGATCGATTGAATGTAAACACCGAAACCAGCAGCCGTGTTGTAGGCTACGTTTGCGGCGCCTCTTGTCACTCTGAACAGCGTCATTCCTGTTAATGCTTTCGTGCCGTTGTGCCATACTCGCGTGTAGTTGCCATAATCTATGCCTACGTCCACGTAGATGGGTATTCCGCCTATTCTGTCAAGAATGTCCGTGTACTGAAGCCAATAATAGCCAGCTGAGAAAGACGCTACTATAGTCCCCACTGCAAGAAGCATAGAAAGCACTGCCCACTTATCTCTTAGAAACGTCAAATTCTTCACCTCCAACAACTCTCAATATGGCTGAAACTGTTGGGAAGCAGCCAAGTCCGAAGAAAAACGCGTTGCTAACCAAGTGAACAAGCCCTAATGGAACAAAACCGAAAATTACAGCGACCAGAATGTTCCAACCGCTCACGTATCCAAAAACGATGTTCGTTAGTGTATCATAGACAATCGTCAGAAGCATTCCAAGAATTCCGAAGAAGACACTCACATTGATTCGCCTATGCCCAAATCCATCAATCCCATTTTGACTTAGACCCTTCCTCACAAATGCGCCTGCGATTCCGTAGATTGATTCTGAGAGCATCGTCGAAAGCCATATGGGAAGCGAGAAGCCTATAGGATTTATCGAACCATAGACTGCCCATGACAATATTCCTATTAACGCTCCTGCGAACGGTCCGAAACAGAAACCACCAACAAAGACAATAAGGTCCATAAGTTTCACGTTAGACAACGAAATCATCGCGTAGTTAGTGCCTATTGAAAGAGCAGTCAAGACTGCAATTACTGCTATTTTCTTGGTGTTCACGTAGGTTGGATGGATTATCCATCCATATAACCTTTTCGAGTCCCAGAAGCAGATTGAAAAGGGCTATTGGCTACGACTACATGAACACTTGAACATAGGCTATCTAGGATACCGCGAGTAACGCGTACACTTTCGCGTCACTGACAAGGTTCTTGATTTTGGCGTACTCGTTTGGTTGATGTGCTATCTCATCTATTGTGCTCCAGACGACTGCCGGAATCCCTGCTTCTCTGAAGTACGCTCCACATGTTCCCCCGCCTATTCCTCCGACCTTTGGCGTAACGGCTCGGACTTCCTTGATTGCGCCCTTTATCATTAGAACTATTTTTGCGTCTGGGTCTGTTGGCTTAGGGGCAACACTCTCGTGCAATAACTCGAAGTCTATTTTGGCATTCGTCTTCTTCGCGAACTCATTAGCTAGTTCTCTGATGTCGGCTTCAACTTCGCTTATGTCGTAGTCAGGGAGTATCCGGCAGTCAAAGTAGACGAAGTCCTCTCCTGGGATGATGTTGATGGCTTCGACGTTCTTGTCTTTCTTCGTTGGCTCAATCGTGCTTTCAGGTGGGTCAAAATACCCGTTTCTTTTTGAGTACTTTCTGTGCAACATCTCGTCTAGAGCTAGGGCGAATTTCATCCCTATTCGATGAGCGTTCAGGCCCTTTGCTGGCATGCTTGCATGAGCTTGCTTTCCTGTTGTTCTTATTCTGAACCAGATAGCGCTCTTCTCAGCGATCTCTATGAAGCTTCCATCCTCTCTACCGCTGTCTGGCACTACGACTAGGTCGGTTTTTCTGAAAAGTCCTTGTTTTATGAGGTGTTGGATTCCATACTCGCTTCCTTGTTCCTCGTCAGCTACGAATGCTAGGGCCACCGTTCTCTTGGGTTTGATGCCCAAGTCCTGCAGAGCCTTCATGGCGAATATGGACGCTATCATTGATTGCATGTTATCTTCGCTGCCGCGACCGTAGATTCGTTCATCTTTCACGACGGGTTCATAGGGCTTCGTTATGGTCCATGATGATTCTTCTCCGGGCGGGACTATGTCCAGATGTGTGATTATCCACAGTCTTTCTTGATTGTTTTCTCCATTGTAGTATGCGACTATGTTTGGTCTCTTTTTCGATGGGACTCTTTCATCTCTTGCGTCAAAATGCTCTATTTTGTCGAACTTCATGGTTGTCAGCAGTTGTACTAGTTTTTCAGCTTTCTTCAGCTCGCCCGTTCCGCCGCTTTCTGGGGCTATTGCTGGAATGCGGATGAGTTCTTTGAGAGCTTCTATCATTTGATTCGTTTGTTTCTCGATTTGGGAGAAGATTGTTTGGTTTTGCATTTGGGTCCCGTGTAGCCTTTGCTATAGGAATTGAACTGGTCATGTTTAACAGTTTTGTTAATGTGAGGAGCGACTGGAGGTGCTTCGTTGTTTATTGATCGAGTTCTGAAAGCGCTTTCAATCTTTTGACGATGTTGGGATGTGTTGAAAAGACTTCCGCAATTCGGTCCGGCGTTGAAACTCCCTTCGAAAGGATTTCCTGCACAAGGGCTTGATCATTGGACGATGCAACAGCTGAAATGCTCAAGGAATCTGTTTCGGCGCGATCGGGGTCAGTGATGAAAAGAGCTTTGAAGGAAGTCAGACTCTGTTTTCCCTTTCTATTCCTTCCCATGCTCTTGCTCGCTTGGACGATCTTTGCAAGCCCAGTTGATAGCTTTTTGGAGCCGCCCTCAACTGTGCTGGCGCTATGTCTGTCTGCGTAGTACTCTCGAGTTCGACTTAGGTAAAGTGTGAATATTGTTAGAACATAAGAGAAGGCCATGAGGGCAATGCCTACCGCTGCTCCGCCACTGCCTTGGTCTCTTTGTTTGCCATATGAACCTGAAAGCATGAGGGAATAGCCGACGTACGTGAACAAGGCTGGCAAGAGCGAAACAAACATCATCACTTGAACATCTCTGTGTTTCAGATGCCCGAGTTCATGTCCGATGACGGCTTCAACTTCGCCTGGATTAAGCGTTTTCAGCATTCCGTCAGTGACGGCAATCCGGTTGCCTGCAACCGGCGACCCGTACGCGAATGCATTCGGAATCGGGATCTGCGCAAGCATCAGCTTCGGCTTCTTTATGCCACTCTTCCTGCTGAGCTCCTCAACCACTTCATGGAGTTTCGGATTCTCATCTTGCGATATTTCTCTCGTACGATAAAGAGCACCAATCAAATAAGGTGACATGAGCCACTGGAATATGTTGAAAGCAACGACCAAGACGCCCAGCGTCACCAGATCAAAAGTACTGAATAGTGTCAGAACTACTCCGAACACCAATGTTGAAAGCCCAATTATGATGGCTAGTGTGCCTACCATAGATAAACGGAGTTTCCAGATACTCATTGTAAATGCACGTAAATGTCACGAATCAACCAGTATCTTATATCTCTTGCTATGCAGTTTTCTGATATTAGCGCGTGCTGGCAGTTACTGTTGACTTGATCTGTTCTCGGTTGTCCAAAAAAGGACGAATTCGACAAAGGATGGCGGGCCCGACGGGAATTGAACCCGTGACCCCCGGATCTCTCTGCTGTGTTCTTAGGCTTAAGAGTCCGGTGCTCTAGCCTGACTGAGCTACGGGCCCACGAACCTTTTCAGTTATGCAATATGTCCCGCTTTTATAAGTTTAGCCTTGTGTGCTCGCTTCATTTCTCGCTTTCCGTGTTTGATTCGGGGTTGACTACGCCAAAATAGACTCTTACGTGAGGCTGCAAGAGATAGACAAGAATTGCTGCTCCAAGCACAAGCACGAGGATCTTCAAGACAAGCCATGCATCAAATAGCAGTCTATCAAACACCGAATTCAGAATAATGGCATTAAGCGACGAGAATATCCCAACCAATGTTGAAGCGAAGGTTACCACCCATGCCCACATTCTTCCGCGGCAAAGTCCAATGGCTATAACGAGGTACAAAGCAAACATGATTATGACAAATACGAAGATCCCGACAAGTATAAGCGCGTTTCCGACGAGGCTTAGAATGGAATCTCCAGCACCATACCCAAACAAAAGGCCCATCAGAATGGACAGAAGTACCCCTGAGATCACGTAAATTGCCGCGACAAAGGTTACTCCTAACGGTCTATCCCCAGCATTCGCTCTCGAAAGCAGAGTCTTCCATTTCTCGCTAATATATGCAGTTGAGCAAACGCCAAAAACCCCGAGTAGGACAACAAGCATGTTGAACAAGGACAAATAGGGAGGCGCAGAAACCGAAAGAGGAAGACCTAGAATCCCGCCGATCCAAGGAGTCAAAAGGCTCAGCACCCCACCGATCCAACGACCAACAACGCTTCCAGTGATCAGAGAAAAGATGATGCCTGCGACGTTCCCCATGAACCTTTTCCTGCATACTGAATAGAGAGCGGCAAAATATGGAATGGAGGTCAGAAGGAAGATGTTAAAACCCCATATAGTCAGGGCAACGCTCATTTCGACGATTGAGTATCCTAGTTTGGGATAGATGGATGTGATCGACTGGATGAAGGGTTCGTAGAATCCGCCGAACAGAGAGAATGCTAGCGTTATCAAGAGAACCTTGGTGTCAATCAATCTCAAGTTGAACCTGGTTGTAGACAAAAAATCTCCCTGGACACCTTCAGCTCCAAGAAGTTATAAACTTAACCCCTCACCAGACAAGCGACAAAGTGCAACACTGAACTAGCGTCTTCCAATCTGTTATTAAAGCACGTGTGCATCGTGAAACCTCACTGGCTTTGGCTTCTTCAGCAGTCCCTTCAGTGAGGATCAACAGTTTTAAGTTTCAAGACCAAATGTCACTTGTGAGGCTGACCCCTTGAATGAGCTTGTCTTCGTCGGGCTTGGTTTACACGATGAAAAAGGCTTGAGTTTACGTGGCCTTGACGAAATCAAAACTGCCGATGAAGCTTTCATCGAGCTCTATACGAGTTTACTGCCTGGTTTCTCGCAAGAACGTTTAGAGAAACTCTCTGGCAAAAGGATTCAGGTTCTATCAAGAAAAGAGATTGAAGAAGAAAATGGAGGTCTCGTGTTGGAAGCCGCAGAAAGAGGAAAAACAGTTCTGCTCGTCCCAGGCGATCCATTGATTGCAACTACGCACATAACGCTCAGAATAGAGGCTGAAAAGCGGGGGGTAAAGACGCGAATAGTTCATGGCGCATCAATAATATCTGCCGCCGTCGGATTGTCAGGTTTGCATAGCTACAAATTTGGGAAAAGTGTTACAGTACCGTTTCCAGATGAAACACCCTCTACTACACCTTACGAAGTCATTAGACAGAATATGGAACTCGGGTTACATACCCTTTGTTTTCTCGACATGAAAGCAGAAAAAGGACGTTATCTTGGCATCCATGACGCGTTGAAAGCATTGCTTGCAATTGAGGAACGAAAAAAAGCAAGAATCGTCACGCCAAACACAGTGGCAGTAGGCATTGCGAGGGCTGGAAGCAGCGAACCCGTCACAAAGGCCGATTACGTGAGAAAACTGCTAAGCTATGACTTTGGAGACCCACCACACTGCATTATCTTTCTGGGAAAGCTTCATTTCATGGAGGCAGAAGCGCTCATCCAATTTGCAAAGGCTCCAAAGAAACTGATGGAGACTACTCAATGACCACCCAGACGCTTGTTTCGAAATACATAGCATCAGCTGACCAAGTTCTGGAGAGAATTCAGTTGGTGGAAACCCCTTTAAACGTGAATGTAGAAGACATCAAGAAGACTGTGACACACGCTAAGACGTATTTAGACGATGCCAAATACTATAGAGGTATTCAAAAATTCGACGTGAGTCTAACGTCTGTTGCTTACTGCGAAGGCTTGTTAGATGCCTTAAGATTCATTGGAGCTGTGAAGTTTGAATGGCCAACAAAACCACAGGAAGACAGAGAAAAGTAGTTCTGGCTTCAGGTGTTTTTGACCTGCTACACTTGGGGCACGTGAGGTTCTTGGAAGCGGCAAAAGGGGCTGGAGGGCCAAACGCAAGGCTTGTGGTAGTCGTTGCAAGAGACGGCACTGTGGAGAAGCGGAAAGGTGAGAAGCCCGTTATGCCTGAGAATCAGCGGTGCGCTCTCGTTGAATCTTTGAAAGTTGTTGATTGTGCCTTTCTTGGTTCTAAGGATTTTAACATCGGGCAAGCCATTGAAAAGATCAAGCCAGATGCAATCGCGATCGGATATGATCAAGAAGGCGTAGAAAGACTTGTAAGAGACTATGTTGAGAGAAAAGGACTTAGGACGAGGATTGTGAGAATTGGCGAGTTCGGAGAGGATGAACTGAACAGCTCATCTAAGATCAAACAGAAGATAATAAAGGGTTTCAAGAAATGATCTCCCTCAAACTATCGTCAAGGTATGGATTAACGTACGTGATCATCGCATTGAACGTGCTCGTCTACGTCTACACGGCAATACTTGGCGGAGACTTCATCAACATAGGTGAGAAGCCTCTCCTGTTGTACGGGCAGGTAAATTTGTTCGTGGTACATGGCTGGTACTGGCAGCTCTTCACATCCCTGTTTGTCCATGCCAACATCATGCATTTGGCAGGTAACATGTTCTTCTTTCTAATCTTCGGCCTGAGAGCTGAAGAGCTATTCGATTCAAAACAGTATTTGCTGATCTATTTCTTGAGTGGGTTAGCAGGAAACTTGCTATCATTTGCCGTCGCTCCTTATTCAGATATCCCAGATGTTGGAGCTTCAGGAGCCATCTTCGGAGTTTTCGGTGCCTGCATTATCTATGTTGGAAGGTCGATCGGGCGATCAATAATAGGTGCCTTGGCTTTTGCTTTCTTTCTCTTGCTGATGAGTGCTGGTCCCAACGTCAATAGCATGGCGCATGTTGGAGGTCTGGTCATAGGACTACTCATTGGTTACGCGTTAGCGACAAGACGCAAGACTAGGACGGGTTACGGGTTCAACTACTCATACTCAGTCAACGCAGGACATGGTCCGTGACAGCATTTCCAAGATAAGCCCTGATGCAAATTCCGACGACAGATCAGGAAGCTATGGAAGAGTGAGTATTTCCACTTTCACTTTGTGCCCATCTCTTAGCCCTAGGTGCTTTCTCAGCGAGACTGGGGCGATAATCTCCAGTACTGATTCATCATAGTGGCTTCGCAGAGCGGAAATCAAGGCGCCTTTTGCCGCGTTTTCTATTATTATGGGGTAGCATTTGACTGGCCCAAAAGTGCGGTCGTCACTTGCGAAACCTCCGACTTCTATTGCTGGATAGGCTTCTAGCTCTTTGTGAGTCGCAATATCATAATCGGTCGTCAGTTTCAAGTTAAGCGTGCCGGGGTAGGGATCGAAACCCAGCTTCTCCATAAACTGCTTCCGATACGGCTCTCTTGCTATGTAGTAGGCGCCTTCACCTAGTCCTGTGAAGACCGTGCCTTCCAAGGTTACCGAGGGGGGATACTCGGCCTCGATCAGGAAGCGAAGGTTTGAATACAGATCCTGCAGCTCTTTGATGCCAGAGTCAGTGATCTTGATAAGGCAACCTTCAGCAGTGATGGTCCGCTTGATCCATCCCTTGTTTTCCAGTTCTATGAGGTAGCGTGAAGCTGTTTGCTGGGATAACCCTAGCTTGCCAGCTAGGTATTCGGTGGAGATTTTGGCTGTTCTCCGGTGTGCTCCCATTTCGGCGAGTTTCAGCAAGGTGAAGAGCTGTCTGCAGTCTGGGGTTTTAGTCATTTGCAACCCTAGTCTCAGTTGGTTTAAGGAGTATTTTGGTTCCATATTTAAGGGGTTTGAGAAATCATCCTATGCCAACCTGAAGGGCGAACGAGCACGGTGCGCGTAAGTAGGATAACATGTGTGAGAAGTTCAGAGATGCAATACTGGCAGGAAAGCGACAGCATCAAAGAAAATCTAAACGTGTCTAGACAGACAATGCTAGAGTGGAGATTTCTCCCGAAGAAGCACTATACTAAGGGTGACTTCCAACACTACCAAGGGTTAGGGAAACTTGTTAACGTTTGTAAGAAATGTCTCCCGATGTGGGACTTTTGAGGTCTGTTTTCTCCGAACACTACATGAGCTTGAACAGTGTTACAAATATTGATGGTTTGTCACCTACTTGAGTGACTAGAATCTCTGCTGAAAGGCGGGATTGCATGGTTTTTAGCGTTTTCTTTTGGTTTTTGGCTTCAACTTTGTGAAGATCGCTGTTAAGATTGCTATTAGAGCGATGTAGGGTAAGATTGGTTCTGCTCTTGTTTGAACTTGTATTGAGAATGAGTAGCCTCCAACTGGGACGGGTGCAACCGCTATGCGAGCAGCGTCTGATTGTGCCGTGTTGGCTTTAGCGTCTGTGACTTTAAGGTATACGTAGTAGATTCCGCTTGTGGTGGGTGTGAAAGTCCATGTGTTTGATGTTGCTCCTGAAACTGGGGCAGCGTCTAGGTACCATTGGTAGCTGTATGGGGTGTATCCGCCTGAAACTGTTGATGTGAATGCTACTGATTGACCTACTAGTATTGATGCTGACGTTGGAGAAATCGA
>Ga0315281_10000032_pt1 | contig 162809 bp, 143 predicted proteins | sample YL17G07_0_MG_FD_204540 | JGI IMG/M metagenome (GOLD analysis project Ga0315281, IMG submission 204540) | Sediment microbial communities from Yellowstone Lake, YNP, Wyoming, USA - YL17G07_0 | ecosystem: Environmental > Aquatic > Freshwater > Lake > Sediment | place: USA: Wyoming | collected...
GCCGGCGCCAGGGAGCGTGTTGACCACGTTCCACCACATGTGCTCCATGCCCTGCTGGTCGGTCCAGAGCGTCTTGCACGCGATGGAGCACGTCTGGCAGCCGAGGCATTTGTTCAGGTCGAAGACCATGGCCAGCTGGCGTTGCGGAGTCGGCGCGCGATCTGCCATCAGGGCCTCCTCCACCAGCGCAGCGGCCACGCGATCGCCAGGTACAGTCCAGCCGCGATGGCGAACGACACCGCGGTCGCCGGTATCTGCGTCAGGTCTCCGCCGAGCGGGAACGGCGCGTGCAGCACCGTCGAGAAGATGAAGTTCATGGTGTCGTGCCACGCCGCGAGGTCGCCGGGGTTGATCCAGCCGTACGCGAGCACGCCGGCGCCCCACGCGAGCCACGCGACCGCGGGCTGCGTAGCCGGGACGGCTGCGCGGGCGAGCACCACCGCGAAGAGCGGCAGGAAGACGGACGCCAGCAGCAGCGCGGCGTCCTCCACGCGGAGCGCGTCGGTGACTACGATGCACGCGCCGGCGATCACGCCGGCGGCGATCAGCGACGGGCGGAACCAGCGATATCCGAAGCGGCCGCCCGCCATAGATGCGGCGTACAGGTTCGCGGCAACAGCGTTCGCCTGCAGCGCAATGACGATGAGGATCGCGGCGGCTCCGATCGGCAGCGCGCTCATGAAGCCGGCCACGTCGTGCGCGCTCACGGTGAACACCCACAGGATGCCGACGATCGCGTACCACGCAGTCATCACGCCGGAGCCGAGGAACGCGCCCATGCCGGCGTCGCGCCGCGAGCGCGCTGCGTACGCGTAGTCGGCGACGACGGGCAGCCAGAGCAGCGGCATGGCGGCGATGAGGTCGAACCCTTGCGCGTGCGTCGGCCAGCCGCCCATGCCGTCGGCGTCGTGGAGGATGGGGATGCCGTACGTGGTGATGCCGGTGAGCGTGACCGCCGCCGCGAGGACGATGCCTATCCAAACCGAGAACCAGCCGATCCAGCGCTCGACGAACACGCGCGCCGGCAGCAGCGCCAGCGCCAGCGCGAGGGCGCCGAACGCGATGCCCCACGTAGTGGCGGATCCGCGGATGCCTGGCACGTGCGCCGCGACGTTCGCGGCGAAGGCCAGCGTGAACGCCGCCCAGACCACGTGCCGCAGCAGCAGGATGACCGCGATCAGCGGGCCCGCCGGCACGCCGAGCGTCGACGCCAGCAGTCCGACGCTGTTGCGCCGGTGCGTCGCGGCGACGTAGGCGACGCCGCCGAGCATGGCCGCGCCCGCGAGGCTGCCGGCGATGCTGACCGCGATCGCGTCGCGCAGCCGCAGCGCCGGCACCAGGTAGGCGCCGGGCACGAACACGAGCAGGCTCATCGACAACGCGGCCCACAGCAGGACATGGCTGCGCGCGCCGAGGGCGCGCGTCTCCGCGAGATCCCGTGCGGCGGGAGGCGAGGTCAGCCAGCGTGCGGCGTTAAGCACCGCCATAGCGCGGCTCCTTGCTCATGCGTGGGGAGATCTCCGGGATCTCCGTGATGATCCGCCCCTTGGGGTTAGGGTCGCCCTCGCCGATGACGTCGACCGTGGCGCAGATCACGTCCTCGTCGTCGACCACCGCTTCCGCGATGATGGCCTCGTGAGGGTCGGAGTCGGCGCGGCCGAGGTTCCTGCAGATCCGCGACTGCCCGTGCGACGAGATGTCGAACACCGGTCCGACGAGCATCGCGGTCACGCCGTACTTGAGGTGCTCGCGGCCCTGGATCATCGTGGGCAGCCCGTGTCGCACCCACGCTTCACCGACTGTGATCGACTGGTCGAAGCCCGCGGGCACGTTCCAGCGGCGCTCGTTGTGCGAGGGGTTAATCAGCGTCTCGACGCCCATCGCGTCGACGCGCTCGATCAGGCTGCGGTGGAACGCGTCGTAGCAGACCAGCGTGCCGAGCCGGCCGATCTTCGTGTCGATCGGCATGATGTCGGCGCGGTTGCCCGAGCTGAAGCCGAACCGCGGCTCCGTCGGCGGCGCGAGGTTGATCTTCGGCGTGCGGCGCAGGCAGATCCCGTTGGGGTTGAAGAGGTACGACTGGTTGTACACCGCCCGGCTGACGATGTGCCGCCCTTTCACAGCTTCATCTTCGATGTGCGGCAGGTAGATGCAGCCGGCGCAGATGTAGACGCCGTACTCGCGGGCGAGCGTCGAGAACGTCGAGACGTAGATGTCCTCCGCCTCGAGCGCCGTCTCCAGGAACACCGCGCGCATGGGCGAGGTCCGGAACTTCAGCAGTGCGCGGCTGAACCGCGGGAGGTTCCGGGGGACGGCGCGCATGAACACCTGGAAGATCGTCTTGGCGTCGCCGATCTGGGCGAACGTCTGCGGGACGAAGGCGAGCGGCAGGCCGATGCCCTCCGGGAAGACGACCAGCGTGGGAAGCGAGAAGTCGGCCTTCTCCGCGGCGCGCGCCATCAAGTCGGCCATCTTCTTGTAGAAGGCCTCGGCGTTCGCGTAGTCGGACATCACCGGCTTCGCCTGGATCGCGACGAGGTTGAGCTTCATCCCACCTTCTCCACTTCCACCGATACGGCGCGATCCACCTGCTGAGGCACCCAGTTCCAGCGGTAGTAGCGCAGGTGGCCGTAGCCGCCGGCGAGATGGAGCCACTTGATCAGCCCGGGGATGGCGATGTCGTACGACTTGCCGCCGGGATACTGGAACGCCTCCCAGGCGTGGTAGACGATCACCTGCCCCGGGCGGCACGACGGCGTGGCTCGCGTGCGCACGTTGAAGGACGAGAAGTCGTTGCGCACGTGCACCTCTTCGTCGTCGGCGATGCCGCGCGCCTTCATGTCCGCCGGGTTCATGCAGATCGTCGGATGGCCGCGGTGCGTGCGCGAGAGCACCTTGTTCAGCACCCACATCGAGTGGATCGACCAGCGCTGGTGGCCGCTCGTCATCACGAGCGGGAAGTCGCCGCCCATCTTCGGCGTTGGCTTATGCGTGGGCAGCGCCTCTCCGGCTTCAAGGAACCATTCGTGGTCGATGTAGAACTGGATGCGGCGCGCGTAGCTGGGGTACGGCAGCTTGTCGTCAACGTGCCAGCTGAGCGGGTTGACGGTCTTGTCCGGCTTGATGTCGGTCGCCTGGTTCTGGCCGACGGCATCGACGCCGATGTGCGTGAAACGCACGATGCCCTTCTTGCGGAACGTGCCAAGCGTCGTCTTCTCCGGCAGCGCCCCCGCCCGCACCGTGTCGTCGATCATGTCCTGCGCGAGCTTGTCCTGGTCGTTCGGGCCGACCTTGCCGCCCATCGAGAAGCGATCGAGCAGGCCGTTGAACTGGAACGGACGGCCGCGGCGGTCCGTGTACCCGTCGATCTTGCGCTTCCTTGCGCGCTCTTCGATCTTCTGTGCCAGCAGCCAGTTGATCTCCCACTCCGGCTTCGCTTCGCCGGGCGGTTCGACGGCCTTGTCCGTGAAGACGAGGAAGTTGAGGTGCGCGGTCGGGAAGCGGAAGTCCGTCTTCTCGTAGAAGGCCGCGCCCGGCAGGAAGATGTCGGACTGCCGCGCCGTGGCGCTCATGCGGTAGTCAATCGTGATGACCTTCTTGAAGTTCGGCCACGCGTTCTCCAGCAGCAGCTTCGCGCCGCCGCGCGTGCGCCGCAGCGTGTTGCCGCACGAGCCGAAGAAGACCTGCGGAGTCTGGTCCTTGGCCGGCTGGATCAGGTTGTCCCACCAGCCCTTGTCGATGGCCTCGTTGAAATACTCGTCGAACGTCCGCTTCATGCCGGTGTCGCCCCATGCGCGGTTGTTCCAGACGTCCTTGTAGCCGGCGTGCCAGTACCAGAAGAAGTGCGGCGGTACGAGCATGTTGCTCATGGGCAGCGGCGTCAGCGAACTGTCGCGTGCCTCGGCCCGCTCGACGGCGACGGCCAGCATCTCGGGCGAGAGATCGGGATCGTCCTTGAGCGCTTCTTCTTCGATCTTCAGCTGGTTGTCCGCCATCTCCATGAAGCCTTCGAACCCGGGCTTCCCCTTGATGACGGTGGCCATGACGAGCTGACTGCTGTTGTGGCCGCGCAGGCCCGTGCCCTGGCGCCCGAAGTTGCCGGTGAGCGCGAGCACCAGCGCCATCGACCGCTCCATCAGGTCGCCGTGGTAGTACTTCGGCGTGTTGAATCCCTGCAGGATGTGCACGCGCTTCGCCGCGGCCACCATGCCGGCAAGGCGGCGGATGGTGTTGGGCGACGCCCCTGTAATCTTCGCGGCGAGCTCGGGCGTGTAGTCCTGCAGGTGCTCGCGCAGCACGGCGAACACGGGCCGCACCTCGACCGTAGAGCCGTCGGCGAGCTTGACGCTGTGCGCGCCCTCGAGCGCGGGGTCGATGTCGCCCAGACGCAGCGTCTTGCGCGACGCGCGCGCGAGCGAGTCCGTCGCGCTGTCCCAGAAATAGAGCTGGTCTTCGCGCCCCTTGCCGTCGACGTCCGGCTGGCGCAGGTAGCGGTTGGTGTCCGTCCGCACGAGCAGTGGCAGGTCCGTCTGCTCCTTCACGAACGCGGCGTTGTAGGTGCCTTCGTCGATGATGATCTTCGCCACCGCCAGCCCGAGCGCGGCGTCCGTGCCCATCCCCACCGGCACGTAGAGGTCGGCGTGGATGGTCGATGCGTTGTAGTCGGGCGCGATGGAGACGACTTTCGTGCCGTTGTAGCGCGCTTCCATGATGTAGTGTGCCGACGGGATGCGCGTGTACAGCGGGTTCATGTGCCAAAGCAGGATGAGGTCGGCGTGGTACCAGTCGTCGATCGAGCTGGCGAACTGGAACTTGCCGAACGTCTCATACAGGCCGACGTTGAAGTCGGAGGTCAGCGCGTTGCTGTCGAACACGGTGCCGCCGAGCAGCCGCGTGAGCCGCCAGCTCGGGATCGCGCCGTGCACGGTGCCGCCCTCACCTGTGCCGTACTCGTGGATGATGGATTCGGGCCCGTGGCTCTGGACCGCGTCGATCATGCTGTCGGCGACCTCGGTCAGCGCCTCGTCCCAGGTGATGCGCTCCCACTTGCCCTCACCGCGCTCGCCGGTGCGGCGCATGGGGTAGGTGATGCGCTCGGAGCCGTACATGACCTCGCTGAAGCAGCCGCCCTTCTGGCAGCCGCGCGGGTTCATGTCTGGCACGCCCTTCTCGACCTGCGGGTAGCGCGCGGCCTGTTCTTCGCGGAAGACGACGCCGTCCTTGGTGTAGACGCGCCAAGAGCACGAGCCGGGGTAACAGTCGACGAGGTGCGTGCCCCAGGTGACCTTGTCCCAGGTCCACTTCTGGCGATAGAGGTCCTCGAACGACGAGTAGGTGCGCGCGGCGACCGAGGCGATGCTGTCGAAGTTGGGCAGCGGCAGCAAGCGGCTGAGCCCCAGGGCGGTGACGACCGCCCCGCTGCCCTTGAGGAATGTCCTGCGGTTGACGCGTGTCGTCATCCGTCACCTGCTGAAAATATTAGAAACCCAGCCGTCGTCCTGTACCGGCGTCCGCTGGCACCGCCGTTCGGGGCGGGACCACTCGCTCATCTCATCGCCTGTATGGACGCCGGCTGGGTTTCAGACCCCGGCCTCAAACCAAATTGTTGTTAACGCTTCGCGATTGCTTTGGGCCCGCCCACCTCCACTGGGTCGCGCGAGAATGGCTCGAACAATGTGTGCCAGCGGTACACGATGAGCGTATCCAGAAGTTCGGACTTACCGCCGCTCCGCACCTTCGCGAGTTCGCTCTGCATGGTGTTCATGGCCTTGTGTACACGTGGGCCGAACAGCCGCTCGAGGTACTCCATCGGGATGCGTGGCGTCTCGGTGTCCAGGCTTCCATCCTCCTTGAGCCGGTACGGGCTCATGGGCGGGATGTAGAAGATGTTGGGCTCGGTGCCGTACTCCGGGTGCAGCGGCAACGCCACCTCCCAGTCGTACACCAGCTTGTGGATCGGCCGGTCGACGTCGTTCAGGTGGCCGACGAAGACGAGCCGTCCGGGGCACTGGCGGGCGCACGCCGGCGCGACGCCTTCCTCCAACCGGGGGAAGCACATGATGCAGTGCTGGCTGACCTTCTTCACGTAGTTGAAGTAGATCTTCTTGTACGGGCACGCCTCGGCGCAGAACTGCAGGCCGCGGCAGTTCTCTTCGTCGCGCAGCACGGCACCGTCCTGCGGGCGCTTGTACATCGCCGAGCGGGGACATGCTTCGAGGCACGAGGGGCGCGTGCAGTGGTTGCACAGGCGCGGCATGTAGAAGTAGTAGGCGTTGGGGTATTCGCCCGCGCCCTGGTCCTCGTCCCAGTTCGGCCCCCACGTCGGCTTCTTGCCGAGCGGCTGCAGGTGCACGGTGTTGCCCTTGCCCTGGTAGAAGACTTCGTCGTAGTTGAAGTCCCAGCCGCCGCCGAACTCCTCGCGCGTGGGGAGGATGCCCTCCTGGGGCACGCCCTCGCGATAGCCGCCGCCCATCTGCTCGTAGTCCTTGGGGGCGCCCTTGCCGGGCTGGGTGTTGACGGTCATCCACCACTGGTAGTCGGTGCCCTCGTCGCGCGTCCAGAGCGTCTTGCAGGCGACGGAGCAGGTCTGACAACCGATGCACTTGTTGAGGTCGAAGACCATCGCTACCTGGTTTTCCGGCCGGTGTGTGATGGCCGCCCTCGCGGCGAGTGCCTTTCCGGACGACGCCTTTCCGTCTGACGCCTTTCCGGCCGCCTTGCCGGCTGGGGCCTTTCCGTTCTTCGGCATGGCTGGTCTCCTCCTACGGCTCTAGTGCGAGTTCACGCCACTGGCGTGAGTACGATCGCAGGTCGCCACGTTCGCGGTTGCTGCCTTCCCACACCGTGAAGCCGGCCTTGACCGTCTTCCCGGGAGCGAGTTTCACGTTGTCGGCACCCTTCGCCTTCAGCTCGCGGCTGACGACGACCGACCAGCGGCTGTCGTTCCAGACGCCGCGTCCGGCGATTGGGGTGTCCTTCGTCGGCGTGTCGGTGCCCAGACCCTGCGCCACCAGGTTCTCGCCCTCTTCGAGGTCGGCGCGCCAGTACCAGGCGTTGACCTTCGCGTCGGGCGCGCCCAGCGTGACCAGCGGCGCGTCGCCGTTGGTCGGGAAGACGACCGCGGCGGCGTCCGGGAACTGGCGCTCCGCGAACTCCTTGTTCTCCGTGTCGTCGTTCCACTCGAGGCGGATCGCCAGCCGCTCGCCATCGTGCGCAGCCCGCACCGAGATGGCGCGGACCTTCCCGACGAGCTTGTCCGCCCAGACCGTCCGCACGTATCGCGACGTCTGCAGGTGAACTGGCATGCCTGCCAGGTCCACCACCTCGCGGTCGATCTTCTCCCAACCCTTGGCGTTGGGGTCGAGCAGTGCCGTCGCATTAGTTACTCTCTTCGCGCGCATGCTCACACAGTCTCCTTTCCCGACGTTACGCCGATCTTCCTCACATCAAGCCTGATCGCCCGGTCAATCGGCACGGGCTGCCAGTGGATGCCGCGGTAGCGCAGGTGGCCGTAGCCGCCAGCGAAGGCGAGCCATTTGACCATGCCAGGCTCGATGTTCGCCGGGTCGTACCAGTTCTCGAACTGGAGCGGCTCGAACCCGTTGTAGATGATCAGTTGGCCGGGACGCACCGACGGAGCGACGCGGAGCGCCACCTTGATGCAGCCCATGTCGTTGTACAGCTCGACGACCTCGTCGTCGGTTACACCGCGCGTCTCGGCATCGGTCGTGTTGATGTAGCAGAACGGGTGGCCGCGGTGCGTGTTGAGCATGATCTTGTTCGTCATGTTCATCGAGTGGATCGACCAACGCGGGTGGCCGCTCGTCAGGTGGAACGGGTAGTCTCCGCCCTGCGCCGGCGTCTCCTTGTGCACGGGGAACTCTTCGCCCGCTTCCAGGAACCAGTCGTGGTCGATGTAGAACTGCGCGCGCCGGGTCAGTGTCGGAAACACCACCTTCTTCTCGACGTGCCAGCGGAAGGGAGCGTGAGTCTCGTCGTCCTTGATGTCGGATGCCTGGCCGATCGCCATGGGCGACATGCCCCAGTCCTTGAAGCGGACGTAGCCCTTCTCCTTGAACGTGTCGAGCGTGGTGCCCTCCGGCAGGTTGCCCATGACCACGCTGTCGCGCACCATCTCGTCCAGCACCTTCTCGGAGCTGTCGAAGTGGCCGTTCATCGTGATCCTGCTGACCAGGTCGTCGAGGCGGCGCGGCATGCCGTGGGCGTCTGTGTACTGGACGAACTTCCGCGCCTTTGCCCGCTTCTCGATCTTCTTCGAGAGTTCGACCGCAATCTCGAACTCCTCCCTGGACTCGCCGCGGGGCGCCACCGCACGGTCGGAATACGTCAGGTGCATGATGTGCGGTGTCGAATAGCAGAAGTTGGGCTTCTCATAGTGGTGCGCGGCGGGAAGGACGTAGTCCGACCACATCCCCGTCGTGTTCATTCGCGTGTCGATGCTGATGATGCAGCTCAGCTTCGGCCAGAGGTTCTTGAGCAGCATGTTCTGGCCGCCGCGCTGGCGCCGCAGCAGGTTGGAGCCGACCTCGAAGATGACGCGCGGCTCCTGCGTCTTGGCGGGCTGCATGGTGCCCGTAAACCAACCCTTGTCGATCGCCTCGTTGAAGTACTCGTCGAACGAGCGCTTCATCCCGACATCGCCCCAGGTCTTCTTGTTCCAGATCTCCTGGTAGCCGCAGTGGTAGTACCAGAAGAACGCCGGCGGCACGGTGCCGCCCATCGCCGCGCCGCGGTACGCCATCTCGTGCCCGATAATCTCTTCGGTCATCGTCGGGTCTTCGGCCTTCATCGCCGCGATCATGGTGTCGCGGCCCGCCATCGCCTGCCGCGTGAAGTCCTGGCCCGGCATCGGCTTGTTCGGCGCGAAGAACTGGCCATCGAACATGCCCACGGCCCACGAGCGAGCGCCCGTGCCCTGCTTGCCCCAGTTCCCTGTGAGCGCCAGCACCAGCATCATGGAGCGTTCCATGAGGTCGCCGTGGTAGTACTTGCCGGAGTTCCAGCCCATGAGCATGCGCGTGCGCTTCTTCGCCGCCTTGCGCGCGATGGTGCGCACGAGCTCCGGATTGGTGCCGCTCAACGCCTGCGCCTTCTCAGGCGTGTACTGCTCGTCGAGCATCTTCTTGAGTAGCGCGAAGGCAGGCGTCACCTTGACGGTCTTGCCACCCTTGAGCTTGGCCTTGTACACGCCTTCGAGCGCGGGGCTGCGGCGCTTGAGCGCGAGCGTGCCGCGCGGCGCTTCGACGATCTCACCGGCCTTCTCGTCGAACCAGTAGAACTGGTCGTCGCGGCCACCGTCGACGTCGCTCGCGCGCAGGAAGCGCTGGTTGTCGAGGCGCACGAGCAGCGGCAGGTCCGTCTGTTCCTTCACGAAGTTCCAGTGGACGAGGTTCTCCTCGATCAGCACCTGGCACATGGCGTTCGCCAGCGCGACGTCGGCGCCGATCCGCACGGGCACATAGTAGTCCGCGTGCGGCGCGGTCGGGTTGAAATCCGGCGCGATCACCACGACTTCGGCGCCGCGGTAGCGGCCCTCGGAGATGAAGTGGTGCCACGGAATGGAGGTGTAGGCCGGATTGATCTGCCAGCAGAGCATCAGGTCCGTGTGGAACCAGTCGTCGCAGCTCGCGGCCGGGTCGAACTTGCCGAACGTGATGTAGATGCCCGGCGAGAAGTCGTTGATCTCGGCCTGCACGTCCGTAACGGTGCCGCCGATGTGGTTGACGACCGCACTGCCGTAGATCAGGGACTGGGTGCCGCCTTCGGCCGGCTCGCCGATGCGAATGACCGACTCGGGGCCTTGCTCCTGGATGGCGTCAATGATGTGGTCGGCGATCTCGGTGAGCGCTTGGTCCCACGAGACCTCTTGCCACTTGCCCTCGCCGCGGGCGCCCGCGCGCTTGAGCGGCTTGAGCACGCGCTCCTTGCCGGTGAGCAGCTTGTGCCAGGAGACACCCTTCTGGCAACCGCTCGGGTTGAAGTCCGGCACGCCCTTCTCGACGGTGTCGTACGTCCCGGACTGCTCTTCGCGCCACACCTCGCCGTCTTCGCCGACGTAGACGCGAAAGGGGCAGTTACTGGGGTAACAGTCGACGCAGTGGCTGCCCCAGGTCCACTTCTTCCACTTGATCTGATCCCGGAACCGCTCCTCGTCCGGCCGCACGGTGATGCCCGCGACGGTGCGAGTCACCAGGGCGGTCTTCGCGCGTCCGTTGGAGGTTGGCTTCGGCTTGCGCGTCGTGGTTTGTGCCATCCTACCCTCACCTCTCTTGGGGTCGGTACCTGAATTGGGGCTTAATCTAGCAGTTGCTAGAATAAGCTGGTCAGAGCCGGATGGCCTGAGCCGGACGGTCCGGACGGCCTAGGACTTGTTCCTGTGCCGAGACGATACGCGGGGGCATGGGGGCGGTGAAGTGCGATCCGGGCTGTCAAGGGGGGCCGTCTGGCCCTTATCGGGCCGCCCCCTCCCGGACGATAATCGCGGCGACCCCGGCTTCGCCTACTCCAGGAGGAGCCATGGTTCCGCGTGCCCAGCCTAGCGCCACCGCCGCACCCGCACTCCGCCGGCTCACAGCAGCTGAGTCGAACCCCAGCAGCGAAGAACCGTACGCCTCCGCCGAGGCCGTCTACCGCGACCAGTGGTCGTGGGACCGCGTCGTCAAGGGCACCTGCAACCAGGCGGACTGCATCGCCGCCTGCACGCTCAACCTCTTCGTCAAGGACGGCATCGTCTGGCGCGAGGAGCAGAACGCCATCTACGAGGCGTCGGGCGACCACCTGCCGGACTTCAACCCGCGCGGCTGCCAGAAGGGCATGGTCTACTCCGACCTGATGTACGACGCCACGCGCATCAAGTACCCGATGCGCCGCGTCGGCCCGCGTGGCTCCGGGAAGTGGGAGCGCATCTCGTGGGACGAGGCGCTCACCGAGATCGCCGACAAGGTGCTGGACGTCGTTGCCAGCGACGGCCCCGAAGCGATCGTCTACGACATGGGAACGACGAACATCGACTTCGGTCCGGGGACGCCGGCCCAGTTCCGCCTGACCGGGCTCATCGGCACGACATCGCTCGATGAGTGGGCGAGTGTGGGCGACCTGCCGATGGGCGCGATCCAGACGTGGGGGCTGTTCAACGCGGACGGCACCTCTGACGACTACTGCAACTCCGACTACATCATGATCTGGCTGGGCAACCCGGCGTACACGCGCATCCCCGACGCGCACTTCATGCTGGAGTCGCGCTACCGCGGCGCACAGATCGTGCTGGTAGCGCCGGACTACAACCCCACGGCCATGCACGTCGACACCTGGGTCAACCTTCGCACCGCGACAGACGCGGCGTTCGCGCTGGGCATGGCGAAGGTGATGATCGACGAGAATCTCTACAAGGTCGACTACGTGAAAGAGCAGACGGACTTGCCGTTCCTGGTGCGGGACGACGACGCGCGCTTCCTGCGCCAGTCGGACGTGGTCGCCGGCGGCAACGAAGAGATCTTCTACGTCTGGGATGCCGCGACGAAGTCGATCCAAGAGGCGCCGGGCACGATCGGCCATGCGACGGGGAGCATCGCGCTGGGCGACCTGCGCCCGGCGCTCGAAGGCGCGTACCAGGTGACGCTCGCCAACGGCAAGGCCGTGACCGTGCGGCCAGTGTGGGAGCGCCTCCAGACGCTGCTCGCCGACTACACGCCGGAGAAGGTGCAGGCGATTACCGGCGTCCACCCCGACACGATCCGCTCGGTCGCGCGCGGCTACGCGAAGGCGAACGCGGCGTCCATCTTCGCGTCGTGGGGCGCCTGCAAGCACTACCACATGGACCTGTTCCAGCGCTCGATGATCCTGATCTCGGCGCTGGGCGGGCACACCGGGAAGCAGGGCGGCGGCCTGCGCATCGGCGCGTGGTGGAACATGCCGCTGAACTATGACAAGGGCCAGCTCGCAATGATCGGGCAGGCGGCGGCGCCCGGCCAGCGGCCGAAGGTGCGCGACATCGAGAAGCTCATGAAGACCATGGCCCCCAAAATGTCGAGCAGCGCGCCGACGATGGCCTGGCTGTATGCGCACGACGCAGGCTATCGCAAGGTCGTCAACAACATGGCGTTCCAGGATCCGGCGCTGCCGAAGCCGGTCGGCGAGTACGCGAAAGAGGCGTTCGACAACAAGTGGATGCCGGTCGGTCCGAAGCCCAAGGTGTTTCTCTTTACGAGCATGAACCCGCTCCGCCGCTGGCCCGCGCCGCACATCATCCGCCAAAACCTCTGGGAAGAGCTCGAGATGATCGCGGTGTGGGAGTTCCGCATGTCGAGCTCCGCGATGCAGTCGGACATCATCCTGCCCGCCGCGGGCTGGCACGAGAAGCACGGCATCAAGTTCACGCAGTCGCTTGTGCCGTATATCTGCGTCGGCGAAGCGGCCGTCGAGCCGCTGTACGAATCCCTGCCCGAGTTCGACATCATGGCGCGGCTCGCAAAGAAGATCCAGGAGCGCGCGATCCAGCGTGAGGAGACGCCGTACGTCGATGCGCTGGGCATGAATCACGACCTCACACACATCTACGACAACTGGAGCATCAACGGGGAGTTCAACGAAGGCGACGCCGCCAAGGCGCTGGACGTCACGATCAGCATGTCGCAGCCGCTGGCCGGTGTGTCGTGGAAAGAGATCGCCGAGAAGGGTGCGATTCACGTGAAGGCAGCGGGCAGCTACGGCCCGATCACGGCAATCTGCTCCGACCTCAAGGACGACGACGCGCTGGCGCCGCTGCGCTGGTTCGTGGAGGACAAAGAGCCGTGGCCGACGCTGACCGGCCGGCAACAGTTCTACCTCGACCACCCGTGGTACATCGACGCGGGCGAAGCCCTGCCCGTGCACAAGGAGAACCCGGATAGCGGCGGCGACCACCCCATCGAGGTGACGGGCGGCCACACGCGGCATAGCATCCACGCGATCTTCCGCGCGAACAAGACGCTGCTGAACCTGCAACGTGGCGAGCCGGTTCTGTACATGAGCGAGAAGGACGCGCTGGAACGCGACCTCCACGACCACGACCGCGTACGCGTGTCGAACGAGATCGGCAGCTACGTGGTGCACGTGAAGCCGTCGCCGGCCGTGCAGCCCGGCCAGGCGATCATCTACCACGCGTGGGAGCCGTACCAGTTCGAGAACTGGAACAGCAGCCAGAACATCGTCACCGGCGCGTTCAAGCCGCTGCACATGCTGGGGGGCTACGGCCACCTGTCATTCCGTCCCATCCTGGGGCAGCCGAGCCACACGCCGCGCGCGCAGAGGGTGCAGATCGAGAAGATCGGCGCCGCAAGCCAGAACGGAGGATCATGATGAACCAGACGATGGAAAGGCCGTCGGCGGTGGCGCAAGCGTCCGCGCTGTGCGTCACGCTCGCCGACGGCGAGGACGCGGCGAACATCTTCGCGAAGCTGCTGAAGCAGCACATCGAAGGCATCGTCGAAGGCGATCCCTCGAAGGCCGTAGCCGCCGCGAAGATCCGCGGGAAGCTCGGCCTGCACTCGACCGAGCCGGATGCGTTCGTGACGCTGGTGTTCGGCGGCGACGGGCTGACGATCAAGAACGGCTTCGATGCCGATCTGGACGGCAGGATCACGGGCCCGCTGAAGCTGCAGACGGAGACGTTGATCGGCGTTGCGAACGCCTACGTGGCGATCGTGAAGCGCCAGCTCAAACTCGGCATCAAGTGGTCGCGGCCGCTCTTCACGGCGCAGACGTACGCGTTCCTGAAGGTGCCGGAGTCGATGCGCCCGCCGAAGGCGTAGCTGCGCTGCCGCGCGTCAGCCGGCGGCGGGAGCGTTCGCGATTGCGGACTTCACGTACGCGAGGTCGGCCCGGATCACCGCGTTGACCAGCGCGGCGATGCTCGCGTAGAAGGGCGTCGGTTCGAGGCCGGGCAGCTTGCGGCAGAGCAGCGGCCACCAGCGGCCGGGATGCCGCTCTAAGAAGTCCCGCTCGGCGCGGAAGATCGCGACCGGATCGGCGCCGCGCGCGACTGCCGTGCCTTCAAGGAACGCGAGGACCTTCATGAACTCGAACTCGATGGTCACGTGATCGGGCAGTTCGTGCGTGGCCCCGTCCATCTTCAGCCCGAAGAAGCGGTAGAAGCGCAGCACGTCTTCCATCGCGCTCTTGCGTGCGCCGCCCCATTCGCCGTCGTACAGCGGGCATGGCGGTCGCACGGTGCCGACGTCGAAGAGGCGGATATACTCGCCCTGGAAGGAGATGTAGTCCTCCGCGGCCGCCAGCCCGGCGAGCGCTTCCGCCGCGGCCACCTCGTACGGCAGGGACGACAGCAGCGCCTCGACCTCGTCGCGGAGCACGCCCGCCTCGACGCGTAGGTGGAAGTCTCGGCTCGGGAAGTCGAGCGCGTCGGCGAGCAGGCCGTACAGCTCGGAGCGAGCCTCGGTGCCCTCGTCCACGGGCGGTGCGTCAAGCGGCGTGGTGGTGGTCATGGCTGAATCTCCAGTGGCTGCCAGACAGGTACGTAGGCCTTGAGCCCGCCGCGCTCCTTGTTCGCGCCCTGCCAGACCGCGAACGAGCACTTGTGCTTCATGCCGGGCGCGAGCGGCACCACGAATGCCGCAGGCAGGTTCACGTTGAACGGCCGGCTGATCACGACCGACCAGACGCCGTCGCGCCAGGCGCCCCGGCCGCGCAGCGGCGACTCCGCATGGCGCGTCGTGGTGCCGCGGCCTTCCGCCGTCACGTAGTACGGCGTCTCGACATCGCCCCGCCACAGCCACATGTTGACCGGCTTCGCGGGGTCGCCCATCTGCTCCATGACGGCATCGTCCTTGAGCGGCAGCATCACGCCGACCTGGTCCGGGAAGTCGGCCATGTCGTTCGGTTTGCTGTCGTCGGTCGCGTCGTCCCACGCGATGCGGAAGAAGATGGCGTCGCGGTTGTGCGCCGCGGCGACGCGCAGCTCCTTCGTCTCGCCGTGCTTCAGTGCGGCCCACTTCGTCTGCACGTACTCGGAGGGCTGTAGCAGGAGCGGCGTGGCGAGCAGCTGGATCGCCTCGGTCCGCACCCCGCCCCACTCCGCGGCTTCGGGATCGAGGAGCGTGTCGCTGGGCGCGGAGACGCGGGCAGAGGTCACCATGGCGTGTTCGCCTCCGTGCGCTCGCTGACAAGCGTGTAGTAGGTGCCGCCGGCGCAGGCACGGCAGAGCGGGCCATCGTCGCCGTCGATGTGGCGGTTGTCGTTCACCTCTTCGGCGCAGACCGTGCAGCGCACGCGCATGGCGGGCTTGCCGGGCTTGTCGAACTCGCCGAGCGTCACAGTCACCGCCTGGACCGCGAACAGCTCGCCGTCGCTCATCGCCCGGTACGCCGCCATCTGCGCGTCGCGGTGGCCGAGCGCCGGGTAGATCGTTGCGGCGCGCTCGCGCGAGTCCGCGCGGGCGACGACACGCACGGCGGCGCCGGTCTCGGTGTCCAGGAAGGTCGCCGCGAGCTTGCCGTAGTCGACGATCTTCAGCGTGCGCTTGCCGGGCTTGCAGCCGGTGACGGTGAGCACCGCATCGGCGCCGCAGCGGTCGATCTCGACCCAGCAGATCAGTCTCTTGGTAGCGCGGGGATTGGCGATGCCAAGTTCGCGGCAGCCCAGCAGCGCCAGGCGGACCCCGAGCAGCTGGCCGGGGCAGATGTGGCCGTGGAACGCCTCAGCGTCCCGCAGCGCACGCTCCAGCTCCGCCTCGCGGTCGTCCTGCGTGCGCAGCCAGGCGACGATGCGGCGCGCGACGCCGGCCGCGTCGCCGCGCTCGAAGCGCGTGTCCGCGGCGTCGCCCGCGTCGCAGCCGATGACGCCCAAGCGCTCGCCGGGCTCGGCGTCCGGCGAGCGGTCGTCGTCGACGCCGGGCGCGAGGACGAGGAAGTACGGCGTCGCCACGTCGTGGAAGCCTTCTGCGAGGATCACGTCGATGTGGTCGCCGACGCGGTTCGCCAGCTCGAGCAGCCCGGGCTCTTTGGCCCGGGCTTCGAACGTGGCGAGCTTGTCGGGCGACACGACGGTGACGAAGTCGGCGCCGGCGGCGGCGAAGCGGAAGGAGTCCTTGCCCTTGCGGTCGAGGTCGACGCGGTGGTGTGCGTGCTTGAAGGCGGCGATCCGCAGGTCCTCGGCGCGCAGCAGTCCCACGACGTCGCCCATGAGCGTCGTCTTGCCGGACCCTGATCTGCCGATGAACCGAATAATTGGCGCCATCGTGCGGCCACTATCACGCCGCGCGCGCTGGCGCGACTAGGGCCGATCGTCGCGGCTGCCCGGCCAGCCGACGGCATGTGGACAGGCCATTCGGCCCCGGCGAGTGGCGGTACGGCCCTTGCCGGGCCCGGGGCACGCCCCCAAAGTAGTCGTACCCGGCCTCCTGTGGGAGGCATGACATGGCAACGGTAGCGAGGCCCAAGCACTCGGCAGACCACGCGTCGATCACCGAGGCGCGTCATCGTGACCGGTTCAAGTTCGACCGCGCGGTCTGGGCGAGCCACTGCATTGACTGCTATCCGGGCAACTGCCCGTATCGCGTGTACCTCCGCGACGGCAAGATCGCGTTCGAGGAACAGGCGGGTACCTTGCCGGTCATCCAGGCCGGCGTTCCCGACATGAACCCCATGGGCTGCCAGAAGGGCGCCGGCTGGAGCCATACGCTCACCGGCGGCGAGCGCCTGCGCCACCCGGCGAAGCGGGTCGGCGCACGCGGCTCCGGCGAGTGGCAGCAGCTCTCGTGGGAGCAGGCGTGCGACGAGATCGCCGACGGCATCATCGACGCCATCCAGGACCAGGGCCCGGAGTCGATGATCGCGCTCTCCGGCTGCAACCTGAGCACGTGGGGCGCCACTGCGCGCGGGCGCTTCTTCGGCCAGATCGGCGGCCTCACCACCGACCTCAACGCCGAGATGAACGACTTCTCGCCGGGGCACTACCTGACGTACGGCAAGTTCGACCCCGTCAGCAGCACCGACGACTGGTTCCACGCTGATGTCTTCTTCATCTGGTTCTCGAACCCGGCGTACACGCGCATACCCCACCAGCACTACATCACCGAGGCGCGCTACCGCGGCGCCACCATCGTCACCGTCGCGCCGGACTACTCGCCGTCGGCCATGCACGCGGACTATTACGTCGGGGTGAAGCCGGGCACGGACGCGGCGTTCGCGCTCGGTATGGCCGCGACGGTCATCGAAGAAGGACTGGTGCACGAGAAGTTCGTGAAGGACCAGACCGACTTGCCGCTGCTGGTGCGCGACGACAACGAGCGCCTGCTCGTGGAGGCCGACCTGAAGGAAGGCGGCCACCCGGAGCAGTTCTTCTGGCTCGACGCGAAGACCAAGGCGATCGCGCCAGCGCCGCGCGACACGCTGAAGCTGGGGAAAGTTGACCCGGCGCTGACCGGCAAGGTGAGCGTCAGGCTGAAGGACGGCACCAAGATCACCGCCAGCCCCGTCTACGGGCGCATGGTCGCCCGGCTGAAGGACTACACGCCGGAGAAGGCGTCCGCGATCTGCGGCGTCGACGCCGGCACGATCCGCGAGCTCGGGCGCAAAGTCGCAGGCGGCCGCACGAAGACGCTCGGCAGCCTGAACAACGCGGGCAAGTACTACCACGGCGATCTCATCGAGCGCTCGCAACTCCTGCTGCTCGCCCTGACCGGCAACTGGGGCCGCAAGGGCACCGGCGTCCAGGCGTGGGTTGCCGCGCTCTTCGACGGCTGGTTCATGTCCATGGCAAAGCCCGCCGCCGGACCAGAGATGACGAAGATGCTCTACAACGGCTACCAGTCGTTCGTCGCGGGCGTGCGCGCCGAAGATCCGACGATGACGCAGGAGCTGGCGACCATCGAGTTCACGAAGCGGTCGGCGAACAACGGCGCTACGGGCTGGGTGCCGCCGGTCTTCCTCTGGTACAACCACGCCGGCTTCAAGAAGAACTGGAACCAGGCGAGCTGGCACGACGAGTCGATGCCGCGCACGTTCGACAGCTACTACAACGAGGCGCTGAAGCGCGGCTGGTGGGCGGGCGTCCCCGGCAAGGCCGTCGAGCCGCGCGTCTTCATCGAGTGCGGCGGCAACGCGCTCCGCCGCACGCGCGGCGGCCGCAAGATGCTCGTCAAGCACCTGTGGCCCAAGCTCAAGACCATCGTGACGATCGACTACCGTATGAGCGCGACCGCGCTGGAGTCCGATTACGCGCTGCCGATGGCGGCCCAGTACGAGAAGATCAGCTTCGGCATTCCCAGCACGCACACGCTCAACCTCACCTTCTGCGACAAGGTCGTGGAGCCGGCCGATGAGTCGAAGTCGGAACTGGAGATCTTCGGGATGATCAGCCAGGCCGTCGCGCGCCGCGCGAAGGCGCGCAACTTCCTCACGTACAAAGACGGCTCCGGCGCGGAACGCCGCCTCGACGACCTGTACGAGCGGTACTCCTGGAACGGCGGCTACGCCCGCAACGGCAACACGCTGATCAACGAGGACGCGCTCGCCGACGAGATGATCAAGGACACGATCGTGACGGGCGCGTTGCCGGAAGGTTCGAGCTTGGAGTCCATTCGCGACAAGGGATTCATCCGGTTCACCGGTCTCGGCATGACGGCCCGCGGGCAGGGCCAGGCCAGCGACGTCGAACCCGACAGCACCTTCACCCCGTTCCGCAACCACACCGAGAAGAAGTACCCGTACCCCACGCTGACGCGACGCGCGCAGTTCTATATCGATCACGAATGGTTCATGGAAGCGGACGAGCACCTGCCGCGCCACAAGGAGCCGCCGAAGGCCGGCGGCGACTACCCGCTGCTGATCACCAGCGGCCACAACCGCTGGAGCCTCCACTCCGTGAACATCGTCAACAAGCTGATGCTGCAGACGCACCGCGGCGAGCCGCACCTGGTGATGAACCCGAGCGACGCGGCGGCCCGCGACCTCGAAGACAACGAAGTCGTCGAGGTGTTCAACGACATGGGCTCGTACCGCACGCCGATCAAGACGTCGCCGTCGGCAAGGCCCGGGCAGATCATCATGTACAACGGCTGGGAGCCCTACCAGTTCCCGAACTGGAACGGCCCGTCCGACATCGAGCCGGGCATGATCAAGCCGCTGCATCTGGCGGGGGGCTACGGCCACCTGAAGTACTGGCCGAACGAGTGGCAGCCGGCGCCCGCTTGCCGCGGCACCCGGGCGGACGTGCGCAAGATCATCGTCTGATACGGCAGCGGCGCTGCCGCCAAGGGAATCTGTAGCAGAACAGGGGCACGGTACCGTGCCCCTGTTCTGATCGTTCTGCCGGATGGGTCCCAGTCGGAGCGCGATGCTCCTGCCGGCTCAGCGGCGGCTGCGCCCGGCCGGGCGGGCCTTCGGCTTCGCGGCCGCCTTGCGGCGTGGCGCCGCCTTCGTTGGGGCCGCGCCGATCTCGTCGCGGATCCACGTCCGCGCGGAGACCGCCGACGGCAGTCCGGCGGTCGTGATCGCCAGCAGCACGACGTGGTCGAGTTCCGCGCGCGAGATGCCGGCTTGGCGCGCGATGCGCGCCTGCGCGCGCACGGCGCCTTCGAGCCTTCCGCCGATGGCGATCGCCAGCTTCACGAGGCGGCGGGTGCGGTCGTCCAACGGCCCGGCTTCGTGCGCGGCGGAGCCGAGGGCCTCGTATGCCTGCGCGACCGCCGGGAAGTCGCGCGTAAAGTCCTGGAACGGCTGCGGGATGTCCTTCTTGGCCACGGCAACTCCCTTTCTGCTCAGGCGCCCGTCCGGACGCGCTTCTCGATATCCACACGCACGCCGCGGTCGATCGGCACCGGTTGCCAGTGCAGCGCGCGGTACTTGAGGTGCCCGTAGCCGCCGGCGAAGTGCAGCCACTTCACCATGCCGGGTTCGACGTTCGACGTGTCGCGCCAGCCTTCGTGCTGGTACGGCTCGAAGCCGTTGTACATGATTAGCTGCCCCGGGCGGACGGACGGCGTCACGCGGGCCTCGACGAAGGCCTCGGAGGCGTCGTTGTGTATACGAATCTGGTCGCCGTCGTCGATGCCGCGGGCCGCCGCGTCGGCGTCGTTGATGTAGGCCGTCGGGCCGCCGCGCTGCATGTTGAGGATGATGCGGTTCGTCATGTTGGTGGAGTTCGCGCTCATGCGGGGGTGCCCGCCGGTGATCTCCAGCGGATAATCGCCGCCCTGCGCCGGCGGCTCCTTGTGGACCGGCAGTTCCTCGCCGGCCTCGAGGAACCAGTCGTGGTCGATGTAGAACTGCGCGCGCCGCGTCAGCGTGGGGAACGGCTCCTTCTTCTCGGTCTGCCAGCGGAACGGCGAGTGCGTCCTGTCCGGCTTGAGGTCTGACGCCTGCGCCAGCGCCATCGGCGAGCGGCCCCAGTCGGTGAAGCGCACGTAGCCGGACTCGCGCAGCGACGCCAGCGTCGTGCCCGCCGGGATGGTGCCCGCGACGGCGGAGTCGACGACCATCTCGTTGATCACGGTGTCGTCGTCGGCGTAATAGCCGTCGCGGGTGAGTTGGTCGTACAGGTTGTCGAGCCGCACCGGCATCCCCAGCCGCGACTTGAACTCGACGAACCCGCGGGCGACGGCGCGCTCGGAGAGCTTGCGCGCGAGCCCGAGCGCGAACTGCCACTCGCTCCGCGTGTCCTCCGGCGGGTCGACGATCCGGTCCGAGAGCGTGAGATTCATCACGTTCGGCGTGGTGTACGGGAAGTTCGGCTTCTCGTAGTGGTGCGCCGACGGCAGCACGATGTCCGACCACATGCCCGTCGTCGTCATCTTCACGTCCACGGAGACAATCAACTTCAGCTTGGGCCAGAGGTGCTTCAGCAGCTGGTGCTGGCCGCCGCGCGTCCGACGCAGCATGTTGCCGCCGATCTCGAAGAGGACCCGCGGCGGCTTGTCGGGCGCCGGGTACTGCGAACCCTGCCACCAGCCGCGGTCGATGGCCTCCTGTACGTACGCGGAGAAGGGGCGCTTCATGTCGGGGTCACCCCAGCCCTCTTTCTCCCACGTTTCGCGGTAGCCGCAGTGATTGAGCCAGAAGAACGCCGGCGGCACGTTGCCGCCCATCGCGGCGCCGCGATAGCCCATCTCGTGCACGAGGATCTCGTCGGTGAGCGACGGGTCCTGCGCTTTCACGCCGGCGGCCATGGCGTTGAGCCCCTCGTTGAGCGCCCGCGCGGCCTCCGGCCCTGGCGCGGACTTCGAGGACCAGGTGAACATGCCGTCGAACATGCCGACGGCCCAGCTGCGGATGCCCGCGCCCTGCTTGCCCCAGTTGCCCGTGAGCGCCAGCACCAGGCAGATTGCCCGCTCCATCAGGTCGCCGTGGTACGACTTGCCGAACGTCCAGCCATCGAGCACGTGCGTCTTCTTCGTGGCGACCATGCGGGCGATCGCGCGGATCACGTCCGGATGCGCGCCGCAGATCCGCGACGCCGCTTCCGGCGTGTAGTCCTGCAGGCTGCGGTCCAGCCGCGCGAACACGGGCTCGACGTCGACGCTCTTCCCGCCGGCCAGCGTTGCCTTGAACGTCCCGTGCAGCGCTGGCACGATCGCGCCGAGGTCGAGGCGGCGCGGCGCCTCGACGATCTGCTGCGCCTGCTTGTCGAACATGTAGAAGATGTCGTCGCGGCCGCCCTCGGTCACGTCTTGCTGGCGCAGGAAGCGACCGGTGTCCTTGCGGACCAGCAGCGGCAGGTCCGTCTGCTCGCGCACGAACGGGCGATCCATCAGCCCCTCTTCGAGGATTACCTGGCAGATCGCCAGCGCCAGCGCCGCGTCGCTGCCGATGCGCACCGGCACGAAGATGTCGGCGTGGACGGCGGATGGGCTGTAGTCCGGGGCGATGATCACGACCTGGGCGCCCTTGTATCGCGCCTCGCTGATGTAATGGGCGAGCGCGATCTCGCTGTAGGCGGGGTTATTCGCCCAGATCACGATGAGTTCGGAGTGGAACCAGTCGTCGTCGCTCGCGCATGGATCGAAGCGGCCGAACGTGACGTAGAGCCCCGGGCTCCAGTCGTTGATCTCGCCCTGTACATCGGTCAGCGTGCAGCCCAGCTTGTTGAACACCGCGCCCGCCAGCGCGATGCTCTGCGTGCCGCCCTGGCCGGGCGTGCCGATGCGCATGATGCTCTCGGGCCCCTCGGCCTGCATCGTGTCCAGCATGGCCTCGGCGATGTCGGTGAGTGCCTCGTCCCACGAGATCTGCTGCCACTTGCCCTCGCCGCGTTCGCCGGCGCGGCGAAGGGGGTGCAGCACGCGCTCGCCGCCGTACAGCAGGCGGCTCCACGAGCCGCCCTTCTGGCAGCCCATGGGGTTCATGTCCGGGACTCCGGGCTCGATCGTCGGAAAAGTGCCCGCCTGCTCCTCGCGGACGACGACGCCGTCCTTCACGTAGACGCGGTACGGGCAGTTGCTGGGGTAGCAGTCGACGCAGTGGCTGCCCCAGCCCCAGCGGTCGAACTTGAGCGACTCGCCATACCGTGCCTCGGTGACGGCTCGTCCTCCCGCCGGGGCTGCGTTGCGTTTCGTCGCCATGCGTACCGCCTCCCGTTGCGCCCGGCGCAACACTGCTACTCGACTACGAGCTTGCCTGACATCGTCGCAGGGTGGATATCGCAGACGAAGAAGTACTCGCCGGCTGCGAGGGTGAGGGTGAGCGTCTGCTTCGTCGGGCCGGCTACAAACTCCGTCTTGCCCATGTCCTCACCGCTGTTGTCCCTGCCCTTGTAGACGTGGATGTTGTGGGGGATGCCGCTGTCCTGGTTGTCGACTTCGATCGCCACGCTGCCGGCCTTCGCCTTCAGCTCGCTCTTGTCGAAGAGCGTGTTCTTCGCGACGAGCATCAGCGCCGTCGTCGCGCCCCCTCCGCCGCCAGCCGCCGCCGTCGCGGAGCCCTGGGCGGGCGTTCCTGCTGCCGCCGTGCTCGCGGTGGTCGCGGCCGACGTAGCGCCGGTCGCGGGCTGCGTCGCCGCGCTGGTGGACGCGGGCGGGGGTGCGCCCGGCGTGGCTGTTTTCTCGTAGGTGCCGGCCTGCCCGCAGGCCGCTGCCGCCACCGCGACCAGTCCGGCGACACCCACGCCGAACCACGACCGCAATTTGAGAGAACCGTGCATGCTGCTCCTCGCCTGTATCACCGGCCGCCCCGGCCGGAGTCCTTCAACGTCCTACGTTCATAGCGCATCCCCGCCGCAAAGGCCTGAGCACAACGGCCGGTTTGGCTGGGGACGATCGGCCCTTGCCCCGAAACGGCGTGGCTCCCGCGCATGTGCGTAGCTGAGACGCCCGGGTTGCGTTCCTGGCGCAACAGTGGCGTTGGTCATGTGCCATTTGGCCCTTTCGGGTATTGCGAAACGCCTCACAAGAAGGGCTTCAGGCCCTTCCGACGATGGGGGAACGTTAACGATCATTGCAGCAGTCAGGGCGCGTAGCCTACCTCGGCTACGCGAATGAGGAGGTCTGCGACCAATGAGAATCTCTCGAAGATCGGTACGGGTGCTCATGGCCGCCGCGGCGGTGCTGTTTGTCGTTGCGGCGAGCGTCAATTGCAGCAGTAGCAAGAGTAAGGACACCAGCTCGACCGGCAGCGCCGACCTTGACGCCGTGGCCAAGGCGCGTGGGCTGACGCCGGAGGACGAGAAGCATGCGCTCATGCAATTCGTGCCGCCGGGCAAGAAGGACGACTACGTCATGTTCGCGTCGGATGGCCAGGGCGGCCAGGTGCTCGTTCTGGGCCTGCCGTCGATGCGTATCTTGAAGTCGATCGCGGTCTTTACGCCAGAGTCGTGGCAGGGCTACGGGTACGGCGCCGACGCCGGCGACACGATCCTCAAGAACGGTAACCCGACGATTCCCCCAAACGTCGATTTGAAGTGGGGCGACACGCATCACCCGGCGTTGAGCGAGACGAACGGCGACTACGACGGGCGCTTCCTGTACATCAACGACCGCGCGAACGGCCGCGTCGGCATGGTTGACTTGCGTGACTTCGCCACGAAGCAGATCGTGGCGGTGCCGAACATCCAGACGTCGCACGGCGGGATGTTCGTTACGCCGAACTCGGACTACGTCCACGTCTCGGCGACGTACCCGGAGCCGTGGCCTCCCGGATCGTACGCTGACCTGACGGAGTACAAGGACAAGTTCCGTAGCGCGTCCGCGTGGTTGAAGATCGACCAGAGCACGGGGAAGATCGACCTCACCCAGAGCTTCGAGATCGAACTTCCGCCGTACAATCAGGACCTCGCCGACGCGGGCAAGCTGGTCAGCGACGGCTGGGGCTTCATCGGCTCCTACAACAGTGAGATGGCGACCGGCGGTGTCGGCCCAGACGGCAAGCCGACGCCGATGGAGGCAGGCATGTCGAAGAACAACTTCGACTACCTGCACGCCATTAACTGGAAGAAGGCCGCCGAAGTCGTCAAGGCCGGCAAGGCCCCGATGATGAACGGCATCCCCGTGATTTCGATGAAGACCGCGATCGATGAGGGGTTGCTGTACCTGATCCCGGAGCCGAAGAGCCCGCACGGTTCGGACGTTGACCCGTCGGGGCGCTACATCGTCGTCGGCGGCAAGCTTGACCCGCACGTGACGATCTTCGACTTCAATAAGATCAAGACCGCGATTGACAACAAGGACTACGAGGGAAACGACCCCTTCGGCATCCCGATCCTGAAGTTCGACTCCGTTGTCGCCGGACAGGTGGAAGTCGGCGCTGGCCCGCTGCACACGCAGTTCGACAACCAGGGTCACGGCTACACCAGCATGTTCCTGGCGAGCGCCGTGGCGAAGTTCACGCTAGGTGACGACGTCGTGAAGACGGGCGAGAAGCCGTTCTCGCTGATCCAGACGATCCCCGTGAACTACAACATCGGCCACCTGGCCACCACGGAGGGCGACACCGAGCACCCCGACGGAAAGTACCTCGTCGCGCTCAACAAGTGGTCGATCGACCGATTCCAGACAATCGGTCCGCTGCACCCGCAAGATCTGCAGCTCATCGACCTCGCTGGCGGCACCGGATCCATGGATCTGGTCTCCGACACGCCCATAGGTATCGGGGAGCCGCACTATGCACAGATTATGAAGGCGTCCAGGCTGAAGGCGCTTCCGGTCTACCCGGCCGGTACCGACTTGCAGACGATGCAGCCGAGCCCATTCGCCATTAAGTTCGGCGAGGAGAAGACCGTCCGCACAGGCAACACCGTCGAGATCTGGATGACGGCGCAACGCAGCCACTTCACGCCGGACATCATCCGCGTGAAGCAGGGCGACCACGTGAAGATCCACATCACCAACATCGAGCAGACTGAGGACGCGACCCACGGCTTCGGCATCTCCCAGTACAACATCAATGCCAGTCTGGAGCCCGGGACCGTGGAGAGCTTCGACTTCGTCGCGGACAAATCGGGCTCGTACAACTTCTACTGCACCGAGTTCTGCTCGGCGCTGCACTTGGAGATGGCCGGCTGGCTGCTTGTTGAACCGGCGACATCCGCGGTTGCGCCAGGAGGATAGCCGGTCAATCTAGTCAAGAGGATGTGAAGATAGTGGCGCTCCCGCGGCTGATCGCCGCGGGAGCGCCGTCTTAGGGAAGGAGGATGACGTGATGAACCGGCTGTTCGCCCTTCCGGAAAAGTCGTGGCTCATCGCCTCCGTCATCGCCTGCGGGCTCCTGCTCGGAGCGCTGTTCGTGCCCCTCTGGCGGATGGAACTGGTGGCGCCGCAGTACCCGGCGGGCCTGGTCATGCGGGCGTACGGGTACAAGTTCGTCGGCGACCCGAATACGTACTACGACGATGTGCGGGAGATCAACGGCCTCAACCACTACATCGGGATGAAGCCGATCGTCAAAGTGAACGAGATGAACATGTTCATCCCGGGCGTGCTGGCGCTGGCCATCGCGACGCTGGTGGTGCCGTTCATCGCGTGGAAACGGCGCTGGCTGCGCGGCCTGATCACGCTGGGGTTCTGGGTGATGCCGGTATTCTTCGTGGTTGACCTGCAGTACTGGCTGTACCATTACGGTCACACGATGAACCCGGAGGCGCCGCTGAACACCGGCTCGTTCACGCCGAAAGTGATGGGCACGACCAAGGTGTGGAACTTTCATTCGGACACGGGATTCGAGATCGGCTTCTACCTGATGCTCGCCGCCGCGCTCGTGATCACCATCGTGCCGCTTCTGCCGGCCGCGGTGCGCCGTATCGCGCGATTGCGCGACCGGGACTCCGCGCGTGCTCCCGGCGGCGACGCGCCGCGCGCGGCGACGGGCCGCGGCCACATCGCGGCTGTCATCCTGCTGCTCATCGGCGTAACGGGCGCCGCGGCGATGCTCGGGCCCGCGCCGCCGGCGCGGGCCCAGGACGCGGGGCTGTCGCTCCAGCAGCGCATCGATCGCGCGGCCCCCGAAGACATCGTAATCGTTGATGGCGGTGTCTTTCGGGAGTCGGTGGTGATCGACAAGTCGATCTCGTTGATCGGGCGTAACTCACCCGTCATCGACGGAGGCGGTCAGGGCGACGTCGTGACCATCTCCGCCGATGACGTTGTGATCTCGGGCTTCACGATCCGCGGCAGCAGCAAGAACGTCTCGCAGGAGCCGGCGGCGATCAAGGTCAGCGACGCGAAGCGCGCAACGATCCGCGCCAATCATCTGGAAGATTCGCACTTTGGCGTGCACATCACCAACAGCGCGGACGACCAGATCGACAGCAACGTGATCGACATCGGGGGCGACACCCCGATCGCGCGGCGCGGCCACGGCATCTACCTGTGGGAAGTGACCGGCAGCACGATCTACCAGAACACGATTCGCCACGCCGCTGACGCCATCCACATGGAGTACGCGGATCGGAACGGCATCGTGAAGAACACCGTGACCGACAGCCGCTACGCTCTGCACTTCATGTACGCGAACGACGACAAGGTGCTCAACAATACGTTCCGCGGCAACCTGGCGGGCGCGGTGATCATGTACTCCCAAGAACTGATCATGAAGGACAACGAGCTCTCCAACAACCGCCGCGGCGCCACCGGCACCGGCATTCTCCTGAAGGACGACGACAACGTCTGGATCGAGGGGAACCGCATTATGCGGAACAAGTTCGGCGTGACGGTGGACGGCACGCCGGCGGCGGCGGGCTCGACCGCGATCTTCCGCCGCAACACGTTCGCGCTGAACGACACGGGCATCGGGCTGCTGCCGAACGCGCCGATTACGTTCGTCGAGAACGCCATGATCGACAACACTGTGCAGGTGAAGGCGCTCAGCGGCGACCTTGCGACGGCGCTCTCTGATCACAGCGGCGCCGCGCCCGCTGGCGGTGCGGCGTCGTCGGGCGGCACGGCGGCGCTGTCGAAGGCTGCGGTCTGGACGAGCGCAGGGCGTGGCAACTACTGGAGCGACTACCGCGGCTTCGACGCCAACGGCGACGGCATCGGCGACCAGCCGTATCTGCCGCGGCCGCCGTTCGCGGGCCGCCTGGGCAACGAGGAGATGCTGCGCCTGTTCCAGTTCACCCCCGCGCAGCAGGCGATCGACGCCGCCACCGACATGTTCCCCGTCTACCGGTACAACGCCGTGATCGAGGACGGCAGCCCGCTCATGGGCCCGCCGCCCGGCCTCGCGCTCTCGCAGGGCGGCGGGATCAACGTCCGCCTGCTGGGCGTCAGCGTGGTCCTCGTGCTCCTGTCAGCCTTCGCGGCGGGCCGCTTTGCCTCGGTTGACGCCGGCCGCCTGCTTCGGCGTATGCTGGGCGTGCGGAAGCGCGGTGGACGCCCGGGTGAGGCGCCCGCATAGATGGCGTTTCGTCCGCCGGACACCGAAGGACACACCAGCGTGGCGCAGGACGAAGGGGCATCGATTCTTCGCGTCGCCGGCCTGAGCAAGCGATACGGCCGCGTGCAGGTGCTCGACGGCGTGACGTTCGACGTGCGTGCGGGCAGCGTCGTCGCGCTGCTTGGCGCGAACGGCGCGGGCAAGACGACGACGCTCAAGTGCATCCTGGGCGTCGTGCCGTTCGAGGGCGCCGTCGAGGTCGCCGGCATTTCGGTGACGGGCCACGGCAAGGACGCCCGCCGCCAGATGGGCTACGTGCCGCAGTCGCCTGCGCTGGGCGAAGGCGATACCTGCGCCGAAGCGCTGGCGTTCCTCGCCGAGATCAAGGGCGTCGCGAAGGGGCGGGTGCCGGAGCTGCTGGAACTCGTGAACCTAGCGTCGCAGACGGCGACGAAGGTCGGCCACTTGTCCGGCGGCATGCGGCAGAGGCTCGCGCTGGCCGCCGCATTGCTCGCCAACCCGCCGCTGCTGCTGCTCGACGAGCCGACGGCGAGCCTCGACATCGAAAGCCGCAGGGATCTGCAGCAACTGATCCTCCGGCTCCGCGACGAGGGCAAGACGGTCATCCTGTCGACGCACTTCTTCGATCACCTCGACGAAGTCGCGGACCGCGCGCTGATCCTGCACGAGGGGCGCCTGGCGTTCGATGGGTCGCTCGACGATCTCGCCCGGCGCGCGCGCGGCAACCGCTACGTGGTGAACCTGAACGGCAACGCGCCCGCGGAGTTCCTGGAGGCGCTGCGGGCGGCGGGCGTCGCACCGGAGAACGTCCAGCGTGCGGAGCTTCGCTGGGAAGAGATCCTGCTGGCGTCGACGCAGGGGCGCGAGCAGGGCGAGGAGCAGTCGTGAGCGTCGTGCTGGCCGTCGCGCGCAAGGAGCTGCGCGATGCAGTCAGCAGCTCGTGGCTGATCCTGTACGCGGTGCTGTTCACGGCGCTCGCGCTCGCGCTCTCGTACCTGGGAGAGCGGAACCTCGGCAGCGTCGGGTTCGAGAACTTCAGCCGGACGACCGCGAGCGTCCTCAACCTCTGCCTGCTGCTCGCGCCGCTGGCGGCGCTTTCGCTCGGCGCCGGCGCCATCGCCGGCGAGCGCGACCGCGGCTCGCTGACGTACCTGCTGTCGCAGCCGCTCAACCGGTGGGAGCTGCTCTTGGGCAAGTTCGCGGGCCTCAGCGCGTCGATCGCGCTCGCGACCGTCGCCGGGTTTGGCGCCGCAGGCGTCTTCATCGCGTTCTTCGCCTCCAGCCTCGACGTGGGCACGTACCTGATGCTCATCGTCCTGGTGCTCGCCCTGGTGTGCGTGATGACCGGCCTCGGGCTGGTCGCGTCGGTGGTCTCGGCGACGCGCGTGCAGGCGCTGGGACTCGCGCTGCTGATCTGGTTCATCGCCGTATTCGTGTTCGACCTGCTGCTCATCGGCATGGTGTCGGCGACGTCGCTCGGCGGCGGCGGGCTCATGCTCGCGCTGCTGGCGAACCCGGTCGAGATCGTCCGCGTGCTGGCGATCATCCACCTCGAGCCGGACCTGCAGATCCTCGGACCGTTCGGGTCGTACGTGATGGAGCGCGCGGGCACCGGCGGCGCGACGGCCATCCTCAGCGTGGCACTGGCGGCGTGGATGATCGTCCCGGTCGCGTTGGCGGCATGGCTGTTCGAGATCAGGGAAGCGTAACCGGCCCCAGGCGAATTCGGCGGCGTCACGACACGGCGGCTGCGTCTCCGGTTTCGGGCTGTTTCGCCGTGCCGAGCAGGTGCTCTGCGAAGAACGCCGTCTCCGCGGCGACCGCCCGCTCGAACTGCTCGCCCAGGTAGGCGTCGAAGTGACCGCCGGGCAGCGAGAGCACGCGCGCATCCGGCGCCTGCCGCGCCGCCTTCAGCGTCACGTCCGTCGGCGTGATCGAGTCGCGCTCTCCCACCACGAACAGCAGCGGGCAGCGCGCGCGGCGGGCGCTCGCGATCGGCCGGAAGAGCGCCATCGCGATCACGACGCGGGCGGCGACCTCGTTCCTCCACGTAGGCGCGTTCGTGACGATCGAGAAGTACCCGGGCTGCGCCTCGGGCGTGCTCATGAATGCGAGCGAGCCCGGCGGGGCGACAGCGGGAATGAGATACGGCGGACGGCGGGTCAACGCCCGGAAGAGGTCGCGGAAGCTGCACCAGACCAGCTTGGCCGTCGGGACCAGGCCTTCGTGGCGGCCGGTCGCCAGCGCGTCGACGAGCGGCAAGTGGAGCACCGCGGCCCTGATCCCGGGATCGCGGGCGGCAAGCTCCAGCGCGTGGCCACCGCCGAACGACGTGCCCCACAGGCCGATCGTTGCGGCATCCACCGATGGCAGCGAGCGCGCATAGCTCAGCGCGGCGCGCCAGTCTTCCCGCTGGTGCTTGATGTCGACCAACTGCCGCGGCTCGCCGCCGCTCCCGCCGAAGTGACGGTAGTCGAACACGAGGCAGGCCATGCCGGCGGCGGCGAATCGCTCGGCAAAGGCGTCGAGACGCGCTTCCTTCACGCCCGCGAATCCGTGCGCGATGACGACACACGGCACCGTCCCGTCAGCCGACGGGCGATACAGCCACGCGGCGATGCGCTCGCCGCCGCTCATGAACGTGACGTCTGCGCGGCTCACCATCGCGGCCTCGCCGTGGTCCCCGCCGTTCCTAACAGCAGGTGGGCGGGCCCTCGCCGCCGTTCGCGGAGCACGAGCAGCCCCCCGAGGCCGGCGCGTTCGGGTTGTTGATGGCGAAACCCGACTGCATGGGGTCCTCGATGTAATCGATCTCCGCGCCGCGCACGAGGGGCGCGCTCTCCGGGTCGATCAGCAGCGTCAGGTCGCCCTGGCTGACGACGATGTCGTTCTTCTCGCGGCCCTCCGCGATTGACATGCCGTACTGGTAGCCGGAGCAGCCTCCGCCGGCGACGAACACGCGCAGCTCTGGTTGTTCTAGCCCGCGGTCGCGCATCAGGCTCATCATCTTCGTCTGCGCCCGCTCCGTCATTGTGACCAGTGTCTCTTCTGCCTGCCGGACCATCGCCGTACCTCCTGTTCTGCCCCGCTCGGTTTCAAGCATCATCGCGCGAAGGCCCATCCCACTCGCAGGGCCAAATGGCCCCGGACTCGGGGCCGATCGACACCGGAACGGCTCTGTACCGGGAGTTACTGTGGCATCACACGTTCGGTTGCCGTGTGCGACAGGAGGTGCGGCATGGGCGAGATCGACGGTGGCGAGATCCTGGTCCGGATGCTGGTCGCGGAGGGCGTGGACTGCGTCTTCACCCTGCACGGCGGACACCTTGACGCGATCTTCCAGGCGGCGGTGCGGCACGGGATGAGGCTCGTGGACACGCGGCACGAGCAGGCGGCCGGGCACGCGGCCGACGGCTGGGCCCGCACGACGGGGCGCGTGGGCGTCGCGATCGTCACGGCCGGGCCGGGCGTCACCGACGTCGTGACGGCGGTCGCCAACGCATACGTCGACTGCGTGCCGATGCTCGTGATCGGCGGACGCAGCCCTCTCATCGACGACGAGCGGCTGCCGCTGCAGGGCGGGTTCAGCCAGGTCGACCTGATGAAGCCCGTGACGAAGTGGTCGGTCACCGTCACGCACCTCCACCGGCTGGCGGACTACGTCGCCCAGGCGCTGCGCATCGCGACGAGCGGCCGCCCCGGCCCGGTGTTCCTCGAACTACCCGCCGACATCCTGTTCGCCCGGATCGACGAGTCGCGCGTCAGCCTCCCGGTGGCATACCGACCGGCCGAGCGCTCGGCGCCCGAAGCTGCCACGGTGGCGCAGATCCTGGATCGGCTGGCCGCGGCGGAGCGGCCGGTGATCATGGCGGGCGGCGGCGTCTGGTTCTCCGGCGCGGTCGCCGAGTTGCGCGCGTTCGCGGAGTTCACGCGCATCCCCGTGCTGGCGAACGGCAAGGGGCGGGCGTGCCTGCCCGAAGATCACCCGCTCTCCGGCGGCGGATTCATGTCGCTCGTCGGCGCGCGCCAAGCGGGCGGGCCGGACGTGGTGCTGATGCTCGGCGCGCGGCTGGGGCTGTTCACGGGCGGCGCGCAGAACTCGTTCATCCCGGACACGGCGCATTTGATCCAGGTCGATGTCGAAGGCGAGGAGATCGGCCGCAACCGCGACGTGCAGACCGGCGTCGTCGCCGATTGCCGCGCGACGTTGCACGCGCTGACGGACGCGGCGGCCGCGCGTGCGTGGCCGGAGCGCGCGAGCTGGCTCGCGGCGCTGCGCGCAAGCCGCGGCGCGATGGATGCCATCTTCGGCGGGGCGGCGGCGATCGCTGCGCCGATCCACCCGTACCGCGTGGCGCGCGACATCGCGCGCATCATGGACCGCGAGACCGACGTCCTCGTGGGCGACGGCGGAGAGACCTCGTTCTGGCTGGAAATGGCGTCGACCATCCGGGCGCCGGGGCACTGGCTGTCGCACGGCTACCTCGGCTGCCTCGGCACCGGCTTGCCGTTCGCGATCGCCGCGCAGATCGCGCACCCCGAGAGCCGCGTCGTCTGCCTGACGGGCGATGGCTCCGTCGGCCTGAACTTCGCCGAATTCGACACGATGGTGCGGCACCGTCTGCCGATCGTGGTCGTCGTCAACAACGACCAGCAGTGGGGCATGTCCAAGCACGGGCAGGAGTTGATGTACGGCAAGGACCACACGGTGGTGACCGACCTCGGAGCCGTGCGCTACGACCTGGCGGCCGCGGGATTCGGCTGCTACGCCGAGCAGGTCGAGAGCGCGGACGATCTCGCGCCGGCGATCGCGCGCGCGTTCGCGTCGGGCCGGCCCGCGTGCATCAACGTCCAGACCGACCCCAGCGTGATCGCGCCGGTGACGCTGGCGATGGTGTCGCGGGGCGCTACGGAGAGCAAGCCAGGGACCGTGAACATGCCGTATTACGGCGAGCGGCAGGTCGTCTGAGGCGGGGAAAGGGCGTGGGGTTGTGACGCTCGAAACACGCAGGCGCAGTAACGCACTCGGCACGGACAGTCCGTGCGATCGATTCGGCCGGGCGTTGCGCGATCTGCGGATCTCCGTCACGGACCGCTGCAACTTCCGCTGCCGCTACTGCATGCCACGCGAGGCCTTCGGCGCCGGCTCGAAATTCCTGGGCCGCGGCGACCTGCTGTCGTTCGAGGAGATCGAGCGGCTCGCGCGCATCTTCGTGTCGCAGGGGATCCGGAAGATCCGCCTGACGGGCGGCGAGCCGTTGCTACGGAAAGACCTGCCCTCGCTGATCGCGATGCTGTCCCGCATCCCCGGCATCGAGATCGCGCTGACGACCAACGGATCGCTGCTTGCCGAACAGGCGCAGGCGCTGGCCGACGCGGGGCTCCAGCGCATCACCGTGAGCCTTGATTCCCTCGACGAAGCCGTCTTCCGCGCGATGAACGACGTCGACTTCCCGGCGGCACGCGTGCTTGACGGCATCGAGGCGGCGGCGAAGGCCGGGCTGACCCCACTGAAGGTGAACGCCGTGATCCGGCGTGGCGTGAACGATCATACGGTGCTGGAGCTGGCGCGCCACTTCCGGGGCACCGGGCACACCGTGCGCTTCATCGAGTACATGGACGTCGGCAACAGCAACGAGTGGCGGCGCGACGAGGTCATGTCCGGCGCGGAGATCGTGCGGCTGATCGGCGCGGAGATGCCGCTCGAGCGGATGCCGGCGAACTACCCGGGCGAAGTGGCGCAGCGCTGGCGGTACGTCGATTCGGGCGGTTCTCAGGCCGAGGTCGGCGTGATCACGTCGGTGACGCAGCCGTTCTGCGGCGCCTGCACGCGCGCGCGGCTCTCGCCCGACGGCCGCCTCTACACGTGTCTCTTTGCCACGACCGGCACCGATCTGCGGTCGCTTGTCCGTGGCGGCAGCGACGCCGCGATCGCCGGCGAGATCCGCCGCGTCTGGTCCGCGCGCGACGACCGTTACAGCGAGCAGCGCACCGGCGATCCCGTCACCGGATCGCGAATCGAGATGTCGTATATCGGCGGTTAGCGGCGCGCCGTTTAGTCTCCGCTGCTGGACGCTAGCAACTTCGCGGCGCGCGCAAGCTCTTCCTCAGTGTTGGCGTTGACGAACGAGCGGAGGTCCGGATCGAGCGCCCTGCACTCGGCTTCGCGCACATAGCACACGTTCACGGCGCCGAGAAACCCGGTGATCTTCAGCTGACCCGCATCGAGGCGCGCGCGCATCGCGTCGGCGCACGAGCGCGCGTACACGGCGTGTAGCGGCTCCGGGTATTCCAGTACGGGCATCACGACATCGCAGCCGGGCGAGCGGCGCAGCAGTTCACCCAGGAGCGGCGGCGAGAGCAGCGGCATGTCGCAGGCGACAGCGAGGCATCGCGACGCGCGGGCGGCCAGCAGGCCGGTGAAGATGCCGCCGAGCGGCCCGCTGCCTGGATAGGCATCGTCCGCGACCGCTATCGGCACACGCGCGTCGATCTGCGGCAGCTGCTGCCCGGGTGCACGCACCACGACGATCTCGCCAACGAGCGGCGCCACGCGATCGATGACGTGCTGCAGGAGCGGGCGCCCCAGCAGCGGCTCCGACGCCTTGTCCCTGCCGAGGCGCGTGCTGCGGCCCCCGGCGAGCACGATCGCGGCGAACGCAGCCTGATCTTCCATGCCGAATTGTGCCTCCGCCTGCCCGCCACGCGCCAGAACCGAATGGACCCGTTAGAGCCAGGAACCCGGAACCGGAACCCGGAACCTGCTACCGATTTCGCGGCCTGGGGTTCCACCTGCTGCCCTGTGCTGGGCGCTGGGTCCCGGGTGACCACCGCCGCTTGGAGATCGGCCCCACTCCCTGCTACGTTCCGCCCCGGCGAAGCAGGAGGTTCGGCCCCGGGGTCGCCGCCGCCGGATCCCGGATCCCGCCAGAAAAGGCGAAATTACAAAACAGGTACACGCGCAGATTCGAAATGCGCGACATAACGAGAATATCGGTACCAAGAAGCACCCTGAATCCCCCGAAAGGAGACCCACAAGGTGCAACGTCTGGGTTCTGTCGCCCCCGGTTCCGGGCCGGGAACATGGAGACGATACTGGCAACCGTTTCGGAGGCCTGATCCGCTAGAACCGTTTGCGCCCACCGCCACGTGGGCGGCGCTCGGCGCCCGGCTTGTCGATGCGCACCGCGCACACCTTGAACTCCGGGATTCGGGACTTCGGGTCGTAGGCGGCGTTCGTCAGGAAGTTCGCGGCCGAGTCCGCGAGCTTCACGAACGGCACGAAGATCTCGCCGCGGCGCACGGCCTCCGTCAGCAGCGCTTCGCCCGTCAGTTCGCCGCGGCGCGACGTGACGGTCACCTGCTCGCGCTGCGCGATGCCGTGCTCCGCCGCGTCGAGCGGGTGGATCGCGATCCGCACCGTCGGCGCGCGGGCGAGCAGGCCGCGCACGCGGCGCGTCAGGGTACCGCCGTGCCAGTGGTACAGCACGCGGCCGGTGTTCAGGATGAACGGGAAGCGACGGCTCGGCAGCTCCGCGGCCGCGGGGCCCTGCGCGACGGGGACGAAGCGCGCCCTGCCCGTCGGGAACGTTTCCGTGAACAGGCGCGGCGTGCCTGGGTGGTCGAGCGTCGGGCACGGCCACTGGATGCCGCCCTCGCGGTCGAGTCGCTCGTGCGAGATGCCGGCCATTGTCGGCGCCAGCGACGCGAGTTCGTCGAAGATCGCGGCGGGATGCGGGAAGTCGAAGCCGTCGGACGGGCGTCCGAGCAGCGTCGCCACGCGGCGCGCCACGTCGCAAATGATCTGCCAGTCGGGGCGGCTCTGGCCGACGGGGGCGATCGCCTGCCGGACGCGCTGCACGCGGCGCTCGCTGTTCGTGAACGTGCCTTCCTTCTCGGCGAACGATGTCGACGGCAGCACAACGTCCGCCAGCTCCGCCGTCTCGGTCATGAAGATCTCCTGCACCACCAGGAACTTCAGCCGCTCGATCGCTTCTCTAGCGTGCGCCAGGTGCGGCTCGCTGAGCAGCGGATTCTCGCCGACGATGTACATGCAGTCGAGCCGGCCCGCCGCCGCCTCTTCGATCATGTCCGTCGCCATCAGCCCCGGCGCCAGCGGCAGCTTGTCGCCCCATGCTTGCGAGAACTTCGCGACGACCCCGGCGCCGAGGCCTTGCAGCCCGGGGAGCTGGTCCGGCAGGCAGCCGGCGTCGCCGCAGCCCTGCACGTTGTTCTGGCCGCGCAACGGCGAGATGCCCGATCCCGGCTTGCCAACCTGGCCCGTGGCCAGCGCGAGGTTGACGAGAGAATGCGCGTTGTCCGTGCCGCTCGTGTGCTGCGTGATGCCCATGCCCCACAGCAGGCACGATCCGGAGAACGGCGGCCTCGCGAACGTCCGCGCCGCACGCCGCACCAGCTCGGCGGGCACGCCCGTCAACTGCTCCGTCGCTTCGGGTGCGTAAGCGTCGAGGCTGGCGCGCCAGGCGTCGGCCTCCTCCGTCCGGCGGTCGATGAAGTCGCGATCTTCCAGACCCTCGTCCAGCACGGCGCGCGCCATGCTGTTGAAGAGCGCCACGTCGGTGCCGGGGTTGGGCCGCAGCCACATGTCCGTGTAGTCGCAGAGATCGATGCGCGTGGGATTCACGACGATGAGCTTCGTGCCGTGCGTGTCGATCGCGCGGCGCAGCCGGGAGGCGATGACGGGGTGGTTGGAGCTGGTGTCGCTGCCCACCACCATCAGGCAGCCGGCCGCCTCGTAGTCGTCGTACGAGTTGCTGGTCGCGCCGCTGCCGATCTGCAGCATCATCGCCTTCACGGACGGTCCGTGGCAGAGCCGCGAGCAGTGGTCGATGTTGTTCGTGCTCATCAGCAGCCGCACGAACTTCTGGTAGACGTATCCGTCCTCGTTGGTGCCCTTCGCGGAGGCGAGCGCCGCGAACGACGACCGGTGCTCGACGAGCTTGCGCGCCACCAGGTCGAGCGCTTCGTCCCACGACGCGGGTTCGAGCCGGCCGTCGCGGCGGATCAGCGGCGTCGTCAAGCGATCTGGATGCTGGACGAAGGGCGTGCCGAAGCGGCCCTTCACGCACAGCATCCCCTGGCTCGACGGATTCGCGGGCTGGTCGAGCACTCCGACGATCCGCTCCGCGTCGTCGACCTGCAGCCGGACGCCGCAGCCGACGCCGCAGTAGGGGCACGTCGTCGCCACCTCCTTCGGCGCAACGGGAGGCGGCGCGGGCTTCTTGAGCAGTGCGCCGGTCGGGCAGACCGACACGCACTGGCCGCACGACGTGCAGATCGACTCCGCGAGCGGCTTGTCCATGAACGTTGCGATGCGAGCCGCGCCTGCGTTTCCGGCGATCGCGATGGCGCCGATGTGCTGCGTGTCCTGGCAGGCGTCGACGCAGCGGCCGCAGAGGATGCAGGCGCTGAGGTCGGTGAGGAAGAAGGGGTTGCTGTCGTCGAGGTGCGGCCGCGGGCGCGGCGCGAACGCGCCGTGCGCGATCCCGTACCGCTGCAGCTCCGCGCCCAGCGTGCCCGACACGCCCGGCACGGACGACACGGCGTCGCGGTCCACCATCGCCGCGGTGAGCCGCAGGACGGTGCGGCGCACGCGCTCGGCGGCGTCGCTGCTGCTCCGCACGGCCATGCCCGGCGCGGCGGGCGTGTGGCAGCTCGCGCGCAGGCCGCGCACGCCGTCGATCTCGACGAGGCACGTGCGGCACGAGCCGATCGCCGCCTGGTCTTCGTCCTTGCATAGGTGCGGTACGTGCGCGCCGGCGGCCAGCACCGCATCGAGGATGGTGCCGCCGTCCGCGACTTCGGCGCTGACGCCATCGATGGTGAGCGTGATCGTCATGGCTGCACCAGCAACGCGTCGCCGAAGTGGCGTCGCGCGCTCAAGTACGGCAGCGGCGCCATCTGCCCGAGGCCGCAGAGCGAGGCCGCTCCCACCGCCTCCGCCAGCTCGTCGAGGCGCGCTGCGGCGTCGGCGGGCGGCTCGGCGAGCAGGTCGCGCATGTGCGCGGTGCCTTCGCGACAGGGCGTGCACTTGCCGCACGACTCGACGGCGTTGTACGCGGTGAGGTGCCGCACCACGTCGCGGATCGACATCGCGTCGTCGATGAGCACGATGCCGCCGGCGCCCGGCGACGCGCCGCTGCTGTCGAGCTGCCCCGGCGCGAGCGGCGCGTCCCAGAGCGCGGGCGGCAGCAGCGTGCCGGAGGGCCCGCCGCAGAGCGCGGCGCACAGCGTCCGCCCGGCCGCGGGGCCGCCGGCGACCACCTCGATCACGTGACGGAGCGTCGTGCCGAACGGCACTTCGTACACGCCCGGATCGCGCACGGCGCCGGAGACGCACACGATCTTTGTGCCGGGGTGCTCCGGCGTGCCGGCGGAGCGGAACGCTTCGGGACCGTCGCGCAGGATGAGCGGCAGGTTGCACAATGTCTCGACGTTGTTGATGACGGTCGGGCGGCCCCAGAGCCCGGACTCCACGGGCAGGGGCGGTCGCAGCCGCGGTACGGCGCGGCCGCCTTCGATGCTCGACAGGATCACCGACTCCTCGCCGCAGACGTAGCCGCCTGCGCCGCGCCGGATCTCGACCGGCGGCGGCTGCTCACCGAGCAGCCCGCGAGCGCGCGCCGCGTCCAGCGCGATCCCCAGCCGTGCGGCAGCGAGCGTCGCTTCGCCGTTGATGTAGATGTACACGGCTGCCGCCTCGATCGCGCGGGCGGCGATGAAGATGCCTTCGACGAGCAGGTGCGGGTCGCGTTCGATGAGATGCCGGTCCTTGAAGATGCCGGGCTCGCCCTCCTCGCCGTTGACGACGAGGTATCGCGGCCCGTCGTGGCCGCGCGCGGTCTTCCACTTCAGGGCGGCCGGGAAGTACGCGCCGCCGCGGCCGAGCAGGCGGGCGTCTTCGACGATCGCGACGATCTCCGCCGGGTCGAGCGCGATCGCGCGCCGCAGCCCGTCATACGCGCCGCGCGCCAGTGCGTCGTTGATGCTCTCCGGATCGATCGCGCCGCAGTGGGCGAGCAGCCTGCGCGCCTCGCCCGACCGCGCATTCCGCGTCAAGCGCTCACGCATCGGCGGCGCGTCGGCATCGTTGACCGCGGCGAGCACGGACTCGCGTGATGCGGCGGCGACGTACTGCTGCCGCACGCTCGCCACCGGCGCTTCGTCGCAGCGGAAGCGACAGGGGTGCTCTTCCGCGATCCACCCGGCAGGCAGGTCCGATGCCAGGGAAGCCGCGAGCTCGCGTGCGCCGTTCAGCAGGCAGCTCAGTCCCGTGCAGATGCTGACGGGCTCGCCGTCGCGGGGCGCCAGTCGCAGCTCGCTGTAGCTGGTCGCGACGCCGAAGACCTCGCTCTCCGGCACGTGCAGGTGGTGCGCCGCCGCCGACAGCGCGGCTTCGGAGAGGTAGCCGGCGTGCTCCTGGAGCGCGATGAGAACCGGCAGCAGCTCGCGCCGCTGGCGAGGGAACGGAGCTAGAAGTTGGGCGAGGTCGTTCGGGTCCATCCGTGCTCCCTGGACTTCCGCTGCACTCGATTATCGTCGAGTGCGTGCCGGGGCGACAAGCGAAATCCGCGGGCGCCGCCGATCTGGTGGCGTAGACTGGCGGCGATGGCGATACAACGGCCGCCGGAGTCCCGGTTTGCGGCGCTGACCTACGCGATTGTCGCGTACGGCGCGCGGCTCGCCGCCTACGTCTACTTCCCCCGGATGCGGGTCCTGAACGCGAACGGAGTTCCCCGCCGCGAGGGCGTGCTGTTCGTGTCGAACCACCTCAACTACGCCGACCCGTGGCTGCTCCTGGCCGTGGCGCCGCGCCGCTCCACCTTCCTCGCGATGCACAAGCTGTTCACGTGGCCCGTGGTCGGCATGCTCGCCCGGATGATCGGCGCGCTGCCGGTGAGGGACGATGGACCCGCGCTCGAGGTTACGCGTGCGACGCTGCAGGCGCTGCGTGCTGGGCGAGCGGTGGTTGTGTTCCCGGAGGGCGAACGCAGCCGCGTGGCGGGCCTCCTGCCGGCGTCGTCCGGCGCCGCGCTACTCGCGTATCGCTCCGGCTGCCTGGTGGTGCCGGTCGCCATCACCGGCACCGAGCGGGTGTCGTGGCTGGGAATACTGGCGCGCCCGCTCTTCGGGCCGCAGGTCACGGTGCGCTTCGGCGAGCCGTTCCGGCCGCCCCCGGCGGAGCGATTGAACGCGGCGACGCTGAAGGCGGGCACCGACGAGATCATGCGGCGCCTCGCGGCGCTGCTGCCGCCCGCCTACCGTGGCGTGTACGGCGAGGCCCCGGCGCAGGACGGCTGATTCGCGCCGAGCATTAGCGGTTCGTGACGCGCGAGGCGGCGCTACACTGCGCCGATGATGCGCGCGCGACGCGGCCCGGATCTAGCGAGAAGGATCATCGAACATGAAAGCGCTCCTCTACTACGGGCCACGCGACATCCGCTGTGAGACGTTCGCCGACCCCGGGCTGCGCGACCCGGGTGACATCATCGTGCGGATGGAGAAGAGCGGGATCTGCGGCAGCGACCTGCACATCTACCACGGGCAGGGGTTCAGCCCCGACCTGGGGTACTGCGTCGGCCACGAGGCGGTCGGCGAGGTGGTGGAGGTCGGCGCCGCGGCCAGCCGCCGCAAGCCCGGCGACAACGTCATGATCTCGGCGGCCGTCGGGTGCGCGCGTTGCCGCGCGTGTCTCGGCGGGCATGTCGCCCGTTGCGAGAACGGCCAGGCCGGTTGCTACGGGTTGGGCCACGCGCTGGAAGGATGCCAGGCCGAGGCCATCCGCGTACCGCATGGCGACTTCAACACGGCGCTGATCCCGGAGGGGCTCAGCGCGGATCAGGCGCTGATGCTTACCGACAACCTCCCGACGGCGTACTACGGCTGCCTGAACGCCGAGATCCACCCGGGCGGCACAGTGGCGGTCGTCGGGCTGGGGCCGATCGGGCTAATGGCGGTCGAGTGCGCGTTCGTGCTCGGGGCGAGCCGCGTGTTCGCGCTCGATCTCGTGCCGGAGCGGCGGGCGCGCGCTGCCGCCATGGGCGCCATCGCGCTCGACCCAGCGTCGGCCGCGGCGGAGATGCGCGAGGCGACCCGCGGCCGAATGGCGGACTCGGTGGTGGAGGCTGTGGGCGCCGACGCGACGATTGCGGTGGGGCTCCAGATCGCGGGCGTCGGCGGCACGGTGTCGGCGATCGGGGTGAACCTGACGCCCGACTTCAAGTTCCATATGGGGCTGGCGTTCTCGAAGAACCTGACGTTCCGGATCGGCGGCTGCTCGGTCCAGTGCCACTGGCCGGAGCTGGTCCCGCTGATCCGCGAGGGGCGGCTGCACCCGGAGCGCGTGATCTCGCACCAGATGCCGCTGTCGGAGGGCGAGTCCGCGTACCGGATGTTCGACGCCCGCGCCGACGGTGCGCTGAAGATGGTGCTGACCGCCTGAGCGCGCGCGAACCCCGTCGAGGCACGGGGGTCGCTCACGCTTGTCGGTTCGGTCCGCTCGCCGGTCGCCGCAGCGCGAAGAGATCCTGGGGACGGACGCGCATCGTCCACATCGCCAGCAGTCCCATGGTCGTGATGAAGAGGCTCACGAACACGCGCGTCGCCACCGCGTAGGCGAACGCCGCGTCGCTTGTGGCGCCCTGGCGGGACAGCACCGCGACCAGCACCACCTCGTAGGTGCCGATGTTCTGGAACGTGAGTGGCACCGTGCGGACCACGCCGACGGCGACCACCACGCTGACGTACGACGACAGCGGAAGCCCCAGGTGAAACGCCAGTCCGAATGTCCAGAACATGACGATCTCTGTCGTGTACCCGACGACTGTCAGGCCCAGGACGACCACCAGCAGCCGCGTATTGCGGAGTGCCTCGAGCCCGTCCCTGAATCGGGGCCAGCCGGCGACCGTCGCATGCCTCACGCGCGCGGGCAGCCAGCGGAGCGGCGGCCAGTCGTCCAGCTCGGCGGGAAGCACGCGGCTCAGCAGCGCCAGCGCGGCGAAGGTGCACGCGGCCGCGCCTGCGACGATCCAGAGGATGCCGGCGGACGGGACCGCGGACGGGAGCAGCGCGACGGCGATCAGGAACAAGACCGCCATCGCGATGCCGTCCACCAGCACCTCGGTGGCGCGGCCGGCGACGATGCCGGTGCGGGACAGCCCGTAGCGATTCGCGACGATCTGCAGCCGCGCGATCTCGCCCATGCGGATGGGGAGGACGTTGTCGACGAGATTGCCGATCAGGAACGTCCCGAGCATGCCGGCGAGCGGGGCGCGGCCGACCTTCTTGAGGTAGAACTGCCAGTGAATCGCGTGCACGACGCGCGTCAGCCCGTAGATGGCCGCGGCGAGCAGCGCCCAGCCGTACTGGGCATGCGCGAGCGACGTTCCGACCGCGCGCAGGTCGACCCGCACGAGCGCCAGTGTGAGCAGGCCCGCCGCGAGGACGATCTCGAACGTCCAGCGGCTGCGTACCAGGGTTGCGAGTACGGAGTGCCGGGGTGCGCTTGTGGGCATGGTCGTACCGGATCAGGCTAAGGCGGCTGCTGTCGCGTAGTCAGCATATCGGCTGGCGCAACGTGCGCGGGTACACTCAGCGCAGTCGTCCGCGGCAAGCGCGCGACAAGGACGGGAGGCGCCTCGTGGCCGGGATCGCTGATATGGCGGGATCACGACTTCCGCGAGGGTGCCGCCCGTGAAGACGTCGCGCCGGACGGCGCCGCGCCGGGTATCGCGCATTGAGCGTACGGCGTACCACGAGGCCGGCCACGCCGTCGCGGCGTACGTGCGGCACCTGCGCTTCACGAGCATCTCGATCATTCCGGATCGCGGCACGCTGGGCCGCTGCGAGTTCAGCGAGACAGCCGTGGTCATCGATCCCGAGTCTGGCGGTCAGCTACGAGCGCGCACGCGCATCGAGACGTTGATCATCGTTTCACTGGCGGGTGTGATCTCCGAGAGCTTGCTGACGGGCCGCCACAACTGGCGCGGCGCCCATGCCGACCTGCACGATGCCACGCGCTATGCGTCGTTCGTCACGGGGAGCGTGGAGGAGCTGAAGGCGTACGAGCGCTGGCTTTGGGAGCACACGCGCACCCTGCTCGAAGCGCGCCCCTGCTGGCTCGCGGTCCAGCAGCTTGCCGCCGCGCTGATCGAGGACCGGCGCATCGGCGAGCGGCGCGCCCGCGCGATCATCGGCGCGGCGATCGAGCGCGGCACGCCGCATCGGCGGCCGAAGCGAAGGCGGCGCGCCAATCGCTGACGGAGCCTCGCTCTCAGCCCGGGAAGATGTGCGTCCCCGCGCGGCCGTCGAGCGCATCGACGGCGCGTTCGGGCGTGGTCACGATGAACTCGCGGCCGCCGCGTTCGAGGAAGCCGATCGCTGCTTCGATCTTGGGCTGCATGGAGCCGGGCAGGAAGTGGCCCTCGGCCAGGTACCGTCGCGCCTCGCCGGTGCTCATGCGCTCGAGGGATCGCTCCTGCGCCATACCGAACCACGCCTTCACGTATTCGATGGACGTGAGGTCGATGATGCGCGCCGCGCCGAGCTCCGTCGCCAGCAGTCCGGCAGTCGCGTCCTTGTCGATGACCGCCTCCACGCCCGCCAGCGCACCGTCCGCCGTGTCGCACACAGGGATGCCGCCGCCGCCGGCCGCGATCACGATGGCGCCCGCGCCGGCGAGCGTGCGGATGGCCTCCATCTCGACGATCCGCAGTGGGGCGGGCGACGGCACGACGCGGCGCACGCCGCGGTGCGCGTCTTCGATCACGGACACGCCGCGCTGCCGCAGCGCCTCCGCCTCGTCCGCCGTGCAGAACGGCCCGATCGGCTTCGTGGGTGCGCGGAACGCCGGATCGTCCGGGTCAACGACCGTGCGGGTCACCACGGCCGCGACCCGGATGTCGATGCCGGCCCGGCGCAGAATCGCATCGAGGCGCTGTGCGATCAGGTACCCGGTCTCGCCCTGCGACTGTGCGACGCAGGCGTCGAGCGGCAGGTCGTACGCCACGCCGCGCGCGGCCTCGGCGCGGAGCAGGATGTGCCCCACCTGCGGCCCGTTGCCGTGCGTGATCAGCGCGCGGCACCCCCTCGCGACGAGCTCCGCCACGACCGCGAGGCCGGCAGCGAGGTTCGCGGCCTGCTCGGCCAGCGTTCCCCGCTGGCCCGCCCGGACCAGCGCGTTGCCGCCGAGCGCCACGACGACCAGCTCAGGCATCGCGTTTCACGCTGGCGATCACGTCCGCGAGCACGTCCGCGAGGCCGGGGCTTCCGGTGGTGGCGAACTCGTACGTCAGGCGGCACGTGGGCTGCGCAACGTGCATGATCCGCCGCAGGTCCACGGGCGTCGCGATCAGCACGACGTCGCACGGCGTCGCGGCGATCGTGTCGGCGAGATCTTGCACCTGGGCGGCGCCGTAGCCCATCGCTGGGAGCAGCGGCCCCACATGTGGGTACGCGGTGAACGTCTCGCGGATGCTGCCGGCGGCGTACGGCCGAGGATCGACCAGTTCGCGCGCGCCGAAGCGCCGGGCCGCCAGCACGCCGGCGCCGTAGCTCATGCCGCCGTGCGTGAGCGTGGGGCCGTCCTCGATGACGAGCACGCGCGCGCCGGCGAGGAGCGACGGCTGATCGACGCTGAGCGGCATCTCGGAATCCACGACGATCGCCGACGGGTTCGTGGCCGCGATGCGCCGGCGGACGGCGGCGACCTGGTCGGCTGCAGCGGTGTCCAGCTTCGCAAGCACGATCACGTCAGCGCGGTGCAGGTTGGCTTCGCCGGGGAAATAGGTGTCTTCGTCGCCGGCGCGGTGCGGATCCACCAGTACGATCTCGAGGTCGGGGACGAAGAATGGCAGGTCGTTGTTACCGCCGTCCCAGACGATGACGTCGGCTTCCGCCTCGGCCGCGCGCAGGATCCGCTCATAGTCGACGCCGGCGAACAGGACGTCACCCTGCGCGATGTGAGGCTCGTACTCCTCCATCTCCTCGATCGTGCAGTCCGCCAGGCGCAGGTCGTCGAGGCTCGCGAAGCGCTGCACCGCCTGCGCCGCGAGATCGCCATACGGCATGGGGTGCCGCACGACGGCGACGCGTATTCCGGCGTCGCGCAGGAGGCGGGCGATGGCGCGCGTGGCGGGGCTCTTCCCGCATCCCGTCCGCACGGCGCATACCGAGATCACGGGCCGCACGGAGCGCAGCATCGTGGCCCGCGGGCCGAGCAGCAGGAAGTCCGCGCCATGCGCGAGTGCGCGGGATGCGATGTGCATCACCGCTTCGTGCGAGATGTCGCTGTACGCGAAGACGACCTGATGGATCTCGTGCTCATCCACGAGGGCTTCCCAGCGGCGCTCCGTCTGGATCGGTATGCCTTCGGGATAGAGATTACCGGACAGCTCCGGCGGATAGGTCCTGCCGGCGATGTTCGGGATTTGCGCCGCCGTGAAGGCGACGACCTCGTAGCGGGCGTCGTCCCGGAAGACCGTGTTGAAGTTGTGGAAGTCGCGCCCGGCGGCGCCGAGGATCAGTACGCGCGTTCGCCGCGCCGTGCCGCCGCCCGTGCTGGTGCCTGCCATGTGCGCCTCCATGCGCTCACCACGACGCTTCGCCGACCGCGTCGCCCGTCCGCCCTCAGAACTTGTACCACTGGTACCACTTGCCCAGCGGCAGCACCATGACGATGACGTCGTGGGTGTGGCCCTGCTCGTCGCGCAGCAGTTCGTGGATCGTGGCGGCGCGAATGAACCCGAGCTGCTCCATGGCGGCGATAGCGTCGTCCTGCACGCCGGCGACGAGCTCGGACGTGACCTTCTCCAGTTCGGCGTCGGCCGCGATGTCGCAGAGATCGCGCAGCAACGCCGTCCCGAGCCCCTGGTAGCGGTACTCCGGCGCCACAACCACGCGGATGCCGGCGACGTTGCGGTACGCGCCGTGGCGGCTGCGGATGAGCGTGGCGTCCGCCATGATCTCGCTGTCCACAGAGGCGATGAGCGGCAGCACGCGGTCGAAGTCGCGCTTCGAGGTCCAGTCGTGCGCGACGTTTGGCGAGCTGACGTCGTCCTTCAGGAAGTACCGATCCTCGGCCGGCAGGTGCGCGAAGAACGCGTGCAGCGCGTCCCCGTCGGTCTCGGCGAGCGGCCGCACGGTGACGGCGCGCCCGTCACGCAGGCTGATCTGCTTCGGATAGGCGGTGAGCTTGTAGACGGTCATGCCACGGCCTCCATCTCGGTCCGGTTCCTGCGGCCGCCGGCGAGACGGCCCGCACTACCTGAGTCTATCGTCCCAGACCGCCGCCATGAGGCGCAGGGGCCATTCGTCAGGTTGCGACGGGCTACCCGGAGCGCGGTGCCCGCTTCGCGACGTAGGCGACGATGGCGTTGACCGTCGCGAGACGGGGGTAGTCGGCTTCGGGAATGTCGACGCCGAACTCTGCATCGATGGCGATGAGGAAGTTCAGGGCGTCCATGGAGTCGATGTCCAGCTCGTCACGGAGCCGCGCCTCCGGGTCGAGCGACGCGAGGTCGGCTTCCGGCGCGATGTCGCCGAGCAACCGGACTACGCCCTGGCGGATCTGTTCGTCGTTCATAGCTGCGACGGCTCCTGCAACAGGCGGTCGATCGCGGCGAGGAAGATGCTACCGCGGTGGCCGTCTGCCACGCGATGGTCTGCTGAGAGTGTGGCGGATATCACGGGATGTACCAGCGGTCTGCCGTCTATCGCCACGACGCGCTGCGAGATCCTGCCGAATCCGACCAGCGCCACCTGTGGAGGATAGATCAGGCCGAAGACCGACTCGGCGCCCGTCTCGCCCAGGCTCGTGATCGTGATCGTCGGGTCGGAGATCTCCGAGCTGCGCAGCGAGCCCGCCCGCGCGCGCTGCACCAGATCGCGGAAGTCCTTCATCAGCGCATCGAGCTGCCGCTGATTGGTATCGTGCATTGCCGGAGCGACGAGCCCGCCGCCCCGTAGCGAGATGGCGACGCCGACGTGGATCGCGGGAAGGAGGCGGACGTGGTCAACCTCCCACACGGCGTTGAACTCGGGCGCTCCGCGGAGCGCGACCGCCACCGCCTTGATCAGCAGGGCGCCGTACAGGATCCGGTCCGCGATGGGCTTGCGCTCATTCTCCCCGGCGAGCCACGCCATCGCGCGGCTCATGTCGATGGTGGTCGCCAGATGGAAGTGCGGGATCTCGCGCGCGGAGCGGGTCATTGCCGCCGCGATCGCCTGGCGCATCCGCGCCTGGCGGTCCGCCACGGGCGGCGCGGCGGCGGGCGGCGCGGCGGCGCGCCCTGCCGCCTGCTCGATATCGCGCCGCATGATGCGCCCGCCGGGTCCGGTCCCGGTCACCGTTGCGAGATCGACGTGCATCTCGCCGGCCAGTTGCTTCGCCGATGGACTGACGCGCAGCCGCTCCCCGACGGGCGTGGGCGCGGCCGGTTGCGCGGCGGCGCGCGGGGCGGCCGGACGCGGAAGCGGCGCAGAAGGCGGCGGGGCGGTGGCGGGCGCTGGCGCGGCCGCCACACCTTCCTCGGCGATGACCGCGAGCGGGGTGCCGACGGGCACCTTCGTCCCGGGCTCCACAAGTATCTTCGCGAGCGTGCCCGTCATGAAGATCTCGACTTCGACGTCAGCCTTGTCGGTCTCGACTTCCGCGATAATGTCGCCGCGTTCGACGCGATCGCCGGGCTGCTTCTTCCAGGCGACCAGCGTGCCGCTCTGCATGTCCGCGCCGAGGATGGGCATCAGGAACTCCGGCATTACGCGAACATCTCCCGCACGGCCGCCACGATTGTGGATGGCTGCGGCAGCGACGCCTCCTCCATGTGCCGGGCGTACGGCGCGGGCACTTCTGCGCCGCAGACGCGCACGACGGGCCAGTCGAGCGCGTCGAACGCACGCTCCGTGATCTGCGCGGATACCTCCGCCGCTAGGCTGCCGGTGCGCCACGCTTCGTCGACGACGAGCGCGCGGTGGGTCCGGGCGACCGACTGTAGCACCGTGTCCATGTCCAGCGGTCGCAGCACGCGCAGATCGATGACCTCCGCCTCGATCCCCTGCTCGGCCAGTCCATTGGCGGCGCTGAGCGCCTTGCCCACCGACGCGCCGTAGCCGATAAGCGTGACAGCGTCGCCCTGCCGCCGCACGGCAGCGCGAGCGATGTCCGCGGGGCCGGCCTCCGCGTCGACCTCGCCCTCCATCGGGTACAGCGTCGCGTGTTCAAAGATGAACACCGGGTCGGGTTGCTGCATCGCCGCGAGCAGCATGCCGCGGGCGTCGGCCACCGTCGCGGGCGACAGCACCGTGATGCCGGGGATGTGCGCGTACCAGCCCTCCAGGCTGTGCGAGTGCTGCGCGCCGAGCTGGCGGCCGCCGCCGGTCGCCATGCGCACCACCAGCGGGATGTTCAGCTGGCCGCCCGACATGTAGCGCAGCGTCGCCGCGTTGTTGAGGATCTGATCCATCGCCAGCATGCTGAAGTTCACCGTCATGATCTCGACGATCGGGCGCATGCCGTTGAGCGCAGCTCCGATCCCGGCGCCGACGAACGCCGACTCCGACAGCGGAGTGTCGCGCACGCGCTCCGGGCCGAACTCGTCGAAGAGGCCGTGGCTGACGGCGAAGGCGCCGCCGTAGCGCCCAACGTCCTCGCCCATCAGGAATACGCGATCGTTCGCCCGTAGCGCGTCCCGCAGCGCCGATCGCACGGCCTCGCGATAGGTCATCGTCGTCATCGGCTCAATCGCTCATCACGAACTTCGCCAAGTCATCGACCTGCTCCCACGGCCCCGCCTCGGCGAACGCGACCGCGTCATCGATCTCGCGCATCACGGCTGCGTCGAGCGACTGCAGATCCGCGTCCGACATGCCGCCCTGGCGCAGGCGACCGCTGAATGCCGCGATTGGATCGCGCTGCTTCCAGCGCTCCACTTCCTCCTTCGCACGATACAGCTCGGGATCGGCCGTCGAGTGCCCGCGGAAGCGGTAGGTCTCGAACTCGATCAGTCGCGGCCCGCCGCCGGAGCGGATCTCGTCGACGGCGGACTGCACCGCGGCCTCCACGGCGGTGACGTCCATGCCATCGACCGTGAGAGCGGGGACGTCGTACGCCTCGGCCTTCCTGGCCACGTGCGTCACCGACTCCGACCGCTCGAGCGCGGTGCCCATGGCGTACAGGTTGTTCTCACACAGGAAGAGGACGGGCAGCTGCCAGAGCCGCGCGAGGTTCATCGATTCGTGGAACTCACCTTCCGCGACAGCGCCTTCGCCGAAAAAGCATGCCGTGACCGGCGCGCCGCCGCGCATCTTGTCGGCCAGGGCGAGTCCGACGGCGATCGGCAGGCCGCCGCCGACGATCGCGTATCCGCCGTAGAAGCGGCGGCCGGCGTCAAAGAAGTGCATCGACCCGCCGCGCCCGTGGCTGCAGCCGTTCGCCTTGCCGTACATCTCCGCCATCAGCGCGCCGGCCGGCATGCCCCGGGCCAGCGCGTGGCCGTGGTCCCGGTACGTGGCGACGACGGCGTCGTCCGGGCCAAGCGCGCGCATGGCGCCGACGGCGACGGCTTCCTCACCGACGTAGAGATGGAGGAATCCGCGTATCTTTCCGGCCTGGTACAACTCGGCGGCGCGCTCCTCGAACCGCCGGATGCGCAGCATGCCGTGGAGCAGCGCGAAGCTGTGCTCCCGGTCGGGCGAGACGCCGGCGGGCGCCGCGCCCGCCTTGCGGCGGCTCACGGGTTCACCGCTTCGAGCGTCGAGGTATCGCCTTCGGGCAGCCCCAGCTCGCGGGCCTTGAGCAGCCTTCTCATGATCTTGCCGCTGCGCGTCCGCGGCAGTGCGTCCACAAACTCGATCTCCTTCGGGGCGATGGCGGCGCCGAGTCGCTTCCGCGTGAACGCCAGCAGATCGCGACGCAGTTCATCGGATGCGGCGTAGCCACGCTTCAACGCGACAAATGCCTTCACGATCTCCATCGCGACGGGGTCCGGCTTGCCGATCACGCCGGCTTCGGCGACGGCCTCGTGCTCCATGAGGATGCTCTCGACCTCGAACGGACCGATCAGGTGGCCGGAGGACTTGATGACGTCGTCCGCGCGTCCGACGAACCAGAAATACCCGTCCGCATCGCGGCTCGCGAGGTCGCCCGTGAGGTAATACCCGCCCGCGAAACAGCGCCGGTACCGCGCCGGCTCGTCCCAGTAGCCGCGGAACATCGACGGCCAGCCCGGCCGCAACGCGAGCTCGCCCTCCACATCCGGCTCGGCGATCGGCTCGGCTCCGCCGTCCCGGGTGCGGCGGACGATCGCGGCCTCGATACCGGGCAGCGGCCGGCCCATGGAGCCCGGGCGGACCGGCATCGAGGCGTAGTTCGCGATCATGATGCCGCCCGTCTCCGTCTGCCACCAGTTGTCGTGGAAGGGGCGGCCGAACGTTTCGTTCCCCCACACCACGGCCTCCGGGTTCAGCGGCTCGCCGACGCTCGCCAGGAATCGCAGCGACGACAGATCGCACTGTCGCGCCAGCTCCGCGCCGGCCTTCATCATCATGCGGATGGCGGTGGGCGCGGTGTACCACACGGTCACCCGCTGTTCCTGGATGAGCCGGTACCAGCGCTCGGGATCGAAGTCGCCTTCATCGATGATGCTCGTGACGCCGTTGGTCAGCGGCGCGATGATGCCGTACGACGTGCCCGTCACCCAGCCCGGGTCCGCGGTGCACCAGAACACGTCGTCCGGATGCAGGTCCAGCGCCAGCCTGCCGGTGACGTGATGCGCCACGACGGCCTCGTGTACGTGGATCGCCCCTTTCGGCGTGCCAGTCGTGCCACTCGTGAAGTGGAGCAGGGCGGGATCTTCGGGCTGCGTCCGCTCGATGGTGAAATCGGCGCTCGCGGCGTCCATCAGTCGCCGGTAGTCCTGCGTGCCGGGCAGCTCGGCGCGTTCGCCGCCGTCGCCGATGATAAGGACGTGCTCGAGTTCCGGCAGCCGCTCGCGCAGCTGCGCCACCTTCCGCGCGTACAGGGTCTCGGTCGTCAGCAGCACCTTTGCGCCGCCGATCTGCAATCGCGCGAGGATCGGCTCGGGCCCGAACGCGGAGAACAGCGGACAGAACACCGACCGGTTCTTCAGCGTGCCCAGCGCGGCGACGTACAGCTCCGGGATCCGCCCCGCCAGCGCGTAGACGCGGTCGCCCTTGCCGACACCGAGATGCCGCAGAAGATTCGCGAATCGATTCGTCTCGCGCAACAGGTCGCCGTAGGTGAAGTCGCGCACCGTGCCCGACTTGCCGAGCCAGCGGATGGCGATGTGGTCGCGGCGGTCGCCCAGCGCGTGGTGGTCGATGGCCGCGTGGGCGATGTTCAACCCGATGCTCGCCGGCCCTTCAAGCTCGGCGCGCGCGGCCGCCCACGAGAAGTCGCGGCACGCCGCCTCGTAATCGGCCATGTTCGGCGCGACCGTCCAGCTCGACTTGGTGATTTCGGCGCGGCGCGTGCCCGTCAGTGCCATGCGATCTCCCGGAGCCGTAGCGTAGGGCGCCGTTCTGCTGAGTATCCGCTCGCATGCCGCAGCGTTACAAGGGCCCTCACGACCCAACCACGGGACAAACGGCACTGGAGGGCCGGGGCAGGACGCTCCTACGCTGATCGGTGCGGGTCCAGGACCGCCTTCCCGTATAGCGGAGAGTGAGTGCCATGAAGCGCCTTCGTATTGTCTTTCGCGGCGGAGCGGTGGTGGATGTGGACATCAGCGACGACTGGAATCTCGACTCGGACCTCATGAAGTTCCCGCCGCCCTCCGACCTCTGGACGGAGCGGTTCCGCTACGTCTCCACGGCGGACATCGTCGCGATCATCGAAGTGCGGACCACGGCAGAGGAGGCGTAGCGCGCCGGACCGCCCGCTCGCGCTACTGCACGCTGCGGTTGTAGCGCGTGATCGCTCGGTTGGCGTCCGCCGCCGCTTCGCGCAGCGCCTCGGCCGGCGTCTTGCCGCCCACCAGCACGGCCTCGAACGCGTTGTCGATCGTCTCGCGGACCTGCGTGAACGGGCCGATGACGGCGCCTGCCGTGGCGGGGTTCTGCGGCGAGCGCAGGACCTGGTCGCGCGCGGTGGTGAACTGCGGGAACTGCCTGTGCAGCGTGGCCGCCGGCTCCAGGTCCCACGCGGAGACGCGCACCGGGAAGTAGCCCGTATCGACGTGCCACTGCGCCTGCACCTGCGGCTGCGTGGCGTACTTCAGGAAGTCCCATGCGCCGCGTTGCTCGACGTCTGGCCGGTCCTTCATGATCCACGCCGCCGCGCCGCCCAGCACGATGCCGCCCTCCGCGTTGCTGCCGATCGACGGCATGGGCGCGGCGCCGAAGCGGGCCGAAGCCTCGCCGAGCGTCGTCAGGATCGTCCGCATCGATGCCGTCGACTCGATCGCCATCGCGCTCTTGCCGGTGATCATCGACAGGAACGCCTGCAGCCCCTGGCGCCCGACGTTGGTGCCCAGGCCCGACGCGACCATGTCGTGCCACCACGTCAGGATGGCCTCGCCCTGCGGGCTGTCGAACGCGACGCCCGTCGCAAGGGCGGCGCGGCCGTTGCTGTTGTTCGCGTAGAGCGCGCCCTGCTTGGCGAGCATCTGCTCGAACTTCCAGGCGTCGATGCTGAGGGCGATGCCGTTGCGGGTGACCGCGCCGTCTCCGTCGCGCTTGAGCAGCTTCTCCGAGTCCGCGCGGAGCTCCTCGAGCGTCGCCGGCGGCTTCTCCGGATCGAGCCCCGCGTCCTTGAAGGCGTCCCGGTCGTAGTACAGCACCAGCCCCGAGAGGTTGAAGGGCATCGCCCGCAGCTTGCCGTCCAGCGTGTAGTAGTCGATCGCGCGCGGCTCGAAGTCGGCGAGGTCGATGGGCGATGGATAGCCCTCGGATGCGCCGGACGTGGCCATGTCGAGGTCGATGAAGTCCTGCGGCGGCGTGGTGGCGCCGCTATCGACCATGAAGCGCAGTTCGATGTCATCGAGCTGGATCATCGTCGGCATGACGCTCGTGCCGAACGAGGCGATCAGCTTCTTCAGCGAATCCGGATAGCCGCCCTGGTAGATCGGTACGACCTTGTACTGGTCCTGGGAGCCGTTGAAGCCGTCGACCATCGTCTGGAGCGCGTTGCTGTTGACGCCCGTCATCGAGTGCCAGAAGCGGACTTCGACGCGGCCACCGACGTAGTGCAGGCCGCGGTCGGTGCAGCCGGAAAGCGCCGCGAACACGAGCATCAGCGACAGGACGAGGCGTCGCATGTCAGCCCTTTACGGCGCCGGCCGTGAGTCCCCGCACCAGGAAGCGCTGGAAGGCCACCACGAGGAAGAGCATCGGCAGCAGGGCGATCACTGTGCCGGCGAGCACGACGTTTGTGCGCTGCACCTCCTGGTCTTGCAGCGACGCGATGCCGATCTGCACCGTGCGCATGTGCGGGTCATTCGTGATCAGCAACGGCCACAGGTACTGGTTCCACGATTGGAGGAAGCTGAAGACGGCCAGCGTCGCGACGGCGGCGCGCGAGAGGGGTATCACGACGAAGAACAGGAATCGCAGGTTCCCGTAGCCGTCGATGTCCGCCGCGTCCTTCAGCTCGGCGGGCAGCGTCATGAACTGCTGGCGCAGGAGGAACGTGCCGAACGCCGTCGCCAGGAAGGGCACCGTCAGCCCCTGGTAGGTGTCCAGCCAGTTGAGGCGCTGGATGATCTGGAAGTTCGGGATGATCGACGCCTCCCACGGTACCATCATCGTCGAGAGAAAGATGAAGAAGATGATCGTGCGCCCCGGAAACCGCAGGAACGAGAACGCGTACGCGGCCAGGATCGACGTCGCGATCTGGCCGAGGGTGATCACGGACGCCATGATCAGGCTGTTCAGCATGTAGCGCGGCATCGGGATGTCCGTGAACGCGGCGCGGTAGTTGGACCACTGCGGCGAGCCGGGCCAGAAGTCCGGCGGATACGTCAACAGCTTCGTCACGGGCTGCAGGCTGTCGACCACCGTCATGTACAGCGGGAACAGGATCACCGCCGCCGACGCCAGCAGCAGCGCGTATACGGGCAGGCTGGCCACGATCCTGGCTGCGATGCGCAGTGGAGAGTGTTTCATCGGTAGAACACCCAGCGCTGCGCGGCGACGAACTGCACGAGCGTCAGCAGCAGCACGATGACGAACAGCACGACCGCCTGCGCGGACGCCAGCCCCACGTTGTAGTGCAGGAACGCTTCGCGGTAGATGGAGTAGACGATCACCGTCGTCGAATCGAGCGGCCCGCCCTTCGTGAGGATGTCGATCTGGCCGAAGGACTGGAACGCGAAGATCACGCCCACGGTCGAGACGAACAGCAGCGTCGGCGACAGCGCGGGCAGCGTGACGTGGACGAACTGGCTCCACGGTCCGGCGCCGTCCACGCGCGCGCTTTCGTAGAGCTCTTCGGGGATGTTCTGCAGCCCCGCCAGAATCACGATCGTGGCGAGGCCGACGTTCATCCACACCGTCGTCATCGCGATCGCCGGCAGCGCCCACTTCGGATCGGTGAGCCAGTTCGCGCCGGGGACGCCGCCCTGGCCCAGGACGTAGTTCAGCACGCCGACGCCGGGGTTGAGCAGCAGCAGCCACATCACGGACGAGACGGCGACCGAAGACGCGACCGTGGACGTGAACACAGTGCGGAACAGGATGATGCCGGGCAGTCGCCGGTGCACCAGCAGCGCGAGGTAGAGCCCGAGCCCCGTCGACCCGATGACGGTGTAGAGCGCGAACTGGCCCGTCACGAGCAGGCTGTGACGGAAGTCGGACGACGTCAGCACGTCGCGGTACTGGTCGATGCCCACCCACACTTCGCGGCGGCCGAAAGGGTCCGTGGCGTGGAAGCCCAGCCAGATCGACCGCAGCAGCGGGTAGAAGACGAACAGGCAGAACAGCGCCAGCGACGGCAACACGAAGGGCGCCGCAGCCACCAACTGCCGGAGCTGCCGGGAACGGCGGCGCGCGCGCGCGGCAGCGACGGTCATCCGAGCCTCCTGCCCGTGGCGGGATCGAACAGCAGCAGATGCGCCGGGGCGATCGTGAAGCGTTCCGTCGAGCCCGGCTTCACGAGCTGATCGGCGTCGAGACGCGCGACGATGCTGCGGCTGTCAACCAGGAGCGTGGCGTGGATCTCGTTGCCGAGCAGCTCCACGACATCCACCTGCGCGTCGAACGCAGCGGCTGCGGCACGCTCCCCGTACGTCGCGGCCCACTCAATGTGCTCGGGCCTCACGCCCACGATGGCTTCGCCCACTCCGGCCGTTCGTGCGACCGCCGCCTGCACCGGCCCAAGCGCGAACGAGATCGATGGTGTGTCGATGGCGACCTGATCGCCCGACGCGCGTAGCGGGCCGCGGAAGAACGACATCGACGGCGTGCCGATGAACTCGGCGACGAAGAGGTTGGCGGGGCGGTCGTAGATGTCCTGCGGCGAGCCCACCTGCTGCAGCATGCCGCGTTCCATCACCGCGATGCGCTGGCCCATCGTCATCGCCTCGACCTGGTCGTGGGTGACGTACACCGCGGTGGTGCGAAGCGTGCGGTGCAGGCGGATCAGCTCGATCCGCGTCTGGGCGCGGAGCTTGGCATCGAGGTTGGACAGCGGTTCGTCCATGAGAAACGCCTTCGGACGCCGGACGATGGCGCGGCCGAGCGCGACGCGCTGGCGCTGGCCGCCGGAGAGCTGCCCCGGCTTGCGTTTCAGCAGATCCTGGAGTCCCAGCATCGACGCGGCGTCGCGCACCAGGCGATCCAGCTCGTGGCGCGGGATGTGCCGCATGCGGAGGCCGAACGCGATGTTGTCGTAGACGCTCATGTGGGGGTAGAGCGCGTAGTTCTGGAACACCATCGCGATATCGCGATCCTGCGGCGCCAGTATCGTCACGTCGCGGCCGTCGATGTAGACGTCGCCGCCGCTGGGCTCTTCGAGCCCGGCGAGGATGCGGAGGGCGGTCGTCTTGCCGCAGCCCGAGGGGCCGAGCAGCACCATGAACTCGCCATCTTCGACTTCCAGCGAGAAGTCGGCGAGGGCGACCACGTCGCCGAAGCGTTTGCTGACCGCGTCAAACCGGACGCCCACGAGGCCTCCCGTTCTCCAGCGGCATTGTACGCGTAACCGGCGAAGTCTCGTTCAGACGCAGCACGATGGCGTCGACGCTCGGCGTGAGCGGCGCCGCGCCGTCGATCCGCATGCGCCCGCCGGCGGGGATCTCGTCGAGCGGCTCGAAGCGCGCCTTCTGGGTGAGGTACACGGCCCAGCCGGCATCCGATGCGGCGGCCGCGTCCTCCGAGCGCGCCGCGAGCCGCGCTCGCACGATCTCGTCGCCGGCGGCCACCTCGATCGCGAAGAACGGGACGTTCAGCTCGTCCGCCAGCGCGCTCGCCGGCGCCCGCAGCGCGCGTTGCGCGTGCGTCGCGTCCAGGATGACGGTGCGGCCGAGCGCGAGGTGCGCGCCGGCTTCTTCCAGCATCCGCTCGTAGACCAGCGCGCGCGCTTCCGGCGTATATGCGCCCGCGTCCGGAGCCGCTTTCAGCGGCGTATCCTGCCGCATCGCCAGCGCCGCGCGGCGGAGTTGGTCGCTGCTAAGCACGACGGCGCCGATGCGACCCGCCAGCGCCCCGGCCACGAACGACTTGCCGGAGCCGGACAGGCCCGCCATCAGGACGAGGTGCGGGTCGCGCGGTGGCGACGCGTACGACTCGGACAGCGCGAAGTACCGCGCGCCGCGGAGGTCGACGGCCGCACGCTCAGCGGCATCGGTTGACTGGCTCCGGGCCATCCACTCGACCTTCCCGCGGACGTAGGCGCGGTAACAGCGATAGAAGTCGAGCACGAGCGGCAGCGTCTCGTCGCTGGCGGCCGCGAGGTACGCGGCGATGAACTCGTCCGCGAGGTCGCGCCGCCCCCGGAACTCCAGGTCCATCGCGAGAAAGGCGACGTCCCCGGCCACGTCGCCACAGCGGAGGCGGTCGCTGAACTCGATGCAGTCCATCACGCAGATGCCACCGCCGGGATCGATGACGACCGCGTCCGACCGAAGATCGCCGTGGACCTCGCGCACGCGCCCCGCGCCGCCGCGCTCGTCGACGAGTTGGGCGTTGTCGCGCAGCCACCGCTCCACCCACCAGCGGATGTGCGCCATGCGCTCGGCGGGCAGCGTGGCGCCGACGCAGTCGCGGGTCTGCTCGAAGTTCTCCTGCCAGTTTTGCCAGATGGTCTCGCGTCGCCCGTACTCCGCGACCGGAGCGCTGGTCGGAGTCGAACGGTGGAAGTCGGCGATCGTCCTCGCGACGGCGTGCAGCTGCTCCGCGGAGGCGTGGCCGGCAGCCATCATCTCGGAGAGGAACGCGTCGGGAGCGACCCGCCGCATCTGCACGGCGTACTCGACGGCTGCACCGGTGCCGCCGACGTCGAAATCCGCGCCGCGGCGGGTGATCGGCATGACGCCGAGGTAGATGCCCGCGCACAGCCGGCGGTTCAACCGCACCTCTTCCTCGCACAGGCGCCGCCGCTCGTCGAGGCGGCTGTAGTCGAGGAACCCGAGCGAGAGGGGCTTCTTGATCTTGTACGCGAACTCGCCCGCGAGCAGCACGTGCGAGGCGTGCGTCTGGATGTGCGTGATCTCGCCGGCGGGGTGCGGGTATGCGGAGGGTCGCTGGAGCGACCGGATCACGTCGTCCTGGGAGAAGCCGGCCCCGTCGGAGAGTCCGCGCATCGCCGTGCCCCGCTGATGGCGCAGCGTGCGACGCCGGGCGCTCGCATGCCCGCTTGCCATCTCGGTTCGATGGTAGCGCCGACGCGACCTGCGCGGGTAGTGCCGGATAGCCTCGCCGGCGGGCGGAGCCGTCCGGCATTGCCGATCCGGGCCGGGTAGCCCGCTGGCGCTGAGGTTCGTCCGCGCTACGCTGGAAGCTGAGGGTGGTCGCCTCCGGTGAGGCGCAGGTACACGGGGAGGCGAACATGACGACGCGCGCGGTGGTGCTGGGCGGCGGCGGTCCCGTCGGGATCGCGTGGGAGCTGGGGCTGGCGGCGGGCCTCGAGCGCGCTGGCGTACGGCTGCGGGACGCCGATCTGTTCGTGGGCACGTCCGCGGGCTCGGTGGTCGGCGCCCAGCTCGCGTTCGATCGCGCCCCGGACGACGTGATCCAGCAGTACGCCGCTCTCGACGACGCGACCCATCCGTCGCAGAGGCCAGTGGACTTCGTGGCGCTCATCCAGCAGTTCATGCAACTCTTCACCTCGACCGAGCCGCCGGAGAAGGTGCGCGCCGGCCTCGGCGCCTTCGCACTGGCCGCCGATACGATCACCGAGGACGAGTGGCTGGACACATTCCACCGCATGCCGAGCATGGCCGGACCGGCGTGGCCGGAGCGCCGCTTCGTCTGCACGGCGGTCGATGCGGCCAACGGCTCGTTCGTCGCGTGGGACCGCGATGCCCGCGTGCCGCTGGATCGCGCGGTGGCGTCCAGTTGCGCCGTGCCCGGCATCTACCCGCCGGTGACGATCGATGGCAGGCGGTACATCGACGGCGGCATGCGCTCCGCCACGAACGCCGAACTCGCGCTGGGGCACGACGCCGTGTTGATCGTGTCCGTCGCGATGCCGGGCATCAGCGCGGTGCCGGCGATTGCGGAGGCCGTACGGCGGCAGCTCGAGGGCGAGATCGCCGTGCTGCGCCAGGGCGGCGGCCGGGTGGAGCTGATCGAGCCAGATGATGCGTCGCTTCAGTCGTTCGGCCTGAACCTGATGGATTTCACGCGCCGCAAGCCGGTGGTCGATGCCGGGGTGCAGCAGGGCCTTCAGGCCGCCGATCGTCTGCGGGAGTTCTGGGCCGGCGTGGCGACGAACACGCTGTAGTCCCATCTCGACATAACGCGGCGTACTCTGTCGATTCAGTCACAGATCCACCTGCTGCGGCTATCACATTAGTCACAATTGCCGCGTCCGCTTCAAAAGGCCTGCGAAGTCCGTCGATATTGCTCGATATTCGCTAAACTCGATTTCGGATTAGCGTGAGCCAACGCTCCGGAGCGTTGCCCGGACTTCACAGGTAGGGTGCCCCGTGAATGTGCTTTGTATTCAACATAACGAACGAGATGGCGATCGGACGCGCCGCGAGCTGGCGCGCCTCGCACCGGGCGTCGTGCTGGAGATCGTGCCGACCCTGGTAGCTGCCCGCGCCCGGCTGGCGGCGCCGCACGGGCATGACATCGTGATCGCCGACCTGGACGCTCCCGCCGACCTGGCGTCGGAGTTGCTGGTGGCGATCCGGGAGCAGTCGCTGCCGCTGCCTATGCTGGCTGTCCGCGGCGCGGAGCGTGTGGTGGCGGCGGCGCGAACGCTCGCGGGCTTCGCGGCTCCTGCGCCGGAAGGCGCGATCGAGGCGAAGCTGCTGGATGCCGCGCCGGTCATCGTGCTGGTTCTCGATCCGCAGGGAACGATCAGGCACATCAACCCGTACTTCGAGCGGCTCAGCGGCTACGGGCTGGACGAGGTGCGGGGGAAGGAATGGTTCGGGAGCTTTCTGCCGCAGCGGGATCGCGATGAGATCCGCCAGCTGTTCCACGCTGCCGTCTCTGACACCCCGACGCGAGGCCATGTGAATCCGATCGTCACGCGCGACGGAGAGGAGCGTGATATCGAGTGGCACGACCAGACGATGCGCGATAGCGCCGGGAACGTCACCGCGCTGCTGGTCATCGGCCAGGATGTCACGGAGCGGCGGCGCGCCGAACAGCGCCTGCGTGATACGAGCGATCGCCTCGCCGCCATGCTTCTGGCCGTGCCGGACCTCCTGTTTGAGATCGACGCAGATGGGCGCATCCTGGACTACCGCGCCCGGAGGACCGATCTTCTGTACCTGCCGCCGGAAGCGTTTATGGACCGATTGGTCGAGGAGATCCTGCCGCCGGATGCCGCGGCCGTCCTGCTCAGCGCGATACAGGAGGCGGCAAGTGCCGGCGAGTCGTTTGGTAAGCAGTACCAGCTGTCGATGCCCGGCGGCGTCAACTGGTACGAGCTGTCGGTGGCGCGGAAGGCCCCGGAGGGCGCGGCCGCGCCAACGTTTATCTGCCTCGTGCGCGATGTCACCGACCGTGCCGTGGCGGAACGGCGGCTGCGCCAGAGCGAGCAGCGGTTGCAGACGATCATTGACAGCATGTACGCGTTCGTGGCGGTGTACGCGCTCGATGGCTCGGTGTTGGAGGTGAACCGTGCCCCGCTCGAGGCGGCGGGACTGCGGCGTGAGGACGTCATCGGACGCCCGTTCTGGACCACCCCGTTCTTCTCTCACTCGGCGGCCGTGCAGGACCAGGTGAGGAGCGCGTTGAGTCGCGCGGCGGCGGGTGACGCGGTCCGTGAGGACATCCAGACACGCCTTGGCTCCGATGTCTTCACCACCATTGATGCCACGTTTGGGCCGATCCGGGACGAAGAGGGGCACATCGTGCAGGTGATCGGCTCGGGCGTCGACATCTCCGACCGGCTGCGCGCGGAGGACGCGCTACGGGCGAGCGAGGAACGCTACCGCGGCCTCGTCGAGTATTCGCCCGTGGGCATCTACGTCCACGACGGCGAGACCATCCTCTTCTCGAACCAGGGGTTCGCGGACATACTCGGCGCGGCCTCGCCCGCGGATGTCGTCGGAAGGACGCTGACGTCGATCGTGCACCCGGGCGATCACGCCAGGCTGCGCGACCGCGTCGAATCGCTGCGGGGCGGTCTGACGGTCAACCCGCTTTTCGAGGGACGCATCGTGCGCCTCGACGGCGACGTGCGGTACGGGCAGGTGACGGCGATGTCGTGCACGTTCGATGGCAAGCCGGCGATCCAGGTGCTGCTCGTCGACGTGACGGAGCAGCACACCGCCGTGGCGGCGATCCGCGAGCGGGACGCGGCGCTGATCGCCGGCGCAACGCGGCTCGCCGAGGCGCAGCGCCTGGCGCGCATGGGGAGCTGGGAGCTGGATCTGGTGACCAACGGGCTGACGTGGTCCGACGAGATCTTCCGGATCTTCGAGATCGAGAAGGAGCGGTTCGGGGCGTCCTATGAAGCGTTCCTGAACGCGATCCACCCGGACGACCGGGCGCTGGTGGATTTCGCGTACCAGGGATCGGTGGCGGCGCGCCAGCCGTATGAGGTCACGCACCGGCTGCTAATGGTGGACGGACGGATCAAGTACGTGCAGGAGCGGGGAGAGACGTACTACGGCCCCGGCGGCGAGCCGCTTCGCTCCGTGGGGACCGTGCAGGACATCACGGAGCGGAGGCTGACGGAGCAGTCGCTGCGTCTGCTCTCGACCGGCGTGGTGCACCTGAACGGCGAGGCGTTCTTCGCCGAGATCTCCACGCGCATGGCGGAGCTGCTGGGCGTGGAGATCGGCTTCGTCAACTGCGTCGTCCCCGGCGATCGCCGCCGGGTGCGGACGCTCGGCATGTCCGTCGACAGCGCGCAGGCGCCGAACGGGGAGCGTGACATCGTCGGGACGGCGTGCGAGAGCACCGGGGCGGACGGCTGCATCTACACCGAGAATGCCGGACGGCTGTTCCCTGCCGACCGGCAGATCGCCGAGTTTGGCGTGTCGGCGTACGCGTCGATCCCACTGTTCGATTCGGCGGGCGAGCTGACGGGGCACATCGGCGTGATGAGCCGAAGGCCGTTCCAGCACCCGGACCGGATCGAGGCGACGCTGCGGCTCTTCGCCGTGCGGGCGGGAGCGGAGATCGAGCGGATGCGCGCGGAGGACGAGCGCCGCGCGCTCGAGGCGCAGCTCCGGCAGTCGCAGAAGATGCAGGCGATCGGCACGCTTGCCGGCGGTATCGCGCACGACTTCAACAACATCCTGTCGGCCATCATGGGCAACACCGACCTGCTGGCGATGGAGCTGGAGCGGGAGCATCCGGCCGCGCCGGCGATCGGCGAGATCCGCAAGGCGAGCAGCCGGGCGAAGGACCTCGTGGCGCAGATCCTGACCTTCAGCAGCCAGCGGGAGCAGCCGCGCGGGGTCATCTCGCTGCGGCCGATCGCCGATGAGGTCGTGAAGCTGCTGCGCGTCGCGCTGCCGGCACAGGTCGAGCTGGCACGGGCGTTCCAACAGGAGGCGCCGACGGTGCTGGCCGATCCCACGCAGATGCACCAGCTCATGATGAACCTCTGCACGAACGCCTGGCAGTCGCTGGAGGGCGCGCCCGGCCGGATCGAGATCCGGCTGGAGTCAGTGACACTGGACGACGCAGCTACCCGCACGCTTCCCGGCCTGCAGCCCGGTCCGCACGCGCGGCTCGTCGTCTCCGACACGGGCGAGGGGATGGACGCGGACACCATGGAACGGATCTTCGAGCCGTTCTTCACGACGAAGGGCGTGGGCAAGGGGACCGGCCTCGGGCTCGCGGTGGCGCACGGCATCGTGACCGCGCACGGTGGCGCGATCGTCGTGCGGAGCGCGCCCGGAGCCGGGTCGACGTTCGAGGCGTATCTTCCGGCGCAGACCGCCGCCGTGGTGGTGCCGGTTCCCGCCGAAGCGGAGCCGACGCGCGGCCTCGGCCAGCACATCGTGTACGTCGACGATGAGGCAGCCCTGGTGCGCCTGACGGAGCGGCTGCTGCAGCGCGGCGGCTACAGAACGACCGGGTTCACGGATCCAGTGCTGGCGCTCGACGCGATACGCGCGGAGCCGGAGAAGTTCGACGCACTGCTCACGGACCTGAACATGCCGGGCATGTCGGGCTTCGACCTGATCCGCCAGGTGCGACTGGTGCGTCCCGACATGCCCGTGGCACTGACGACCGGCTTCCCGACGGACGAGATGCAGGTCACAGCCGACGCCCTGGGTTGCCGCGAGATCCTGATCAAGCCCGCGCGCAGCGAGGACCTGGCGCGCCTCTTCGAGCGCCTGTTCGCCGCCGCAGCGACCGACAGGGCGAGCGACGCCTAGCCCGCGGCGCAGCTCGGCTCCCTCGCGGCGCGGCATCCCGCTGTGCTAGGATAGTTGCAGGCGCAATGATATAGCGTCTGCCGCAGCAGGCCCGCACGAACAGGAGCCGATTATGCCCGCTGTCACCGCCGATACGCTGCAACTGCCCCGGCTGGCGCCGCTGCCGGAGCGCGAGACCGCGTGGCGCCCGGTGGCTGGCGTCGTCACGGCGCATCGCCAGCTCGAAGGCGAGGGCTTCGTCGTGCGGCGGCCGTTCCCGAGCGCGGAGCTGTCGCTTGCGGATCCGTTCCTGCTGCTCGACCAGATCGGCGCGGTGGAGTACGCGCCGGGCGAGGCGAAGGGCACGTCGTGGCACCCGCACCGCGGCTTCGAGACCGTGACATACATGATCGACGGCGCGCTTGAGCACCAGGACACGACGGGCGGCGGCGGCATGATCACCGACGGCGCCACGCAGTGGATGACGGCCGGCGCGGGCATCCAGCACATCGAGCAGCCACCGGAGCGCCTGGTCGTGACGGGCGGCCTGTTTCACGGCGTGCAGCTCTGGGTGAACCTGCCGCGCTCGGCGAAATGGCTGGAGCCGCGCTACCAGGACATCGAGGCGCGCGACGTCGCGCTGCTGTCGAACGACGACGGCTCATCGATCGTCCGCATCATCGCCGGCGAGCTGGCGGGGCACCGCGGACCCGGCATGACGCACACGCCCATCACGTACTTGCACGCGACGGTCGCGCCCGGATCGCGGCTGGCGCTGCCGTGGCCGCGCGACTTCAACGCGCTCGTCTACGTGCTGTCCGGGCAGGGGTATGCGGGTACGGAGCAGCGGCCGCTGGGCGAGGGGCAGCTCGCGGTGTTCGGGACAGGCGACGCGCTGACCGTGCGGGCGACCGACAAGCAGCCGTCCAACAGCGCGGTCGGCTGGGAGCTGCTGCTCCTGGGCGGTCTGCCGATCCGCGAGCAGGTGGCCCGCTACGGTCCGTTCGTGATGAACACGCGTGAAGAGATCATCCAGGCTGTCGAGGACTTCCAGGCCGGGCGCATGGGCATCATCCCGGCGAAGCGCGTGCCGCACCGCACCAGCGCCGACGAGTCCGTGCCCCCGTCACCGGATCGCGCCTGAGTTCCGGCTTACGATCCGCTACGGCGCTGGCGTCGGCGCGCCGGTGATCTGCGTGAGCCTGTCCAGTATCCCCTTGAGGCGAGTGATCTCCTCGCCGTAGCCGGCGAAGTCGCCGTTGCGCAGCAATTGCTGCGCGCGGTCGTACGACGCCTGCGCCTGCGCGACGAGCGATGCCGCATCGCCGCCGATGGGCGCCGCGGTCGCGGTCGCCGCGGGTGTGGCCGGTGTCGGTCGCGGCGAAGCGCCAGCGGCCGGCGTCGCGGCCGGCGTGGCGATGCTGGCGCCCGTGCTATCGAGTCCGGACGGCAGCGCGCGCCCGAAGATGACGTCGATGGCGCGCGCGAGCGTTGGTTCCATGGCGATGTTGTCGCCGTTCACGACGACCACGCGCTTGAGTTGCGGGATCTCGCTGGAGCCGCCCGACGCCGAGAGGTAGAGCGGCTCGAAGAAGAGGTTGGCGTTGCCGATCGGGATCATCAGCAGGTTGCCGCGGATGACCTTCGACCCGGACTGGTTCCACAGCGTGAGCTGCTGCGACACGCGCCCGTCTGAGTCGATCCGGCGCTCGACCTGCGTCGGCCCCGGCACGCTCTGGCTGGACGGGAAGCGGAACGACACGAGCTTGCCGTAGTTCTCTCCGTCGGAGCGCGCCGCCAGCCACGAGATCGCGTTCGTGCGGTTCAGCGGCACGAACGGCATGATCAGCATGAACTCCTCGTTCTGCACGCCGGGGATCCGCGCGATCACGTAGTACGGCCGCACGCGCTGTTCGCTGCTGCCGAAGATCTCCGTGGGGATGTCCCACTGATCTTCCTTCTGATAGAACTGGCGCGCGTCCTGGATGTGGTAGCGCAGGTAGGCCTGCGTCTGCAGGCGGAACATATCCTCCGGATAGCGCAGGTGCGCCTTCAGCGTCGCCGGCATCTGGTCGGCGGGGGTGAACAGGTGCGGGTACACGGCCATGTACGCCTTCAGGAGCGGCTCGTCCGGCTGCATCGCGTAGAACTTCGTCTCGCCCGAGTACGCGTCGACCGCGACCTTCACGCTGTTGCGGATGTAGTTCACACTGCCGGTGCGGTGGGAGTAGGGGATGCGGTCGGTCGTGGTGTAGGCGTCCTGCATCCAGTAGATGTTGCCCTGGTCGACCACCATGTACGGGTCCGCATCGAGCTGCAGGAACGGCGCGATCGTGTGAATGCGGTCCTGGATGTTGCGCCGGTAGATGACGCTGCTGTTGCTGTTGATGGCGCCGGAGATCAGGATGTTGCGGTCGGCGAACTTCCACGCGTAGACGACCTTGCGCAGCAGGTTGCCCAGCTTCACGCCGCCCTGGCCCTGGAACTTCGTCTGCACGTTCTCGCCGGTCCCGGTGGGCGTGAACTCCGGCTCGTTGCCATCGACGATGATGTAGTGGTCGGGCTGCTCGCCGAAGTAGAGCTCCGGCCGGTCCGTCGTCAGCGGCCCCTGGAGCGGGATATCGCTGACGATGAGCTTCGGCGTGCCGTCGGGCTGCGCCTCGTTCACGGCTGCGACGGTGTAGCCGTAGCCGTGCGTGAACTGGAGCCGCGAGTTGACCCACGTCTGCGCGTCCGCGGGAAGACGGCTCGGATCGAGCTCGCGCGCGCTCAGCATCACTTGGCGGTACTTGCCGTCGATCGTGTAGCGGTCCACGTCGACGTCGAGGAAGTCGAAGAGTGGGCGGATCGTTTGGATCTGGCGCAGCGCGGCGCGCAGCGGCTCCGGATCCCAGAGCCGCACGTTGTTGATGGTGTCCTGGTTCGCGGCGACTTCCTGCTCTGTGGCCTGCGCGCTCGCCGGGAACTGCTGCTCGCTGATGGCGTCCAGCCCGTAGGCGTAGCGCGTGGCCGCGATGTTGCGCGCGAGGTACGTCTCCTCTTTCGAGATCTCGTTCGGCTGCACGATGAAGTTCTGGATCAGCGCCGGGTAGATCGCCCCGCCGATAGCGAGCAGGATCCAGGCGGCGACGCCGCCCAACGACAGCATCAGCCCGGCGCGGAAGATCCCGACGACGACGAGCACCGCCGTGATCGCCGCGATGCCCATCAGGGCGTAGAGGACGGGCAGGTTCGCGTGGATGTCGGTGTAGAACGCGCCCAGGTCGACGCCCTGGGTGGAGTAGACGAGGCCGAATGTGGACAGGTAGTAGCGGCCGATCCAGACGGCCAGCAGCGCGACCACGAGGACGGACACGTGCAGCTTGATGCCGCGCGGGACATCGATCTTGAAGACGTTGCGCGCGATGGGCCGGGGCGCGTCGACGCGGAAGCCGTACAGGATCGCGCGCACGCCGTAGACCGCGAGCGTGCCGATCGTCGACAACACGAGCGCGGCGAGCATCCAGTTCAGCGCGAACTGGTAGAGCGGCAGCTTGAACACGTAGAACCCGAGGTCCTTGTGGAACTGGGCATCCTGGATCCCGAACGACTGCGCGTGGCGCGCCAGCAGCACGTCCTGCCACTGGCTCGCCGCGGCGGACGCGAACGCCAGCGAGAGCAGCGCCGCGACAACGATCACGAGGCCGCTAACGATGCGCCGCGCCACCGGAGATTGCAGCTCCCGGAGCACATCCTGGAGCTCGGGGCTGACGCTGAAGTCGGGGTCGTCAGCGGACGGCGCGAGCCGCCGCGCCAGCCAGACGTTCGCGAGGAACAGCAGCAGGAACACGCCGCCGCCTGCAAGGAACAGCCAGATGCGGGTTGTGATGCGCGCGACGTAGATCGAGCGGTAGCCGACGGTGTCGAACCACAGCAGGTCGGCGTAGATGTCCTTGCCGACGTTCGAGAGGACGTAGAGGGCGATGAGCACGCCCGCGGCCACGGCCCAGCGCCACCAGCGGCCCAGTTGCCGGGCGCCATCGGTACCCTGCGGAAAGCGGAACACGATGGGCGGAGGCCCCAGGGGTCCGTGGTCGCCGCGGAAGTCGCTCACCGTTTGAGCGCGTGTCGCGGACGCGCGTCGGCCGGCGGGAGGGAAGCACACATGATCATGGCTGAGTGTAGCACCTGCTGGAGCGGCGGCTTCGTGTCGTTGTCCGTGCTCAGTAGCGCAGGAAGGCGCCGATACCGCGCTGCGCCAGCGTGTCGCCGGCGGCCGGCGCCAGGAAGTGCACTGCGGCGTCGGTGAGCATCGCGACGCGCACCGCGGTCTCCGTGATGTCGTCGCTCGCCTGGAGCTGTCCGCCGCACACGGGGCAGAACTTCATCTCGCCGACGGAGATAAAGTGTCCTTCGGCGCAATAGATGCCGGCGCGGGTGATGCCCGGCGGCAACACGAGCATGTGGACGCGGCCCTCGCCCAGAGCCTGCAGCGCGTCCGCCCAGCCGACCGCCGCGCGACCGGCCTGGCCCGTCGCCGCTACGAGCTCCGCGACGAGTTGCGCGTCTTCGGTCTCCCGCGTCGACGTCTCGAGGGCCGTGACGCGATGCACGACGTCGGGCGTGATGGCAAACATCTCGACCGCGACCGTACCGGCGACCGCGCGGGCGAGCGTCGGCGGCAGCGCGCGCCGCAGCACGGCCAGCGCCTCATCCGGTCCGCCTAGGACCAGCGCGTGGATGGGGCGGGTGCGGTCAATCGCCCACAGGTGCTCCACGGTGCGGCGCGCGTGTTCGTGCAACTGGTGCTCGCGGTGCCGCGCGTAGTTCGACTGCGAGAAGCCGCCGACGGCGGTGCGACCGATGATGTCGCTCTGCAACACGGTCTCGTCCTCGACCTGGCCGAGGAAGACGGTGACGAGGCGCGCGCGCTCCTTGTCGAAGATCACGACGCAGTAGCGGCGGTGCTCGTCGAGCGCGGCGATCAGCGGCGCCAGCACAGGGCGCGCTTCAAAGCGCGCGACCGGGCGGACGGGGAAGTGCAGCGGCACGACGGCGCGCAGGCCGGCGGGGCCGCTGAAGAACATAGCGACCGAGCGCCCCGGCGCCTGCTCCCAACGCCGGACTTCGCCCGTGATGCCCTCGATCTCGTACTCCAGCCGGCCGCGCATCCAGGCGTCGTGCGGCCGGGCGCGAAGCGGCTTCCACAGATCCATCAGGGCGGCCTGGTATCTCTGGCGCCCCGCGATAGCCGGGTCGATGTCGAGGTAGACGCTGAGAATGCCCTTGTCGTGCTCGGAGTTCACGAGCTGGTGAAGCAATGCTTCAAACCGGCCGTCCTCCAGCAGCGTGCCGCGCGATTCTTCGTGCATGACGCGTTCGGTCGCGGTACTCATACCCATACCCCTTCGTGGCCTACAGCCAGTGTGCGTCGCCGTGCGGCGCTGCGCGGCGGCCGTTCAGACACACTTCACCGTGCATCAGTCCCGCCATGTGGTGCCATTCGGCACGGTCGTTGGTACCGGGCACTGCTGCGATTGCCGCGATGGGTCGAGCCGATGGCATGGAGAAACACGAAGGCCCGCTTCCGCGGGCCCTCGCTGCTTGTCCTGTGTGGAACGGGATCGTGCGACCGTTAGTCCTTCCAGACCGGGTACTGCTGTGCGCGGCGGAGCTTGAAGTCCGTCTCGGGCAGCTTGAATCCGACAGCGCGCACCTTCTTCAGGCTCGACTCGATCTGGCGGACCTCCGTCGCGTTCAGCACGGAGCCGAACAGGTCGCGGTACAGCTCGTCGGAGATGTTCACGATCTCCGCCGTGATCTCGCGGCCCTTGTCGGTCAACTCCAGGCCGATGGCGCGGCGGTCGTTGGGGTCGGGCAGCCGCCGCACCCAGCCGCGCGTTTCTATGCGGTGCAGGATGCCGGTGATGCTCTGCGTCTCCTGGAAGAGGATGGTAGCGACGAGGCTCGGCTTGATCGGCTCGACAGCGTAGTGCAGCACCGCAAGGACGCGGGCCTGCGACGCGGAGACGCCGAGGTGGTAGAAGCGGCGTTCCAGCAGCTTGTACGACATCCAGTACAGCTCGCTCACCAGCACCCACGGCGTGAGGGACGCGTCCATGAACGAAGGCGACGGGGCTACGGCGGTTCTTGACTTAGGTGGCATAGCGGGTACTCGCTCTCAGAAATAGAGTCGACGGCGTTCTTCAGGCCGCGCGAACTATAAGGTACACCCCGCCGAGGTTAATTTCCCATATCGATCGGCCCGAAATCAGTCACAGATCCCTAACTGGCGACAAGATTTTCGAAGCCGTAGCTTCGAAATGTCACCGCTGACTCTCTTGAAGGCGTACGACAACGAGTCGGACAGTCGCACGTATGAACGTCGTTCAGTCACGAGTCTCGTCGCGAGGTTACCGCTCGGCGTCGTGCAGCGCCACCGCGCCGCCGCCGAGCCGGCGGTATCGCGCCGTCCGAAACCCCGCATCTAGCAGCATCTTCGAGAGCGTGTCCGCGTCGGGGAAGCCGGTCAGCGAGTTCGGCAGGTAGCGGTACGCCGCGCGGTCGCCGCTGAGGAGTCCGGCGATCGGCGGCATGATGTGGTTGAAGTACAGCCGGTAGAGCGCCGTAAACATGCCCGGCGGCGGCGGCGTCATGTCGAGGCAGACGACACGGCCGCCCGGACGCAGCACGCGCGCCATCTCGCGGAACGCCGCCGGCAGATCGACCAGGTTTCGCAGCAAGAAGGCGTTGGTGACTCGGTCGAAGCTGGCGTCCGCAAACGGGAGGCGGACGGCGTCGGCGGACAGCCAGGCGCAGGACGAACGCCCCGCATCGCGGCCCGCCGCCACGGCGAGCATCGCCGGGCTGAAGTCGGCGCCGGTGACCGATGCCGCGCCCTGCCGAAGCAGCTCGCGCGCCATGTCGCCGGTGCCCGTGCCCAGGTCCAGCACGCGCTTCCCGCGCACGTCGGCGATGGCCCCGGCCAGGCGCCGCCAGCCGACGTCCATGCCGAAGCTCATGATGCGGTTCATCCGGTCGTAACGCGGGACGATGCGGCCGAACATGCCCTGGATCTGCCGCGCGCGCTGGCTGCGGCCCTCGTCGAGCGGCACGGAAGGGGATCCGGCCTGGTGCTGCATGGTCGTCACCCGTATGCGTGTGCGGCATTGCCGCGCTATCGGCGGGCTGCTAGGATGCCAGAAAGCGACCGACGTGTCAGTCGGTTTTAGTCTACCATGAAATACGAACAACAACGCGCCGAGCAACGCCACAGCCGCATCCTGGATGCCGCGCTCAAGGTCTTCTCGCGCAAAGGCTACCACGACAGCTCGGTCGATGAGATCGCCGACGCATCCGATACGTCGAAGGGCGGCGTGTACTTCCATTTCCCGGGCAAGCAGGCCATCTTCTTGGCGCTGATGGACCGGGCGGCGCGGCGGCTGCTGGATCGCGTCGAGGAAGCGATCGTGCGGGAGAGTGATCCCGTCGCGAAGGCCGAAGCGGGGCTCCACGTCGTGCTCCGCACCTTCGGCGGGCATCGGGCGCTGGCGCGGCTGTTCCTCATCGAAGCATTCGGCGGCGGACGGGAGTTCCACGCGCGCCTCATGGAGATCCACGAGTTGTTCATCCGCGTCATCAAGCTCCACCTCGACGACGCCATCATCTCCGGCGCGATCGCGCCGGTCGACACTGAGCTGGCCGGGCGCGTCTGGTTCGGCGCGCTCAACGAGATCATCACGCACTGGCTGCTGACCGATCGTCCGCGGCCGCTCGAAGAGTCGTACACGCTGCTGCGCCCGCTGATCTTCCGCAGCGTCGGCGCGGAGCTGCCACCGGAGCGCGGCGACGCGGCAGGGGGCGCCCGATGATCATTCTGCAACCGCGTCCAGCGACGGAGGAGTACGGCGAGCTTGCCGCACGGGCCTGCGAGGCGGCGTCGCGACGGCGTGAGCCTGCGCTCCTGAGCTACGGATACGACGTCGACGCGATCGACGCGCTCAGCCTGTACGCGCGAGCGGTGGCCGCCGGCGACGATGCGGCGTACTGGGAGCAGCCGGCGGACGGACGGGTGCTCGTCGCGATCGGCGCCGCGATCTCTATGGCGCCTGCCGGAGCAAACCGATTCTCGGACGCGGCTGCCGCGTGGGGCGGACTCGTGGACGGGGCGATCGCCGCGGATCGCCGCGACATCGTGGCACTGGCCGGGTTCGCGTTCGCGGCGGATGGCGCGCGCGCGCCGCATTGGTTGGAGTTCGGCGACGGCGCCATGATCGTCCCGGAGCTGCTGTACCGCTGCGAGGGCGGTCGCGCGCGGGTGACGCTCAGCGTGATGGTAAAGCCGGGCCAGGCCGCCGCCGACGTGCGATTCCCGGCTGCTCGGCTGCTGGAAGCGGCGATAGAATCGCGCAGCTCCCGCCCGGCGCGCATTGAACAGGCGGATACCGTCAGCGCGGAAGCGTGGGCCGGCGCCGTCACGGCGCTCACCAGCGAGATCGCAGCGGGCCGTGTCGAGAAGGTCGTGCTTGCGCGCGAGGTCGCGCTCCGCTCAGAGGCTGCCTTCGATGAGACCGCGGCACTGTCGCGGCTGCGCGGCGAATTCCCGGGGACGACGGTCTTCGCGTTCCATCGCGGCGGCGTCTGCTTCATCGGCGCGACGCCGGAGCGGCTGGTGCGCGTCGAGGGGCGCCGCGTGCGCACCATGTGCCTCGCCGGCTCGGCTCGGCGCGGCGCGGACGAACACGACGATGAGGCGCAGGGCGCAGCCCTGCTTGCCGACGCGAAGGAGCGCCGCGAGCACGAACTGGTCGTGTGCGCCATCACCGATGCGCTACGACCGCTCTGCTGCCAGCTGGATGTGCCCGCCGAGCCGGTGCTGATGCGCATGCCGAACGTGCAGCATCTGGCGACGCCGGTCGAAGGGACGCTCGACCACGCCGTGTCCGTGCTCGACCTCGTCGAGCGCCTCCATCCGACGCCGGCGCTCGGCGGCACCCCACGGGCGGAGGCACTGCGCCTGATCCACGAGCACGAACCCTTCGATCGCGGCTGGTACGGCGGACCGGTGGGCTGGATAGACGCGGACGGGAACGGCGAGTTCGCCGTCGCGATCCGGTCCGCGCTGCTCCGCGGCGGCGAGGCGCGGCTGTTCGCTGGCTGCGGCATCGTCGCCGGATCCGAGCCGGCGCGCGAGTACGAGGAGTCGTCGATGAAGCTGAGGCCGATGCTGTGGGCGCTGGACCAGTCGTGATCGAGACCGCCGCCGCGAACGCGCTCGACGTCACGGTCGGCGCGTTTGTCGACGAGCTGGCGCGCGCGGGCGTCACCGACGCCTGCGTCTGCCCCGGCTCGCGCTCGACGCCACTGGCGATGCTGCTGCACGCGCATCCCGCCGTGCGCGTCTGGATGCACCTCGACGAGCGTTCGGCGTCGTACTTCGCGCTCGGCATGGCGAAGGCGTCGCGGCGTCCGGTGGCGCTGCTGGCGACGTCTGGCACCGCCGCCGCGAACTTCGCGCCAGCCGTCGCGGAGGCGCGTTACGCGCGCGTGCCGCTGCTGGTGCTGACGGCGGACCGGCCGGCAGAGCTGCGCGACCTGGCCGCGCCACAGACGATCGACCAGGTGAACCTGTACGGAAGCCACGCGAAGTGGTCGCTGGAGATGCCGCTGCCCGAGGCGACCGCTGCCGCCGCGCGTCACGCCCGCGCCGTCGCCGCGCGCGCGACGATGGTTGCCGCCGAAGCGCCCGCCGGGCCGGTGCACCTCAACTTCCCGTTCCGCGAGCCGCTGATCCCGTCGCTCGACGGCGCGTGGCAGCTCGACGGCGCCGCGCCGACCATCGCGACGGTGAGCGCGTCGCGGCGCGCCGTGGCCGCGGATGTCGCCGGGCTTGCGCGCCAGTTGCGCGACGCTCCGAACGGCATCATCGTCTGCGGCCCGCAGGACGATCCTGCGGTGGCGGGAGCCGCGACTGCGCTGGCGCGGGCGCTCGGCTATCCGCTGCTGGCCGATCCGCTGTCGCTGGTGCGTTTCGGCCCGCACGATCGCGCGTTCGTAATCGATGCATATGACGCGTTCCTGCGCGACGATGCGCTGGCCGAGCGCCTGCGGCCGGATGCCGTGCTGCGATTTGGCGCGCCGCCCACGTCGAAGCCGCTGACGCAGTTCCTCCAGCGCCACGCCGATGTGCCGCAGATCGTCATTGACGACGCGCTGTGGCCCGATCCGACGCACACGGCATCGGCGGTCTATCACGCCGATCCTGCGTCGTTCTGCGACGCGCTGACAGAGCAGCTTGGCGCCGCGCGCGGCGGCGACGACTGGGCGCGGATGTGGTCGTTGCTGGCGGCGCGCACGCGCGACGCGCTGGGCGCGCACATCGGCCAGGACGGCGCGATCAGCGAGCCGGCCGTGTTCCGCGACCTGTCGGAGGTGCTGCCGGACGGCACGACGCTCTACGCGGGCAACAGCATGCCCGTGCGCGACCTCGATACGTTCTTCCCGGCCGGGCCGCGCGCGGTGCGCTGCCTGGCGAACCGCGGCGCGAACGGCATCGACGGCGTGGTCTCCAGTGCCCTCGGTGCGAGCACGGTCTCAGGTGGATCGCTGGTGCTGGTGATCGGCGACCTGTCGTTCTACCACGATATGAACGGCCTGCTCGCCGCGAGGCAGCACGGCCTGGACGCCACGATCGTGCTGGTGAACAACGACGGCGGCGGCATCTTCTCGTTCCTGCCGCAGGCGGAGCATCCGCAACAGTTCGAAGAGCTGTTCGGGACGCCGCACGGACTGCAGTTCTGCGCGGCCTGCGAGCTGTACGGCGTCGGCTACGAGCGCGCGGCGGACCGAATGGCGTTCCGGGCGGCGGTCGCGCGCAGCATCGCGGCGCGTGGCGTGCAGGTGATCGAAATCGTCACTGACCGCGCCGCGAACGTCGCGCTGCACCGCGACCTCTGGCGCGTGGTCGCGGACGCGACGTCGGGTGGCGCGTGATGGCGCTCGTGCAGGCGAACGGCCTGCAGTTCAACGTAGAGGCCGCTGGCGACGGCTTCCCGCTGGTGCTGCTGCACGGCTTCACGGGCAGCGCCGCGACGTGGCGTCCGTTCGAGACGGCGTGGCCGGGCTTCCGCACGGTCGCCATCGACCTGATCGGCCACGGCGCGTCGGCCGCGCCCGACGACGAGGCGCCCTATACGATGGAGCGCTGCGTCGCGGATGTGACGGCGCTAATCGACGCGGAGTGCGGCGGACGCGCTGCCGTGCTGGGTTATTCGATGGGCGGGCGCGTGGCGCTGCAGTTCGCGCTGGCTGCGCCAAAGCGGGTCGCTGCGCTGGTGCTGGAAGGCGCATCGACCGGTATCGAAGATCCTGCCGACCGCGCGTCCCGCGTCGCGTCGGACCGCGTGCTTGCCGACGACATCGAGCGCGACGGGCTGGAGGCGTTCGTCGATCGCTGGGAGGCGGTGCCGCTGTTCGCGACGCAGTCGCGGCTGCCCGGCAGCGTGCGGCAGCGCTTGCGGGAGCAGCGCCTCCGCAGCCGGACGGTCGGACTGGCGAACAGCCTGCGCGGCATGGGCGCGGGCGCGCAGCAGCCGGTCTTCGCGCGCCTCGGCGAGCTGGCGATGCCCGTCCTGCTCATCGCGGGCGAGGACGACGTGAAGTACCGCGCACTCGCGCGCGCGATGGGCGAGCAAATCCCGGGCGCGCGCGTCGAGATCGTGAAGGGCGCCGGTCACGCGGTGCACCTTGAACAGCCAGCGGCGTTCGCGCCACTCGTAAAGGAGTTCCTGACCAGATGTCCGCAACAGAGCAAGCAGCCGGAATCATCCGCCCGGCCGTAGCGTGGCAGTCGGCCGCCACCTACGGCGACATCCTCTACGACAAGGCGGAGGGCATCGCCAAGATCACGATCAACCGGCCGGAAGTGCGCAACGCCTTCCGGCCCCAGACGCTCTTCGATCTGAAGGCGGCGTTTGCCGACGCGCAGGAGGATCCGAAGGTCGGCGTCGTCATCCTGACCGGCGCCGGCGACGCGGCGTTCTGCTCGGGCGGCGACCAGCGCGTGCGCGGCGACGGTGGCTACGTGGGGCACGATGGGGTGCCGCGCCTCAACGTGCTGGAGCTGCAGCGCCAGATACGCACGCTGCCCAAGCCGGTCGTCGCGATGGTCGCGGGCTACGCGATCGGCGGCGGCCACGTGCTGCACCTGGTCTGCGACCTTACGATCGCGGCTGAGAACGCGGTCTTCGGGCAGACCGGGCCGAAGGTAGGCAGCTTCGATGCCGGCTACGGTGCGACGCTACTCGCGCGGATCGTCGGGCACAAGAAGGCGCGCGAGATCTGGTACCTCTGCCGGCAGTACTCCGCGAAGGACGCGCTGGAGATGGGGCTGGTCAACACCGTGGTGCCGCTCGAGGCACTGGAGGAAGTGACGGTGGAGTGGTCGCGCGAGATGCTGGCGATGAGTCCGACGGCGCTCCGCTTCCTGAAAGCCGCGTTCAACGCCGACACCGATGGCCTGGCCGGCATCCAGCAGCTCGCGGGCGACGCCACGCTGCTCTACTACCTGACCGAAGAGGCAAAAGAGGGTCGCGACGCCTTCGTCGAGAAGCGGAAGCCCGACTTCTCGAAGTTTCAGCGGTTCCCGTAGATGACGGGAACGAGCACCACCGCCCAGGCCCGTCCGGGGATCGTGCGCACGTGGATGCTGGCCGCGCGGCCGCCCACGCTCACGGCCGCTGCGGTGCCGGTACTCGTCGGTACGGCGGCGGCGATCCGCGTGGGCGACTTCAGCCTCGGGGTATTCGCCGCGGCGCTGGCGGCTGCGCTGTTGATCCAGGTTGGCACCAACTTCGCCAACGACGTGTTCGACTTCGAGCGCGGCACGGACACCGACGAGCGGCTGGGGCCGCCGCGCGTCACGCAGACGGGGCTGCTGAAGCCGCGCGACGTGCGATTCGGCATGGTCGTGGCGTTCGGAGGCGCGGCGCTGCTGGGGCTGTACCTGGCCTACGTCGGCGGCTGGCCGATCATCGCCGTGGGCCTGGCGTCGATCGTCGCGGGAGTCGCCTACACGGGCGGGCCGTGGCCGTTCGGCTACCACGGACTCGGCGACCTGTTCGTCTTCTGCTTCTTCGGGCTGGTGGCTGTCTGCGGCACGTACTACCTGCACACCGGCGACGTGAGCGGCCTGTCGATCGCCGCCGGGTGCGCCGTCGGCTGCCCGGTCACCGCCGTCCTCATCGTGAACAACCTGCGTGACCGCGCGACGGACGGGCGCACCGGCAAGCGCACGCTGGCGGTGCGCCTCGGCGATCGCGTCACGCGCTGGCAGTTCGCAGCGACGATCGCGGCGGCATACGTGCTGTCGCTCGCGATGGCGGTCATCACGTCGCCGTGGCTGCTGCTGCCGCTGCTGAGCCTGCCGCTCGCGGCGCGGCTCGTGTCGCCGGTGCTTGGCGGCACGGAGGGGCGCGCGCTGAACATCACGTTGAAGGCTACGGCGCAGTTCACGCTGGTGTTCGGCGTGCTGCTGGCGGTTGGCTTCCTACTGTGAAGATCGCCGGCCTGCGCTGGACGCTGTACGCGCTGCCGTTCACGGCTGTGCTGCGCACGGCGCAATCCGATTGGCGCACGCGCGATGGCGCGATCCTGCGGCTGATCACGGGCGACGGTGCCGTGGGAATCGGCGACGTCGCGCCCCTGCCGGCGCACGGTACCGCGAAGCAGGCCGACTGTCTGGCGGCGCTCGATCGCATCGCACCGGAGCTGCTGGGCCTTGATTTCGCCGCGCTCGCACCGATCGTCGACGCCATGCTGGAGCGCGATCCGGACCTGGCGCCGCTGGCGTGCGCGATCGACGTGGCCGCATGGGATGCGCGGGCGCGCTCGACGGCGGTCAGCGTCGCGCGGCTCTGGGGGCAGGATGCGGCGGGTACGGTGCGCGTGAACGCGCTCGTCGATGCGGCGGCGTGCGGCGAAGCGGCGAAGGCCGCGGAGCGCGCCGTCGCATGCGGCTTCGGCGACATCAAGCTCAAGGTGGGCGTCGCAGAATCCGTGGCTGCCGAAATGGAACGTGTGGCCGCGGTTCGCGGCGCAGCTCCGGGCGCGCGTCTGCGGCTCGACCCGAACGGCTCCTGGAGCGAACCGCGGGCTATCGAGACGATACGCGCGCTGGCGCCGTACGGGATCGAGCTGATCGAGCAGCCGGTGGCGCCCGGCGATGCCGCCGCGCTGCGCCGCGTGCGCGAGGCGACCGGCGCGCGCATCGCCGCCGACGAGAGCGTGCGCGACGTTGCGTCGGTCCGCGCGTTGATCGAGGCGGGAGCCGTCGACGCGATCGTGATCAAGCTGCCGGTGGTCGGCGGGCCATCGCGCGCGAGAGAGATCAGCGCGCTGGCGGCACGAGCGGGCGTCGATGTCATCGTGACGAGCGCGTTCGAGAGCGGCGTGGGTGTGGCCGCTGCGCTGCAGTTCGCCGCCACGCTGCCGGAGTCGCCATACGCGCACGGCCTGGCGACCCTCGACCTGCTCGCGGACGACCTGATCGTAAGAGGTCTGCCGATCGAGAACGGGCGCCTGTCCGTGCCGTCAGCGTCGGGACTCGGCGTGACGCTTGACGTTGCGGCGCTGGCCCGATACGCCTCCGGCTCTGAGCGGGTGTTAGGAGCATGAGCGCGATCCCGGTGACGCACGACTGGCTGCGCAGGCGCGCCTCGCTGACGCCCGCGGCGTCGGCCGTGATCTTCGATGACAAACGGGCGATCACGTTCGCGGAGCTTGATGCGCGGGCGGACGCCGTTGCGGCGGCGCTGGTGGAGCGCGGCGTGCGCGATGGAGACCGCGTCGCTGCCCTGCTGCCGAACGGCGTGCCCTTCGTCGAGCTGGTGCACGCCGTGCCGCGCATCGGCGGGGTGCTGGTGCCGTTGAATCTGCGCCTGGCGCCGGCCGAGCTGGCGTGGCAGATCGCCGACGCAGGAGCCCGGCTCCTGGTGCACGACGCCGCGACCTCGCCGCTGGCCGCCGACGCCGCATCGGACGGCGCGCGTGCGGACGTCGCGGCGCTGCGCGCCAAGGGCTCGCGCACGCTCCCGCCGATCGATGTGCGGACCGACCGGGTCCACACGATCATCTACACCTCGGGCACCATGGGACGCCCCAAGGGCGCCATGCTGACGTTCGAGAACCACCTGTGGAGTGCACTGGGCTCCGCGCTGAACCTCGGCCTCGACGCGGAAGACCGGCTGCTGGCGTGCCTGCCGATGTTCCACGTCGGCGGGCTCGCCGTGCTGTTGCGGAGCGCGATCTACGGCTGTCCTGCCGTCGTGCACGAGTCGTTCGACCCGCAGCGCGCCAACCGCGCCATCGATGACGGCGCGAGCATCGTGTCGGTCGTGGCGAGCATGCTGACCCGCATGATGGACGCGCGCGGCGATGCCGCGTACCCGTCGACGCTGCGGGCGGTGCTGCTCGGCGGCGGGCCCGCGCCGCAGTCGCTGCTCGAAGCGTGCGCCGCGCGCGGCGTGCCCGTCGTGCAGACGTACGGGCTGACGGAGGCGGCGTCGCAGGTGGCGACGCTCTCGCCGGCGGACGCGCTGCGCAAGCTGGGATCGGCGGGCAAACCGCTCTTCCCGACGGAGATCCGCATCGAGCGCGACGGCGAGGCCGCCGCGCCCGGCGTCGCTGGCGAGATCGTCGTGCGCGGCGCGACGGTGAGCACGGGGTACTGGCAGCAGCCCGAGAACAGCGCCGAGACGTTCCGCGGCGGCTGGCTGCACACCGGCGACATCGGCCAGGTGGACGTCGAAGGCTATCTCTACGTGCTGGACCGGCGCGACGACCTGATCATCTCCGGCGGCGAGAACGTCTACCCGGCCGAGATCGAAGCAGTGCTCCTGTCGCATCCGGCCGTGGCGGAGGCGGGCGTGCGCGGCGTCGCCGACGCGCGCTGGGGCAGCGTGCCCGCAGCCAGCGTCGTGCTGCGCGCCGGCGCGCAGGCGACGGCGGAGGAGTTGATCGCGCACTGCCGCGACCGGCTGGCGCGCTACAAGACGCCGGCCGTCATCTCGTTCGTCGAGTCGCTGCCGAGGACATCGACCGGCAAGCTCCAGCGCCGGCTGCTGCCGGAGGATCCGGCCGGATAGCAGAAGGTGCGGACCGCGCGTAGCGATCCGCACCTTCGCGGCTTGATTTCCGTCCGGCTCCGGCTAGTTGCCGAAGTCCCAGCTCTGTCCCGAGTGGTAGCGCGCGAGCACGTTCTTCGCGATCAGGATCTTGTGCACCTCGTCCGGTCCGTCCGCGATGCGCAGCGTGCGCGCGCCCTGGTACATGCCGGCCAGCGGCAGGTCGCCCGAGACGCCCGCCGCGCCCCACACCTGGATGGCGCGGTCAACGACGCGCGTGTACGCCGCCGGGACGAAGATCTTGATGGCCGATATCTCGGTGCGCGAGTCGCCGCCGCTCTCCATCATCTCGGCGCAGTGGATCGTCATCAGCCGCGCGGCCTGGATGTCGATGTACGAGTCGGCGATGAAGCCCTGCATGAACTGCTTGGTCTCGAGCTTGCCGCCGTGGACCTCGCGGCTCATCATGCGCTCCACCATCAGGTCGAAGGCGCGCCACATCTGGCCGACCGAATTCATGCAGTGGAAGACGCGGCCCGCGCCCAGGCGATCCTGCGCGGCCTGGTGGCCTGTGCCGGTCTGCCCGAGCTGGTTCGTCACCGGCACGCGCACGTTGTCGTAGATGATCTCGCAGTGGTCGCTCTCCTGCCCCCACACCGGAACGCCGCGGATGATGTTCACGCCGGGCGTGTCCTTCGGGACGATGATCTGCGTCATCTTGCCGTTGCGCTCGGCCGGGCCGTCCGGGTCGTCCGTGCGGCACATGACGATGAAGAAGTCGGCGCGCTTGCCGTTCGACGTGAACCACTTGTGCCCGTTGATCACCCACTCGTCGCCGTCGCGCTTGGCGGTGGTCTTGAGCGAGCGGGGGTCGGAGCCCGGCTGGTCCGGCTCCGTCATCGAGAAGCCGGACTCCATCTTGCCCTCGATGAGCGGGATGAGCCACTTCGTCTTCTGCTCCTCGGAGCCGTACTTCACGAGGATCGTCTGGTTGCCGCTGTTCGGCGCGACGACGCCGAAGAGTGCGGCCGCGCCCGAGGCGTACGCGAGCACCTCGTTCATGTAGGCGTGCTCCAGGAAGTTGAGGCCGGAGCCGCCGTACTCGACCGGCAGGTGCGGCGCCCAGAGCCCGGCCTCCTTCACCTTCCGCTTGATCTCATCGCGACGTGCCCGGGCCTCCTGCAGGTCCGACTCGGTGACACGCTTGTCGGTGCGCCACGCCCACAGCATGTTCTCGTAGGGCAGGATCTCCTTGTTCACGATGCTCGCCGTGAGCAGGCGGATCTCGTTGATGCGATCTGAGATCGCCGGGATGGGACGGACGTTCATCTTCATGGGGAACACTCCTGAGGTTAGGGCCAACGAATCGGGTTTCACGCTACCGGATCGACCGGCTAATAGGGAAGGAGCAATACGAGCCTCAGAGCTCGGTGATCGCTACGACGCGGTGAGGCGACCGGATGAGCCCCAGCGCCTCGCGCGCGAGCAGCAACGACAGGTCGTCGGGGTGCACGCCGGCGCGTACCGGGCGACGCAGCGCCGCGCCCAGCGCCAGGTTGGCCGCGTTCAGCATCCGCAGCGACCGTGCCCGGAAGCGGGTGTCCGCTTCGAACCCGACGAGCGGCAGGCGATGCCAGCGCCGCGACCTCGTGTCGTAGATGCCGCTCAACGTCTCGACCCAGCGGAACGAAGTCTCGTCGAACGCCGCGAGCGGCAGCGCGCCGAGCGCCCAGGCCGGCGGCACGTAGAGGCGGGGCGGCTGCAGCCCCGCGGCTCCGAACCACGCCTCGCCGCGACGCACGATGTCGAGCACGTCGCCTCGCGAGCGGCCCAGGTGCTCGGCGGCGTCGCGCGACAGCAGCGCGCTGTGCAGCCGGTGGTAGACGCCGCGCGGCGGCTCCGCGTGATGCGACCAGCCGTGGGCCGCGAGCATGTGCCCGTCGTGCTCCCAGCGGCGGAGCGGGGCGATCTGGTCGTCCGTCCACTGGCCGTCCGGCACGACGAGCACGGCGAGCGGTCCTGCGCCGGACGCCACCAGCAGGTCGACGATCTCCGCCGCGCGGTCCAGCGTGGACGGCGTCACGTCGTGCACGGACCAGATGATCGAGCGCATCAGGAAACGGGCGCGCCGAGGGACGCCGCGGCGAACTGCTCCCACAGCGTGCGTTCGCTCGCCGAAGCCTGCGCGGCGGTTGCCAGGCGCACTCGCGCGCCGGCGTCGCTTGCCAGCGTGCAGAGCAGGGCCGGGAGCTGCTCGTCAGAGTCGAACAGCAGCCCGTTGACATCGTGCTGCACGTAGCTCGGGATCTGCCCGACGCTGCGCGCGATCAGCGGCAGCCCGCAGCCGATCGCCTCCAACGTGGTCATCGAGAACGTCTCGGTGCGCGACGCCGTGACGTAGATCTGCGCGTCGCACAGTGCGGGGCGCGGGTCAGCGCACCATGGCACGTGCTCGACCGGCACTCCGAGCGAGTCCGCGAGTTGGAGCGTCGGCGCGAGCTGGCTGCCGTCGCCGATGATCCGGAAGCGCAGGCGGCCGTGATCCGGGTCGGCGGCGCGGATGGCGCGCACCGTGGCATCGAGCGCCTTTTCGCGCGACACGCGCCCGTGGTACGCGACGGTGATTCGGCCGTTGCCGCCTCCGGCCGCCGCCGCGATCGGCGAGCGCGGCGGATCGAGGCGCAGCACCTCGTACCGCCCGCTCGGCGCGCCCCACGGTGCGACGACGCGCGTGGCCATGCCGGCGCCCCATCGTTCGAGGCGGGCCGCCACCCAGTCCACGATCGGTGCGGCCGGCGTGTGCGGAAGTCCGTAGCGCAGCAGCGCAGGGTAGTCGTTGTGCATGAAGAGCGTGCTGTGCTTGCCGTGCCGGCGCGCGAAGTAGAGAGCGAGGAATCCGAGCAGCCCCGGCGTGTGCACGACGACGCGATCTGCGGCGGCCACCGCCCGCGACACGCGCCGGAATGCCGGGCCCGGAACGTGGAGATCTGGCGTGCCCAACGGCAGGCGTCGCACGCTGGTCTGCGTCACGGCGTCCGAGACGGCGTCGCCCGCCGGTCCTAGCAGGTGCACCCGGTGGTCCTTCGCCAGGATCTCCGCCGTGTGAAAGGCGATGAGCGCGATGCCGTTCGGATCGGGCGGCAGGGTATCGGAGACAATGAGAATGCGCTGGTCGCTATGGCCTGGACGCAATGGCCCCTCACAGAACTGCGCGAGCGTCGCCTGGTTGGTGGCGCCCCGCCAGCAGGATACGTGCTATCGCGCCCTTCAAGTAGCCGGCGCCGAACAAGGAGGGCGTCCAATCTGCGCGTGCGTCGCGAACCGCCGCCAGGTGCCGGCCGCCACGCCGTGATCGGCGATAAGATGGCGGCGCGGCACGCCGCGGACAGGTGCCGCCCAGCAGAAAGCCGGTGCCATGGCCATCACACGTCTCCTGGTCGCCAACCGCGGCGAGATTGCCGTGCGGATCATGCGGGCGGCGGCCGAACTGGGGCTCCGCAGTGTCGCCGTCTTCTCCGAGGACGATGCGCGCGCGCTGCACGTCCGGCGCGCCGATGTTGCCCGGCCGTTGCGGGGCGCCGGCCCGGCGGCGTACCTGGACATCGAACAGATCGTCGCCGCCGCGCGCGAAGCCGGCTGCGAGGCGATCCATCCGGGCTACGGCTTCCTCAGCGAGAACGCCGCCTTCGCGCGCCGCTGCGCCGCGGAGGGCATCGCGTTCGTGGGCCCTGGCGCCGCGGTGCTCGAAGCGCTGGGCGACAAGGCGCGCGCCCGCGCGCTCGCCGAGCGACTGGGCGTGCCGGTCCTGCCGGGCACCGCCGGCGCGATCACGGTGGAGGACGCGCGCGCGTTCTTCACGTCGCTCGGCCCGGGTGGCGCGATGGTGATCAAGGCCGTCGCGGGCGGCGGCGGTCGCGGCATGCGCGTCGTGCACGGGGCGGACGAGATCGCGGAGGCGTACGAGCGCTGCCAGTCGGAGGCGCGCGCCGCGTTCGGCAGCGGCGATCTCTACGCCGAGCGGCTGCTGCCGCGCGCCCGCCACATCGAAGTGCAGGTGCTGGGCGATGGCAGCGGCGCGGTCAGCCATCTCTGGGACCGGGAGTGCACGCTGCAGCGCCGCCACCAGAAGCTCGTCGAGATCGCGCCCGCGCCGGGCCTGGATGCGGGGTTGCGCGCGCGGCTCATCGCCGACGCGGTGCGCATGGCAGCAGAGTTGCGACTTGCGAGCGCCGGCACCTTCGAGTTCCTCGTCGATGCGGCTGCGGACGCCGGGGAGGCGCGGTACTACTTCATCGAAGCGAACCCGCGCCTGCAGGTGGAGCATACGGTCACGGAAGAGGTGACCGGCATCGACCTCGTGCAGGCGCAACTCCGCTTGGCAGCCGGTGCGTCGCTGGCGGAGCTGCGGCTGGCGCAGACGGATGTGCTGGCGCCGCGCGGCTACGCGATGCAGCTCCGCGTCAACATGGAGACACCGCAAACGGACGGATCGGTGCGCCCCTCCGGCGGCACGCTTACGGTATTCGAGCCGCCGTCCGGCCCCGGCCTGCGCGTCGATTCGTGCGGTTACGCGGGCTACACAGTAAACCGGGCGTTCGACTCGCTGCTGGCGAAGGTGATCGCGCACGCACCGGACTTCGGGGCCGCGGTCGCGCGCGCGTATCGAGCGCTATGCGAGTTCCGTGTCGAGGGCGTGGAGACCAACCTGGCGTTCCTGCAGAACCTGCTGCTGCACGAGGATGTCATCGCCGGGCGCACCTACACGCGCTTCGTCGAGGATCACGCCGCTGATCTCGCGGCCACCGGCGCCGCCCCGCACGCTCGGCTCTTCTTCGCCGGTGCGACCGCGCCCCGCGCGGCGCTCGCGGGAGCGCGCATCGACGCCGGCGATCCGCTTGCGGTCCTGCAGCACGGGAAGTCGCCCTCGCCGGCCTCGCGCGCGGCCTCGGCGGAGGCGCCGGAAGGTACGGTCGCCGTGCGAGCGCCGATCCAGGGGACGGTCATCGCTATCGATGTGCGCGAGGGCGAACTGGTGCGTCGCGGACAACGGCTGCTGGTGATGGAAGCGATGAAGATGGAGCACGTCATCGCCTCCGACGCGGGCGGTATCGTTCGTCGCCTCGCCGTGGCGGTCGGCGACGCCGTGTTCGAGGGCCATCCGCTCGCGTTCATCGAGGAGTCCGACACGGGCGAAGACATGGACACCGACGTGGCACAGAGCGATCTCGACGCCGAGCGCGCTGATCTGGCGGAGGTGCGGAAGCGCCACGCCATCGGGCTCGACGCGGCGCGGCCAGACGCCGTCGCGCGGCGGCGCGCGACGGGGCAGCGCACCACGCGCGAGAACATCGACGACCTGTGCGACCCCGGCTCGTTCGTCGAGTACGGCCCGCTGGTGATAGCGGCGCAGCGGCGCAGAAGGCCCGTCGAAGAGCTGATCGAGCGCACGCCGGCCGACGGACTTGTCGCGGGCATCGGCACGGTGAACGCGGGCCTCGTGGGTGAGTCCCGCGCACGGGCGATCGCGATGTCGTATGACTACACCGTGCTGGCCGGCACGCAGGGCTCGCAGAACCACCGCAAGAAGGACCGCATGTTCGAGCTTGCGGAGACGTGGCGGCTGCCGGTCGTGTTCTTCACCGAGGGCGGCGGCGGGCGCCCGGGCGATACCGACGGCCTCGGCGTGTCGGGCCTCGACTGCCTGGCGTTTCAGTACTTCGGCAAGCTCAGCGGCCTCGTGCCGCTCGTGGGCATTGCGTCCGGGCGCTGTTTCGCGGGCAATGCCGCGCTGCTCGGCTGCTGCGACGTCGTGATTGCGACCGAGAACGCGAACATCGGCATGGGCGGGCCCGCGATGATCGAAGGTGGGGGCCTCGGCGTCTTCCGCCCGGACGAGATCGGCCCGGTCGACGTACAGTCGCGCAACGGCGTCATCGACATCCTCGTGCGCGACGAGGCCGAGGCGGTGCGGGCGGCGAAGCAGTACCTGTCGTACTTCCAGGGGGCCGTGGCGGATTGGGCGTGCGCCGACCAGCGCATGCTGCGGGGCGTCATCCCGGAGAACCGCCGGCGCATCTACGACGTCCGTACCGTGATCGACACGCTGGCCGACACGGGCACCGTCCTGGAGTTGCGGCCGCGTTTCGGCCCGGGCATGATCACCGCGTTCGCGCGCATCGAGGGCCGGCCGATCGGCATCATCGCCAACAACCCGCAGCACCTTGCCGGCGCCATCGACAGCGACGGCGCGGACAAGGCGGCGCGGTTCATGCAGCTTTGCGACGGGTTCGACATCCCGCTGCTGTTCCTCTGCGACACGCCGGGGATCATGGTCGGGCCGGAGGCCGAGAAGACGGCGCTGGTGCGCCACGCGTCGCGTATGTTCGTCACGGGCGCGAGCATCACGGTGCCGTTCTTCACGATCGTCCTGCGCAAGGCGTACGGCCTCGGCGCGCAGGCGATGGCCGGCGGCAGCTTCAAGGCACCGTTCTTCGCCGTTTCCTGGCCGACAGGCGAGTTCGGCGGCATGGGACTGGAGGGCGCGGTGAAGCTGGGCTACCGGAACGAACTCGCGGCGATCGACGACCCCGCCGAGCGTAAGGCGCTGTACGAGCAGATGGTCGAGCGCATGTACCAGCATGGCAAGGCGGTGAACTCGGCGTCGCACTTCGAGATCGACGACGTGATCGATCCCGTCGATTCGCGCCGCTGGCTGACCGGGGCGCTGCGCTCCGTGCCGGCGCTGGTGCCATCGGCCGGCAAGAAGCGGCCGAGCATCGACACGTGGTAGCGCGTTGAGGCTAACCCCCCGATCCGGTACAGAGGTGGCAGTTCGTGAAAGGAACCGCCCGTGTCCGACATCTTCGTCGCATCCCTCCGCAACCGCATCCGCGCGCTGAACACGCTCTGGGAGCGCGTGATCGAGGACATGACCCTGGAGCACGTCAATCACCACGAGCGCGCCGGCGTGCTGCCGATCGCGTTCAGCCTGAGCCACTACATCCGCTCGCAGGATCAGTCGATCAGCGGCCCGTTCCTGCGGGAGCCGACGCTCTGGGAGGCGGGCGGCTGGGCCGCGAAGGTCGGCGTGACCGTCGATCGACTCGGCCGCGAGGAGAGCGTCGACGAGATGGAGGGGCTGCGCTTCGCCGACTTCGACGCGTGGCGGGCGTACCAGGCGGAGGTGCTGGCTCGCACGAAGCGCGTCCTCGACACCGTGACCGCCGACATGCTGGCGGAGGCGCTGCTGCCGCAGTTGCCGCCGAACATGCTGGCGACGTTCTGCGCCATCGTCATCGGGCCCGGCGCGCCGCTGCGTAAGCTGGAGGTGCTGGAGTGCTTCGTGTACCAGCACGGGCTGCGCCACATGGGTGAGATCGAGCACGGACGCGCGCTCGTCGGACTGAAGGGGATGACAAGCTGATGGAGCCGATCCCGATGGATGATCCGGTCGTCGCAGGGCTGCTCGCCGGCCCGAATCTCGCGCGCCTGGCGTATATCGGCCTGAACGGCCGCCCGCACGTCGTGCCGATCTGGTTCCAGTACATCGACGGCGAGTTCATCATGATCACCGGGCCGAAGGCCGACAAGGTGCCGGCCCTGGCCACCAACGGCGCCGTCGCGCTGACGATCGACTCCAGCACGCCGCCGTATCACGTGCTGCTCGTTGATGGCGATGCCACCGTCGAGCCGACGGAAGGGATGGCGCCGGAGTATCCCGAGGTGGTCGGGCGCTACCTTGGCGCGGCGAAGGACGCATACCTCGCCGGGATGCGGGTGAAGGAGCAGCGGCGCATCCGCGTGCGGCCGCGCTCGTGGCGCGTGCTGGACTTCCGCAAGCGCTTCCCCAAGAGCCTGCGATAGACCTCCCCGAAACGGCGTTGACGCGCGCGGGATTGCCGCGAGCGGCGCAAATCAGCCCGGAGCGGGCGATACTCGCGCGCATTCGGTATATTCACGCGGGAGTATACGCATGAATGATCCGGATGTCGCCCCGACCGGGAAGGGACTCGCGCTCGAGCAGCGCCTCGCGCGGCTGTTCGAGCAGCGGGGATACGAGGTGGTGCACAACGCCTGGCTGGAGGGCCGCTCCGGCGCGCGGCATCAGGTCGACGTCCTCGTGCGCTACGCGGCGCCGCTGCACACGGCGCTGGTGATCGTCGAGGCGAAGGCGTACCAGGCGGGCGTCGACAAAGACCGGATCATGAAGCTGCTCCAGATCGTCGATGACGTGGGCGCGGACCGCGGCATCATCGTTACCACCAGCCACTTCACTGCCGACGCCGTGAAGACCGCCGAGGGGCGCGCGATCGACCTCTGGGATCGCGAGAAGCTCCAGCGGCTGCTGGGCGAGATGGAGATCTCGTCCGTCGAGGGAGGCGGCCGCCGTCACCTCTTCGTAGTCGAGCGCGCCGTTGCGCCGAAGATCGACGCCGAGGCGTTGCGCGCCGAACTGGAGCAGGCCGCGCAGAAACGGGCGCGTGGCGTGTTGGGCATGGGCCGCGTGCGGGAGATCGTATCCGACGTGCGGCCGGTCTACCACCGCTACTACGATGTCGAGCTTGAGGTGCAGTCCACCGGAGTCCAGCGGGTCGGGATCTTCAAGAAGGAAGAGGTGACCCGGACGCTCCGCACCTGCGTGAGCTTCGACGCCGCCCTGGGGTCGCTTGTCGGCGCGGACGCGGCGGCGGGACTCTCGTACGCACACGACTGGCTCCGCGATCTCAGCAGCGATGAGCTGAAGGTGCTGCAGGCCGCGGGCGAGCGCACGTTCTCGTACGCCGACCTCGCCGCGATCGGCGTCCCGGACGCGCGTCTTAAGCGCGCCGTCGCGTCGCTCCGGGCGAAAGATGCCTTGAAGCAGGTCGAGGAGCGGCCGCCAAGCTTCCGCGCCGAACTCCGGCTGCCGTCGGATGCCACTGCAGTCGCGGCGATTTCGGACGCGCTGGACGTGCGCCATGAGGTCGAGGCCGGCGTGGACGCGTTCGCGGACGCGGTCAAGGAGCCGGGCGCGATCGCCTCCGCGTGCGAGGCATACTGGCCGGGCGCCCGCGTCGGACAGGTGCGCGTGGTGCATTATCCCTTTGTCTGCGCCGTGTACACGCGGCCCGATGGCAGCATCCGCACCGAGACGTATGACGCGGTGAGTGGCCGCCAGAACGACACCGTGAACGACCTGTTCCGTCCGCAGCTCGCGGCCCGGGCCGGGCTGACTGAGCCGCGATGAAGCGCGAGCCGGCCGCGCCGCGCAGCCTGGCACGCGGCGATCGTGCGCCAGGTGGGAAGCCATCCTCGTCGAACCATGCACGCCCGGTCCTGTCGCGAGAGGATGGCCGTGCGGTGCGGTCCGAGCGCACGCGCGAGGCGGTCATCGATGCGCTGCTGGCGCTTGTCGATGAGGGAAACCTGCGTCCGACCGTGCGACAGATCAGCGCGAGGGCGGGCATCTCTCAGCGGACGGTCTTCCACCATTTCCAGGATCGGGAAGACCTGCTCAGGACCGCCGCGGAGAAACAGGCAGGCCGCGTGCTGTCTGCGCTACCGGCCGCCGTCGTCGAAGGCACGCTGGACTCGCGGCTCGGCGCGTACATTGCGGCGCGCGCGCGCCTCTTCGAGGCCATCACGCCGGTACATCGTGCGGCGCTGCTTTCGGAGCCGTTCTCGGCCACCATCGCCGGGCGCCTCAACTGGGCGCGCCGGCGCGATCGCGACGAGGTCGCGCGCGTCTTCGCGCCGGAGCTGGCGCGGCGGAGGGCGGCGGATCGCGCGGAGCTGCTCGCGGCCATCGCGATGGTCACGACGTGGGCGGCCTGGGAGACGCTGCGGTCGCACCGGGGGCTGTCGCCGCTGATGGCGCGGCGGGTCGTGCAGCGGACCTTGCACGCCCTGTTGACCGAGGCCGCTCCCGGCCCGAAGCCACCCAGGGTTCGCTGAGCTTCCCAGCGTACGCCACCTGCCGCCGAGCGCATCCAACTCGCATCGCCGTTCCGTGACAAGTCCGCAGGGCCGTCCGGCCCGCCACGATCGTGCCGTTCGGCACATGGATCGCGTGGGCGATGACGCCTAGCGTAGAAAGTCGAGTTCCTGCATCAACTTTATCGAGTAAGCGCGACGGGCAGAGAGGCGGCTGACATGGTACTCGAAGTCACGAACCCAGGGAGCATGACTTCTGGCAGGGCTCTGCGGCACCAGGTGGTGATCATCGGTGGGGGCAACGCAGGACTGAGCGTGGCGGCGCGCCTGCGCCGCGCACGGCGCGACCTCGACGTCGCGATCGTCGAGCCGTCCGACAAGCACTACTACCAGCCGCTGTGGACGCTGGTCGGTGGCGGCGTGTTCGACAAGAAGGTGACGGAGCACAACGAGGCGTCGTACATCCCGAACGGGGCGACGTGGATCCGCGACGCCGTCGTGCAGATGTGCCCGGACGACAACACCATCGTGACGAGCGACGGCACGCAGGTGAGCTACGAGTATCTGATCGTCGCGCCCGGCATCCAACTGGACTGGGGGAAGGTCAAGGGCCTGCCGGAGGCGCTCGGCCGCGACGGGGTCTGCAGCAACTACTCGTACGAGCACGTGGACAAGACCTGGGAGTTCATCAAGGGTTTCAAGGGCGGGAACGCGATCTTCACCCACCCGAACACGCCAATCAAGTGCGGCGGCGCGCCGCAGAAGATCATGTACTTGGCCGACGACCACTTCCGGAAGGCCGGCGTGCGCGATCGGTCGAACGTGATCTTCGGCACGGCGGGCGCCGGGATCTTCTCGGTGGCGAAGTACGCGGAGACGTTGCGAGCCGTGATCGCGCGCAAGGGCATCGACGTGCGCTACCGGCACGACCTGGTGGAGATCCGGCCCGAGTCGAAGGAGGCGGTGTTCCAGCACCTCGATTCCGGCGATCTGATCGCGATGCCGTACGAGATGATCCACGTCACGCCGCCGCAGAGCGCACCGGACTTCGTAAAGCGTAGTCCCCTGGCCAACGAGGCGGGCTGGGTCGACGTGGACAAGTACACGACGCAGCACGTCCGCTACCCGAACGTGTTCAGTCTGGGCGACGCCAGCAGCCTGCCGACGTCAAAGACCGGCGCGGCGATCCGCAAGGAGGCGCCGGTGCTCGTGCAGAACCTCGTGAGCGCGATGCAGGGGCAGCCGCTGGCGGCGAAGTACGACGGCTACGCGGCGTGTCCGCTGGTGACGGGCTACGGGAAGCTGGTCATGGCGGAGTTCGACTACGATCTGACGCCGCAGGAGTCGTTCCCGTTCGACCAGTCGAAGGAACGCCGCAGCATGTACCTGTTCAAGAAGTACGGTCTGCCCGCGATGTACTGGCACGGCATCCTGCAGGGCCGCGTCTAGCCGATCCGGAGGGCGCCGTCGCCCGCGCAGCGAATCGAAGCGATCCGCGACTCCGTAACGTGGCGGGTGTCAGCTCCGCAATGGGGTGGTCAGGCCGGCATGCCCACCGGCACGCCGGCGTCTTGCCATGCGGCGCGTTCTTCGCCCGACGGGTCGTTCCGCACGCACGCCGCGTCGCGATCGAAGATCATCGTTGCGCGGTCGTCGCGTGAGTAAGCCGGCCAGTGCGGAATCCCCGGGTGGTCGGGTGCGCCGCTGCGGGCGAAGGCGATCCAGGCGTCGCTCATCTGGGCGGCGAGACTCCCGCGGCCCACCGACTCGGGCATGACGGGCGGCCGGGCGTTGTCGAAGACGAACGGGATCTCGTAGCCGTGGGCCGAGCCGAGCGGACCCGCCGCCCAGCAGAACAGGTACATGAACACGGGTGCCTGGCCGCCGGCGAACTTGCGCTCCGCGAGCTCGATCGACGGGATGCGCATCATGCGGTCGCTCTCGATGGCGACGAGCAGATCTCTGGGCGACGCGTCCGGTCGCGTGCGGCAGTACGTTTCGATGATCGGACGCGCATGCTCGCCCAGGCTCTCGAGCCGGGGAGGGACGTGATCCCCGTCGAGCACCGTCAGGCCGTCGAGCCCGGACTCCATCGCGAGAAAGAGCGTGGCTTCGTCACGGTTGCAGCCGATGATCATGGGCACGTCGGCCGCAGCACCGTTCCTGATGGCGTCGCCCGGGTGCTCGGGCAGGTCGACCTCGTCGAGCACCGGGCTGAACGAGAACATGGCGCGGCGTCCGAGCTTCGCCTGGAACCCGAGGAGCTTGTCGGCGGGTACCGACTGCAGCGCTGGGACGGAGTTCGCGCCGCCGGCAAGGTCCGCAACGACCCGCTTCGCAAGCTCCGTCGCCTGCCCCGGGCCCACGCGCGACCGGAGGCCGGGGCCGCTCTGCACGGCTGCTCGATGGAACAGGCCACGCGCCGCGGGCATGGCCAGCAGTGTCGAGACTTTCGCGCCGCCTCCTGACTCGCCGAAGATCGTGACGTTGGACGGATCGCCGCCGAACGCCGCGATGTTGTCGCGCACCCACTCGAGCGCCGCGACGAGATCGAGCATGCCTGCGTTGCCGGATGATGCAAACTCGGGCCCGGCGATCTCCTTCAGATGCAGGTAGCCGAAGATGCCGAGGCGGTGGTTCACGGTGACGACGACCACGTCGCCGCGCCGTGCCAGGGCGGCGCCGTCGTAGACCGGCCACGACCCGGAGCCGATGCTGAAGCCGCCTCCGTGCAGCCAGACCATCACCGGCCGCGGGTGCTCGTCGCAGGCGGACGTCCAGACGTTGAGGTACAGGCAGTCCTCGGACAGCGAAGGCTCCTGCGACCAGCCTTCGGGCCGTGCCGATCCCTGCGGGCAGGAGGCGCCGTATTCGAGGGCGTCGCGTACGCCGGACCAGGGCGCCGCAGGCGCCGGCGGGAGGAATCGCCTCGCGCCAACCGGCGGCGCAGCGTAGGGGATGCCTTTGAAGGCGGCGACGCCGTCGTCGCTGGCGCCGCGCACCGTGCCCGTCGTCGTCGTGGCGATTGGTTCCCCTGCCATCTGCGCGCCGCCTTTCGATTCGTGGGCGAACTTGTCGCCGGATCGTAGGACGGACGTGACGTGAGGGTCAAGGTGCGGGCCGCGAATGAAGAGCCCGGACGCTGGCCCGGAAGGGAAGTGCGGACGGCCCGGATGCCGGCCCCGGGCTCGCCCGGGAATTGCCTCTGAGCCGTCCGTTTGGATTCGGATGGAGCGGAAGAAGGGATTCGAACCCTCGACCCCCTCCTTGGCAATTAACCCACGGCTCTGCAGCTGCTAGGGAATCCACCACGACCACGGCGGCCATGCTAGCTGCTACCAATTAGGGAGTCGTCAGCACCGCGAATTAGGAGGTCGATGCGGAGTGATCTTAGACAAACAGATTCAAGTCCGCGGCTCGGCTTCCTGGTGGGTGACCGTATCGTAGTCGTATCCGGCATCGTCACGAGAGTTCGCACGGGCCGTGGGTCCACGACCCCAAATCGACGTTCTGCTGCGAGCAACATGCATGAGCCGGAGCCGCTTATCTCGCACCGGGTTCAATCGAGTTCGCGATCGACGCGCTTGAGGAGCACCGCGTTCGTCGCGACGATGATTGAGCTTACCGACATAAGTAGCGCCGCCCATTCCGGCCGCAGCTCGATGCCGAACGAAGGATAGAGCACTCCGGCGGCGACGGGGATGGCGAGGACGTTGTAGATGCTCGCCCAGAAGAGGTTCTGCTTCATCTTCGTCACCGTCGCCTTGCTGAGCCGGATCGCGCGCAGCACGTCGAGGGGATCGCTCTTCATCAGCACGATACGCGCGGTCTCGATGGCCACGTCGGTGCCCGCTCCAATGGCGATACCGATGTCCGCCTGGGCAAGCGCGGGTGCGTCATTGACGCCATCGCCCACCATCGCTACGACCTTGCCCTCGTCCTGCAGTTGCTTCACGTAGCGGGCCTTGTCCGCCGGTAGGACATCAGCGAAGACACGGTCGATGCCGAGCTGCGAAGCGATGGACCTGGCTGTCCGCTCGTTATCGCCCGTCATCATCACCGGCTCGATGCCGAGTTCCTTCAGGCGCTCCACGGTCCGTTGTGCAGTGGGCTTGATCGTGTCGGCCACCGCGACGATGCCTGCGATTTTGCCGTCGACGGCCACGAACATCGGCGTATTCCCCCGCTCGGCCAAGTCCGTTGCGTTGGACAGTAGGCCATCAAGCGACAGCCCGCGGTCCTCCATCAGCTTGCGGTTTCCCACGAGCAGCCGGTGTCCGTCGACGGTGGCTTCCAGTCCCATGCCGGCGACGGATATGAACGATTCCGCTGCCGGCACGGCGATGGACCGGGAGCGTGCGCCTTGCACGATGGCCTGGGCGAGGGGGTGCTCGCTGCCGCCCTCGGCAGATGCCGCGAGACGTAGGAGCTCATTCTCTTCGATCCCCTGCGCGACCACGGCGGTCACCTGCGGTTTGCCTTCGGTCAGCGTGCCCGTCTTGTCGAGGACGACGGCCGTCACGCGTGAGACGCCCTCGAGCGTAGCGGCGTCCTTGATCAGGATGTTGTGCTTGGCGCCGAGGCCAGTGCCCACGGCAACGGCGGTGGGCGTCGCCAGCCCGAGCGCGTCGGGACAAGCGATCACGACGGCCGAGATGGCGAAGGTCAGGGAGAGCAGTGCGGTCTCTCCGGCTCCGATGTACCACGCGACGAACGTGACGATCCCGGCTCCGACGGCGAGGATCACGAGGTATTGCGCCGCCTGATCGGCGAGCCGCTGGCCTGGCGCCTTGGAACTCTGGGCTTCCTCGACGAGCTTCACGATCTGGGCGAGCGCCGTCTCGGCACCAACCCTCGTAGCCTTGAAGGTCACCGAACCGGTCTTGTTGATCGAACCGCCGATGACCTCGTCGCCTGGGCCTTTGTCCTTCGGAACCGATTCGCCGGTGACGAGCGCTTCGTCGATCGCGGTCTGTCCAGACTCGATCACGCCGTCGACGGGTACTTTGTCACCCGGTCGGAGCACGACGCGGTCGTCGACGACGATCTCGCTCGTAGCGATCTCGATCTCGGCGCCGTTGCGGATGACCGTTGCCTTCGGCGGCACCAGGTCGAATAGCGCCCGCAAGGCGTCGGTTGTCCCGCGGCGCGACTTCATCTCCATCCAGTGCCCGAAGAGCACGAACGTGACCAGCATCGCCGCCGCCTCGAAGAACGTCTCTCCGAGGTCGCCGAGCGTGATGACGACGCTGAACCCCCACGCCGCGAGCACGCCCGTCGCGATGAGGACGCTCATGTTGAGCGAGCGATGGCGCAGGGACCGGACGGCGCCGGCGATAAAGATCCAGCCGGCCCACCAGACCACAGGTGTCGAGAGGGCGAGCATGATCCAGTTCGTCGCGAGCGGCCCGGTCGGAAGGTCGATGTGCAGGAAGTCCGAGCCGAGTGGCGAATAGAGGACGGTCGGGATCGTCAGCAGCAGTGCGACGAAGAAGCGGTCGCGTATGTCCCGCTCCATGGCCTTCGCCATCTTCGGGTCGGACATGTCGTGGTCCATGCCCGCGTGCGACATGGCCTTCGCGTGCCCGGCATCGTGTTCCGAATGCGCCGCCGTGGACGGCATCTCGTACTGCATCTTGTCGTGCGTGCCGCCCATGGTGATCGGCGCCATCTGCGCCCGATGGCCGATGTGGGTCATCTCGGACGCCGGATCGCCTGGCGTGCATGTGCAGCGCCGGCTCCCGTCGACCAGCGCGCGAATCTGCGCCTCATCGATCATGGTGGCGTGGTATTCGACGTCGACCGTCTTCGACTGAAAGTCGACGCGCGCGCGAGTGATGTGCGGCTCTGCGCGGAGCCGGGCTTCGAGCTCCTCGGCGCAGCAGACGCAGTAGAGATTCGTGACGGCGAGCGTCAGGCGGCCGGGATTCGAGGCGTGTTGCTGGTGCAGATGAGCCATGCGATCAACGCCTCACGAGGGTTGCGGCCCGGATACGTCCCCTTCGAGATGCCGGCGGATCTCCTGGAACTCCGTGGTGCTGATCTCGCCGCGGGCCAGCCGCCGCTTCGCGATGTCGAGCGCGTCTGCGCCATCGCCAGGCTGACGGCCTTGCGCAGGACGCACGATCGCGACCACAAACAGGTAGATCAGCGACGCCCAGAACAGGATCCAGAAGATGCCCATGAACACCATCCACCAACCCATGCCATCATTCGTGTGCCACATAGTGATTGCTCCTTCTCTCCGGCTGTCAACGCCTAGCCGGGGTGATGCGAAGAGTGATCGACCGGCTGATCGCCCGAACGGCCTCCGCTGTCGCCCCGCATCGCCGGCCCGATCCACAGCGTCGACACCGTAAACATCACGGCGAAAGATGCGAGCGCCACACCTGGTGCGGCCCAATTGTCGAACCGCCGCCGGAGTCGGATCAGCATCGGGATCATCAGCACGAAGCCAATCGCCCCGAAAAGTGCGGTTCCGCCGGCGCCGGCAACCAACGCCGCACCCGCGATCGGCCCGACATGGTGCAGGACATGCGGTGCGATGCCGGCGACCACGCCTACGCCCGCCGAGAACGCGGCGCCGAGTCGCGACAGCCAGCCGCGGCGCTCGCCTGTGAGGGCAGTGCTTGTCGGTATCAGGCTCTCGTCCGCGCGGGCATCTCGCATGTCTTGCTCCACCTACTGGACCGCCAAGCGGCCGATCATATTCGGATGCACCTTGCAGTAGTACTCGTAGCTGCCCGTCTTGTCGAACGTGATCGTTTTCGTGTCGCCCTTGTTCAGGATGCCCGTGTCCCAGCTCCCGTCCTTCGCGGTCGCCGTGTGCGGAGCATCGTCGTAGTTGGTCCAGGTGACGGTCGCGCCGACAGGAATCTGCAGGTTGCCCGGCGCGAACGTAAAGTCGCGGATCGACACGCTCTCCGCCTGGCTACCCGCCGTCAGCGGCGCGTTCGACGAGTTCGTCCCGCCCCCCATCATCCGTCCCATGTGGCCGCTGCCCATGCCCCAGCCCGTGCTCCAGCCACCGCGTGACATCGCGAACACGGCGGTGACTGCCAACGCCGTGACGCTCACCGCGAGCACTATCGCGACGATCATCAAAGGAAGAGTTCTCTGCGAATCTATCCGTTGCATGTGAAAGCTCCTTGCTGGACGCGATGGCGCCCGTCGCGCTCAACTGCGGCTGTAGCGCCGGACCGCCTCGACCACTTCATCGATCTTCTCCGACCCTGCCCCGTCCTGCACCGCCTCGCGGACGCAGCCATCCAGGTGGTCGCGCAACAGAATCAACGCGACCCCATCGGCAGCTGCGCGCAGCGACGCGATCTGCTGCAGGATGTCGATGCAATAGCGGTCCTCTTCGACCATCTTGGCGAGGCCACGGGCCTGCCCCTCGATCCGCCGCAAACGCGTGAGCAGCCGTTGCTTGTCGGCGGCGTACGATTTGCTGGTCTTCATGCATCCCCTCCGATACTCCCCCTCACCTTATGGGGCTGCGTTGTCGCTCATAAGGGCCGACCGGCCCAAATGCGCTGGTCCGAGTGCCGCAAGTTCGCCAAGTCATGCCGATCGGCTCCCCCGGAACGTTCCCCTTCGGCACTCACAAATACTCCCCAGCACTATTACCGTGATGTGGTGCCAGCAGGAGGAGCAGCCATGACAGCCCAGAGCGGCGATACCGAGACGGCCCGCAAGCGGTACAACCGCGCAGCCCGCTTCTACGATGTCGAGCAGGCGGTTGGCGAGAGGCTCTTCTTCAGGAGTCTACGCCAGCAGTTGTGGGCGAAGGCGCCGGCGACCGGCAGCATCCTGGAGGTCGGCGTCGGCACCGGCGTCAACATCGGCTACCACCCGCCGGGCGCGCGCGTCATCGCCATCGACATCTCCGAGCGGATGCTCGCCCGCGCGCAGCATCGCGCCGCGCGGTGGCACGCCGGCGTCGACCTCGCGCTGATGGATGCGCAGCACCTCGACTTCCCGGACGCCACGTTCGACGCCGTCGCTTCCACGTGCGTGTTCTGCTCCGTGCCCGACCCGGTCGCGGGGTTGCGCGAGGCGTGGCGCGTGCTGAAGCCCGGCGGCAAGCTCCTGCTGCTCGAGCACATGCGCAGCGGTAATGCGGTGCTGGGCAAGGTCATGGACGCGGTGAACCCGCTGATGGTGCGGATGTCCGGCGCGAACATCAATCGTCGCACGCTGGAGAACCTGCGCCGCGCCGGGGTGCAGGACTTCGACGCGTCCAGTCACGCACTCGGCATCGTCAAGCTGATCGAAGCGCGCAAGCCCGCAGCGGAGGCGTGACGATGGTTCCTGTCGCGCGCCGCAACTTGTTCGCGGAAAAGGGCCGCTTCGCGATCTCCGTCGCCGGCGTCGCGTTCGCCGTGCTACTTATCCTCATCGTCCTTGCGCTCTACCGCGGCTTCAACCGCACGGGCCAGACGTTCCGCGACTTGCCGGGCCAGCTCTGGGTCGTGCAGCGTGGGACAAGTGACCCATTCCACTCTATCTCCCTCATCGACCGCGCGCGGCTCGCTTCCGACACGCAGGTTGCCGGGGCGCGGGCGACGGTGCCGGTGCTGGCGCGGTCGATGAACTTCGACGCCGGCGGCACGCAGGTCGCCGCTCGCCTGATGGCGCTAGACGTCCCCGCGGACCTCGCCTCCAGCGACCTCCGCGACCGATACCTCCCGCCGGAGGGCGCCGTGATCATCGACGACACGCTCCGCCGCAAGACGGGCCTTTCGACCGGTGCCACCGCGCGGTTTGGGACGGAGTCGCTCAAGATAGAGCGCGTGCGACCGCGAAGCCCGGAGGTCCTGTTCCAATTCGTCTGGGTCAACTTCGCCGACGCGCAGCGCATCTTTGGCGTGGGTGACGTTGTGATGTACGGCATGGTGATCCTCGACCCCGGCGCCGATCCGCAGGCCGTGGCGCAGGCGATCGTAGCGCGCGATCCGGGACTGCAGGTCTACACGAAGGACGCATTCGCGGCGTCGATCAGCAAAGAGATGGACCAGACCTTCCTGCCGGTGATCTCCATCCTCGTGGCGATTGGCTTCATCGTCGGCGCCGCGGTCGTCGGCCTTACGATCTACACGGCCACCATCGAGCGGACGCGCGAGTTCGGCGTCATGAAGGCGGTCGGCGGCTCGGGCGGCTTCCTCTACCGCATTGTGCTGTCGCAAGCCGCGATGCTCACCGGCGCCGGATTCGTGGTCGGCGCGCTCGGTGCCTGGGGGGTGGCGCAACTGGCCATCGAGGCGGTCCCGGAGTTCGCCACGGACTTCCAACTGACCGACCTCGCCGGCGTCTTCGTCGCCGCCGTGTTCATGGCCGTACTGGCGTCGTTCATGCCCGTGCGACGCATCAACAGCATCGACCCGGCCATTGTGTTCAGGGCATAGCGATGAACGACTGCGACGAGCGGCAGATCCTGCGCGCGACAGCGCTCATGAAGGTCTTCGGAGAGGGCGCCAGCCAGGTGCGCGCCGTCGACGGCGTGGACCTGCAGGTGTGCGCCGGCGAGATGCTGCTGATCATGGGGCCGTCGGGCTCCGGCAAGACGACGCTGCTCACGATGCTCGGCGGACTGCTGCGCCCAACATCGGGCACGATCGAAGTCGATGGCGTCGACATCACCGCCCTGAAGGAGTCCCAACTCACGCCGATCCGCCGCAAGAGCGTCGGCTTCATCTTCCAGTCGTTCAATCTCTGGGAGTCGCTCAGCGTCCAGGAGAACGTCGAGCTCACGCTCAACATGGCCGGCGTTGGCGGTCGCACAGCGCGCAGCCGCGCGCGTGCGCTGCTCGAGCAGCAGGGGCTCGGCCACCGCCTGAGGTTCCGCAGCCGCAACCTCTCCGGCGGCGAGAAGCAGCGCGTGTCGATCGCCCGCGCACTCGCCAACGAGCCGCGGCTGCTGCTGGCCGACGAGCCGACGGCCAACCTCGACTCGAAGCACGGGCGCGACGTCATGCACCTGCTGCGCGACCTTTCTCGCAGCGCGGAGCGGGCCGTCGTCGTCGTCAGCCACGACCAGCGCATCCGCGAGGTTGCGGACCGCGTGCTCTGGCTGGAAGACGGGCGCATCAAGGACATCGGCCAGCTCGTCCGCGACCCCGTCTGCGGCGCCAGCGTGGAGACGGACACCTCCGTCACGCTCGAACACGAAGGCCGGACATACTATTTCTGCTCGCGCGACTGCCGAGGCAAGTTCCAGCAGTCGCCTGAGCGGTTCACGAGCGGCGCGACACCCGCGCCCGCGATGCCGTGACACCGGCCGTTCACGCTGAATCGCGAGGGAGTACACGATGGACATCGAGGTCATCAAGCGCAAGTACAGGCGTAACGCCGTCTTCTACAACCTGGTCGACCGTCCGCTGCGCCACGTGCGCGAGCGAGCCGTCGCAAGGCTCGACCTTCGCCTCGGTAGTTCGGTGATCGACTTCGGCTGCGGCACCGGTCTCAGCTTCGGCATGCTGCAGAGCGCAGTCGGCCGCGACGGGCGCGTGATCGGCGTCGACGCCAGCCCTGACATGCTCGCGCGTGCGCGGCGGCTCGTCGCGCACCACGGCTGGACGAACGTCCGCCTCGTCGAGGCGAACGCGGATGCTGTGTCGCTGGCCCCCGAATCGGTCGATGCCGTGCTGTGCTTCTACACGCACGACATCATGCAGTCCGACGCAGCGATCGAGACGGCGGCCGCGGCGCTGCGGCCGGGCGGCCGAATCGTGGCCGCGGGTGCGAAGCGCACGACCGGCTTGCGCGGGCTGGCTCTCAACCCCGTGACGGAGACCTACTCGCGAACGGCGATCTCGAATCTCGACGGGTTCGACCGCCCGTGGGCGCACCTTGAGCGCCGATTCGGGCCCCTTGAAGTGGAGGAGCGGCTCTGGGGCACGGCCTACATCGCACTCGGCATCAAGACCTGACCTCCCGCCGCAAGTTCCTGAAGCGAGCGGCCGTGGTTGTGTTCTGCATCCGGGCGCTTCGTTGAGTCGGACGATGCGACCGACTCGTCACCTGCGCCCGTTGCCACCGCTGCGCACAGCAGTCTCCACTCTGCTGGCGGCGTCGAGTTCGCCCCGCAGCCTCGTGATCTCCTGTTCCATCGCCGCCAGCCTTGTCGCCGTCGCCTGGTCGGACTCGGCGTTCGGGGGCGCATGGCTCCCGTGTTCACCGTGGCCACCGATCATGCCCCGCATCATGAAGAGCATGGCAAGGGGGCACACGAGCGCGATCAGCCCAAACGGCAACAGCCCAATCAGATTCTCCATGAATCACTCTCCTTCGGTCCCCATCTCCTGACCACGTCAGGACTCCTAGTCGCCGGCGCGGGACCGCGCGCGTCGCTCTGATTGTCGAACGAGACGCGACATTCCGCAGCCCGGCAATACTCAGGAATCGTGTGGGGTAATGCCCGTCACGACCGGGCAGCGGGCGGAGCGTGGTTGTCGCCTTCATCTCTCAGTCGTCGAATCTGGCGTCACTCCAGCGTCCAGGACGACGTCGAACTCGAGCTCATCATACGGAGCACTCGCCCTCGCCCCGCTCGTCGAGCGAGAAGAGCTTGTCCATCTCCCAGTCGACGTACGCCGTCGGGTCCTCGACGAGCGATGGCAGGTGCGCGTACTGCGCCAGCGCGTCGCGGACGCCGTCAGGGCCGGCACGCCGGAGGTAGTCGCGCAGCGGCTCGCCAGGCGTCCGTGTGAGGCGGTAATGGTCCACCAGCGCGCGGAGCGCCTGAGGCACGCGCTTTGCGGCGATGCGCATCACCGGCTCCGCCAGCCTGCCGCCGTCGCCGCCACCCACGAGCAGTTGGTATGCCGGGATCAGCCGGCCGTCCACGTGCATGGCGCTGCCGTACAGGCCGATGTCGCCGGCATAGTGCTGGCCGCAGGAGTTAGGACAGCCGCTCACCTTGATGCGCGCCGCACGGGCCAACGGGTCGGCGAGGTAGCCGTCCTGGCTGAACTCGGCGACGATCGCGCGCGCCAGGCCCTTTCCGCTCGTGATCGCCGACATGCAAGTCTCGGTGCCGGGGCAGGCGACAGGGTCGAGCAGCGTCTCCGCGGTGGGGAGCGCCAGCCCGCCGTCGGTGAGGGCCCGGTGCAGCGCGACGAGGTCGGCCTCCCGCACCCAGCGCAGCAGCAGGTTCTGCTCGATCGTCGTGCGTAGCGAGCCGTTGCTGAAGCGGCGCACGATCCTCGCGAGGGTGGCGAATTGCTCTGCCGTGACGGCGCCGGCTGCGAGCGCGACCTGAACGGCATAGCAGGCCGGCTGCTTCTGGGCGACGACGTTCACTGCCCGCCAGAGTTCGAATCCATCGGCCGGGCGCTCCGCGGCAGCGGCCACCGCGTACGCCGGCGGCGCTTCCTCGATCGTCAGGTCAGGCGTCGCATACGCATCGCTCGCTGCCGGCGGCATCGATGTGAGTTCCCGGCGCACAAGTCCGCGGAACTCCTCGATCCCCCGGCTCATCAGGACGAACTTCAGGCGCGAGCGTACGCGCTTCTTCCGGTCGCCCACCCGGTCGAACACCCGGACGATCGCGTCGCACGTGCGGACCAACTCGTCGTCCGGTACGAACTCTTCGAGCGTCTCCGCCAGGTGCGGCACGGTGCCCAGTCCGCCGCCGACTACCACGCGGAAGCCGCGTCTCCCGCCACGTACCATGGCCTGCGCGCCGATGTCGTGGATCCAGGTCAGGGCATGGTCGTGAGGGCAGCCGGAAAACGCGATCTTGATCTTGCGGGGAAGCGACTGAGCGTTCGGATTGCGGAGGAAGTGGCGGCTGACCGCGTGGCTGTACGCCGTGACGTCGAAGACTTCGTCGCGACAGACGCCGGCGAAGGGGTCGCAGGTGACGTTCCGCACGATGTTCCCGCCCGCCTCCCGCGTCGTGAGTCCGGCCGACGCCAGGAGTTCCAAAGCGGGGACCGCGTGTTCGAGAAGCATGAAGTGGAACTGGATGTCCTGCCGGGTAGTAACGTAGCCGAACCCCCGTGAGTGTTCCGCCGCGACGCGCCCAAGCGCCTCGAGCTGTTCCGCCTCGAGCACGCCCTGCGGCACCTTGACGCGCAGCATGTAGCGGTCCTTGTGCCGCTGCCCGTACAAGCCGTAGAGCGTGCGCCGCGGACGCAGTTCCTCCGCGGTCAGGAGCCCCTGACGGAAATGCTCGATGTCGTCGCGGAGCGTCGCGATCTCCTGAAAGGTCTCGTCGTCCACGAAGTTCCACGGCCGCATGCCGAACCTCCACGGATACGCTAGGCGCAGTGATCGCTCACTGTGACACGAAGAGCTCCCCTGCGATTAGGGCCGAATGGCCTTTGCGTCGGCGGCGCCTCCGGTCGGTGTCCGGATCGTGACGTTGCGGCCGCGATTCGTACCCCGCAGCCTCGCGACCGGAGTCACACGACCGTCATCTCGCCCACCATGCCGGCGTCCTTGTGTCCCGGCAGCGTGCAGTAGAACCGGTACGTCCCCTTCTGCTCAGTGCGGAACGTGATGCTGCCGTTCCCGTTGGCCATCGTGTGTACGACGAGCATGTCCGCGGTCGCACCAGCATGGTGAGCACCCATCGCGTCGCCGACCTTCTCGATCCGCAGTCCCTCTACGAGCATGTCGTGTTCCGTGCCATCCATGTTCGTGACGTTGATCCGCACGGTCTGCCCGGCCGCGACTTCCATCCTGTTCGGCGTGAAGCGAAGGTTCTTCAGCGAGACGTCGAGCACCACGGTCGGTTCCGCGTTCGCCGAACCCTCCGTATCCGCCCCGCCGCCACATGCGATGCTCGCCACCACGACGAGCGTAGCGAGCCCCAAGCCCAGCACTACCGCCAACTTCTTCTTCAGCACGGACGTTCCTTCCTAAGTTAGTTCTGCTCCCGCAGTCGATATGAAAAGGCCCGCACGTCGTGCTGTTGCGCGTGTGCGGGTCGTCGTGTGCATTGTCGAGGAGACGGAGCGGCGAGTCAGCGGGGCAACGTGCGGCAATCATGTGGGGCAGTGCCCCACTTGCCCTGAAGCGTGAAGCTACTCGTGAAGGAGGCCCTTCTGCAGCGCGTAATGGACGAGCTCCGACCGGTGCTGCAGGTTGAGCTTGTCCATGATCCGGCTGCGGTAGCTGTCCACCGTCTTTCTGCTGAGGAAGAGCTTGTCGGCAATCTCCTGGTTCGTGAAGCCCTCTGCGGTGAGCTGCAGCACCTCCACTTCGCGCTCGCTCAGACCGCCCTTCTTCGACGGATCGGGCATGCCGGATGTCTCGACGTAGCCCTTCAAGATGTGCGCCGCGGCGGGCGCGTAGACGAAGACGCCACCGTGCGCCACCGTGCGGATCGCGGAGAGGAGGTCCGTGTCGGCGCTGCTCTTGACGACGTAGCCCTCGCCGCCCGCCTGGAGCACGTGGTACAGGTACTGTTCATCGTCGTGCATCGTCAGCACCAGAACGTGGGTGCCCGGTACATCCGCCACGATCTCCTTCGTTGCCGCGAGCCCGCCCTTGCCTGGCATCGAGAGGTCCATCACCACCACGCTCGGTCGCAGGCTCCGCGCTAGTTCGATGGCCGCCTCGCCGTCGCCGGCTTCGCCGACGACCTCAATGTCCGGCTCGGCATCCAGCAGCGCGCGGAGCCCCGAGCGCAGCACCGCGTGATCGTCCGCCAGCACGACCGTGATCTTGTCAGGCTCATCCATCGATCGGAATCTCCGCGACGATGGTCGTCCCCTGCCCGGGAGCGCTGCGCACCTCAAGCACGCCGCCGATCAGCGCCAGCCTCTCGGCCATGCCAAACAGACCGATGCCCCGCTCTCCCATCGAGTTCGAGGCCGGCACGAATCCCGTGCCGTCGTCCTCGATCGTAAGCCGCAGGACGTGGTCATGTCGGACTGCGCTGATGCGCGCGGACGTCGCCTGCGCATGTCTGGCAACGTTCGTCATCGCTTCCTGGAAGACACGATACAGCACGATCTCGGAGTCACCCGGTATGCGCGTCTCGAGCGCCGCAACGTCCGTCCGAACCTTGGTCGGCGATACCGTCTCGAACTCCGCCACAGCTGATCGGACCGCCGCCGCGAGGCCGAGGTCGTCGAGGACGGACGGGCGCAGCCTCCACGCGAGGCTCCGCATGCCGTCGAGCGCGGCGGCCATCTGGTCCCTCAGCCCGGGTAGCTTCTCTCTGACCTCTTCAAGTGAACCCAAGGTCTCGAGTCGTTTGAGGCCGAGCAGGATCGTGGTCAGGTTCTGGCCGGCATCGTCATGAAGCTCCCGGGATAGCCGGCGCCGCTCGTCCTCCTGCGCCGCAATCACGCGCGACGACATCTCGGTCAACTTCGCCTGCTTCTCCACGAGTTGATCCGCCATGTGGTTGAAGGCGAGCGTGAGGCGGGTGAGCTGCGCGTCTGTGAACGGATACCGGCGCGCGCGCGCCGATGTGTGACCCTCACCGAACGCAACGATGCTCGTCTCCAGCTCCTCCACGGGGCGAAGGACGGCTTGTGTTAGCGCGAAGACGATCCCCAGCGTGATGATGAGTCCACCGGCCACGAGCGGAATCGCCACGTTCCAGTGGGGGCCACTGTGGGGCGCGGCGATATGCTCCGTTGTCACCCAGAACGCAAACACAGCCATCGCCGCGGCGGCGATCGTGCTCACCGCAACGAGCCGGTAGAGCAGCGACATCCCTTGCAGGTAACGCATGCACCTCTCCTGTTCGGGATTGTATCCGTTTGCCGAGGCGCCCCTATGCGGGGCAAAACCCCGCACCAGGAAACCAACGATGCCCGGCAGACGCCCGCGCCGATTGCGCGATGATCTAGGAGACGGCTTGTCGCGGTGACGATGCCGCCCCGGGCGTCCGGGACGGCGCGCTCACCGTCGTGAACGGGAGGCGCCATGCTAGTTGTACGAGTGATCTCCGCCCTGGGCTGCCGGCCTTGCGAGCGCGTCAAGGTCCGCCTAGAAGAACTCCAGGCGCGTCACACTGATCTGACCGTCGAGGAGGTCGACATGTTGACGGACGAGGGCATCGCCCTCGCCGCGCGCCATCGCGTGTGGACGCTCCCCACGCTGATCATCGACGACACCATCGTGGCGGAGGGCGACATCGAGGTGTCTGACCTGGAGGCGGCGCTCGGGTTCGTGCCCAGCGGGAGCTGAAGATGGGACCGCTCGTCGCCACGTCGTCCGTCCTCGTCGCGTTCGTCGGCGGCATGCTTGCGCTCGCCGCGCCGTGCTGCGTCACCTATCTGCTTCCCGCGTACCTGGCGAGCGTCTATCGCGCGCAGCGCGCCGTGCTGGCGATGACCTTCATCTTCGCCGCGGGCATCGCCGTTGTGCTGCTGCCGATGGTCCTCGGCGTCGCCGTACTGGCCGACATGCTGGGCGCGTTTCACACGGAAGTCTTTATCGTCGGCGGAGTCTTCCTCGTCTTTCTGGGCGGCTGGTCGCTGGCTGGACGCAATCTCGCGCTGCCTATGCGGCCCGCCCCGACCGGCAACTACAGCGTCGCGTCCGTCTTCGGTCTCGGCGTATTCTCTGGCGCCGCCAGCTCGTGCTGCGCGCCGGTGCTCGCCGGCGTGCTCACGCTGTCCGCCGTCTCGTCGTCGCTTCCGCAGGCGCTGATGATCGGCAGCGCCTACATCCTCGGCATGGTCGCGCCGCTGCTGGCGCTCGCGTACTTCTGGGACCGGCTCGAGCTGGCCAACCACCCGGTCGTGCGCGGACGGCGCCTCACCATCGGCGTCGGACGCCTCAAGGGCTCCCTCCATTCGACGAACCTGCTGGCCGGCGTCATGTTCATCGCCATGGGCGCGCTGATCATCACGCTGGCGTTTACAGGCGAGGTGAACGCTGCGTCGGACGCGCAGGTGCGGTTCAGCGCGTGGCTCACGGGGATCGCCGACCGCGGCGTTTCGCTCGTCGGCGTCGTGCCCGACGCCATCTTCGCCGCGCTCCTCGCGGCCGGCACGATCTATCTACTATCGAAGGCGTTCCCCGGCGTCGCACGCCCCGTGCGCGGACGTATTGGCAGCCGTCTGCGCCGCGTGGCCGCCTTCCGCATCGGACGTGTCGGACGCGCATCGGCGACCTCGCCGGCAGCGCGCGACACGACATCGCCGTCTCCCACAGCACTCGAGGAGGTGCACCATGGCTAACAGCTCAGCGGCCGGCGCCAAGCGGCGCGAAAGCGAGACGATCCGGCTTCAACGCCGGCGACGGAAGACCCTGGTGAAGTCGATCACCTATGTCGCGATCGGCGCGTCGTTCGTTCTTGTGGCGGCGTTCCTTGTCATGCTTTCCCGGAATACGGCTCACGAAGCGGGAGTCGGCACGCCGCTCACCGGCGCGGCTCCCGACTTCACGCTGCCGTCCGTGAACGGCGAGCCCGTGACGCTATCGTCGTACAAGGGCCAGCGCAACGTCTTGCTGTACTTCAACGAAGGGTACGGATGCTCGCCGTGCTGGCAGCAGGCGCAGGACCTCCAGAAACGCAGCGCCGATCTCGAAGCGGCCAACACCGCGTTCGTGGACATCATGGTGGACCCGCCCGGCCTCATCAAGAATGAGGTGGCCCGCTGGGGCCTGAAGATGCCCGTCCTCTCCGACACGGACCGCGCGGTGTCGCAGCAATACAACATGCTGGGGTTCGGCATGCACGCCGACAAGCCGAACCACACGTTCGTGTTCGTCGACAAGGATGGACAGATTCGCTGGTGGCAGGACTACGCCAGCATGCGCGCGCCGACCGACGAGGTCGTCCAGAAGGTACAGGCGCTTAGCGCCGGAGGATAAGGAGAGCTGTCATGACTATCGCCATCACGCCAGAAGCGGCATCTGAATTGAAGGCGCACTTCGAGCGGCTGGAGCGGCCCGATGCCCGGGTACGCCTGTTCATCGACCACCGCTGTCACTGCGGCAAAGCTCACTTCACCATTTCGTTGCAAGATCATGCTGAGCCCGACGACCTGCGCGTCGATGTGGCGGGCGTACCATTCCTCCTCGACCCCATCACCGTCGAGGAGGCGCACGTCGCGGAGATCGACTTCGTGCGCGACGAGTGGCAGCAGGGGTTCACGATCCGCAACCGCGAGCACAACTGCCGCATGCACGGGTAGCAGGCGTGGCCGCGACGCGATCACTCCGGGAAGGACGGTGTAGCCATGAGCACGAGAAGTCCCGGGAACGTCGGCGAGACATCCCAAACCGAAATAACGCGATCCGGCACCCCGTCGCTGCTACGAACCTGGCTCCCGATCTTTGTTAGCGTCACCGTCATCGTGGGCGCGGGACTCTGGTTTGGGGGCTTGATGCGGTCGCGGTCCGGTGCCGAGCGCCAAAGCGCGCCGGCAGCGGCGTTCGCCAAGGCCGCGCCTCCGAACCAGCAGCTGCCCGCATTCATCAGCGGCGGGACGCCGCGGGTGCAGGAGGCGTACTCATACGCTGCGGCGCACGGCGACGAAATGACGTACATGCCGTGCTACTGCGGGTGCGGCGAGCACTCGGGCCACCGCTGGGTGCGCGATTGCTTCGTGAAGGAGTGGGCCGCCAGCGGCATCACCTACGACCCGCACGGTTCGGGCTGCGACATCTGCGTCTCGATAGCGCTTGATGTGAAGAACGGGCTTGAGAGCGGGCAGTCGCTCGCGGCGGTTCGCAAAGCCATCGACGCCAAGTACGCGAAGTACGGAGCCGGCACGAATACACCACTGCCGCCGGGATAGATCGCTGAAGATCGCAGAACGCGGGGGCGGGTGGGTCGGCGCCGGAAGTGACCTCCCAGGTGCCGTGGAAACGGGAGCAGAGACGCGGACGGCGACAACGTCACCATCCTGGTCGCCTTCGCAGCGGGCATCCTCTCGTTCGCGTCTCCGTGTTGTTTGCCGCTGGTACCCGTGTACCTGGCGCACATGGCCGAGGTGTCCGTCGAGAGCCGTGGGACGCATGCCAGGCTACTGCCGGCGCTCCACGCGGCCGTCTTCGTCCTGGGATTCACCATCGTCTTCGTGGCGTTCTGGGCGTCGCTCGGGCTGGTCGGCTACGTGCTGCGCGACAACGTGCGCTACCTGCGGCAAGCCGGCGGCGCGGTGCTGGTCTTCATGGGCTTCCACCTGGCGGGCGTCATCAACCTGGGCTTCCTGAACCAGGAGCATGTGTTTAGCGGACGGCTCAAGCGGCAGTCGGGGTTCATACGTTCCTTCCTGCTGGGGCTGTTCTTCGCAGCGGGCTGGACGCCGTGTATTGGCCCGGTGCTGGGCGCCGTGATCGGCCTGGCGGCGTTCGAAGGCGACCCGGCGCGCGGGACGGTGCTGCTCGTGGCGTACTCGCTCGGGCTTGGCGTGCCGTTCGTCGCTGCGGCGATGGCCGTGGACACCGTAACGCGGCCGCTGAAGAAGGCCCGCCTGCTGCGCGTCGGCGTGCCGATCGTGAGCGGCGTGCTCGTCGCCGGCATTGGCGTGCTGATGCTGACGAATACGCTGGTGCGGATGCCGCAGTACTTCGATTGGGGCGGAGGTCCAATTGGCTAGTACAGTGAGGTCGATGCATCGTGAATTCCGAAAGGAGCGTGACCTGTCATGCCAACCGTGAAGGACGTCGTCTGTGGCATGGACATCGATTCGACAACCGCAGCGGCGCAGAGCGAGTACAAGGGCAAGACGTACTACTTCTGCGCGCCCGGCTGCAAGAAGGACTTCGACAAGAGCCCGGAGAAGTACGCGGCGGCATAGCCGGAGCCGGCCCAAGGAAGCACCGCGAACCGCCACAAGGGAGAGCGGGCGCTAACCGGGGATCGAAGGCGCGCCGCGCGTGCACCCGAGCTTCCGCCAGCATGGTTGGCATCCAGATAATTAGCGGGTCCAAACGGGTAGGGGGGTCCAACATGCTGGCTGCTAAGAGAACGGCGCACGGCTCAACTCCTTACCCGGGGCCGAAACCCCGGATTCTGAATCTGAGCCGTGCGCCTGAGTGCTCTGTGGAGCGGAAGAAGGGATTCGAACCCTCGACCCCCTCCTTGGCAAGGAGGTGCTCTACCGCTGAGCTACTTCCGCGCGGTGCTCCGCATTATAGCCGCGCACCCGGGCACGGACAACGAGCGGGCAGCGGCACCCCTCCTCGGCCCCTGCGCTTCCGCAACGTCACTGCCGATGCTATTGGTAGAGGCGCGCCCGTCCGCTCCAGGCGCGTGCGCCCGCGTGCGCGGGCGGCTGGGAGGCAGGCATGTCGAAGTTCGTGGACTACTACACCGTCCTGGGCATTCCTTACCATGCGCACCTGCGAGTGGTGGAGGAGGCGTACTGGGAGCAGGCGCACGAGCTGAAGAAGCAGCCGACGCGCAAGGCCCAGCGCCGTCTGGGCGAGATCAACGAGGCGTACGAAGTGCTGGGCACGCCGCACCGGCGGCTCCGCTACGACGCCGACTGGGCGGACTACGCCAGCGCGGCCCGCGCCGAGCAGCGAGGCCACGGCGCCGGATTCCTCCAGACATTCCTGGGGTTCTTCGTGAGGCCCTTCCGTCCGGGCTGAGGATCCGGCTGTGCGCATGGCCCGCGGGCGCGCACGCGGAGCATCAGAACGAATAAAGAGGCGCACCCGATGGGCGCGCCTCTCACTTTGTGACGACTGTGGGGCCCGGTTACCCCTGGGCGATCTGGTAGGACTTGCCCTCGGTCTTGATCGCCGGGGCGATGACCATCTCGGTCTTCTGGAAGTCGCGGATGGTGCGCGCGCCGCAGGTGCCCATCGCCGTGCGCAGGGCGCCGACTAGGTTCTCGCGGCCATCAGTGCGCGACGTCGGGCCAAACAGCGTCTGCCGCAGCGTGGTGTTGATCGACACCTTGACGCGCGTGCCGCGAGGCAACTCGCCGTGCGGCGTCGCCATGCCCCAGTGGTGGCCGCGTCCTGGCGCCTCCTCCGTGGCAGCCAGGATGCTGCCCAGCATCACGGCGTCCGCGCCTGCCGCGAACGACTTGCACATGGCGCCGCCGTTGCTTACGCCGCCGTCCGTGATGATCGGCACGTAGCGGCCGGTCTCGCGGTAGTACGTGTCGCGCGCCGCGGCCGCGTCGATGGTGGCGGTCACCTGGGGAACGCCGATGCCGAGGACCTCGCGGCTGGTGCAGGCGGCGCCCGGGCCGACGCCGATGAGCACGGCGGCGATGCCGGTCTCCATCAGCTCCTTGGTGGCCGAGAACGTCACCGTGTTGCCCACGATGACCGGCACGTCGCCCATGTTCTGGACCAGCTCGTCGAAGATCAGGCCCTTTTCGCTGCGCGATACGTGGCGCGCGCTGGTGACGGTAGCCTGCACCACGAAGACGTCGACGCCGGCGTCCTTCGCGATAGCGGCGAACTTCTTCGTGTTCATCGGCGTCGCGGAGATGGCGGCGACGCCGCCGGCGGCCTTGATCTGGCGGATGCGCTCACCGATGAGGTTGGGCTGGATCGGGGCGGAGTAGACCTTCTGCATCAGCGCGGTGACTTGGTCCTTGGGCGCGGCGGCGATCTCGGCCAGGATGGGGTCGGGGTCCTCGTAGCGGGTCTGGACGCCCTCGGTGTTCAAAACAGCGAGGCCGCCGAACTTCGAGAATTCGACGGCCATCTTCACGTCTGTCACGCCATCCATCGCGGCCGCGATGAAGGGCAGTTGGAACTCCAGCTTTCCGAGACTGAACCCGATCTCGACGAGTTCCGGGTTGAGGGTGTGGTGGCCGCCCGGGACAATGGCCACGTCGTCGAATCCGTAGGCGCGCCGCATTTCCTTGAACTGGGGCTGAGACATGGTTCGGGTACCTCCAACTAGTGCCGCCGGGCCTGCCCGCCTTGAGGCTTTGGGTGCTGGTCCCCGTCCGTCTCCCGTTCGAGTTACGGGTATGACGAGATCGAGGCCGGCGGAGGGTTCCTACCGGTTTCTACCGCTGGTCTGGATTCATTCGGTTTGACTGTCCGCCCACCAGGGCGTCGGGGGTATGATTTCGTTAAGTGTAGCGTCGGCGTCGGGGGGCAGTCAAGCATTTTAGGAGAAATTATTGAACCGCTATAGCGCTCGTACAGTTCCGTCGCCATTAATGCATCGGCCCGATGCCGCGGCCGGCCGCGATTGATGGGGCGCCTGTTTCTCGTCGCGACGCCCATCGGCAACTTGCAGGACATAACGCTGCGCGCGCTGGATGTGTTGCGCTCTGTGCCCCTCGTCGCCGCGGAGGACACGCGGTCGGCGGGCAAACTGCTGGCCCACTTCCAGATCCAGGCACGAATGGTGAGCTACAACGAGCACAACGCCCGCGCGCGCACGCCGCAGATCCTGGCGGCGCTCGAATCGGGCGACGTGGCGGTGGTCAGCGACGCCGGCATGCCCGGCATCAGCGACCCCGGCCACGAGCTGGTCCTTGCGGCGGTCGATGCAGGGCATACCGTCGTACCGATCCCCGGCGCGTCGGCGGTGCTGGCGGCGGTCGCCGCCAGTGGGCTGCCGTCGCGCCGGTTCCACTACCTGGGCTTCCTGCCGCGGCAGGGCGGGCCGCGCCGCCGGGCGCTGGCCGAGGCCGGGGCGTCGGGCGACACGTTGATTGTATTTGAGTCGCCGCATCGCGTTGCCGCGACGCTGCGGGACGCGCTGGCGGCGCTGGGCGACCGCCGCATCGCCGTCTGCCGCGAGCTGACGAAGCTGTACGAGGAGATCTGGCGCGGCACCATCTCCGGCGCGATTGATTACTTTGCGGAGCCGCGCGGCGAGTTCACGCTCGTGATCGAAGGTGGGCCGGCGCCCGCCGCCGAGCCCGAGCGCGAGGAGTCGCTGCCGGACGCTATCGCGACGCTCCGCGCGGCCGATACGCCCTCGAAGGATGCGATCGCGGCGCTGATGCGGCGCTTCGGGCTCGACCGCCGCGCGGCGTACGCGGCATGGCATCGTGACTGAGCGCGTCCCGCGGGATGCCCAGCGCTCGCGATTCGTTAGAATACCCCCGCCTTGACTGACCAACCAAACACCCCGCGTCACATTCTCGTCGCCGTCGCGTGGCCGTACGCGAACGGCCTGTCGCACCTCGGCCACATCGCCGGCGCATATCTGCCGGCGGATATCTTCGCGCGCTACCACCGCATGATCGGCAACCGCGTGCTGATGGTGTCGGGGAGCGACCAGCACGGCACGCCGATCACGGTGAGCGCCGAGCGCGAGGGCCGCACGCCGCAGGAGGTCGTGGACCAGTTCCACGCGGAGTTCCTGCGCTGCTGGGCGGAGCTGGGCATCTCGTTCGACCTCTTCACGAGCACCGGCACGGCCAATCACACGGAAGTCACGCATGACGTGTTCCGCAAGCTGCTGGACCACGGATACATCTACAAGGCGAAGACGCTGCAGTTCTACGACCCGCAGGCGGCGCGGTTCCTGCCGGACCGCTACGTGCAGGGCACCTGCCCCAACTGCGGCTACGAGAAAGCGCGCGGCGACCAGTGCGACAGCTGCGGCCGCACGCTCGACCCGGAGAACCTGATCGACCCGCGCAGCGCCATCAGCGGCGCCACGCCGGAGCAGCGCGAGACCGAGCACTTCTTCCTGCGGCTCAGCGCCTTCCAGGAGCGGTTGCTGGAGTGGCTGCGCGGCAGGCACGGCTGGCGGAAGCACGTGCTGAACTTCAGCATCGGGTTCGTCGAGGAGGGGCTGCACGACCGGTCCATCACGCGCGACCTTGAGTGGGGCGTCCCGCTGCCGGTTGAGGATCTCGGCCCCGGCAAGCGCATCTATGTCTGGTTCGAGGCGGTGATCGGCTACCTCTCGGCGGCCAAGGAGTGGGCGCAGCTGCGCGGCGAGCCGGACGCGTGGAAGGCCTGGTGGGAGGATCCCGAGGCGCACGCCTACTACTTCATCGGCAAGGACAACATCCCGTTCCACACGATCATCTGGCCGGCGATCCTGATGGGCTATCGCGGCCTGAACCTGCCGTACGACGTGCCGGCAAACCAGTACGTGACCTTCAAGGGCGAGAAGGCGTCGAAGAGCGAAGGCGTTGGCGAAGCGGCGCTGGCCTACCTGGAGCGGTACCAGGCCGACGCGATCCGTTATGCGCTGGCGGCGAACCTGCCCGAAAGCTCGGACACGGATCTCACCGAGGCGGAGATCATCCGGCGGATCAATGACGAGCTGGTGGCGACCTGGGGGAACCTGGTGAACCGCGTGCTGGCGATGACGCACAAGAACTTCGGCGGCGCCGTGCCGCAGCCGGGCACGCTCGACGCGCGCGACCGCCACCTGCTGGCTCGCGCGGATGAGGTCCTGCGCGAATGCGGGGCGCAGATCGAGGCGGTGCACCTGAAGGCAGCGCTGGGTTCGGCGATGGGGCTGGCGCAGGAGGCCAACGCGTACCTCAGCGAGACGGAGCCCTGGAAGACCGCCAAGACCGACCGCGAGCGCACGGGCACGTCCCTTTACACTGCGCTCTGTGTTATAAACGCGCTGAAGGTGGCGCTGTACCCGTTCCTGCCGTTCTCGAGCCAGCAGATTCATTCGTACCTGGGGCTGGAGGGCGACGTGGGTGCATGCGGGTGGGCAGCACAACGGCCGGAGCCGGGTTCGGTGCTGCGGCAGCCGGAGCCGCTGTTCAGGAAGATCGAACAGCCGGTTCTGGAAGGGGAGGCGCGGGGCACCGCCTGACATGCGCCTCGTCGACACCCACTGCCACATTCACGACCGGGAGTTCGACGCCGACCGCGACGCCGTCATCGAGCGGGCGCGCGCGGCCGGGGTGGAGCTGATACTGACGCTCGGCGTCGACGCGGCGAGCAGCCGTCTTGCCGTCGCGCTGGCCGAGCGGCACCGCGGCGTGGTCGCTGCGGCGGGGGTGCACCCGCACGACGCGCAGGACGCCAGCGACGCGGACCTTGATGCGTTGGAGGAGCTGGCCCGGCACCCGCGTGTCGCGGTGGTGGGAGAGATCGGGTTGGACTTCTACCGGAACCTGTCGCCGCGCGACCAGCAGGTGCGGGTTCTGCGCAGGCAGCTGGAGACGGCGAAGCGCACCGGCAAGCCGATTGCGGTGCACGCGCGCGAGGCGCACGGAGAGATGATGCCGCTGCTGGCGGAGTGGTCGCGCGAGATGGGCGGGTGTCTGCCGGACGGGCGGCCGCTGGGGATTATGCACTACTTCTCGTCGGACGCGGACGATGCGCGGCGGTACGCCGATCTCGGGTACGTGATCTCGGTGCACACGTCGGTGACGCATCCCAAGGCGACGGTGTTGCGGGATGTGGCGCGTCTGTTGCCGCTGGAGTACCTGGTGATCGAAACGGACAGCCCCTACGGCGCGCCCCAGCGTCACCGCGGCAAGCGCAACGAGCCGGCGTACGTCGGCGAAGCGGCGGCGGCGATCGCCGAGCTGAAGGGCGTGCCGGTCGAAGACGTGGCGGAAGCGACGACGCGCAACGCGCTGCGCCTGCTGGGCGCCACGGTGACAGCGACGGGAAGGAGCGAGCGGTGAAGGTCGCCTCGATCTACGGGCCGGTCCACGAGGACCTGCAGCTCGTCGAAGACACACTCGACCGGATCAAGCACGTCGAGAACTTCCCGGCGCTCGCGAAGATGCTCGGTCACGTGCTGGGATCGGGGGGCAAGCGGCTGCGTCCGGCGATCGCGCTGCTCTCCGGCAAGTTCGGCGACTACAACCCCGACCTGCACGTGCCGCTGGCCGCATCGATCGAGCTGCTGCACACCGCGACGCTCGTCCACGACGACGTGATCGACGCGTCGCCATCCCGCCGCGGCCGCCCCACGGCGAACGAGCTGTTCAACAACTCCGCGTCGGTGATGCTGGGCGACTACATGTTCGCCCACTCCGCGGAGCTGATCTCGCGGACGGAGAGCACCGCCGTCGTGCGGCTTTTCGCGCACACGATCATGGCGATCGCGGGCGGCGAACTGCACCAGGACATGAGCGCCTACGACTACGGCCAGGACACGATCAAATACTTCGGCCGCATCGAGGGCAAGACGGCGTCGCTGTTCGCCACGTCGGCGGAGGGCGGCGCGATGGTGGCGCGCTGCACGCCCGACGAGCGCGAGGCGCTGCGGCTGTACGGGCTGAACGTTGGCATGGCGTTCCAGGTGGTCGATGACATCCTGGACTTCGCGGGCGACGAGAAGGAGATGGGCAAGCCCATCGGCAGCGACCTGATGCAGGGGACGATCACGCTGCCGTCCCTGATCCTGATGGAGCGCTATCCGAAGGACAACCCGATCAAGAAGGCGTTCCGCAGCCGGAAGCCGAAGATCGAACTCGTGGCTGAGGCGGTCTACATGGTGCTGAACTCCGACATCCTGAACGAGTCGTACGACGTTGCGCGCGACTTCCGCGACCGCGCGCTGACGGAGTTGCACACGCTGCCGAACATCCCGGCGCGCGGCACGCTCGAAGAGATCGCCGGGTACGTGCTGGAGCGCCGCGCCTAGACGCCGGTAGCGTAACGCTACGGAAAGCCTGCCGATGCCGATTTACGAGTACGCCTGTCACCGCTGCAAGAAGTTCGTGGAAGTGATCACGCGCCGGGTGCCGGCGGATGACTTCGTGGCGGCGTGCCCGGATTGCGGCAGCACGAAGATGACACGGATGATCAGCCGGTTCGCGTTTCACCTCTCGATGAAGTCGCAGATCGACCAGCTGGACCCCAAGTACGACAAGATGATCGACGCGTCGAACCCCGACCTGTCGTTCGACAATCTGGTGAAGGAGTACGCCCTTGACCGGCCCATGTCCACGCAGAAGGACCGCAACGAGATCAAGGAAAAGGGCGGCAAGGGCATGATCCCGTAGCTCGCGCGCCTGTTCCCTGTCGCTTGCACCTCCCCGCTCGCTAACCTGATCCGCAGACACCACCATCGCAACGAGACAGGGGGCGCGCGTGCGCAAGATCTTCGACATCCACATGCACTTCCCGCGGAACTGGGAGCAGCCCGACGCGGATCCGAAGCCGCTGGTCGAGAACCTGTACCAGCGCGCGCTCGAAGCGGGCATCACGAAGGCGAACTTCCTCTGCGGCGGCCGCTTCGGCATCTCGCACGAGGCGTCGATCAAGCACGCGCTGCGGCACCCGGACCTCTTCATCCCGACCGCGATGATCGACCCGGAGACGACGACGCCGGAGCGGCTGGGCGAGTTGCGCGACCTGGGCTACCGCGGCCTGAAGATGATCGGCGTGCTGCGCGACTACGACTGCCCGGACTACTTCCCGATCTACGAGAAGGCGCAGGAGTTCGGCTGGCCCGTCCTGCTGCACATGGGGGTGATCGGCGGCGGCATCGACTACCGCGTCACGCACCCTCGCCGCGACCCGCAGGCGGCCGAGGCGTACGGCCGGATGCGGCAGTTCGCGGCGATGCCGCGGAACATCTCCGCCACGCGGATGCGGCCGTTCCACCTGGACACGATCGCCAACAACTTCCCGTCGCTGCGGCTGATCGGCGCGCACCTGGGCGGCACGGGCAACTACGACGAGGCGGCGTCGGTGGCGCGCTGGCGGCACAACGTCTACTTCGACTTCAGCGGCGGCACGACGATCGAGCGGCACGCGGTGGAGCGGCGGCTGATCGGCCACGAGATCGGCTTCGAGAAGCTGATCTTCGGCTCCGACACCGCGCCTGAGAAGATCGCCGATCACATCCGGCGGTGGGACACGATCTTCGATCTGCTGGACGTGCCGGCGGACGCGCGCGAGCGCATGTGGTGGGAGAACGGCGCGGAGATCTACGGCGAGGCGCCGGCGGCGTGGGCGAAGCAGAAGCGCCCCCGAAAAGCGCCGGCGGCCGTAGTCGTCCGCACGCCGATCGCAAAGCGTAACGCGAAGGGCGCAAAGAGTGCGAAGGGCGGCGCGAAGAAGCGCGCGCGCTGAGCGCGATTCAGTCCGTCGCGCGGGGCGTTCCGCAGATTCAACTTGCCATCGTTTGGTTGACACCTTCGGGCTCAACAGCTAGGATCCGCACTGTCCTGAGCGACAGATTCACGCCCCGGTTTCGGGGCGTTCGCCTGTCCCGAGGTACACCACCGCTATGGCACAATCTCCCGCGCTCGAGCGCGGCGCGCCGCCCCTGGCGGAGCGCCCGCCCGGCTCCCAACTTGGCGGCGCCTCACGGGCTGGCCGCATTCCCCTCCTGGCACTGGCCTTTGCGATTGGCCTCGCCCTGTTCATCGCGATCGACCCGGTGCGGCCGTGGATCCTGATGGCCGTGACCGCGCTCGTCGGGCTCGGCGCCGACGGCATCATGCGCTCGCATCCGCGCGGCGAGTTCCACACGGTCGCCGACACGTCGCCATACCTGTTCGTGCCGGTGCTGTTCACACTGTCGGCGGGGCTGTTCCTTGAGGACGTCGTGCTTAGCTACTGGGCCGCGCCGGCGGTGCTGGGCGCGGGCGTGCTGATGGGGCTGACGCTCTACGCCGAGCACATCTCGGTGGAGCCGGAGCACCCGCAGTTCCCGATCGCGCGCTTCATCCTCAACGTGATCACGTACCTGACGGCGTTCGGGTTCTACGCCGTGGTCTACGGCCTCGACGTGGACCTGCTGCCGGCGGCCTTCGCCGTCGGGCTGATCAGCATGCTGCTGTCGATCGAGGTCTTCCGCGAGGCGGAGGCCGACCCGATGCGGGCGCTGGTGTTCGCGGCGGTGATCGGCGTCATCGCCGGTGAGGCGCGCTGGGTGCTGTACTTCATCCCGCTCGAGGGCTTCCTCGCGGGCGTGTTCATCCTGCTGGTGTTCTACCTGGTGACGGGCGTCATCTCGCACTACCTGACGGAGCACCTGGACGGCACGGTGCTGGCGGAGTTCGCGCTCGTCACGGCGGCGGGGCTGGCGATCGTCGTCGGCGGGCGCCTGCTGGGGTAACGGCTACCGCTTCTCCGCGCTCACTTCCTTCACGAGCTGAACGGTCCGGCCCAGCGTCTCCAGCCGCTCCTGTAGCGAGCGGCCTTCCGGCTGGACGCGGAGCGTCGTGACGCCGGCGTCGCGGTAGGCGCGGATGCGGTCGCGCACCATCGCCTCGGTGCCCAGAAGATTCGCCTGCCGCACCATCTCGTCCGGGACCAGGTCCGCGGCGCCCTTGCGGTCGCCCTCGATCCAGTGGCGCTGGACAGCCTGCGCCTCCTCCTGGTAGCCGGCGCGCTGGAACGCGGCGTTGTAGAAGTTGTGCTCCTTCGACCCCATGGCGCCGAGCGTGAACGCGAGGCCGGGCTTGTGGCGCGCGATCAGCCGATCGACGTCGTCGGAGAAGGCGACGGCGCCGCCGGCCTGCAGGTCGATGTCGGCGAGGGCGCGGCCGGCGGCCTGCGCGCCGCGCGCGATGTGATCGAAGAAGACGTTGGCGTGCTCGGGCATGAAGGACGTGCCGACCCAGCCGTCGGCCAGTTGGCTGGGGCCGCGCGCCGGAGCGGATGGACTTGCCCTCGCCGCCGGGCAGGGGCAGGTGGTAGATCTGCCCGTCGTACTGGAGCTTGTCGCCGCGCGAGATGATGCGGACGATCTCGATCACCTCGCGGATGCGCTGGATGGGCTTGCGGAAGGGGACGCCGTGCCAGCCTTCGACGACCTGCGGTCCGCTGGCGCCGAGTCCCATGATGAAGCGCCCGTTGGAGAGCGACATCAGCGTCATGGCGGTCATGGCCGTGTTGGCGGGGGTGCGGGCGACGGCCTGCATGATGCCCGCGCCCAGCTTGATGCGGGTGGTCTTCGCAGCGAGGTAGGCGAGGGGGGTGACGGCGTCGTGGCCCCACGCTTCGGCGGACCAGACGAAGTCCACGCCCAGGCGCTCGGCCTCGACGGCGTAGGCCGCGGCCTCGTCCCAGTTGTCCTCGCCGGTGATGCCGAAGCCGATCGCGGTCTTCATGGCGCGCCTCCCGTGCGTTGATTGTTCGATTGATTGAACCACGCGCGGTGTGCGGGGAGAACCGCTGCGCGGTGGGAGTTTGCTCGGCACTTTTCCCTGTTTGCGGGGTATTTCGTTTCGCGGATTCGTGTATCTTCCGGCGAGCGCCGGGGCTCCGCGTGCCCCGGCGCGTGGTACGCACGATGCCTCGGGGCGATGTTAGGCGACGCGGCGCGGGAAGTCCGAGCGCGGCATGTCACATCGCTCCCGGGCTACTTCAGGAGCTGGCGCAGGACGAAGGGCAGGATGCCGCCGTGGTTGTAGTAGTCCACCTCCACCGGCGTGTCGATGCGGCAGACGGCGATGAACGTCTTCACGCTGCCATCCGCGGCGCGGGCGCGCACGGTGAGCCGCTTGCCGGGCGCCAGCGCGCCGGCGATGCCCTCGATGTCGTACGTCTCTTCGCCGGTGAGGCCGAGGGTCTCGCGGTCCGCGCCCGGGTCGAACTGGAGCGGCAGGACGCCCATGCCGATCAAGTTGCTGCGGTGGATGCGCTCGAAGCTCTTTGCGATGACGGCGCGCACGCCCAGCAGCAGGGTGCCCTTGGCGGCCCAGTCGCGCGACGAGCCGGTGCCGTACTCGCTGCCGGCGATGACGATGAGCGGCACGCCGTCGGCCTGGTACCGCTGCGAGGCGTCGAAGATCGTCATCTGCTCGCCGCCGGGCAGGTGGCGGGTGAGGCCGCCCTCGGTGCCGGGCGCGAGCAGGTTGCGCAGGCGGATGTTGGCGAAGGTGCCGCGCAGCATCACCTCGTGGTTGCCGCGGCGCGCGCCGTAGGAGTTGAAGTCCTCGGGCGCGACCTCGTGCTGCATCAGGTACGTGCCGGCGGGCGAGGTCTTCGGTATGGAGCCGGCGGGCGAGATGTGGTCGGTGGTGACGGAGTCGCCGAGCAGCGCGAGCACGCGCGCGTTGCGCACGTCGCCGGGCGGTGTCGGCTCCATCGTCATGCCGTCGAAGTAGGGCGGGCGCTTGACGTAGGTGGAGTCGACGTCCCAATCGAAGAGTTCGCCCTGGGGCACGTCGAGGTTGCGCCACTCGTCGTCGCCCTCGAAGACGTAGCGGTACTTCTCGCGGAACATCTCCGACTTCACGGCGGTGCGCGCGGCGTCGTGCACGTCGGCCTGCGACGGCCAGACGTCGCGGAGGTACACGGGCGCGCCGTCGCTGCCGATGCCGAGCGGCTCGTGCTGGAGATCGATGTCCATGGTGCCGGCGAGCGCGTAGGCGACGACGAGCGGTGGCGACGCCAGGTAGTTGGCCTTGATTTCCTGCTGGATGCGGCCCTCGAAGTTGCGGTTGCCGGAGAGGACCGACGCTGCGACGAGGTTGCCTTCGCGGATGGCGGCGGAGATCTGCTCGGGCAGCGGGCCGGAGTTGCCGATGCACGTCGTGCAGCCGTAGCCGACGAGGTAGAAGCCCAGCTCCTCGAGTGGGGCGGTGAGGCCGGCTTCGTCGAGGTAGTCGGTGACGACCTTCGAGCCGGGTGCGAGGCTGGTCTTGACCCAGGGCTTCGTGCGAAGGCCGCGCTTCACCGCGTTGCGGGCGAGCAGCCCGGCGGCGAGCATGACCTGCGGGTTCGACGTGTTGGTGCAGGACGTGATGGCGGCGATGACGACGGCGCCGTGCGTCAGTCCGAACGACTGCGCGCCGTCGCTGCAGGGCACCGGCGCCCACGGGGCCTCGGCCTGCGCTGCGCCGGTGGCGCCGCCTTCGGCGACCCACGCCGACAGGCGCTCGGGATCGCCGGCGTTGGGCTGGCCTTCGAGCATGGCGGCGAGGCTCTTGCGCCACTCGGGCTTCGCCTCGGTGAGGATGACGCGATCCTGCGGGCGCTTCGGCCCGGCGATGCTGGGCACAACGTCGCCGAGGTCGAGCTGCAGCGTGTCGGTGAACATCGGCTCGGGCGTGGCGTCGTCGCGGAAGAGGCCTTGCGCCTTGGTGTACGCCTCGGTGAGCGCGACGAGCGGCTCGGGGCGGCCGGTGAAGCGGAGGAAGTTCAGGGTCTCGGCGTCGCAGGGAAAGAAGCCCATCGTCGCGCCGTATTCGGGCGCCATGTTGGCGATGGTCGCGCGGTCGGGCAGCGGCAGGCTGCTGAGGCCGCTGCCGTAGAACTCGACGAACTTGCCGACGACGCCCTTCTTGCGGAGCATCTGCGTGACTGTGAGGACGAGGTCGGTGGCGGTCGCGCCCTCGCGCAGCCGCCCGGTGAGCTTGAAGCCGATCACTTCCGGGGTGAGCATGGGCATGGGCTGGCCGAGCATCGCGGCCTCGGCCTCGATGCCGCCGACGCCCCAGCCGAGGACGCCGAGTCCGTTGATCATGGTGGTGTGCGAGTCGGTGCCGACGACGGTGTCGGGGTAGGCGACGGTCGCGCCGTCCTCCTGCTTCTCGTACACGCCGCTCGCCAGGTACTCCAGGTTGACCTGGTGGACGATGCCGGTGTCGGGGGGGACGACGCTGAAGTTGTTGAACGCGTCCTGCCCCCAGCGGAGCAGCGAGTAGCGCTCGCGGTTGCGGCTGAACTCCAGCGCAGCGTTGAACGCGAAGGCGTCGGGCGTGCCGAAGCGATCGACCTGCACGGAGTGGTCGATCACGAGGTCGGACTGCTGCAGCGGGTTGATGCGGCGCGGGTCGCCGCCGAGCGCGCGGATGGCGTCGCGCATCGCGGCTAGGTCGACGACGCAGGGGACGCCGGTGAAGTCCTGGAGCAGCACGCGCGCCGGGCGGAACTGCAACTCGGCGTCGGCCGGCGCCGCGGGGTCCCATGCCGCCAGCCGGGCGATGTCGTCCTTCGCGACGCTGCGGCCGTCCTCGTAACGCAGGAGATTCTCGAGGAGGATCTTGAGCGAGAACGGCAGCCGCGACACGTGGCCGACACCGGCGCGTTCGAGCGCGTCGAGGCGGAAGATATCGACCGAGCGGCCGCCGGCCGCGAGCGGGGCGCGGCTCCCGAAGCTGTCCAGGGCGGGCATGGGAAGCTCCCTTCAAGGCCGCGGGCGAGACTTCCGGGCGGGGGCCCGCTCCGGAGGCGGCCAGATCCGTGCGAGATGCTGTCCCATTGTATGGCGGCGCGCGCTTACGCGAAGCCGGGCCGGGGGCGGGCGACGCGGGCGAAATTGGGGGGTTGTCAGGCCGGAGCGGGCTGTTGCAGAATGTGAACTCATGAAGAGCATAACAGGTGAAGTTATTCCTGAATCTCGCAGCACCAGTTCCGCGCCGCATCCCCACGCCGCCAAGATCGCGCGATGGGGGTTCCTGACCAACCACGCGATTGTGTTGACGTACGTGGTGCTGCACCCGGAATCGACGGTGCGAGCGATTTCGGCGGACGTGGGGGTCACCGAGCGTGCGACGCTGGCGATGCTGCGGGACCTGGACGAGGACGGCATCGTGGAGCGCCACCGTGATGGTCGGCGCAACACGTACTCGGTGAACTTCGCGCGCCTGAGCGCCATCCGGCGGGGCGGCACCGTGTCGCCGCTGACGCCGAGCCCCTTCGTGGACGTGATCGTGAAGACGCTGTTCGAGATCGGCAAGGGCCGCGCCGACGCGCACGTCGCGCCGGTGGACCGCCTGCCAGAGCACGAGCGGGAGGCGCGGGCGGGCACGTTCGGATTCTTCACGAACCACATGCTCGTCCTGCTGGCGATCTCGCGCGACCACACGCGCACCGTGCGGGAGCTGTCGGCGGCGGTCGGGCTGACCGAGCGCGCCATCGTCGGCATCACGAACCAGATGGAGGCGGAGGGCATCGTGACGCGCACGCGCGAGGGGCGGCGCAACGTGTACGCGATCGACTTCGACGCGTTCCGCGCGTTCCGCGGCTGGTCGCTCGGCAACTGGGAGATCCCGCCGCAGCTGATCGACGTCGCGGTGAAGGGCATCAGCGCGCTCTCCGCGCGCCACGCATAGTTCCTCGCTCGCGGGGGCCTAAGCGTTTCGCGACCAGATGCTGAATGCGCGGAGCGCGAACGCCAAAGTTATCCGCTGTATCCGGACTCTGTTTGCCGCACGGATGCATACCAGCCGTTGTAGTAGGATGCGGCCGGGGCCTTTGCGCGCCCGCGAACACGGCAAGGAGCACGCACGATGAAAGTCAACCAGCTGATCATCAACATCAACGGTGAGCAGCCAGCGGCGCTAATGGCGTTCTACCGCGATGTCGTCGGCCTGCCGCCACACCCCGACAGGAGCCGCGAGAGCACGCTCATCGCCGGCGGCGCCGAGTTGGTCTTCGACAGCCACAGCGAGGTGCACGGACGAACGCGGCAGCCGCAGCGCATCCTGCTAAACCTCTTTGTCGATGATCTCGCGGCAGAGCAAGCACGCATCGAAGCACAGGGGGTGACGTTCATCCGTACGGCCGGCCGCGAGCCCTGGGGAGGCGTCGTCTCGACGTTCGCCGACAGGGACGGCAACTACTGCCAGCTCATCGAGTTCCGGCCGGAGTAGGCGCGCGGAACCCGGACAGCACGCCGGTCACGGGCGACATTGTCAAGCGCGCCCCCCGGCTCAGGGGATAGAGCAGCGGTTTCCTAACTCGCGGGGCCGATTGCGTTGTGCTACCAGCTGTGGGAGACCGAGCGTAAGCGCGAAAGTTATCGTGCGTATCTCCACTCGGCTCGCCTCCCTTGAGGTCCGCCAGACTCCGTATCTCCAGCATGCTCCGATCGCGCATAATCCCTGCATGGAACCGCACGTCCGTTACGTTCGCACGACAGACGGTGTGAACATCGCCTATGCCAAGTTCGGTTCGGGACCACCGCTGGTGTTTCTCACCGATCCCCCCTGCAGCCACATGCTGCTGGAGTGGGAGCAAGCACCGTTCCCGGCGTTCTTCGAGGCATTCACGCCGCGCCATACCCTGGTTCGATATGACCCGCGGGGACTCGGGATGTCCGACCGCGACGTCGTTGACCATTCGCTTGGCGCGCGCGTTTCCGACTTGGAAGCGGTGGCGGACGCCGCAGAGCTCGAACGCTTCGCCCTACTCGGCATCAACAACTCCGGGCCCGTGGCGATTCAGTACGCGCTGAAGTATCCGCTCCGGGTCTCGCGTCTGGTCCTCTATAACACCGTCGTGGACGGACGAGAGCAGTTTCGACCAACGCCACAGACCCAGGCCCTAACTCAACTTCTTCAGACCGACTGGGAGATGTTCACTGAGAACATGGTTGGCATCGCGTTCGGCTGGGGCCGCGAAGACACACGCCGATATGGCGCCTTCTTGCGCGAATGCGTGGACCGAGCGGGCTTCCTCCGCCTCTACACAGCACTCGCCCAGGTCGACGTGAGCGCAGAGCTCCGACATGTCGCCGTGCCGACGCTCGTTGTGCATCAAACCGGCCTCGCGCCGATCGCCGCAGGTCGCAACGTGGCAGCCGAGATCCCGGATGCCCGTCTTGTCGTCATCGAAGGGAGGTGGGGCGAAAACGTTGAGCAGTTCACGCAGTTCGTCACCGAGTTCATCGGCGACCGCGATGCGCCCGCTGCGCCCACCACGGGCGCGCCCGCCGGCGCGTCGGGCATGGCCGTGATCCTCTTCACTGACATAGTCGACTCCACGGCGCTGACCGAGCGGCTGGGCGATAGTGTATTCCGCACGGCGTCGCGCACGCTCGATGAAGGGATGCGCGCAGCGATGCGGGAGGCGGGCGGCGCGCCGGTGGACGGGAAGGTGCTGGGCGATGGCGTCATGGGCGTGTTCACGTCGGCGTCCGAAGCAATCGTCGCCGCGCGGCGCTGCGTCGAACTGAGCGCCGAGAGCGAACTGCTCCTGCACGTCGGCCTCCACGCGGGTGATGTGATCCGAGAAGCGGGCAACGTCTACGGCGGCGCCGTGAACATCGCCTCGCGTATTTGCGGACTCTCGGCGCCGGGCGAGATCCTGGTCTCAGCGACGATCCGGGAGCTGGCGCGCACATCGGCGGGCGTCACATTTGCGGACCGTGGGGAGCAAGCGCTCAAGGGCATCGAGGACACGGTTCGCCTGTACGAAGTGCAGTGGCCCGAGTAACCACCACCGAGCTGCCGACCCGATATAACTGCCACCGCGCCCCCGTAGCTCAGGGGATAGCGCAGCGGTTTCCTAAGACACCGGTTATCGCGTGAACGCGGCGGCCAACTCCGCGGCGGCTGCGCGCGGATCGTCGGCTGCGCAGACGGCGCTGATCACGGCCGCGGCGTCCGCGCCGGCCGCGACGACGCCGGCGACGTTTGCGGCGCTGATGCCGCCGATCGCGACGACGGGCACGCGCACGGCCGCCTTCACGTCGCGCAGTCGGTCGAGGCTTGCGGTTCGGGTGGTCTCTTTCGACGCGGTGGCGAAGATCGCGCCGACGGCGACGTAGTTCGCGCCGGCGGCCTGCGCGGCGCGCGCTTCCTCCACGTTGTTCGTCGAGACGCCGATGATCATGCCGTCGCCGACGATCGGCCGCACCGCGGCGATCGGGAGATCGTGCTGGCCGAGGTGCACGCCGTCAGCGCCGCAGGCGAGCGCGAGGTCGGCGTGGTCGTTCGCGATGAATGCCACGCCGTGCGCGCGGCAGAGCGCGGCGAGCGCGCGCGCGTCCGTAAGCTGGTCGCCTTTGTCGCGGCGCTTGTCGCGCCACTGGATCGCGCGCGCGCCGCCCTCGATGGCGAGGCGCGCCACGAGGAGCGGCGCGCGGCTGCCGCAGGCGTCCGGGTCGATGATGACGTAGAGGCCAGCGATAACAAGAATCGGAGTGTCCCTCCCGGATCGTGTCGGCGACAATGGGATGATAGCGGCCGGCGGACGAAGGAGCAGCATCGTGAAACCGGGGCAGATCGCCGCCATGCTGTTGCTGAGCATGGTGTGGGGCGGAGCGTTCCTCTTCATCCGCGTCGTGGTGCGCGACGTGCCGCCCGTGACGGTGGTCGCGGGGCGGCTGGCGATCGCGGCGATAGTGCTGGCGCCGCTGGCGGCGACCCGCGGCGGGATCATGCCGCCTCGCGCGGCTTGGCCGGCGCTGATCTTCCTGGCGGCGTTCAACAACGTCATCCCGTTCACGCTGATCACGGCTGCCGAGCGGCACGTGACGGCGAGCCTCGCGGCGGTGCTGGTCGGAACGATGCCGATGTTCACGCTGATCTTCGCGACTGCCGGGCGCACGGAGCGCGCGAACGCGGAGAAGGTGGCCGGGCTGCTCATCGGCTTCGTGGGGGTGGCCGTGCTGGTGGGCGCGGACGTGACGGAGCTGACGGACTCGAACACGATCGCGGAGTTCGCGGTGATCCTGGCGGCGGCGTGCTACGCGCTCTCCACGGTGGTGGCGCGGCAGACGTCGCGCGGGGCGCCGCTGTCGCTGGCGAGCGGGCAGATGATCTTCGGGCTGATGATGGCGGCGCCGCTGGCGCTGGTGATGGACGGCCGGCCGGACTTCGGCATCTCGGCGGAGGCGGGGGCGTCGTGGCTGGCGCTGGGGCTGCTGTCGTCCGGGCTGGCGTACGTGATCTTCTTCACGCTGGTGCAGAGCATGTCGGCGACGCAGGTGGCGGTGGTGACGTACCTGATCCCGATCGTGGCGACGGTGCTGGGCTGGCTGGTGTTGAACGAAGCGGTCGGCCCGAACCTGCTCATCGGGTTGGCGCTGGTGATCGCGGGAGTCGCTGCCATCAACGGCGCGGCGCGGCAGGCGTGGGAGCGCGTGTTAGCGGTTAGCGTTTAGCTGTTAGATCGTACCTGTGATCGCTCGCCGCTAACCGCTAACTGCCAGATCAGCCGCGGCGGCGCGATCGAGCAGCCACGTGAGGTGCGGGTGGTCGCGCAGCAGCGATGCGGGGACCTCGGGCGTCGCGGGGCCGTCGATGGCCGCGCGGACGATCGCCGCCTTGTGCGCGCCGTGCGCGAGCACGAGCAGGGAGCGCGACTCCGCGAGATCGGCGATGCCGAGCGTCATGCCTCGCGCGGGCACGCGATCGATCGCGCCGAAGTTTGCGGCGTGCGCCTGCCGCGACGTTTCGGTGAGCGCCACGGCGCGGGCGCGGGAGTCGCGCGCGGAGCCGGGCTCGTTGAACGCGACGTGGCCGTTCTCGCCGATGCCGAGGACGCAGAGATCGCAGCCGCCGGCGGCGCGGAGCTGCGCGGCGAAGGCGCGGATGTGGGCGTCCGGGTCGGCGGCGGCGGGATCGGGGCAGTGCAGCGCGCCCAGGGGGAAGGTGACGAAGCGGCGGAAGAAGTCGGCGTTGGTGCCGGGCGTGGCAGCGGTGGCGCTGGCGAACTCATCGACGGCGAAGACGGTGGCACGGGAGAGATCGGCATCGCCGGCGGCGACGCGGCGGGCGATCTCGGTGTAGGCGGCGATCGGGGTGCCGCCCGTCGGCAGCCCGAGCACGGCGCGGGGGTTGGCGCGGACGGAGGCGCAGATGATGTCGGCGGCGCGCGTCGCGACGGCCGGGGCGTCCGCCACGATCTCGATGCTCATCGGCGGCATCCTAGCATGGCGCACGTTGACCGTAGGGCGGCGCGTGGCGATGATCGCGTGGCTGCCGCGCGGGCCGCGGCGGACGGATCACGGAAGGACCGGATGAGATGACAAGGCGCCTTGGCTTGCAGATTGGCTTCGCGGGCAGTCCGACGGAGCGCGAAGACCTGGTGAAGCGCGTGCAGATCGCGGACGACCTGGGCGTGGAGTCGGTGTGGGTGGCGGAGGCGTGGGGGCGCGACGCCTTCAGCATGCTGACGCAGCTGGCGCTGAGCACGAAGAAGATCCAGCTGGGGACGGCAATCGTGAACGTGTTCAGCCGGACGCCGGCGGTGCTGGCGATGACGTTCGGGACGCTGGACGAGCTGTCGCAGGGGCGGGCGATCATCGGGCTGGGCAGCAGCGGCAAGAACGTGATCGAGCACTGGCACGGGGTGCCGTTCGAGAAGCCGGCGACGCGCCTGCGCGAATACATCGAGATCATCAACACGATCATGCGGCAGGAACGGCTGAACTACGACGGGACGGTGTTCAAGCTGGGGCGCGGCTTCACGATGCAGTTCCCGACGTTCCGCAACCACATCCCGACGTACATCGCGTCGATCACGCCGAAGAGCATGGTGCAGACGGGCGAGGTGGCGGACGGGTGGATCCCGATCTACTGGCCGAAGGACAAGATCCGCGAAGGCGTGGAGACGGTGATGGAGGGGGCGCGGAAGGCGGGCAAGACGCGCGAGCAGATCACGGTGGCGCCGTCGCTGGTGGTGCAGATCACGGAGAGCGGCAGCGACGAGCAGATCCGCATGCAGGCGCGCGGGCCGATCGCGTTCTACGTGGGGCGCATGGGCACGTACTACTACGAGATGCTCGAGCGCCACGGCTTCGAGGCGGAGGTGGCGAAGATCAAGGAGGGGTGGGCGGCGCGCGACCCGCGGGCGGCGGCGGCGGGCGTGTCGGACCGGATGCTGGACCAGACGGCGGTGGTGGGGCCGCTGGATCGCTGCCGGGAAGAGCTGGACGAGCGGCGGGCGCTGGGCGTCGACCTGCCGCTGATCGGCATGCCGGGGCGCGACGCGGCCGAGATGGGGCGGATCCTGGAGAAGCTGCTGGCCTGAGCGAGCGATCGCGGGCGCGAGCGGGCAGTGCTCGCGGCGTGCGGCGAGCGTTGCGCAGGGCCGGATGCGTCAGCGGTGATCCGTCGCTGCGGGGCGGGCAGCCCGCATGTGAGCCCGCACTCACGTTGCCTTGACACTGGCTACGGGGCGATGCTAGATTCCCGCTTGATACGATATTCACAAACAGCGCTGCGGCCGCGGTCGTCCGCCGCGCGCGCCGGGAGTCTCGACTTGCTTACCCCGCTAGCAGCGCTGCTTCTCGAGGTCCCGCATCTTAGCTGGCCACCCACGCCTACCACGGACTTTGGCGAACTCGTCTTCGTGGCGCTGACCATGGCCATCTCGTTCAGCATCATGGTGGTCCTGGGCCACTGGTGGTCGCGGTAACAGCAGAGGGAGCATAGGGAATGTCGGTTTCGGAGCAGCCAAAGGGTCCTGGACTCGGCGATTTTCTCTACGACAAGCTGTTCCACAACTATCTCTGGCGGTCGGTGTTTCGTTCTGGGTACCCGAACACGCCGCGGAACCAGATGCTGGCGATCGCCACGAACGTCTTCCTGCACCTGCATCCGACGCGTATCCACAAGACGCACGTCAAGATCACGCACACCTACTGCCTGGGCGGCCTGAGCTTCTTCATGTTCCTGGGGCTGACGGTGACGGGCGTGATGCTGATGTTCTACTACGTGCCGTCGGTGGACCGCGCGTACGGCGATGTGGCCGCGCTGGAGACCACCGTCCGCTTCGGGATGCTGATCCGCAACCTGCACCGCTGGATGGCGCACGCGATGGTGATCACGGTGCTGCTGCACATGATGCGCGTCTTCTACATGGGCGCCTACAAGCCGCCGCGCGAGTTCAACTGGGTGGTCGGCGTGATCCTGCTGGTGCTGACGCTGCTGCTGTCGTTCACGGGCTACCTGTTGCCGTGGGACCAGCTGGCGATGTGGGCCATCACCGTGGGCACGAACATCGCCGGCTCGGCGCCGGTGCTGGGCGGCCAGACGCGGTTCGTGCTGATCGGCGGCTTCGAGGTAGGCCCGAACGCGTTGATCCGGTTCTATACGTTGCACGTTATCGGCCTGCCGTTGCTGGCGGCGATCTTCATGTCGGTGCACTTCTGGCGCATCCGCCGCGACGGCGGGCTGGCGCGGCCGCTGTAGGTTGGAGGTAGAAGAACCATGGCGGTAGCTACTCCAACCGCGGATCGCGAGGCGATCCGGCAGAAGCGCGAGCGCGACCAGGAGCTGCTGGTCTGGCCGGATCTCGTCTTCATCGAGTTTATCGCCGCGATGGTGTTCACCATCGCGTTCGTGGTGCTGTCGACGGTGCTGAACGCGCCGCTGTTGAACCGGGCGAACGCGAACATCACGCCGAACCCGTCGAAGGCGCCGTGGTACCTGATGAATCTGCAGGAGCTGCTCCTGCACATGAACGCCGGCCTCGCGGGCGTGACGGTGCCGACGGTGGCGCTGATCGTCCTGATGGCGATCCCGTACCTGGATCGCAGCAACGAGGGGCAGGGCGGCTGGTTCGCGACGCCGAACGCCATCCGCATCACGATCTTCAGCGCGCTCTATTCGGCGTTCGTGATCCCGTTCTGCATCCTCTGGGACGACGGGGCACACGTACGCATCTTCCGCCAGTTCCCCCTGACCTTCAAGGACTGGCCGATCGTCGGAAGGCCGTTCCACGGCTTCGACGGCAAGGCGAAGTGGATCGGCGACAAGAACCCGTTCGATGGATGGCCGGCGGAAGGCCTGTGGAAGGGGCTGTGGGACTTCGCGTTCCTGAAGAACCGCGTGGCGCTCCGCGACGAGTGGCACTGGAGCATCCCGGTGCCGAAGGGGCTGCAGTTCGGCGCCGGCGTGCACGACGGGTCGCTGGACTGGCCCCGGGACTTCACGCAGGTGCCGGTGCCGCTGAACGGCACGTGGATCTGGCACTGGGGCCGTCCGGAATGGATGCCCGGCTGGATGCTGCACGTCTACTGGTACGACTCCGACCTGAACATCCCGGCGTTGACGGCGGAGTTCGTCATGCCGATCGCCGCGATCGTCCTCGCGGGCGGCGCGCTGCTGCTCACCCTGCGCAAGCTCGGGATGATGAACACGATGCGGGACGCGTTCCTGGCGCTGTTCACCGGGTTCATCATGGTGTACCTGTCGCTGACGATCATCGGCGCGGCGTTCCGCGGCAAGGGCCAGCAGCTCGTGCCGTTCTGGAAGGTGCCGAACCTTGAACACGACCCGTCGATCCGGCACCAGCTGCCGGCGCCGCCGCAGTACGGACTCGTAGACACCGGAAGTGGAATCCATGCCTGACGAGAGCGAGCAGAAGGAAGCAGTAGCGACGAAGCCGGCCGGACGCGCCGCGGTGGCTGTGGCAGCGGCCGGCCCCGGCGTGATCGTCGTGCAGGCGGAGCGGCCGGCGCTGCCGCAGATCTCGCGCCGGAAGGTGCTGCTGATCGGCTTCTGGGCGGCGATGGGCGCCACGCTGCTGGGCATTGTGACGACGATCCTGAACTCGCTGTACCCGCGCGGGATCACCGGCTTCGGCGGTACGGTGTTCATCGGCACGATCGACCAGCTCGAACCGGGCAAGAAGCTCCACAACCTGGACGCGAAGGCATGGGTCGTGCGATTCAACGCGGAACAGGCGAAGCGCAACGGCGCGCAAGAAGGGGCCGTGCTGGCGGTGTATCACAAGTGCGTGCACCTGGGCTGCACGGTGCCGTACCTGGACGGGCTTTCGTACGAGGACCCGCGGAACGGCGAGACGTACCAGGGGTGGTTCAAGTGCCCGTGTCACGGATCGACGTACAGCGACGCTGGCGTGCGCGTCTTCGGCCCGGCGCCGCGGTCGCTGGACACGTTTGCCATGACGATCAAGGACGGGAAGATCTCCGTGAATACCGGAAAGATCATCACCGGCACCACGGAGAACGGATCAAAGGCGATCCTGCCGGGGTAGGCCGCGAGCGAAGCGCGAGCGCCTGTAAAGGTTACGGATGAACACCAGCAAGCAGATCAACGTCATCGTCGCGCTTGTCTTCGCGGCCGTCATCGCCACCGGCGTCTACACGATGTGGGACCCGACCCGGTCGGCAGACGCGAAGGACGCGCAGCTGGAGTCGACGATCACGCGCGGCGCCTTCCTGTTCGCGCAGAACTGCGTGATCTGTCACGGCAACAAGGGCGAAGGCGGAGCCGCGGCGAACCGGCTGAAGCTGGCGCCGCCGCTGAATCGCCCCGACCTGCAGGGCAAGGACACGAAAGGCGTGGTCGACCCGCAGACCAAGCGGCTGGTGTTCAAGTATGTCAGCGAGACGATCTCATGCGGGCACGTCGGGAAGGCGATGCCCGCGTGGGCGATCGCGAACGGCGGCGCGCTGAACGACGAGCAGATCCGGCACCTGGCGACCTTCATCACCGAGGGCACGGGATGGGAGCTTTCGGACGAGTTCGCGGTGCACGGCGACCACAAGAACCACATCACGGGCTACGACAGCGACGGCATGAAGCTGGCGCAGGGCCTGAGCGATACGGCGACGACGGTGTACTTGAACCTGGTCACGCCGCTGGGCAAGGGTTCGCACATCGAGGTCGATGGCGAGCTGATGGCGATCACCGACAAGCCCAACAAGGACGACAAGAGCGTCACGGTCGAGCGCGGGTTCGGGACGACGAGTCCGAAGGCACACGACGCGGGCGCGCAGGTGCTGAAGCCGCCGGCAGCGCCGGATCCGCCGGCGATCACCGGTTCCACCAGCGCCGTCTGCGGGCAGCGCGCGGCTGCGGCGGTGACGCCGGCCGGGCCGACGACGGCGTCGGACAAGCTGACGATCACCGCGTCGGGCATCGCCTGGGACACGGACAAGCTGCTGGCGCTGGCAGGCGTGCCCCTGACGCTGACGGTGGACAACAAGGACGCCGGCATCCCGCACAACATCTCGATCCACAAGGGCGAGGATGCGACGGGCGAGACGGTGGCCAAGACGGAGTTCGGGACGGGCCCGGTGACGCAGACGCTGAACTTCGGGCCGCTGGACGCCGGCAGCTACTACTACCAGTGCGACGTGCACCCGCAGATGCTGGGCACGCTGACGGTGCAGGCCGCCGGAGCTGCGGCGGCGCCCGCTGCGGGCGCCACGCCGGCCGCGAGCGGTACGCCGGCAGCGAGTGGCACGCCGGCGGCGTCGCCGACGCCTTGACGGACGGAAATCCCGGAATCTAGACTCATGTCGCAGGACGCGTTGGTGGCGCGTCCTGTCTCGCAACAACGAAGCACGGAGGAGGCGGGACTATGGCAGCGCAGGTGGGCAAGCGGTACGTGGCTGCGAGCGGCGCCGAGATCATCGTGACGAAGGGCGCCGACGGGACGCTGCAGGACGGCGAGACGCCGCTGAACCTGAAGGAAGAGGGGCCCCCGGCTGCGGGCGGCTCGGGGGGCGACGTGGCGCTGGGCAAGCGGTACACGTCGGCGGACGGGGCCGTGGAGGCGCTGTGCATCAAGCCGGGCGCGTGCGACCTGCGCTACAACGGCGAGCCGATGGGGCTGATGCAGCCGAAGGTGCTGCCCTCGGCCGACTAGGGGCACAAGACGACGAATCGAGACGAGGCCGCGCATGGGAGCGCGGCCTCGCTGCGTGTGCAGGGGGTGGGTTGTCACGAGGAAGCTTGCTGCTTTGACAGGGTGGTTATGTCTCTGTATACTCCCCGGCAACAGGCTGAGAAGCGCGGTAGTAGGTCCAGTCGCAGCCAGTAGCGAGCCGGCGTTGGTGGAAGGCCGGTGGTGGGTGCGGACCGAACTCAGCGCGGAGCCGCCGGGGTGAACCTTCACGGACAGCCCCGGCCGGGTCGCGACCGTTATAACGCTCCGAGAGCGTCCGCCACGGCGGGCGAAGAAGGGTGGCACCGCGGGCCATAAACCCGTCCCTTTGCTGGGTCGGGTTTTTTTGTTGGCGGCGTCATACATGGAACAGATGGCACACTCCACAGCTTCTCGCACCGAGGTCCAACCGGCCCCGGCTGACCGCGCCAGGCGGATTAGCCGCGGCCGCGTCGTAGTACGTCCCCTGATTCCCGCAGCGGGCCTCTTGCTTGCGCTTGACCTGCTGTCGGGCCTCCCGCTTTAGCGTCCCCTCATCCGCGCACGGACAGAAGGGGACGAGACCACCAGTGGACACAGGACGGCGATATTGCCCCGCACGGCGGGGCGGGCCAGGAGAAGCAGAATGACGAAGATCAAGGGCGCTGAGATCATCATGGAGTGCCTGCGCAAGGAGGGGGTCGAGATCATCTTCGGCTACCCGGGCGGCGCGAATCTCCCGATGTACGACGCGCTGAAGAAGTACCCCGATATCAAGCACGTGCTCGTGCGGCACGAACAATCGGCAGCGCACGCGGCGGATGCGTACGCGCGCGTGTCCGGGAAGGCGGGCGTGTGCTGGGCAACATCCGGCCCCGGCGCGACGAACCTCGTGACGGGCATCGCGAACGCGTGGATGGACTCGGTGCCGCTGGTGTGCATCACCGGGCAAGTGGTGTCGTGGTTGCTGGGGCGCGACGGCTTCCAGGAAGCGGACATCACGGGCATTACGATCCCGATCACGAAACACAACGTGCTGGTGCTGGACGTGGAGGACATCGCGCCCGCCATCGCGGAGGCGTTCCACATCGCGACGACGGGTCGGCCGGGGCCGGTGCTGGTGGACATCCCGCGGGACGTGCAACAGGCGCTGTGCGAGTTCGAGTACCCGGACCACGTGTCGCTGGCGGGCTACCAGCCGATCGTCACGGGCCACCCGCAGCAGGTGAAGAAGGCGGCGGCGCTGATCGCGGAGTCGGAGCGGCCGCTGATCCTGGCGGGGCACGGCGTGGTGATCGCGCGGGCGGCCGACGAGCTGAAGGAGCTGGCGGAGAAGGCGCAGATCCCGGTGATCACGACGCTGCTGGGGCTGGGCGGCTTCCCGGGCTCGCACGAGCTGTTCCAGGGGATGCCGGGCATGCACGGCATGTACTGGAACAACATGGCGATTCAGGAGGCGGACCTGATCCTGGCGATCGGGATGCGCTTCGACGACCGCGTGACGGGCTCGCTGAAGGACTTTGCGCCAAACGCGAAGATCGTGCACATCGACGTCGACCCGGCGGAGATCGGCAAGAACGTGAAGACGCTGGTGCCGATCGTGGGCGACGTGCGCGCGGTGCTGCAGCAGCTGCTGCCGCACGTGGAGCCGGCGCGGCACGACGAGTGGCGGCGCTGGATCGCGGACATGCGGGAGAAGCACCCGTCGATCGCGATCCCGGAGACGGAGAAGATCCTGCCGCAGTACGTGATCAAGAAGATCTATGACATGTCGGGGCCGAAGGCGTACTACGCCACCGGCGTCGGGCAGCACCAGATGTGGGCGGCGCAGTACTTCTGGGGCGACAACCCGTACTCGTTCGTGACGTCGGGCGGGCTGGGCACGATGGGATTCGAGGTGCCGGCGGCGATCGGCACGCAGTTCGCGCGGCCGCACGACACGGTGTGGGCGTTCTGCGGGGACGGCGGCTTCCAGATGACGATGGAGGAGCTGGCGCTCTGCACGGAGTACGAGCTGCCGATCAAATTCGCGATCATCAACAACAACTACCTGGGCATGGTGCGGCAGTGGCAGGACCAGTTCTACGACGGGAACAAGCAGTCGGTCCGTATGTTCCAGCCGGACTTCGTGAAGATCGCCGAGGCGATGGGCATCGCCGGGATGCGGGTGACGGACAAGGCGATGGTGGATACGGCGATCCGCGCGGCGCTGGACCACCCGGGGGCGGTGCTGATCGACTTCCAGGTGCAGGACGTGGAGAACTGCTACCCGATGATGCCGCCCGGCGTGAGCCTGAGCGACACGATCGACCAGCCGCGGATTGAGCGACCGGAGTATGCGCGATGAGCGGACGACTGCACACGATCGTGGCGCTGGTGGAGAACCGCCCCGGCGTGCTCAACAAGATTGCGAACAAGTGGCGCCAGCGGGCGTTCAACATCGAGAGCCTGACGGTGGGGCACAGCGAGGTGCCGGGCCTGTCGCGGATGACGTTCACGGTGGACGGGGCGGCGCACGACATCGAGCAGGTGACGAAGCAGCTCTACAAGGTGATCGAGGTGGTGAAGATCACCGACGTCACCGACGAGCAGGTGGTGGCGCGCGAACTGGCGCTGATCAAGATCGCCACGACGAAGGACAACCGGAGCGCCGTGATCGAGATCGCGGACATGTTCCGGGCGAAGATCGTGGACGTCGCGACGGACTCGCTGGTGATCGAGGCCACGGGCCAGGAGGACAAGATCGACGCCCTGGTGGCGATGCTGACGCCGTTCGGACTGAAGGAGCTGGTGCGCACGGGCCGGGTGGCCATGGTGCGCGGCGCCGCGTCGACGGTGGCGGCGCCGTCGCCGGACGGCGCGTATCACCGGCGCTCGGCGGGCGAAGGCAAGCCGAAGGTGGGCAGCCTGATCTGAGCTTGACGGGGGCGGGCGTGCCGCAAGCGCGCTCCAATGTGGCAGACGTAGAATCTCGCACGGTGCGATGAAGATGAGTGAAGCAGGGGACTGATTCGAATGGCAGAGATGTACTACGACAAGGACGCTGATCTTGCGCTGCTGAAGGGCAAGCTGATCGGCGTGATCGGATTCGGCAGCCAGGGGCACGCGCACGCGCAGAACCTGAAGGACAGCGGCTGCAACGTGGTGGTGGGCCTGTACCCGGGCTCGAAGTCGTGGAAGACGGCGGAGGCGGCGGGGCTGCGGGTAGGGAACGTGCGCGAGGTGGCGGAAGAAGCCGACATCATCATGATCCTGACGCCGGACCAGGTGGCGCGCGACGTGTACTACGGCCACATCGCGGACGGGCTGAAGCCCGGCAACATGGTCATGTGGGGTCACGGCTTCAACGTGCACTATGACCAGGTGCAGGCGCCGGACGACGTCGACGTGACGATGGTCGCGCCGAAGGGGCCGGGGCACCTGGTACGCCGGGTGTACACGGAGGGCGGCGGCGTGCCGGCGCTGTTCGCGGTGCACCAGAACGCGACGGAGTCAGCGCGGCAGATCACGCTGGCGTACGCGAAGGGCATCGGCGCGACGCGCGCGGGCGTGCTGGAGACGACGTTCAAGGAAGAGACCGAAACCGACCTGTTCGGCGAGCAGACGGTGCTCTGCGGCGGCGTCACGTCGCTGGTGAAGAACGCGTTCGAGACGCTGGTGGAGGCCGGCTACCAGCCGGAGCTGGCGTACTTCGAGTGCATGCACGAGCTGAAGCTCATCGTGGACCTGATGTACGAGGGCGGCATGGGGTACATGCGGTACTCGATCAGCGACACGGCGGAGTACGGCGACTACACGCGCGGCCCGGTGGTGGTGGACGCGAGGGTGAAGGAGAACATGAAGCGCGTGCTGGGGCAGATCCAGGACGGCACCTTCGCGAAGGAGTGGATCCTGGAGAACCAGGCGGGCCGGCCGAGCTTCAACGCGCTGCGCCGGATCAACGCGCAGCACCCGATCGAGGAAGTGGGCGCTGAGCTGCGGGGCATGATGGCCTGGCTGAAGAAGAGCAGGTAGGTATGGGAGCGCGCCGGCTGACGTTCTGGATCGGTGTGTCGATGCTGGCTGCCGCGGCGGCCGCGTCCGCGTGCGGCGGCAGCAGCACGAACGTCGCGAAGCAGAACCGGGGTGCCGCGGGCGCTGCGGCGGGGCAGTACTTCATCCAGGAGGCGGCCGGCGGCAAGCTGCCGGAGGGCACGAACGTAGCGGACCGGGGCACGGACAACATCGTGGTGCTGCCGCTGACCTCCGACGACAAGAAGCAGTCGGTGAAGGCGCGGTACTGCGTGGCGTACAAGTACGTGAGCCTGGGCCCCGGGACACCGAACCTCACGCGCGTCTACATAGCGAAGCTGCTGAAGGATGGTGGGTGGAGCGTCGAGACTGTGAAGCCCGACGGGAACTGCGATGGCGTGCAGTAGCACAGCGGCGCGCGATCGCGCGCACGGCGCCGGCCTCACACTTCGCCGGCCCTCGACCGCCTGACGTAGCGGTCGGAGGGCAGCGCGGAGCATCGGCCGGCACGGCCCCCGCACGGGGGAACATCACGGAGGCATCTCCATGGAACGAGTCATCATCTTCGATACGACGCTGCGCGACGGCGAGCAATCGCCGGGCGTGGCGCTGACCACCGCCGACAAGATCGAGATCGCGCGGCAGCTCGAGAAGCTGGGCGTGGACATCATCGAGGCGGGCTTCCCGCGGACGTCGCCGGGCGACTTCGAGGCGGTGCAGACGATCGCGCGGGAGATCCGCGGCAGCCAGATCGCGGGGCTCGCGCACGCGAACCCGGACGCGGTGGACGCGTGCTGGGAGGCGGTGAAGGTCGGCGTGCAGCCGCGGATCCACGTCTTCCTCTCGAGCTCCGACATCCACATCGCGCACCAGCTGCTGAAGGACAAGGAGACGGTGCTGGAGATGGCGCGCAGCATGGTCGCGCGCGCGGCGGGCTACTGCGGCGACGTGGAGTTCAGCCCGATGGACGCGACGCGCTCCGACCGGCAGTACGTGTACTGGATGCTGGAGCAGGTGATCGCTGCGGGCGCGACGACCGTGAACATCCCGGACACGGTGGGATACACGGTGCCGGAGGAGTTCGGCCAATTCATCAAGGACATCTACGAGAACGTCAAGAACATCCACAAGGCGCGGATCTCCGTGCACTGCCACAACGACCTGGGGCTGGCGGTGGCGAACTCGCTGGCGGCGGTGCGGTCGGGTGCGCGGCAGGTCGAGACGTGCATCAACGGCATCGGCGAGCGGGCGGGCAACGCGGCGCTCGAGGAAGTCGTGATGGCGCTGAAGACGCGCAAGGACTTCTTCGACGTGGAGACGAACATCCGGACGCAGGAGCTGTACCGCACGAGCCGGCTGGTGTCGGACCTGACGGGCATGAGCCTGCAGCCGAACAAGGCGATTGTGGGCCGGAACGCGTTCCGCCACCAGTCGGGCATCCACCAGGACGGCATCCTGAAGATGCGCGAGACGTACGAAATCATGGACGCGAAGGACATCGGCTGGCCGTCGGGCGGCGCCGAGATCGTGCTGGGCAAGGTGTCGGGGCGGCACGGCTTCAAGTCGCGGCTGGAGGAGCTGGGCTACGACCTGACGGAGGAAGAGCTGTCGCGGGCGTTCATGGCGTTCAAGGAGCTGGCGGACAAGAAGGCAGAGATCGACGACCGCGACCTTGAGGCGCTGGTGGCGGACAAGCTGCGGACAACCGCCGAGATCTACCGGCTGGACTTCGTGCAGGTGTCGTGCGGCGACCACGCGGCGCCGACGGCGACGGTGCGGCTGGTGGCGCCGGACGGATCGATCCACGCGGACGCGGCCATCGGCACGGGGCCGGTGGACGCGGTGTACCGGGCGATCAACCGGATCATCGACATCCCGAACGAGCTGACGGAGTTCTCGGTGAAGAGCGTCACCGAGGGCATCGACGCGCAGGGCGAAGTGACGATCCGCGTAGAGAGCAAGGACCGCAGCTTCGTGGGGCGCGGTGCGGACACCGACATCATCGTGGCGTCGGCGAAGGCGTACATGAACGCGTTGAATCGGATGCTCGCGGTGGACCGCCGCGAGGATTCCGAGATTCACACGAAGCCGTAACGGCGCAACCAACCGGGCGCATGCCGCCGCCCGCGACCGGCGCGAGACGATCGCCGGGCGCGGGCGCGCGGCCCGCGCATCACCAGGCAATCGAGAACGGGATAGAGGCGATGGGGAAGACACTTTCGGAGAAGATCTGGGCGGACCACCTGGTGCGCCGCACGGCCGGCCAGCCGGACCTGCTGTACATCGACCTGCACCTGGTGCACGAGGTGACGTCGGCGCAGGCGTTCGAGGGGCTGCGGCTGGCGGGGCGCAAGGTGCGTCGGCCGGAGCTGACGCTGGCGACCGTGGACCACAACGTGCCGACGCGCGACCGCGACAAGCCGTGGCCGGACGAGCTTTCGACAAAACAAGTGCGGATGCTGACGCACAACTGCGAGGAGTTCGGCGTGCCGATGTTCGGCGTGCGCGACCGGCGGCAGGGCATCGTGCACATCATCGGCCCGGAGCAGGGGCTGACGCAGCCGGGCATGACAATCGTCTGCGGCGACAGCCACACGTCGACGCACGGCGCGTTCGGGGCGCTGGCGTTCGGCATCGGCACGTCGGAGGTGGAGCACGTGCTGGCGACGCAGACGCTGGCGCAGGGTACGCCGAAGACGATGTCGGTGGAGGTGAACGGCGCGCTGCACGACGGCGTGACGGCGAAGGACGTGGTCCTGGCGATCATCCACCAGATCGGCGTGTCGGGCGGCATCGGGCACGTCATCGAGTACCGCGGCGACGTGATACGCGCGCTCTCGATGGAGGGCCGGATGACGATCTGCAACATGTCGATCGAGGGCGGCGCGCGCGCCGGGCTGGTGGCGCCGGACGACACGACGTTCGCGTACGTCGAGGGGCGGCCGTTCGCGCCGAAGGGCGCGGACTGGGAGCGGGCGCTGGACCTCTGGCGGGCGCTGCCGACGGACGTCGATGCGACGTTCGACGCAACGGTCGAGCTGCGGGCGGAGGAGATCGCGCCCACGGTGACGTGGGGCACGACGCCGGCGCAGAGCGTGGCCGTGACGGGCCGCGTGCCGGACCCGAACAGCTTCGACGACGCGAACGCGCGCGAGCTGGCGGAGCGCTCGCTCGTGTACATGGACCTGAAGCCGGGCATGGCGGTGGAGGACATCGCGCTGGACCGGGTGTTCCTGGGCTCGTGCACGAACGGGCGGATCGAGGATCTGCGCGCCGCCGCGGCGGTCGTGCGCGGCAAGCACGTCGCGAAGACCGTGTCAGCGATGGTGGTGCCGGGCTCGGGGCTGGTGAAGGCGCAGGCGGAGCAGGAGGGGCTGGACCGCATCTTCATCGACGCCGGGTTCGAGTGGCGCGACGCGGGCTGCTCGATGTGCCTGGGGATGAACCCGGACTTCCTGCTGCCGGGCGAGCGGTGCGCCTCGACGTCGAATCGCAACTTCGAGGGGCGGCAGGGCCGCGGCGGGCGCACGCACCTCGTGAGCCCGCAGATGGCGGCGGCGGCGGCGATCGCGGGGCACTTCGTGGACATCCGCAGCTGGAGGGGCGAGTGATGGAGCCGATCAAGAAGATCCACGGCAAGGTGCTGCCGCTGCCGCGCGGGAACGTGGACACGGACCAGATCATCCCGGCGAAGTACCTGAAGCGCATCGAGCGCACGGGCTTCGGCGAGTTCGCGTTCGACGAGTGGCGCAAGGACCCGAACTTCGTGCTGAACGACCACCGCTACGACGGGGCGCAGGTGCTGGTGACGGGCCCTAACTTCGGCTGCGGCTCGTCGCGCGAGCACGCGCCGTGGGCACTGCAACAGATGGGGCTGAAGGCGATCATCGCCCCGTCGTTCGCGGACATCTTCCGCAACAACTGCGCGAAGATCGGGCTGCTGACGGTGGAGCTGCCCCAGGACAGCATCGACCGGCTGATCGCACGGGCGGAGGATTCGCCCGGCTACGAGATGGAGGTCGACCTGGAGTCGCAGACGGTGTCGCTGGGCAATGGCAAGTCGCGCCGGTTCGAGATCGATCCGTTCCTCAAGCACTGCCTGCTGAACGGGCTCGACGAGATCGGCCTGACGCTGCAGGAGACGGCGGCGATCGACGCGTTCGAGTCAGGGCGGCGCGAATCGTTGCCGACGACGGCCGCGGCGCGCGCCTGAGGGACGCGGCACGGGACAAGATCGAAGACAGGGCCGCAGATGCGGCCCCGTCTTCATGTGTCCGTAGCGGAGCGCCGGGTCAGGCGGAGCTGTCCCAGCTCTTGAGGGTCGCGGTGATCTCGATGTCCTTGCCGTCGCGGTGGACGCTGAGCTTCACCTTGTCGCCGACCTGCCGGGTGTCGATGTAGTTCGCGAGATCCTCGAACGACTTGAGCTGCTGGCCGTCGACGCCGGTGATCACGTCGCCCGTGCCGTCGGCGGCGGCCTTCAGGCCGGCGTCGTCCGCGGCGCTGCCCGACTCGACCGTCATCACGGCCACGCCGTACTGCACGCCGATCTTCTTCGCCTCGTCGGACGTGAGGCTCGCGCCGGCGATGCCGAGCCGCGCGTGGGTGATCGTCTTGCCGCTCGTGAGCTGGGTGAGGAAGCGCTTCGGCGTGTTGATCGGCACGGCGTAGGCGACGCCGACGAAGCCGCTGCCGCCGGGGTTCTCGATGGCGGTGTTGATGCCGATGATCTCGCCCTTGAGGTTCATGAGCGCGCCGCCGGAGTTGCCGGGATTGACGGCGGCGTCGGTCTGCAGCAGGCCACGGATCGGCCGGCCGTCGCTGCTGGAGGAGAGCGTGCGGTCGAGGCCGCTGATCACGCCGGTGGTGAACGAGCCGTCGAGGCCGAAGGGGTTGCCGATGGCGGCGACGACGGTGCCGACCCTCACGGCGCTGGAGTCGCCGAGGGTTGCGGGCTTGAGGTCGGCGGCGTCCGCGCCGCTGGTCTTGATCATCGCGACGTCATCGCCGGGGTCGGTGCCGACGACGTCGGCTTGCACGACCGCGCCATCGGCGAACGTGACGGTGACGGACTGGAAGCCGCGCACGACGTGGTAGTTCGTGAGGATGTGGCCGTCGGTGTCCAGCACGATGCCGGAGCCGAGGCCCTGCGTGCCCCGTGCGACGGGGCCGTCGGTCTGCGTGCCGGTGGTGATGCGCACGATCGACGGGCGCACCTGCTCGTACAGCGCGCTGAAGTCGCTGGCGCCGCCGCCCGCGGACGCGTTGCCCTGCGACGATGCGACGTTGCTCGCGCCGCTCAGCGCCGCCGCCGAGCCGGGCGTGCTCTTCGTGCTGCTGCTGCCGCCGCGCTGCCAGGCGATGCCGCCGACGATGGCCGCGCCGACGGCCATGCTGAGGAGCACCGTCGCGAACGTGGTTCCAAACCGCTTCATGGAGTCTCTCCGCCCTTTCCCACAACATCCGCCGCCGCGATGCGTCCGGCGGCCCGGAGGGGCAGCTGCGCCCCTCGCCCCCCAGTATGTGATTCGCAGCGCGCGCGAGGTACTGCGAACATGTTATGCCGATCGCGTTTCGGCGCGGCTGTCAGTCTGGCACCGGCGGGTCGGGGCTACGCCCAGCGGGGCTGGGCGTCCATGGGGATGCCGAGGGCGGTCTTGCCGATCAGCTCCAGGGCGACGTCGTTGGTCATGGGGTGGAAGGGGCCGGGGCGCACGTCGCGGTAGTAGCGCTGCATCGGGTGGCGGCGGAAGATGCCGGGCGCGCCCACGATGGTCATCGCCTGGTCGACGATGCGGACGGCGGCGTTCGTGGCGTGGTACTTGGGCAGGATGATCCGCGCGAGGTCGTCGCGCTCGCGCAGGCCGCCGGCCATCCACTCCTTCGCGGTCTCACGCACGAGGGCGCGCGCCGCGGCGAGCTCGATCTCCATCTCGGCGGCGCGGAACTGCACGCCGGGGAAGTGGCTGATGGGGCGCTCGAAGAGGATCGGCTTGCGGGAGCGCGCCCAGTCGATGGCGAAGTTGCGCGCCGCGGTCGCCACGCCCAGGTAGACCGACGCGACGCTGCAGCAGAACCAGGCGAGCAGCACGTTGGCGCCGACGTCGGCGTCTCCGGGCTGGCGGAATCCGACGCAGGACATGGCGGGCACCCAGCAGTCCTTGATTACCATGTCGTGGCTGGCGGTCGCGCGCATCGACATGGTGTCCCATGTCTCGACGATCTCGATGCCGGGGGTGCCGCGCGGCACGACGAACAGGCCGATCGCGCCGTTGCCGGCGTCGTCGGTGGTGGAGGTGTTCACCGAGAAGAGGTCGATGATCGGCGAGAGCGAGGTGAAGGTCTTGCGGCCGTTGAGGACGAATCCGGGCAGCCCGTCGTGCTCCTGGCGCACGGCGGTGGTGGTGGGGAAGCCCCAGTTGCCGCCGATCTCCGCCTCGGTGAAGCCGCCGCCGATGATCAGCTTGCCCTGCACGAGCATGCTCGCCATCAGCTTGGCCTGCATGTCGGTGGGGCCGATGTTCTCCATCATGGAGCCGAGCGCGAAGAGGTGCATGTTGACCGCGAGCGCGGTGGAGCCGCAGCCCTGGGCCAGCCGCTCCTGGCAGAGCGCAAAGTCGAGCAGCGAGCCGCCCAGGCCGCCCAGCTCCTCGGCGATGGGGAGCGCGATGTAGTTCTCCTGCTTGAGCTTCTCGAAGTTCTCGAAGGGGAAGCTGTTGTCGCGGTCGTGCTCATCCGCGCGTGTGGCGAAGTCGTCGGCGAGGCGTCCGGCCATCTCGAGCAGGCGCTGAGAGCGGGCGGCGTCGGCATTGGTGGGCGTCATCGGAGGGCTCCAGTTCACCTGCGTCCGGCATGGCCAGTGTACGGTGCCGAATGCCGAGCGGCTACCGGCGCTAGATACGATCGGTGTTCCAGAAGTGCAGCGGCGCCGCGGGCAGCAACGCATCGAGGCGCCGCGCGGCCGCGGGGTCGATGCGGCGCCGGACGGCGCGGCTGGCGCGGCGCTGTCCGAGCAGCGCTTCGAGCGTGGACGTGGCATCGAGCGAGAAGTCGGGGCGGCCGTGGTTGAGCCACACCGATCGCCCGCGCGCGGCGATCGTCGCGCCGCCGCCGTCGGGCGATGCGAGGCGCAGGCGGAAGTCCGGGCCGGGGTGCCCGGCGGCGCGCGCGCGGAGCCCCGGCAGCAGCGCCTCGACGAGGCGCGACAGCGAGATGACGCGCACCATCATCGGGTGCTCCACGTCGGTCGTGTCGGTCGTGGAGGGCAGCGTCTGCAGCGCGGTGGCGAGCTGGTGGTCGGACGGCGCCTGCGCGACGACGACGTCGCCGCACGCGCACGGCCGGCGCGCGACCGCCGCCAGCAGCTCCGCGACCGCCGCCTGGTAGCCGGGCAGCGTCTCCGCCTCCAGCGCCTGGTGGCCGAACGCGCGGCAGCGGGAGCGCAAGTAGCCGATGACACGGCCCGTGGCGGGCTCGCACGCGACGAAGCTCGCCGACTCGTCGAGCCAGTGCAGCGCGTCGGCGTTCGTGCGGCGCGTGCGGGCGATTGCGCCGGTCGAGCCGGCGACGGCACGCGTATAGATGCGCGCCACCTGCGCGGCGTCGGCATCGGCCAGCGGGCGCATGTCGAACTGCGGCGTCGTGGCGGCGGCCAAGATCTCGGCGCGGCTCGCCGTGAACTGCGGCTCGCGCACGATGCGGAAGCCGACGCGCTCGTAGAATCCCGGGATGCCGGTGAAGAGGAACGAGAGCGCCATGCCCTCGCGGCGCATCTGCTCGATGGCGTCGCGCAGCAGCGCCGTGGCGAGGCCGCCGCTGCGCACGGCCGCGGCCGTGGTCACGGAGCCGATGCCGCCGGCGGCCACCGGCACGCCGCGCACCATCATGCGGCGCGCGAAGATGCGCACGTAGGCGGCGACCTCCCCGTCGACGAGGGCGACGCGGCCGTGGCGGAGGCGGAAGGTGGAGTCGTTCTCGGTCTGGGCGACGAAGAGCGAGCGGGTGGCCTCCGGGAACGCGGACTCGAGCAGGTCGTAGATGGCGGAGAGGTCGGCGCGCCGGGCGGCGCGAATCGTGGCGGTCATGCGGCGATGGTACACGCGCTGGGGGCGCGCTCCAACGCCGCGCGGGGAAGCCGGACAGGTTCGGCTTGACGCGGCCGGGTGCAGTATCTAAGATCGTTCCACGAACAGAAGCTGACCTGGCGGGTCACACCTGCTGGCGGTACGAGCCAGTCGCCGGGCCGTGAGACGCCTCCCAAGCGGGGGCGTGGCGGCGCGGCATTTTTTTCGCCCGAGGGATTCGCAGTGGTCAGCACCGGCACTCGCACCGCCCCCGGCATCGACGCGATCCTGCGCCGCGCGCTCGATGGCGAGCGGCTGACGCCCGAGGACGGCTACCGGCTGATCGGCGCGGACGCGACGGATCTGGCGGCGCTGATGGCCGCGGCGTCGGAGCTGCGCGACCGCGGGCACGGCCGCACGATCACCTACTCGCGCAAGGTGTTCATTCCGCTGACGAATCTCTGCCGCCAGAAGTGCGGCTACTGCACCTTCGCGCGCGGGCCGCGCGATCCGATCGCGCACACCATGTCGCCGGACGAGGTGCTGGCCGTGGCGCGTGCGGGCAAGCGGCAGGGCTGCAAGGAGGCGCTATTCTCGCTCGGCGAGCGGCCGGAGGAGATCTACGACGTCGTGCGCGCGGACCTGGCGCGCTTCGGGCACGCCACCATGTCGTCGTACGTGCACGAGATGGCGGAGTTGGTGCTGCGCGAGACGGGGCTGCAGCCGCACATCAACCAGGGGCTGATGGAGCGCGACGAGATCGTCTCGCTGCGCGAGGTGAGCGCCTCGATGGGGATGATGCTGGAGACGGTGTCGCTGCGCCTGCACGAGAAGGGCGGCGCGCACTGGAACTGCCCCGGCAAGGTGCCGGAGGAGCGGCTCCGGACGATGCGCGCGGCCGGCGAGGAGAAGGTCGCGTGGACGACCGGCATCCTGATCGGCATCGGCGAGACGCGCGAGGAGCGGGTGGACTCGCTGTGCGCGATCCGCGACCTGCACGACGAGCACCGGCAGGTGCAGGAAGTGATCGTGCAGAACTTCCGCGTGAAAGAGGACATCGCGATGCGGCACCGCGACGAGCCGAGCGTCTTCGAGATGCTGCGGACGATCGCGACGGCGCGGCTGATGCTGGGCGCGGAGATGAACATCCAGGCGCCGCCGAACCTGACGCCGGACGCGCACGGCATGTACCTGCTGGCGGGGATCAACGACTGGGGCGGCATCTCGCCCGTGACGAAGGACCACATCAACCCGGAGCGGCCCTGGCCGAACCTGGCTGAGCTGAAGGAGACGTGCGCGGACGCCGGCTTCGAGCTGCGCGAGCGCTTTGGCGTGTACCCCGAGTATGTGCGCGACGACGCGGGCTACCGCGGCTTCGTGCCCGACGCGATCCGCGCGGTCATCGACCCGATGGCGGATAGCGGCGGGCTGGTGAGACGGGAGGACGAGCGATGGTGACGGGCGACGACAACCAGACAACAGACAACAGACAACAGACGACAGAGGCTTGGAGCCGGGTGTCGCTGCCGGTAGAGCGGGAGATCGCGCGGATCCTCGACCGGGCGCTCGACGGTGAGGACATCAGCGTCGACGAGGGCACGGCGCTGTTCGACGCGCAGGGTCCGGCGCTGAGCGCGGTGATCCTGACGGCTGACGAGCTGCGACGGCGCACGTCGGGCGAGGTGGTGACGTACGTCATCAACCGGAACATCAACTTCACGAACGTCTGCATCAAGCACTGCGGCTTCTGCGCGTTCAGCCGCGACCACCGCGAGGAAGCGGGCTACTTCCTGCCGATGGAGGAAGTTGTGCGGCGGGCGCAGGAGGCCTGGGATCTGGGCGCGCGCGAGATCTGCGTGCAGGCGGGGCTGCCGCCGAAGATGGACGGCGACTACTACCTGGACCTGACGCGCGCGATCAAGAAGCAGCTGCCGGAGATGCACATCCACGGCTTCTCGCCGGAGGAGGTGCTGTACGGCGCGGTGCGCTCGCGGTGCTCGATCGAGGAGTACCTGCGAGCGCTGAAGGACGCCGGCGTGGGCAGCCTGCCGGGCACGTCGGCCGAGATCCTGGACCAGGAGATCCGCGACGTGATCTCTGCGGGCCGCATCACGAAGGCCCAGTGGATCGAGGTGATCACGACGGCGCACCGGCTGGGCATCCGCACGACGTCGACGATCATGTACGGGCACGTCGAGACGACGCGGCACCGGGCGGCGCACGTGGGGTTGCTGCGCGACATCCAGCGCGAGACGGGCGGCTTCACGGAGTTCGTGCCGCTGAGCTTCATCGCGTCGGAGTCGCCGATGCACCGCAAGGGGCTCGTGCCGGGGCTGAAGCCGGGCGCGACGGGCGCGGAAGTGATGAAGATGTACGCGGTCTCGCGCATCATGCTCAACAACTGGATCCCGAACCTGCAGGCGTCGTGGGTGAAGGAGGGGCCGAAGCTCGCGCAGATGGCCCTGAACGCTGGCTGTAACGACTTTATGGGGACGCTGATCAACGAGAGCATCAGCACGTCGGCCGGCGCGATCTACGGCCAGCGGATGGCGCCGCGCGAGATGCGCGAGCTGATCCGCGAGATGGGGCGCATCCCGGCGGAGCGCAACACGCTGTACGGCATCACGCGGCGCTTCGGGCCGGAGCCGGACGACCACTACGATGCGCTGGACCTGGCCGACGGCACCGACGAGCGCTTCGGCTCGTACGCGCAGCTGACGCAGGCGCCGGAGTTCCGCTTTGCGGATCACTATCGCCCGGCGCCGGCGCCTGCGCCAGCACGCGCCGGCGGCTGATCAGCGCGGCGCGGCGTCGTTCGCGGCGTCCAGCCCGTCTAGCAGGCGTCGCGACGCGGCGCTGATCTCACCGACCGCGGCGTCGAACGCGGCGGCGTTGCGGCGCGATGGTGCGCGGTAGCCGCTGAGCTTGCGCACAAACTGGAGCGCGGCGGCGCGGATCTCGTCCTCGGTAGCGGGTTCGTCGCTACGTCGCAGGGTCTTGATGCTGCGGCACATGGCAATATCCGTGATCTGAGTCTGCGGCTCGCGCGGGCACGCGCGCCATAACCGGTCACGATACCACCCTGTCCCCGCGCGGCGCATAGCCTCCGTCCGGCAATCCGGCACCCGTGACGGATCCCGGGGCAGGGCCGCACGGGTACGGGTACATGGTATTATGGGCAATAAATTGCGGGGGCAGATTGCAAGCAACGCGCCAGGAAATCCTCGACTATCTGCGGAGGCACGGGCAGGCGACCGTCAAGGAGCTTGGCCCGCATCTCGGCCTGACTTCGACGGGCATCCGCCAGCACCTGACCGTGCTCGAACGCGACGGCCTGGTGGAGGCGCGCGAGGAGCGCGGGCACGTCGGGCGGCCGGCCCTGGTGTATCGCCTAACCAGCACGGGCGACGCGGTGTTCCCGAAGCAGTACGACGAACTCGCGCTCGCGCTCATCGAGGAGTCGCGGACGCTGATCGGCGCGGACTCGCTGCAGAAGCTGATGAAGAACGTGGCGGGTAGCTTCGCCGCGCCGTACATGTCCCGGGTCGAGGGGCGGCCAGCGAGCGAGCGGGCGGAGGAGACGGCGCGCATCCTCGTCGAGCGCGCCAACGTGACGGAGTCGAGCTGGTCCGGCGGCGAGTTCCTGATCAAGCGGTTCACGTGCCCGTTCTGGAGCGTGGCGCAGCGCAACAGCGCGGTCTGCGCGCTCGACGTGGAGTTCATGCGGCGGCTGAGCACGTGCGAGACGAAGCTGACGACGAGCCTGCTCCGCGGCGACAGCAGCTGCACCTTCCGGCTGCGCCCGGTGAACACGACGGCCGCCAAGCGCCGCTAGGCCGCGCCGATCCAGATCGCAAGACTGAAGCCAAAGGCCAGCAGCCCACCGAACAGCATGTGCAGCCCCGCGGTCTGCGCGAGTACGATGTTCAGCCCGCGCGCGGAATGTTGCCGCGCCTCGCGCCGCACGAGCTGCAGCGCCACCGGCAGCGTGAGCAGCGGCGCCAGCGCGGGCCAGGGAGCCGCATCGGCGATCACCAGGGCCATGACGATGCCGTAGGGGCCGAGCACCAGCGCGAGGAACTCGTAGTCGGCCACGGGGCGGCCGGCGAGCGCGGCGAGCGTCCACTTGTGGTTGCGGCGGTCGTTCTCGATGTCGCGGACGTTGTTGGCCTGGAGGATCGCGGCGACGAGCAGTCCGATGGAGAGCGACGCGACGAACGGCTCCCACGCCCACGACTGCGTCTGCACGTAGTACGACCCCAGCACGATCACCGGGCCCATGAACACGAACACGACGGCCTCGCCGAGGCCGCGATACGCCAGCGAGAACGGCGACGCGGTGTAGAAGTAGCCCGCGAGCACGCTGGCGATGCCCAGCGCCAGCACCGGCCAGCCGGTCGCGGCCATGATCGCGAGTCCGACCGCCGCGCCGATCGCGAACGAGACGATGCCGCCGGCGAGCACGGCGCGCGCGGACAACATGCCGCGCTGGATGACGCCGCTCTGTCCGAGCGACTCCTCGTTGTCGGTGCCCTTGACATGATCGAAGTAGTCGTTGACAAGATTCGTGCCGGCGTGGATGGCGACGGAGCCGAGCAGCGCGAGCGCGAAGAGCAGCGGGTGGAACTCGTCGCGCGCGGCGATGGCGGTGCCGACGAGGACGGGGATCACGGACGCGGTGAACGAGACGGGGCGGAGCGCGGTGAACCAGAGGCGGGCGTGCTTCATGTGAGGCCCATGCTACCAGCGGCGAGCGCAGGCGCAATCTCACCGGTATCGTCGCGGACATAACGATCGATGCGCGCGTTCTGTGCGTTTCGTGCGTGCGTGATGCGTGGGGCGTGCGTATACTGGGCCACATCACGGCGCCGCTGCGGACGCAGCTCGAACTTTCATCTCCCATCACGAGCCTGCCGTTGTCGCGCCCGCGCGGGCTGCGAGGCAGAGTGCTGTGGGTGTCCGCGCACCGGCGCGCCGTGGCAGTTGTCCAGGGAGGGACATGACAGTACGAACGTGGGTAGGGCGGTTCTGCGTGGCGGATGGCCACGTCGCGGAAGAGGGGCCGTGGCTCGGCTCTCTCATCCGTCAGCGGCCCGACGAAGAAGCTGACGAGCTGTACATCCTGATCGAACCGGCGTCGCCGGCGAGCGGTGAGTTCACGTCACAGCTCGTGAGCGTGATCGAGCAGCTCTACCACCGCGATCCGCTGTCGCTTACCGGCGCGCTGATGCGCTCGCTGCGGGCGGCGCACGATCACCTGCGCGACTGGAACCAGAAGAGCCTGAAGGAGCACCAGGTCGGCGCCGGCGCGAGCTGCCTGGCGCTGCGCGGCGGCGACGCGTACCTGGCGCAGGCGGGCCCGGCGGTGGCGTGGGTGCGATCGGCGGACGGCGAGATGCGGCGCATCGAGCCGGAGACGCAGGACTTCGAGCACGCGCTGGGCGTGGCGGACGAGTTCGAGCCGCGGCTGACGCGCATCCAGCTGAACCCCGGCGACCTGCTGCTGGCGGCGTCGACGGCGCTGGAGCGCGCGGTGCCGGAGTCGCAGATCGAGCGCATCATGGCGCGCGGCGCGGACGACGCGCTGCCCGAGCTGTACCTGCTGTGCCGCGACATCCCGGACTTCGGCCTGGTGCTGCTGTCCTGCTTCGAGCCGGAGCCGGAACGGCCGCCGGAGTACCTGACGCGCGATGGCGAGGGGCTGGAGCTTGCGGCGCCGCTGGACGGCGCGCCGGCCGCCGCGCACGGCGTGCTGGTCGGCGCGCCCGCGGGCGATGCGCCGGAGGGCGCCGAGGCGTCGCTGGCGGTGGGCGCGATGGGCGACTTCGCGCTGCCGCCGCGCCCGATACAGGAGCAGGTGGCGGAGATCGCCGCGTCGAACGCGCCGTCGCCCACGACGGGTGTGCGGCTGCGTGGCGACAGCGCGACGCCGCGCTACCGCCGCTCCACCGGCATGGCAGCGATACCGCAGCTGCGCGTGCCGAAGCTGGCGGTGTTCGCCGCGGCGGCGATCGCGATCGTCGGGCTGCTGACGTGGGTGTACCTGCCGGGGTCGGTGCAGCAGAGCCGCGAGGACAAGTTCACGTCGCTGGTCGCCGACGCGCGCTCGGCGAACGCGCGGGCGCAGGCGACCGGCGACGCAGGCGCGAAGCGGCAGCTGCTGGCCGACGCGCGGGCGAAGCTGACGGACGCCGCGAAGATCCACAAGAACGACGGCGCGGTCACGGAGCTGCAGTCGGACGTGGCGTCGGCGATGGCGGTGCTGGACGCGGTCTACGAGATCAAGGACTTCGCGACGGTGGCGGACCTGCCGCAGGTCGTGACGGGCTCGCTGAGCATCACACGGAGTGTCATCGGCGGCAGCGACGCGTACTTCCTGGACGCGAAGGGAAAGCGCGTGATCCGCGTGCCGCTGGACGGCAAAACGGCGCCGGAGACGGTGCTGCAGGACGGCGGCTTCGCGGGCGTGATGCAGACGTCGCGGCCGGTGCAGATCGCGTGGTCGGAGCAGACGGGCACGCTGACGGTGATCGACGACAAGCGGCAGGCGTTCGGCTACTTCCCGGGGCGCGGCACGCTGCCGTTGACGGTGCGCGGCGTCGACGGCATCGGCACGATCGACGCGATCACGGGCGGCGGCGGCAACCTGTACGTGCTGGACGTGAAGCAGAACCAGGTGTGGCGCTACCTGCCGGGACAGAGCGGCTACGACAGCGAGCGCGCGGCGCTGCTGGACACAGTGGACCTATCGAGCGCCACGGAGCTGGCGGTGGGGCAGGACGTGTACGTGCTGGACGCGAAGCTTGGCATCCGCCGCTTCGTCGGCAAGGCGGAGGCGCCGTTCAAGCTGGCGGGCATCGACACGCCGATGGTGTCGCCGGCGTCGCTGGCGGTGCTGCCGGGATCGAACCGGCTGGTGGTGGCGGACCGCGGCAACAAGCGTGTGATCGTGGCGTCGGCGGAAGGCACGTTCCTGCGGCAGATCGTCAGCCCGGCGTTCACGGACCTGCGTGCGGTGTCGGTGGACGAGGGGACCGGCACGATCTACGTGCTGAACGGCGACACGCTGCTGAAGGCCGCGTTCCCGCCGTAGGTGGCGGGCTGGTCGCCGGTCGGTGGCCGGCGGCTAGGGCGAAGTCCGAGTGAGGCGTCTTGCCCGAGATCTGTCGCTTCTATGGCATCGTGATTCGCATGTTCTACCGGGAACACGGGGTCCCGCACTTTCACGTGTCCTACGGAGGGGCGAACGCGGTATTCGCGATTGATCCACTGTCTGTCCTTCGGGGCACGTTGCCGCCACGGGCCCAGAGCTTCGTAGTAGAATGGGCAGGTCTGCATCGCGCCGAACTGCTCGATGATTGGGCGCGCGCGCAGAAGAAGCAGGTGCTCATGAAGATTGCGCCATTGGAGTGATTGCGTGACGACACATCGAGCAACCGGTCTCGAGCGGGTGGTGGGCGTCGTTGTGCGGCCTCCCTACACGCTTGACGTGACGTTCGAGGACGGAGTTGTGCGACGCGTCGATCTGGAGCCTGAACTCGAAGGTGAAGTATTCCGGCCGCTCAGGGATCCGGCCGTGTTCGCGCAGGTGACAGTTGACGACGAGGCCGGCACGGTAGTGTGGCCGAACGGAGCGGACCTGGCGCCGGAGTTTCTGTACGAAGCGGGCACCCGGCTCACTCCGTAAGTCCATCGGCGTTCACGCGCCACTTCTCTTAGTGCAACTCGACGACCCTTACCACTTCGGCTGGGTGATCGCGCCTTCGCTGGCGCTGCTGACCTGGGCGGCGTACTTGGCCATCACGCCGGTCTTGTAGCGCGGCTCCGGCGCGCGCCAGTCGCGCAGGCGGGCGGCGATCTCGTCGTCGCTGATCTCCACGTCGAGGCGGCGGTTGGCGATGTCGAAGCTGATCGTGTCGCCTTCGCGCACGGCGGCGATCGGGCCGCCGACGTAGGCCTCAGGCGCGACGTGGCCGGCCATCAGGCCGCGCGTGGCGCCGCTGAAGCGGCCGTCGGTGAGCAGCGCCACGGTCTCGCCCATCCCCTCTCCGACGATCGCGGACGTGACGCCGAGCATCTCGCGCATGCCCGGGCCGCCCTTCGGGCCTTCGTAGCGGATGACCACGACGTCGCCCGGCACGATGCGGTGCTCGGTCACGGCGGCCATCGCGTCTTCCTCGCGGTCGAAGACGCGGGCGGGGCCGCGGTGGATCAGGCGCTCGTGTCCCGCGACCTTCACTACGCAGCCTTCGGGCGCGAGGTTGCCGTGCAGGATGACGAGGCCGCCGGTGGCCTTCAGCGGGTCGGAGAGCGCGTGCACGACGAGCTGCCCCGGTGTCTCCTTCGCGGCGGCGGCCTCTTCGCCGAAGCTGCGGCCGCTGGGCGTGGGGCGCGTCGCATCGACGTAGCCGCCGGCGACGAGGCGCTGCGCGACGAGCGGCACGCCGCCCGCGCGATCGAGATCGGCGGCGACGTACTGGCCGCCGGGCTTGAGGTCGACGAGCAGCGGTGTGCGGCTGCTGACGGTGTCGAAGTCGTCGATCGTGAGCGGCACGCCGGCCTCGCGCGCCAGGGCGAGCAGGTGCAGCACGGCGTTGGTGGAGCCGCCGGTCGTGGCGACGCCCGCGATGGCGTTCTCGAAGGCGGCGCGCGTGAGGATGTCGAGCGGGCGGACGTTGCGGCGGAGGACGTCCATGACGACCTGGCCGGCGCGCACGCCGACCTCGTCCTTGCGCGGATCGACGGCGGGGACGCTGGCGCTGCCCATGGGCGAGAGACCGATGAACTCCATCGCGAGCGCCATGGTGTTGGCGGTGAACTGGCCGCCGCATGCGCCGGGGCCGGGGCAGGCCGCGTGCTCGAGGCGGTCGAGATCGGCGTCGGAGAGGGTGCCGGCGGCGTTCTGGCCCACGCCTTCGAAGACGTCCTGGATGTTGACGTCGCGGCCGTCGAACTTGCCGGGGAGGATCGTGCCGCCGTAGACGATGATGCCGGGGATGTTGAGCCGGGCGAGCGCCATCGAGGCGGCCGGGATCGTCTTGTCGCAGCCGACGAGGCAGACGAGCGCATCGAACATGTAGCCGCGCGTGGTGAGCTCGATCGAGTCGGCGATCACTTCGCGGGAGATGAGCGAGGTCTTCATGCCCTCGGTGCCCATGGTGATGCCGTCGCTGATGGCGATCGTGTTGAACTCCATCGGCGTGCCGCCGGCCTTGCGCACGCCCTCCGCCACCTTGGCGGCGAGGAGGCGCAGGTTGAAGTTGCAGGGCATGGTGCCGATCCAGGTGTTGGCGATGCCGATGATCGGCTTCTGGAGGTCTTCCTTCGTGAAGCCAATGCTGTAGTAGTACGAGCGCGCGGCGGCGCGCGTCGGGCCCTCGGTGATGGTGCGGGAGTTGTGCTTGGGGTCGAATGTCATGGCGCGATCCTCCGTAGCAGGCAGGGTACCGGCTGCGCACGGGACGGGACAGAACGCGGGAGGGTCGCGCGCCGGGCGGTCTGCGCGCTATCGTCCGGGCATGAGTGACCGGAAGTTGACGATCACGGTGGCCGAGGGCGTGGCGGTGACGGCGCTGCGGACGCTGCCAGCCGGAGCGGGCGCAGGCTGGACGTTCGTGTACGCCCCGGGCGCGGGGTCGAACCTCCACGACCCGTTCGGGGTGTACGCGGCGCGGGCGCTGGCGGCCGAGGGCATCGCGACGGTGCGCTTCCAGTTTCCCTACATGGAGGCGGGCAGGCGTGCGCCGGACCGGCCGCCGGTGCTGGAGGCGACGTGGCGAGCGGTCATCGGAGCCGTGCGCGGCGACGGCGGGCGGCTGGTGGCAGGCGGGCGGTCGATGGGCGGGCGGATCGCGTCGATGGTGGTGGCACAGGGCGTGGCGGTCGATGCGCTGGCGCTGTTCGCGTATCCGCTGCACCCGCCGGGGCGGCCGGAGCAGCTCCGCGTCGAGCACCTGGCGGCGATCCGGACGCCGGCACTGTTCTGCTCCGGCACGAACGATGCGTTCGGGACGGCGGAGGAGCTGCGCGGGGCGGCGAAGAAGATGAAGCGGGCGAAGGTGCACCTGCTGGCGTCGGCCGACCACGGCTTCTCGGCGCCGAAGGCGAGCGGGCGGACGCGCGAGGAGATCTGGGCCGAGGCGGTGGGTGCGCTGCGGGAGTGGCTCGCCGGCCTGTAGCGTAGTGCCTCTAACGTTCGCCTGACGGTGCTGTGGGCGGAAGTGCAGAGGGCGCAGCGCCTCTGCCGGGGGTGCGGGGGTGTCCCCCGGATCTGTTGAGATTACCGTTGCGGGTACGCGCCAGCGGACACTGCCGATATGGCGCGGTAAAGCTATCTCGAAACATCACACCGGCTATCGCTTGCCGGCGACGCGCCAGAGCGACATCGCGAGCAGCAGCAGCGCGGCGAGCGGCATCAGCCACCACGCGGCGATGTCGCGGTGCGCCAGCAGCGCGGTGAGCGCGAGCGCCGTGATGACACCGGCGGCGACGCGCCAGTCGTCGCCGACGATGAAGTCGTACCAGAACGCGATGAAGTTGCGGATGAAGGTCATGACGCCGCTCCGGCGCCGGCGCGCTCGCGCATGCCGCGCTCGAAGCTCTCCTGGCGCTGGCGGAGCAGGCGCACGAGCAGCAGCGAGGCGGCGACGATGAGCGCCAGCACGCCGAGGAGCGCGCCCTCCGAGCCGGGCCAGTCGACGCCGGCGCCCTCGGCGCCCCAGAAGGTGCCGAAGGCGGTGAGCATGACGCCGACCGCGAACTTCATGCTGTTCTCGGGCACGCGGCTCAGCGGCCGGTGCACGACCAGGCCGGTGCCCACGACGAGCACGAGCGCCACGGTCGCGCCGAGCGCGGCGAGGGGGATGTTGCCCTGGCTGCTGCCGAAGGTGACGACGATGAACGCGACCTCGAGCCCTTCGAGGAAGACGCCCTTAAACGAGAGGGTGAAGGAGTACCAGTCGAGCCCGGCGCGCTCCTCCGCGGCGGCGCGGCGCGCCTCCTCGATCTCGGCCTGGTAGATGGCTTCCTCGTCGTGCAGCGCCTTGTAGCCGCTGGCGCGCAGGATCGCCTTGCGCAGCCACTGGAGTCCGAAGACGAGCAGGACGCCACCGACGAACAGGCGCAGGGCGTCGATGGGCACGAGCGTGAGCGCGGGGCCGAGTGCCGCCACGACGGCGGCAAGGGCGATGAGCGCGGCGGCGACGCCGACGAGCGCGGAGCGCCAGCCGCGCGTGACGCCGACGGCGAGGACGATCGTCAGCGCCTCGACCATCTCGACGGTGCTGGCGAGGAAGGCGGCGAGGACGAGGAATACGTTGCTCACGCGGGCTCGATTCCGGCGGGTGCGCGGCTCAGTTGCGGTGGGATTCTATCAGGGCGCGCGCGGGCGTCAGCCCAGCTTGCCTTTGATCTTTCCCATGAGGCCGCGGTCCTCCTGCGGCGTGATCGACTGTCCCATCGACGAGGCGAGCTGCTTGAGGAGGTCGCGCTGCTCCTTCGTGAGGTTCTTGGGCGTGACGACGTTGGCGCGCACGATCATGTCGCCGCGGCCGCCGCCGCGCAGGTGCGGCACGCCCTTGCCGCGCACGACGAACATCTCGCCGTTCTGGGTGCCGGCGGCGATACGGAGATCGTGGGGCTCGCCGTCGATCGTGGGGATCGACACCTCGTCGCCGAGGGCGACCTGGGCGAAGTTGAGATCGAGTTCGAGCAGGATGTCGTCTTCGTCGCGGCGGAAGACGTCGTGCTCCTTCACCGCGATCTGGAGGTAGAGGTTGCCGCGCGGTCCGCCCTGCGATCCGATCTCGCCTTCGCCGGTGAGGCGCATCTGCGAGCCGTTATCGACGCCGCCGGGGATCTTCACGGAGAGCTTCCGCTTGCGCTTCTCGCGGCCCGTGCCGCGGCAGTGCTTGCACGGCGTGTTGACGACGCGACCCTCGCCGCGGCAGCGGTCGCAGGCGGCGACGTTGACGAACTGGCCGAAGATGCTCTGCTGCACGCGGCGGACCTCGCCGCTGCCGTTGCACTGCGTGCAGCGCTCCGGCTCGGTGCCGGGTTCGGCGCGGAGGCCGTTGCAGACGGAGCAGACTTCGGCGGTCTGGATCTCGATGTCCTTGTCGACGCCGAAGACGGCTTCCTCGAAGGTGAGGGTGATGCCGCGGCGCATGTCGGCGCCGCGGGTGGGGCCGCGCTGGCCGCGCGACTGCTGGCCGCCAAAGAATGCGTCGAAGATGTCGCCGAGGCCGCCGAAGCCAAAACCCTCGAAGCCGCGGGCGTCGGCGCCGCCCTGGGTGGCGGCGTGGCCGAAGCGGTCGTACATCGCGCGCTTCTCGGGGTCGGAGAGGACCTCGTAGGCCTCGTTGACCTCCTTGAAGCGGGCCTCGGCGCCGGCCTCCTGGTTGCGGTCCGGGTGGAACTGCATCGCGAGGCGGCGGAAGGCCTTCTTGACCTCGTCCTGGCTCGCGCCACGCGCCACGCCGAGCAAGTCGTAGTAATCCTGTTTGCGGTCGGTTGCCATCTGCCTCTGTGCCGTCGGGGTGATTCGGTCCCGGGTAGTGCCCCCATTGTAGCGGGCGGGTGGGCCTTTCGCCGATTCGGGACAGCCCGCATCTCTGCGGGCGCGCCGAGGCCCCGCGCCGAACGGGCGGGGCCTCGCAAGGCGGCGGCGAGGACGGTGCGCGCTACTTGATCGCCCAGGTCACGGTGACGCTCACCGTCACATCGAGCGTGCCGGGCTGGATCGGGGTAGCGACCTCTCCGGTGGCGCTCGGTGCGAAGGCGCCCTTGCTCAGCTGGATAGGCGAACTGATCGACACCTCGGAGACGCTGATCGGTGCGCCGACGCCGATCCCCGCCGCCTTCGCCAGCGTGTCGGCCTTCGCCTTCGCGTCGGCGACGGCGGCCTCGCGGGCCTGGCGCTCCAGGTCAGCGGGCTTGTCGATCGTGAAGGAGATGCCCTGGACCTGCGTGGCGTCGCCGCCCGCGCGCACGGCGTCGTCGACGACCTGGCTGGTCTTGTTGATGTCGCGGAGCTTCACCACGACGGTGTTCGTGACGCGGAAGCCCTTCGGCGTCTGCTTGCCGTTGCTGTAGTCGTACTCCGGCGAGATGTAGAGCTGCTGCGTCTGGATGTCGTCGGCGGCGACGCCGTTCTTCTTCGTTGCGGCGATGATCGCGTCGAGCGAGGCGGCAGCGCGGTCGCGGGCGGTCTGCACGCTGTCGGCGAGCACCGAGACGCCGAGCGTGATCTGTGCGATGTCGGGCTTGCCGGTCGCCTTGCCTTCGCCGGTGACGCTGATGCCGGCGGGCTGCGTCGAGCCGGCGTTCTCGATGCGCGTGGTCGTGCTGCCGCAGCTCGCGGCGGTGAGCGCCACGAACAGTACGGCCGTGACGGCGATGAAGACGAGTGTCCTGCGTGTGCGGATGTTCATATCCCGGCTCTCTTTCTGCGCGCATAGAGCGCGGCTCCGGCGGTTGATGCGGCCACGATGCCGGCGGCCGCCGCGGCGTAGCACCACAGATCCGTATGGTCGTCCTTGCTCACGGGCGCGGCGGCGGCGCCGTACGCTTCCGCCGTGGCGTCCGGCGCCTTGGGCGCGGTCGCACCGGCCGAGTCCACACCGGCAACAGGCGTCGCGTCGATCGCCTTGCCGGCGGACGCCGGACCCGGCGCGGCCGGGGCCTGCGCCGCGCCCTCGGGGGCGCTCTCCGCTCTCGTCGCGCTGTCGGCCTGCCGGCTGTTGTACGCGGTGAGCGCGTTGCTGCTCGACGTGGAGCCGCCGCGGGCGTAGATGCCCGCGCCGATCAGCACGACGAAGGCCGCGGCCGCCGCCGCGCTCACCAGCGGCAGCGCCCGCGCGATGCGGCCCGGCGCCGCAATCGGACGGGCGCGCTCGACATCGGCGGCGCGCAGACGAAACGATCGCGGAGCGTCGGCGTCGGGCATGGCGCGCAGGGCGTCGCGCACGGCGCGGAGATCCGCGAGCCGCCCGCGGCAGGCGTCGCAGCCGGCGACGTGCGCATCGAGCGCGGCGGCCTGCGCCGCGCCGAGGCGGGCGTCGAGCAGCGCGGAGAGCGCCTCGGTATCGGGCCGGTGATGTCCGAATGCAAACAGTTTCTTCACATGCTTCCCCGGTGGAGGCCGTAGGATGAACCAGCCTCTGATCTACTGACGGTGTGTGCCTGTGATTCGTTCCATCTTCGCCCCCAGTTCCCGTCTCAGCTTCTCGCGTCCACGGGCGATGCGCGACTTCACGGTGCCGACGGACGTGCGCATGGCCACGGCGATCTCCTCGTACGCGAAGCCCTGCAGGTCGCACATGATGACCGCGAGGCGCTGGTCCGGCGACAGCAGCAGCAGCGCGGCCTGGATGACGTCCTGCTGCTCGCGGCGCAGGGCGAGCGCCTCCGGGCCGGGCGCGGCGTCGGGCGGGTCGGGCGGCGCATCGGCGCCCGGGGCGGGCGCATCGAGCGAGACAGCCGGGCGGCGGCCGCGGCGGCGCAGCTCGTCGAGGCAGGCGTTGGCGGCGATGCGCATGAGCCAGGGGCGGAAGGCGCTGCCTTGGAACGACCCAATGTGCCGAAATGCGGAGAGAAATGCGTCCTGCGTGGCATCCTCGGCGGCCGCCGAAGTGCCGAGCATTCGGAGACAGAGGTTGTACGCCGGCCGCTGGTGCAGCTCCACAAGCGCGTTGAACGCGTCGAGCGAGCCGTCGCGGGCGCCGCGGACCAGCGCCGCTTCATCGGGCGCGCCGGCGGGTTCGGGAGAAGGATGCATCATCAACGGGCCAGGTTCTCACAGAGCCGTGACCGCCGGCGCCGGGCCGGCGTGCTAGAATAGAACGCTTATGTCCTACGATCCCGCCGCGCCGGACAACTTGCCCGGCGATCCCTCGCACGAGGACCCGCAACCCCCATTGACGCCCCCCGTGGAGCGCGACGATGCGTTGCGCGCGTTCGAACCGCCCCCCGCCGAAGCGGCCGCCCCCTACGACCTGGACCTCGAGGCCGCGTACCTGGAGGTGCCCGCGTCGCTGGAGCTGGCGTACTCGACGGCAGACCTGGGGCTAAGCCCCAACGCCTGGGACCGCGCCATCCCGTACGAACAGGTGAAGCGTACACGGCGCGGCAGCGGCGCGCGCGCCCGCCGCGTCGGCCGCGAGCTGGCCGAGACGGTGATCCTGGCGCTGCTGATCTTCTTCGCGGTGAAGGGCGTCGTCCAGAACTTCCGCGTCGAGGGCAACAGCATGGAGCCGTCGCTCCAGAACTCCCAGTACCTGCTGGTGAACAAGGCGCTGTACTTCCGCGTCAACATGGACAAGATCCACGACTACATTCCGTTCATCCCGGGCGACAACGGTCAGGAGCGCCACCTCTTCCGCCCGCCGAGGCGCGGCGACGTGATCGTGTTCCGCTTCCCGCTGGACCCGACGCGCGACTTCGTGAAGCGCGTGATCGGCGTGCCGGGCGATACGGTGGAGGTGCGCGACGAGAAGGTGTGGGTGAACGGCGCCCCTCTGAAGGAGAACTACATCAAGGACGCGCCGAACTACACGTTCGCGCCGAAGACCGTGCCGCCGGGGCAATACTTTGTGCTGGGCGACAACCGGCGGAACAGCTACGACTCCCACGCGTGGGGGCAGAGCTGCCCGGCGGCGCAGCAGTGCGACTTCGTGCCGGAGGAGAATATCATCGGCCAGGCGTGGGTGCGCTACTGGCCGTGGGATGCGCTGGGCTTCGTGAACAACAAGGTGATCAAGCCGATCGCGGCTATCGCGCCGTAGCGGCGCAATCACCCGGCACCGGCAGATGCATCGAAACGCGGCGGGACTCCCGCCGCGTTTCTGCTTGCGGCGCGGAGGCTACTTCGTCGCGACGAAGGCGGCGTAGAGCGGCTGCTCCAGCTCCAGCTCGCGCACGTCGTGCAGGCCCGTGCCCGTCGCCATCTCCTCGATCTCGCTGCGCGTGAAGAAGCCGACGGCGTGGCCGCCCTTCGCGACCGACTGCGGGATCTCGTAGAACAGATCGATGTGCGCCAGGACGGTGTCGTACGTGCCGGAGCAGTCCTCGATGCGCTCCGGGCCGCGGATCTCCGTGATGAGGATGGTGCCGCCTTCCTTGAGCGCGCGGCAGGCGTTCGCCAGGACGATGCGGGCGTCGTCCATCTCGTGCAGCGAGATCTGGGCGTAGATGAAGTCGAAGGCGTCCTCGCCGGTGAGGTCTTCGCCGCGCATCTCCTCGGCGTGGACGCGTTCGCCCAGTCCCGCGTCGTCGATGCGCTGGCGGGCGAGAGCGATGGACGTGGGGTCGGGGTCGACGCCCGTGACGGTGCAGTGCGGGAACGTCTTGCCGAGCGAGACCAGGCCCGCGCCGGCGCCGCAGCCCAGCTCGAGGATGGTGCCGCCGCCGCCGAGGCGCTGCGTCAGTTCGGGCAGCGCGGGCAGGAGGACGCTGGGCAGGAACAGCTCGTACGCGGCCTTGCTGAAGGCGTGGATCGTCTCGACCATCTCCTGGCCGTAGTCGGCGAACGGGATGCCCTCGCCGGACTGGAAGCAGTCCAGCACGCGGTCCGCGAGGCGGGACTCGACGGCGTGGTTGGTGGCGAGGCCGGCCTGGTACTGGAAGTCCTGGTCGTCCATGAGCAGGGCTTCCATGAACGAGGCCATAATGAAGCGGCCGGTGGCGGCGTCGTACTCCAGCAGCTCGCCGGCGAGCGCGGTCTTCGCCCAGGCGCGCAGATAGCGGCCGTCGAGGCCGGTCTGCTCGATCATCTCGTCGATCGTCAGCCCCTCGGGCTGCGCGGTGATGGCGTTGAAGAGGCCGAGTCGCAGCCCGTAGTAGGCCATGCGCAGGCTGGCCGCGCCGGCGGCCCAGTTGAAGATCTTCAGCGCCTGGTCGTCTTTCGTCACGAATGTCTGGTGTACCATCATGCTCCCGCGGTCTCACCCAACCCTGTGCCCGTTGCGGCGGCCGCGCCGCGGCCCCGGACTATTACATACCATCGACGGGCGCGGCGACAGGGCCGCCGTCAACCAGCGCCTTCCGCGCCCACACCGCATACAGCGGATCACCGTCACTATCGACGCTGCGGTCCTGCATCGTCACCTCGCCGAAGCCGCCGGCGTGCTTGAAGTACGCGCCGATGAGCCCCGCGCGTTCGCGGTCGTCCAGCGCGCGCCAGACGCGCACGGCCTTCGTGGGGAACATGCGGTTCGAGTAGGTGACGACGAGCGGGGCGCCGGGCTGCAGCACGCGGCAGACCTCGCGGAAGATCTCGACGGGCTTCGTCATGTACTGCACCGACACCGTCACCACCGCGCCGTCGAACTCGGCGTCGCCGTAGGGCAGGCGCGGGTCGGCGTTGAGGTCGCGGACGGCGTATTCCGTGAGCTGCGGGTTCTCGCGCAACTCCGTCTCGTTCATGCCGAGGCCGGCGAGGCGGGACCAGGCGAGCGCGTCCGGCAGGTGCGATCGGTAGCTGGACATCAGGTCGAGCAGGGCGGCGCGCGGCGGCAGCAGTTCGCCGTAAAGCGCGCCCGCCGCGGCGATGGCGTGCTCGTCGATGTGCACGAGCAGCCGCGCCTGCGCGTAGAACAGCGCGTCGGGCGACTCATCCTCGCGCTCGAAGAAATGTGGCTTGAACGGCGATTCGCTCACGCCACAGGGTATCGCGCGGGCGCTGCGCGGCCAGGACTGGTGCATCGTGATCTCACATTTCGACTTGGCGTTGGCGCACGTTAGGTGGATACGGGGAGTTCTTGATATGTTCTTTGAGCCTGCCCCGGTTTCCCGGACTGCTTGCTTCTTGGCGATCATGCCGCATCGACCGCCGTTGTGTACAGCCGCTCGTAGTCGACGGGGCTGAGGTCGTCG